>Ga0222633_1000132_pt1 | contig 82186 bp, 64 predicted proteins | sample AntAcemetageno48_FD_179816 | JGI IMG/M metagenome (GOLD analysis project Ga0222633, IMG submission 179816) | Saline water microbial communities from Ace Lake, Antarctica - #48 | ecosystem: Environmental > Aquatic > Non-marine Saline and Alkaline > Saline | place: Antarctica: Ace Lake | collected...
GGGGGGGGGGGGGGGGGGGGGGGGGGGGGGGGGGTGGAGGCGATGATGACGTGACACGTGTTACGTCGTTGTGCGTCGATAGATTAGTTGCGCACGATAGCCGACGACGTTTAGCGTTTAACGTACTGTCGCACCTCAAAAGCACGCCTGCTCACGCCTCATTTACGAATCCTAAAACACACCTCACCGCGTGGACTCGTGTCGCGATGTTCCCAGATGGAGCATCGCTCAGCGGCTGGATGGCAGCGCTGGTCGTCGCGTGTGCCGCGCTGGCGCTCAACCTGTGCGTGTTGGCGCACGTTCGACGGAAGCACGGTGTGGCGCTCGCGGGTTGGCGACGCGTGTTGCTTGTGATTTCGCATCCGGACGACGAGACAATGTTCTTCGGGCCCACCCTGCAGGCTTTGCGCAGCGTGGGCGCCAGGACGCACGTTCTGTGTCTTTCCAACGGCGACGCGGACGGACTAGGTGCTGTCCGGGAGAAGGAGCTGGAGACCGCGGCGGGGTTTCTCGGGGTTGAGTTCGTTGAGGTGGTGAACGATTTGAAAATGCGAGACGGGTTCAACGAGAAGTGGCCGGAGGATGTAGTCGCGGCGCGCGTGGAGACCGCCGTGCGCCGTGCGAAGGCTGATGTGGTGTTGACGTTCGACTCGGGGGGGGTATCAGGGCATCCCAACCACGTTGCCGCACACAGAGGCGTTGTTCGTTGGCGGAAAACACACACGGAGACAGAGGTCAAGTCGAAAAACCCAAAGGCGTGGGCGTTGGTCACGGTGCACCCGGCGCGAAAGTTCACCATGTTCGCAGACGTCTTCGCGTCCTGGGCGTGTGAAACGCACGTTTTAGCCGCGGCGACCTGCCCAGCCGACCTACGCCGCGCCATGCAAATGCACCGAACCCAGTGGGTGTGGTACCGGAAACTCTTCGTGGTGTTCAGTAGGTACGCCTACGTCAACAGCCTGAGGCGGTTGTAAAAGAGATTTCGGAAGAGCTGCTATTCGTTACAAGTTTTCATCGTCTTGAAGTAAGACTACGTCTATTTCGCCTGATCAGGGGCGTAGCATCGCCCGGTCCACGCGTGTGTATCACGCGTCTATTCACCTCCGGTCAACTCGCCGCGGCTGGAGGGCCACCCACGTTGAGGCTGGACATGGCGTCCGACAAGCTCGCGGTGGCGGATGCGGCCGGCGCCGGCGCCGCGTTTGGCGCGCCCGTCACCGGGACGGGCGTGGACCAGAACCCTATGCTCCCGTCGTACGACCCGCTGTACACCGTCTCCGCGTCCTCACCGGTGCTGGTCAGCACGCGCACGGCGTCTTCGTGTCCTTCGAACTTCCCGACGCACGTGAACGACTCGGTGTTCCAGAACCGCACGGTGGTGTCGTAGCTGCCCGAAATCAAGTGCGAGCGCATCACCGTGAGCGCCAGCACCGCCTCTACGTGTCCCTCCAGCACCTTGACGCACTGCAGCGTGCGCATGTCCCACACACGGATGGTTTTGTCCCACGAACCGCTGTACAGGTGCTTGGAGTCCGCGGTTAACACGCGGACGTTATCGGCGTGGCCGTCGAACACCGCCACGCAGTTGAACGAGTTCGCGTCCCACACCCTGACCGTGGCGTCGTCGGAACCGGAGAAGACGTAATTGCACTCCTCCACTGGTGACGCGGTGAGCGCTCTTACTGCGTCCGTGTGGCCTTCCAACACCGCGAGAGACTCGAGGGAAACCGTGTCCCACACGCGCACGGTTTTGTCGTAACTCCCGCTGAACAACTGAGACGATTAACAAGAAAGTGTCAGTCTCTCGTAACGTGTATCCGGGATTGGAAAGGGGTCCGACGGAGTGGGGTCCGTACTTTCCGACTGTACTCCATACAAAGCAGCAATCAGGGAGGCGGAACGTGGAAATGGGAAAGTTCCTTACCTTTCCGGCCAGCACGGCGAGCGTGCGCACCGGTTCGGTGTGTCCTTCCAGCACTTTCAAGGGCTTCAGGGTGTTGATGTCGAACGCGCGTACGGTGCTGTCGTATGACCCGGAAAACAGAACATCACCACACACCGCGAGCGCCCTCACCGCGTCCGTGTGCCCGTGAAGGCTCTTCACCCTGCGATACGTGTTTAGATCCCAGACGCGAATGGAACAGTCGTAGGACCCGGAAAACAGCTTCGCGTGCCGCTCACTCACCGCAAGCGAAAGCACCGGCCGCGTGTGTTCCTCCAGGACATGCAGACACCGCCTGGTTGTCGTGTCCCACACCCGGATTGTTTTGTCCGCGCTGGCGCTGAACAAATGCCGCGCCGTCGCCTCCACCGCCCACACGATCTCGTCGTGGCCCTCGATGACGCTGTGCGGCACCGAACTGCACCCCCCCGCCGCGCCTTCCTCTCCCTCCCCCGCGGTGTTCACCACCGCTTTTTCCATCACGCTCGTCAACGACGACGTGTTCAACACGATACCGTTCGCGGTGGCCCAGTCCTGAATCGCCATCCTCAGCGCGAAGTTGGGGGTGAGCTCCAACGACCGGAGCTTGATTCCAGTCACCGGGCACGTCTTGTTTCCGCTCTCCAGCCAGCGCTGGATGAACGGCCGGTCGTACGTGTGCCCGGTCACCACCATCACCGGGTCCACCATCAGCTCCATGGATACCGGGCACGAGAAGTGCGCCGGGACCGGGACCTTGGACTTACCGTCGGAACCGGGGGTGGAGGCCATCGCGCCTCGGTGCCTGCGCCTCGCGGAAAAGGGGAACAAACGACGAAACGAACGAAGCTCTTTTGCGTCTGCTGCTCCGCGTCGCAGCACTCTCACCCCAAGTGACTGCACAGAAAAAGCTTCCCGTCAGACGAGCGCTGTCACTTCCGTCCGTATCCGAGACGACACACTCGGTGCGCGTCGGTCTTGCGCCCACGGGTGTGGGGGCTGGAGAGTTGAACGCGTTTGTTGACCACAGATTGGCGTGGGCGCTCCGAAATGCACGCGACGACCCATGCAACAGTAAACAGTCCAACTTTTTTGCGATTCGTACCATTTGTTTTTTTTCTGTTTCCAATTTTTTGTTGGGCATCCTTCGTAGAAGGCCAAACAGGGCTCGCTTTTTCTTTTTTTTGCACCGCCACAAGGAGCCGCGCAGCACCCGAGTATTCGGTTGAATGGGCGCGTGACCGTCATCGCATGCACGCGGGTTCGATTTTGCCTCGGTGGGCGTTTCGCACCGCGCTCCCGCGTGTTCGTCGTGCGTCTGTGCGGTGTTCCGAGTGTACGCTCACGGCGGAGGACTCCTTGAGGATGGACATGAATAAAAACAACACCAAAAAGGCACCTTCAATGGCGAAAAGCGTCCACACCCCCGACACCACAGCTCGGTGTGTTACGCTGTTGCGCGATTGCGAGTCCCTTGACGCACTTATCGTTTCTTTCCAGGTTTCGAAACCACACGTCGAGGGCGTTGACAAGCTTCGTCGCGCGGTGCTTCGAGAACGCGAAGTCGCGTTGCGCTTACAAACCGCGCAAGATGCGGCGCGAGAAAAAAGCGTCACCGGGTTGGAAAACAACCTTCGCGGGTTTCAACTCGAGTTGGATTGCGCGAGCTTTTTCCCGGAGGTCACCGCGGTGCGCAAGCGCTTCGCAACGCGGCCCCCTTCTGCCCACGCCAAGCTAACGGACGACGAGGTGTGCGAGGTGGACGTCGTGGCGCGGGGCGGGGCGTATTGGATCGAGTGCAAAGCCGAGAAAGGGCGCGTCGCGAGCGGGTTGGTGCAACAAGCGCTGGCGCTGCAAAGATACGCGCGGGCGCCGTGCAATGCGCGTCCGTTTGGAGTCGCACCGAAGGTGTGCGTGTTTCTCACCGGTGCGTTGGGGGAGCACGACGCGCGGGTTTTGGGTGACGCGGGAATTGTGACGCTTTTGCGCGGCGCGCGAGACGGCGGGGGCGCGGCGCTTGATCCTGAATCCGCGTTGCCGCCGGAACCGGCGCCGGTCACCACGGCGAACCTCGACATCACCGCGTTGTTCGCGCTTGTTTCCGAAGTCGCTGCTGCCACCGCGAGTGACGACTTCGAAACGTTTACCGAACACAAAGCCATAAAGGAGTGGTCTTTGAAAAAACCGCAGCACGCCGCGTGTCTCTCCGCCGAATTGGCGGATCCGACGCGCTTGGACCAGGCGCTGGCGCGGTACAAACGGCTCGTAGCGCACCCGTCCGTGCTCATTCGGTTCGCAAAGATTCTGCGCACCAGTGGCGGCCCGAGGGAGCGAGAACGGTGGGAAACGCTGTGGCGCGCGAGGGTGGAGGTTCTCGAGGTTCCGCTTGAGCTCGACTCGCGCGCGGCGGCGCGAAAAACGCAAGTGCGAGCCCTGGAAAGAATCGCGAACCATCAACTCGACGCGTTTGAACTCGGCGAAACCTGCGTCGCGAAGACGTTCACCGCGAACGGCCGAGCCGTGCAGAGCGCGGCGGAACAAGGCGTGGTGCTTGACGCGCACGTGCATCGTGCCATATGGCTAGTAGGCTTGTAACTTGTGTAACTGTACCATGGTAACTTTAGCGAACTCCATGATAAGTTGGACACTCCGAAATCCTCTTTTAAAACACTACGACACGTCACGCTTTCACACTTTTTCGGGCGCGTGTGTCGCCCTCGCAGGCGCATGGCGGCCAGCGCGCTGGCCACGCGCGCGATACGGGGTCTCGCCAAGATGCGGATGTCGACATCCTCCGCGGCGGCGCGCGGCAAGGCGACCAAGGCTGCGGGCGGGTGTGTGGCTGTTGTGTACATCTCCGAGGGAAAGGATGCGGTGGTGATGGACGAACTGGAGTCGACCGCGGAGCGCGCGTGCGCCAAGCACGGCGCGCGCGTGGTGAACGTGTTTCGAGACGTCGAGTACAACCGGACGGGGTTTACTCTCGGCGTGCGTCTCGACGTTGGCGAGGTGGACGCGGCGGGACCTCTCGGTGCGGTCGCCACGATTCTCGCCGAGCGCGCGCTGTCACTTGTGGATCTGCGCGAGCACGCCGCGACGCACCCTCGTTGCGGGGTCGTGGACCACATCAGCTGTCATGTCGTGGGTGACACCGACGCGGGGGTTGCGGTCGCACTCGCACATCGCATTGGCGCGCATATCGGCGAACACCTCAGCGTGCCCGTGCTTTTGTACGGCGCGGCAAGCGCAAAAAAAAAGGGGCTGGCGGATCTGCGGCGGGCGCACGGGTATTTCAGGGAAACCGCGGGCGCGGGGGGGTGGGCCGGCGCGCATTTCGTTGAGGGTGGTTTCGTGGACCCCGAGTACGGCCCGAAGCAAGTACCGCCAGCGGCGGGAATCGTCATGGTCGGCGCGACACCGTGGGTGTGTAACTACAACGTCCCGATTTGCGCCGTCGAGCGATTTGGAAAACTAACTACAAACGGCGACGGCGACGACGCGACTTCCACGTCGCGCGCCGTGCGCGCGGGTCGCCGGTTGGCGAAGAAATTAAGCGAGCGAGGCGGCGGCCTTCCGGGAGTGCAGGCCATGGCGCTGCCTCATGGGCACGACCAATTTGGTGTGATTGTGGAGATCGCGTGCAACCTGTTGGACTCCAAACGAGCCGGCCCGCAGGCGGTGCAGATGGAAATAAAACGTCTGTGCGCCCTTGAAACAAGCGACGGCGAGTGCGATTTCGATTGGAACGCTCGCGACGGGTACGCCACCAACCTCACCCCGGAAACGATTTTGGAACGATTAGCGGCAGAGCGGTAGGGGGTGTTGAACGTCGGAAGCGATTGTAGCCATTCATTAACAAGCGTTGACGCAATCCTGCAATTTGGCAAACAAATCTTTTTTGCGCGTCCTCTTTCAAACCACGACAACAGGATCTGCTCTCACATTCGAACGCGCCGGCGGAGAGAGGCACGTTGGTTGTGACGTTCTTGCCGCGTTCGAAGAATATACGCCGACTCCAGAGACTATGCGACTCCGTTAACGTTCGCCAAGAGAGAAACCGACGCCGGAGACTGTCACCACCATGCAAGACCTCGGTCCGTCCGCTGTGCCCAGACATCTCAGTGGGCTCCTTTTTGACGACGTACGAGCCCAACTATGGGTGACCGCGGTGCACGACGGGACGCGCGCTCGCGCGCTGTCTCCCAGCGACGCGCTCACCCTCGGGGTGTTACTGGCTCGATGCTCCACCACCGGTCGTGGCGAGACGACGCGCGCGGCTGAAGCCACGCTGGGACGCGCGGTAGCGCGCCGAACGCTCGGATCGAACGTGGTGCGTGACGCCGGGAAACTCGCCGAGGAGGTTGAAGTCGCGTCGTCCACTGAAAAAGACCAAGGCTGTGATGACGCGCATCCTTGGCTTCGCAACGCCGTTCCCGCGCTTCTCGCCGCGCTGTTGCGTTCCGACTCGCCTCGGGCGTGGGCGCTCGCCGAGGAGAGTGCCCCGCTCGTCGCGGCGCTTTCACGTCAACGCGACGCCGACTCGCTTATGCCTCTGCTCGAGACGCTTGTTCGCGCGTCGCGAGCGAATGACATGGGGGGCGCAGAGAATGGCGATGGTGACCGCGTAGCTGGCGCCGCGGCGGCCGCGCGTGCGTTGAACGCGGCGCTCTCTGCGGTTCCGTCGTCGACGCTTGCGTTGCCTCGCATGTGGCGCGCTCTCGTCGACGCCGCGCCGGCGCGCCAGCGAGGCCCGCCCGACGCTTGCGCCCCGACGCCGTTGATGTCCGCTGTCGGGCGCGCGCTCGCGCGCGTCTCGAAGGCCAACGAGGAAAGACGCGATGAGCTGTGCGGGATGATCGAAAGCAAGTTGAACGGCGGCAGCGCGCGCGCGCGAGGCACCGGTTTGGATTTGCTACGAGCGGTGTTGAGCGCCCCGGAACGACCGTTTCCGTTGTCGCACGTCGCGTTATCCGTGCGATGGGCGTTGCACGCCGCGAGCACGGTTGACGAGGCAACGACGACAGAAGCACAGGATGAAACAATTGTGGCGACACACGGGCTCTTGATATCGGCGGCGGCGACGCTCGTCGCGGCAGCGCGGTACCTCGCCCCCGCCGACCTCGCGGCGATTCGGGACGGTTGGCTCGCGCCTCGCTTACGCTCGCAGGCGCTGGTGTGGCGCTCCGATGGCGACACAGACGCACCAGTGTGCACCGTACAAAGCCACGCGCGCGTGCCTTGCAACCAGCGCCTGCCTCTAGATGCCGTCTCCGCGCTGTTCTACGCGGAGTTGGTGCTCACGGCGCGCGTCGACCCCGCGACGTTCAAAGCGCGCGTGACTCGCGGGGTGACGGACCTGAAGGACCGGAGGAATTCCGACGCTGCGGACATCGATACGACGCGACTTGAAAACGCGACGGCTTCGGCGGTGATGGCGACTTTAGCAAACGCGTTGCAATCCTGCCTCGACACCGATGGCATCGAACTCGGAGCGCCGGCGGCGGAGACGCGAAACGCGCTGCTGCGCCGGGTGTCGAGTTTGTTGGAGCTGCAACGCGGACCCGGCCCTGGCGTTGAAAGAAACGAACTTCCCACCACGCCGACGCCCTGCACAACGCGAGTGCAAGTCAGCGCGTGGATTTCCGTGGTGGAGAGCGTGTTGTCTGAAGACGAAGAAGAGACGCGAGGCGTGGACCCGCGCGCGCAAGCTGGGGTGTTGAAGCGCGCCGCTGAAGCCGTTTCCGTGGTTTTCGGGTTGGAGACAAGTGGGCGTGTTTCTGCTGGGGCGCACGACCCGAGCGTCGCACTTCGCGCGCTCGTTACTCAGGACGTGTTGCGAAGAGCGATGAAACTCGCTGAGCGTCTGGCGCCGAGTGTCGCAGACTCCGAGGACGCGGGCGAGAAGCGCCGGTTACTCGCCGACCGCATCGGATCGCCCCTGGTAGGAACCTCCGCGTCCGGGACCGGAAGGACCGGACGAACCGAAGCGACCGGTGTCGAACGTTGGGCGTTGGCACCGGTGTCAACGCGCGCGTCCGTCGTCGCGGGTTGCTTCGAATTGTGTTTTGCCGCCGCGCAAGCACCGTCGCCCCCACCCCTTGAGGCGTCTGTCATCTCCGCGCTCGCGGCGCCGGCGCTTCATCTGGAGACGTCTGAGGAGATTCACGACGATCCCGACGCTCCAAACAGCAGGCTCGTGTTGTTACACTGGGTCACGGCGCGCGCCACTGAGTGCGGTGCGCTTCGAGCTGCCGCGCCCGCACTGCAGCTCGCCGCGACGCTTCTCTCCGGCTTATCCGAAGAGACCGCGGGCGCGTGTGCGTCGATGGTGGTCACCGCGCACGCCTCCGCCGCGCTGTGGGGCGGCGCGGATGCCGATCCCGACGAGTTCGAACGACGCCGCGTCGGTGTTTCGAGTTTGGGGGGGAGGTTGTTGTCAGGCACCGCGGAAGAGCGTTTTTTCGTCAAAAATGTCGTCGTCACCAATGTCGTCGATGGCGATGACGACGTGGCGGATCGAGTGCGCCGCGCGTCCGTCTTGGAAGCGGCGCATCATCTTGCGCTCGCGCACAACGGCGCCGCCGCCGCGGTTTCCACGCTCGCTGACGTAGTGCACGTGCTCTGTTCCACCGCGAACCCGGTGCCTGCTGCCGCTGCTGTGACGAACGCGGCTGTGGTACTTACTCTTCTCGCCGCGCACGCGCACCGCGCCGTGGACGGCGCACGAGCCGCCGTGTTCGCGCAGTCGCCCGTTCCTGGAACCCCACTGAAAGGCGCGCGCGTCGCCGTGGATGTGCCTGGGACGCTCCGGCTGGGCCGACTCGTGTGCCAGACTTTGGACGCTGTAACGGCGACGGTGAAACGTAACGGATTTGGAGATGGGAGCGTTTCCCGGACTTCGCTCACTGCTGCGAAGGTAGCAGAGGCGCTTCACGGCGCCAACGCCGCGATCGCTGCGCTCGTGGCTGTCGGGAACTATTTCCCGCAAGGCGGCGGCGGCGCGTCGTCGGCGTCGTCTCGATTCGACGACATCGCGCACGCGGCGTATCAGAGCGCGGGGAAGCTGGGCGCCGCTGTGGACGCGCGATCCATCAGCCTCACGTCAAACAAATTGACGTGTGTTAAAAATCAAATCACGCGGCTTCGAGCGCAACGCACGGCGTTGCGCGCCCTCGTCGCGTTGCGCGGTGGCGAGCGCCTTTTGGACGACGCGCCCCCCGGCGGCGATCCCGACAGCAGAGCCACACGCAAGTTTCAGCGAAAGTACGGCGGGTTACACTGGGTCGACCTCGCCGCGGCGGAGCCCTCGTCCGAGGAGAGCGAGAGCGACGCTTCGGAGGAAGACGACGATGAAGAGATGTTCTGCGTGCGCCCGAACGACCGCGAGGGCATCGCCGGGTGGGGCTTGGTGGACGGCGCGCCGTTCCCGGAGGCGAAGCCGGCGCCCGTGCGACGGAGAGGTACGAAAAAGGAGAGACGTTCGTCGGAGCGCGACGACGGCGACGACAACGCCGGGGAGTCTGGGGACGACGGTGAGACGAAAACGCCGCGCGGCTCTGTTGAGAAATCGAGGAAACGCAAGGGCGAACGACTCGACTCGGAAGATCCAACCTCCGACGCGGACGACGCGGAAGACGCGCCCATAGGCTCGAAGGCGTCGTTCACGTCCCTCCTGGAAAAGTTGCATCGCAAGGCTGGCAGGAAACTGCGAGTCCCCACGTTTTGCGGCGAGAAGCTCGATTTGCACAAACTGTTCTGTGAGGTTCAATCACGCGGGGGCTCGGAAGCTGTGACGGAACAGCGCAAGTGGAAACAAGTCGCGCTTGTGATGTGCGGGGATCTGGAGGGCCAGACCGCGGCGTCGTACGCCATTCGGTCCAAGTACGCGAAAACCATTCTCGCGCACGAAGATCGGCTCGCGGAGATTTTCTTTGCAAAGAAGAATCAAAAGAGCAAGCTTCGCGAAGAGGAAAAAACGTCCGAGCAGGAGAATGAAACACCGTGAACCGAAAGTGTCACTTGCATAGCACTATTAGACTATTAATACGCACTAGGTACATGCGCTAATGCTATCGTCACAACGGAGACGTAGAATTCAAAATCATGCAACAGCCCAAAATTTCGTTTTTTTTTTCCGAGACGGACTTCTACGACATCTCCCTACTTCATCCTACTACTACTCCCACGAAGCGACCACCAGCACGCTTGGTGGGTGTCCGATGGAACTCGCGGGCAGGGGCAGAATTTCCGTTTTGGTCGCCCCCGCTGCTTTTGCAGCGTTGAGAAACGCGGCCCTGCATCCGATCGCTCGCTCTTTTTCAGGCTCGGCGATGACCACGGTACCCTTTCCTTGCACCAAGCCAGCGCAGCAGCCAGCTAAAAGCGCTGCGGTAGCTGGATCATACAAGCAATCGGCAGCTACGATGAGATCGATTCCCTGCCCCAGCGCTTGCGGGTCAGCCCAATCGAGGAGAGAGCCCGAGCACGCGCCGGCTTCGGCGTCGGCGAGGTCTTGTACGGCGACGACGATTAATCCCGACACAGCGGCGGAGCTTAAAGCGCAGTGAATTGCGACTGGCTCTCTGTCGCAGAAAATCACGGAAGCGGCGCCACTCTTTGCAGCGGCCAGCCCCACGAGTCCCAGACCGCATCCAAGCTCGGCGACTCTTTTGCCATTGACGGAAACAAGTGCGTTGGTTCCGTCGACGATGTTTGCTGCGAGCGCTTTCGATGTCTCCCAAAGTTTCCCCCACGATGGATCAGCTTCCATGTTCCCAGTCTGCACGTACCATGTCCATAACTCGTCCATGTCAGGAGGCTTCACGACCCTGATTATTTCCCCGTTTCCCACCTTCACCGCCACCTCGATGAGAGGGGGCAAAGCCGCATCGCCGGCCGTCAAGAATTGCACCACAGTCTCGTCCTCCTCAGCAAACAACAGCGCACGCATCGGCCGAACCGTGCTTCTCGTCCGAACCGTGCTTGACCTTGAGAGCTTCATGCTCCATCGTGAAGATGGTCGAATACTTCGACACGTGGACGCCATGACACTAACCGTCGTCGTCCCGCGGACGACGCGCGGACTGTGCTCCACAGAATGTTGGTGTTTACGATCTAAAACATGAGTGTGAAGTTCTGAAGGGGTGCGACGAGAGTACAAGTCATCGTAGTCTCGTGTTGTGTTGTGAATACCTTGGTTTAAGATTGCGTCATTCTCATTACACGCCTCGCCTAATCTTTATCTTCCGCCATGAACGCCGGGTTCTTTTTCACAATCACGACGCCTTCGAGCATCGACGTCACCGGGATGTACTCATCCGTCGCCAGCTCCGCCCGATCACCTGACGCAAGCAGCACGGGGCTGGTATGCTGCGCCATCCCAGTAATAGTCTTGGGCTTACCAGCCTGACCCACGACGTCAACAGCCTGCCCGACGCGCACCGCGCACGGAATCGGCTTGCCGTCTTCGTCCACGGTCATCAGCATGCGAGGCTGCGCCGCGACGAACAGGTAGTACAGCATGAAGTGGTACTTCGCGAGAATCGTCTGCTTCATGTCCAGCATGCAGAACGCGTTGATAACGAGGCCGGCGAGGGCAACGTTGGAGTGCAGCGAACGGTCGGAGTGCGACGGGGACAGGGTGAGCAGACCCTTTCCGAGGTGCACGAGACCCTGCGAAATGCGCACGAGGAACAGCAGCGAAGGGTCCTTGTAGTAGTAGCTCGACAGCTGACGAAGCTGCGTAGCGAGGCGAGCGTTGTTGGTGCCGGCGCCGACGATACCGAGAGCGAGGGTGGCCGCCTGCGCGACGTCCTCGTTGCTGTCGTGGCTAAGGCGTCCGAGCACATCCGTGACCTGCAATTTGGGGTTGGAGATGTGCAACATAGCAAGACCAACAGGACACGCCTTGCGCACGGCGGCGTCACCGTACTGGATCAGGTGATCGTACGCGCGCACCGCCATGTCCGACCCGAGCTCTTCTCCCGAAGCAATCAACGCCACGCCGAGGGCGGCGATTGACTGCGGGTCGGCGAGCCATTCCTTGGACTCAACTTCACCCGATTCACCCGCGGCGGGTTCCTCACCCTCGGCTGTCTCATCACCGTCAAGATCGGGGTGCGCACCGCACCTCGCGAGCATCGCCTGCACCTTGAGCACGTTGCCGCTGCCGGCGTACGCGCACACCTCGAGCGTCACCTGAAGGAACTCGCTTACGCGGGGGCACAACGTTTTGGCAACCTCCAGCGTCGCCTCCACCTCAGCCTGTCGTTGCAGGAACAGCAGGCCAAGGCCGAGGCAGAGGAACTTAGTGAAGGGGTGCTCCAAATCCTTTTCCGGGCGGAGCATCAGCGCCTGAACGATGGCCTGCACGCACTCTTCGTGGCAGGTACCGACGAAGACCAGGCCGAGGGAAAGCGCGGCGAACGCCACGACGTCCATGGGGACGGACTCGTCGGTGATGATGGGGACGAGGAGCTCTTGCACCTCTTCTTTTTGGCAACCGGCGTACGCAAGTCCAAGACCCATGATAGCACCGATGCGTACAGAGGAGTCTTCCTTGTTCACGCTCTCGTACAGCAGACCGTACGCCGGGTCGCAGTCGTTGCGCACGTTGACGTTGATAAGGCCGACGGCGAGCAAGCCACCCGCGACAACCTGCTGTTCCATACTGTACAAGTAGTTGTCCACGCGAGGCAAACCGTCATCCACATCCCAAAGTAGGATCGAACCAAGACTCGCGGCCGCAGACATCTTTCCGTGATCCTTGTTCTTGAAAATCCAGCTCACGTTAGACCCGGCGCCGGCGTCACCCTCACCGCCTTCGGCGCCCTCAGACGTCGTGAGCAGCTTGTCTTGACCGAAACCGGCGTTGACAAAGGCGTTGACAAACGTCGACGCCAAGTTCGCGCGGGCACTGTCGACGGCGGCACCAGCCGGTGCGCGACCCTCAATCAAGTGCGTCTTGTAGATGTCTTCAGGAAGCTTGGCTTCCATCACGTCGAGATCGCGCGCGAGGGTGAGATAATTAGCGCTGAGGTTGGAGTTGCTCATGATTTGCTGCAGCTCCTCTAGTTCATCGCCATCCGTCACTTCACAAGGACCCTCGTCGAGTTTAAGCGGGTGGCCGTGTCTCGCGAGCATGTAGCACATCTGGCGCTTTACGAGCTTGTCATCCGCAGCGTTGAACGTCTGTTCCATCGTCTCCTGCACACCCAGACGACACGCCACGCGCATGGCTTCGGTGTACTTTTCAACCTTCATGAAAATAGCGTGCGCGACTTTTAGCACCTCGGCATCCTCGGGCTCGGGCAAATAACTCGAGCAGCTGAACAGATACAGACACGTACGTGCGTGGTTCGCTGTGGTGACATGGTCGGCCAGAATGTCCAGTCTCTCAACCTCAATAAGTAGATCCACCGCTTCGGGCTCGGCGTTGTGCTTCATGTGGAAGGGCACGATGACGTTGATGAGCCCCATCAGATCTTCGTTGTCCACCTGCATGCTGTCAGTACCCGCTTCTTCCTGGCGACGGTGAAACTCCGTACCGATCTCGGACGCGAGGTTACGAACGTACTGGGGGATCGGAGCGAGGAACGGGTGGTCAGTTTGGTGCGACGGGCAATAGAAAATGTCACGAGATCTCGGTGGAGTCAAGGTTTGCGCGCTAGATCTGGCGTCAAAACAGTGACGCGCAGCCGCGTTGTGACTTACCTCGTGTCCCCAGGTTCCGATATCCTCGTCGGAGCCCAAGAGGCGATACTTCAGCGACTCAGGCATGACGTTTTCGACGGGGGCGTCGGTCATGGCGAGTAGAGAGATGATGTCCGCCAATAGTTTCTTGTTTTCCTCAGGCTTTTTCATCTTGGCAAACGTGTCCTTCAGGGTTTGCAGATGCGGGCGAAGGAACTTGAGCGGCTTAGGGACGCTTGTCATGGAGCTGCGAAGGGTGAAAGAAGTGGGGATATGTCAGCGACGTTATTCTCGAACGCTTGGAAGGACCGCGCGCGCATTCGATGCGAGAAAAACTCCGCACGCGTCAGATCGTGACACGCGTCGATCGACGACGTTAGATCTCGGTTTCGTTTAGGCACTGACCTGGTGGAAGACTTGATCTCGCTCCTCATCGTCTCCATGGCCAGCTTAGCGACGCCGGCTTTGGAATCCGAGCTCCGGGTCACCATGAGCTCAAGGTTCTCTTTCAACGCGAGGTCCTCATCCGAAAGCTCAGCCTCTTTCTTCTCCTCCTTCTTCTTGCCTTTGGCGTCATCCTTCGACGGTTCGCCTTTCTTTCCATCCTCCTTGGGGGCTGCTTTCTCGGCTGCCATGACGTCCGCTGGTTCGACTGTTCCTGGCCTCGCCTCCTGTCGTTCGTCGCCGAAGCCTCGCCTGGATTAGTAACAGGCGCTCGTCTCCGTTCCAACCGACGACCGCCGCGTCGAGGACGCGCTAGACGTGTATGACGAGCGCGATCGCGGCGAGGTGACTTCTTCAACGGGCTTTTGAACGCGCGTCTGCTGGCCCACGGATGACGAATCGAGTGTGTTTTTCTGTCTAAAAAAGAGGACTGCGCTGCGACGTAAACACTACAACTAACTACCTATCCTTCATCGCCTTTTCCGCGAGCTCGTCGATTTTCCTGAATTGCCAAGGCCATCGCACATTATACAGGAATGGACGAAGGTCAAACCGGTTGTCCTCTGGTGAGTAATTCTCGGCGTGATACGACGGCGTGAGGGTCGTCATTTTGTGCCGATTCGCGGCGTAGAAAAAGAAGAATTTCTTAACCTTTGCCGCAATCTCCGCGGGCGTTCCTCGATCTTTCCACTCGTGCAGCAGTCGCTTGTACATTTCCACAGGACCGAGCCTGGTGATTTTACGTAGCCGGCCGTAAACCCCTAGCTCCTCGTACGTCATGCCCATATCCTCCTCGTCAGTTTGCACGTGATCTTCACGAATGGGCTCGAGCTCCGCGGTGGGCGGCGCTTCTTCGACGCTCGCCAGCGTGGGAAACCCCAGGTTTTGCGCGCCCCAGCGGAGAAACGATCGCAGATCCGCTTTACTAATACCCCCGATGGGGTTGATATCCGCGGAAGAGCAGTCGTATTTAGTCATGTACCCACGCAGACCCTCGTCGACGTTCGCGCTTCCAAGCACGAGAAAGAAACCGTTTCTCCCGTTTACCCACGGCATGAGTTGCGCCAACACAAACGAAAGAATCATCCGAACGCGCGCTTGGATGTTTTGCAGCGCCAAATTCTCCACGTTGCTCCCGCCATCCACCTTGAACTTTGGTGTCCTGCGTGTAATTGCCACGAAGAACGCGATGATTGCGGCGACTACGGTGTCGATTTTGACGTCGAGGTGCGAAGATCCAACCTCATCGGCTAAGGCTTTTGAGCGACTGCGGGTTTCGTTACTGCTGTTCTCCGAGCCGAGGTATACCGTGGTCAGTACACGTGCCGCGAATATCTTCGCCGACGGCACGGGCGCGTTGTCGTCCAGCTGTGCTATGCGCCTAATGTCCGCCAACGCGCATTCGTCGCCCGCCGCGGCAGCCTTCGTGGCGAGTTGGCACATTGAACCCACCAGCGCGGCGGTGGAAGAGCTGTCAGCACCACCCGAGAGAGGCAGTAAATATCCACTCGCACCCGATCGTCGGAGGTAATCCCAAAGCCAACACGCGGGTCCCATCGCGATCTCCTCTTCTGGCGTGTGATACCGAACCGACACAGGTTTGGAAACCGCGGCTCCGAGTGGGTCCGGTACGCACAACAAGAAACCCACCTCAATCAAAGGTTGCTTTTCACTCGCGGCCGCTTGGACGGACATGCTTTGAAACGCACCTCTGAAACCCACTACCGTATCCAAGTCCACGGTTGCGGTCACGACTTCAACTTCTTGAACCGCGAACTGTTCGCCCTGCGCCACGATTTCCCCATTCACGGCGATGCACGCGCAGCCGTCGTAATACATTCGACCACCGTCGCATCCTCGCTGATTGGCATACAAATACACCCCACCACCTTTTGCAGTCGCGGACTGGATGAGCTCCACGCGCTGGTTGAGTTTTCGAAGCTGATGATGGCTACCGCTGCCGTTACTGATGACCTCGATGCCGCTCAGCGCGAGCTGAATGTGCGGAGCGTTCGGAGTAAACAACTCTTCGCATGTCTCGCTGCCGAGACTTCCGTCGATGAACTCCAGAGCGGCGTCACCAAACGGCACGTGCGTTTGATTCGTCACGTCGGACACAAGCAAAGGAAGCCTGAATTTTTCCACTTTCTTTGGGTGCTGCCACGCCGTGAACCAGCGCGTTTCCCGGTAGTTGCCATCATTCGCCAAACACAATTTCGGCCTGATGAGGAGGATTTCCCGGTTCAGGACGAACACCCTGCAGTTGTATCGAACCCCACCGTGAATTACCGGCATGCCGATATCACACACGATATCATCGGTATCATCCCCGGCGAGGAGCTGCGAGAGGCACTCCCACGAGTGCTCAATCGTGTCCAACTCCAGGAAATGATCCTCGCACCCGTACCCGGGAAGCTCCAATTCAGGACCGACACGGTACCGAGCTCCTTTCGCCTTTGCCTGCGCAATCGACTCCTTGACTCGAGCGAGGTTCCCTTCAAAGTCCAGTGCCCACTGGTTGAGCGCACATGTCGCCAAGATCGTAACCCGCATGCTGCTGGGCCACCGCTCTCCACGCAATGACGTAAACTTCGGCACAAGAGAGAATGGAAAAGACGAAAAATTGTGGCCAAACTGGCAGTTTCATTCGTTTACAACGCGGCTCGGTCTCCAGAGCAAGGAAAACGAAACGCCCATCACCTTCTCCCTGGGTGCTAGCACTAGATCTCCCTCATCGTCGTACTTCACTCCTCGGATCAGGGTTTTTCCCACGTAATCGTCTCGATTAGCCGACGTAACGTAGTGCGTGACTGTCCACTGTTCACTGTCGGTGAAATTAAAAGTCGCCGCAGCTTCGTACGATAACGTAGAAGAGACGTTGTTCTCAGTGGTAATATTCTGCCTCCCAAGAAACGCTTTTACTGTGGCGTTCAACATTATTCCTTGGGTCTCGGCGAACGAGGACAGGTCACAGGAGTACTGGGGAATTATTTGTTGCGGGTCAGAAAAGGTTTTAGGGATTCAGGCTTCAGGGTGGACAAAAAGTTTAGGGGTCCTCAGGCTCCAGGGTGGAACTTACGGAGAGATTCCCGATCTCGGGCGAGACGCGCCGAAGCACGGGGAAGCTCGACGCCCTTAGAGCATCCTCGCCTAGCACGGGGAGAGAAACCAAGGTATCCACAAGCTGCCACGATTCTGTTTCGCACACTGCGTTCACAACTCGTTGTGTGTCGGTTTTGGTTGCTCCCTGGCTGCAGCTAAGAGCTGTAACTAAGACCGCCACCGCGAGGGCGGAGAGAGACTTCATTCGAGTGTGGTTCCAGAGCACCACGCGTCGTTTAATGACTCGAGAAGCTGCCCTCGTGTGCTGCGCGCTCTGGGTGTGTTCATCCGACGCGATGGCCGCTCCTTTTCCTGGGACGCTTCGAGACTTGTATATCCTAGGACGGACAAAAAAGTCCTCTGACTTTTTTCAAGACGAGCCAGACTCAACGAGGACTTTCAAAACTTCGGGCGCTTCCGACCTAAAGCGACCTCCGGGTCGGCTGGAGCTATGCCACAGGAACTTCCAGCCTTCCTAAAGGCGCGGCTGAAGGCGCGGGGCATCAACGTTGACGGTGAGGGCGGTGAGACGCCGGAAGCGAACAACAGGGGCGGTGCGGCGGAGATCAATTCGTCGCCTCTTCCGCCCGGTTGGCTAGAGGCGGTGGACATGAAGCATGGACACACGTATTATTACAACGCTAACTTAGGGAAGAGCTCCTGGGTACGACCTACGAAGAAAGATGCACACGTGATTGGGGTGACGGTGGCAGCTGCGGCCCCGGTGACACTTCCGCCGGGATGGAAGGCGGCGATCGACCCGGCGACGAAGAGGACGTATTATTGTAATCAGGCCATGAACGTGAGAACCTGGGAACCTCCCGTGAAGGTGATCATTCCAGTTCATAATGCTGTTCCCGTGCGGGCAGCGCCAGTAGCTGCTGGGAGGAAAAGACAACGTGCGGCACAAGGAGGCATCGATCCCATGGATCCAGCGAGTTACAGCGATGCACCCGTTGGGAATTGGGGTGCCGGGCTCAATTCGACGAAAGAGGCGGGTGGAGCGAGTGGACGGCCACTTCCGAGCCCTGGTGACGTGTTGCGTCAGAACGCGCAAGCTGAGCAGCCGTCAGAGTCGTTTGACTTGCAGAAGAACGGCATTGGTGAGGCAGATTGAGTGAAACCGCTCACAACGAGTGCTAGTCACAGTCACCGTCTGGATATAGGAAACCATTTGAAAACAGATCGTGCACGAGCGCGACACTTTCGCCATCAATGTCACCTTGCCATTCCTCAGCAGGAATTTCTTCGTTGTTCGCGATGTGTCGAGCAAGCTCAGCACTTCCAGGAGACTTTAGCTCCCATACCTCACCGCCTGCGAAAAATAAGCATCCTGCAAGACTGCCGTCAGCAACCTCGTCTATGAAAGCAAACTTGACGTCTGCGCGACGAATCAGCGCACCCTCTTCCGCCCAGACTTCTTGTACCTCGTCGGGATTGAGTTTTTCTTCGGGCATCGCCTGCTCTCCGTCAAATCCCACGCTACCAGTCACGTGACACCCGAACCACCTAGCAATATCTGCCTCTGTTTTTGGCATTGCGTCACGGATAATGTCTCCTGCGCGCGTCACGGCAGTTTGCGATATTTGTCCCGCTTCTGCCTGAGGCTCGAGCCACGGATCACTCCAGCGTTCTGTAACGGCGTTCCGTGTGTCAACCGCCGACTGTGCGTACGATAATATCAAGTCGTCATGTGTCGGGGCGAGGAAACCGATACTGTACGTCACGCAAACTGCATCACAGCCCTCCGCGATACCGTGGTGTGCCACTTTCGGTGGTAAGTACAGCACGTCTCCCGGCTCCAGAAGACTGCACGCCTTCGGCTGAAAGTCCTTCAGCACTCGCACGTCGATATTCTCAAAGAAAGACTCCTCCTTCTCGGGTGCGTACTTTGGATCATCCGATATAGACCACCGTTTCCGACCTTCACCTTGCATCAGAAATACGTCGAACTGGTCAGAGTGCGCTCCGACACCTCCACCCTCTGCACACAGGCTAGCCTGCATGTCAGCCACGCGCCAGCGCGGAAAACGGTCAAAGTTGTCGAGGAGTTTCGCCGCCGCGGGGATATGTTTCTCCAAGTCGTTGACCACGACACACCACGACCCGTCCGTTGGAAGGGACTGGAGTTCCTCTTCCGTAAAAGGCCCGAGTTCATTGGACCAGTCAGACGGGCCGTTAGACCCTTTCTTGAGGATGCGAGGCTGAAAGTCGGATTCGCACGCCAACCCAGCCAGTTCGCCGGAATCGATTGGCATGGCCTCCCCGGGCTGAAGCGCCCCACGGATGACTACGGGTCGCTTCTGCCAGTATTTTTTCATGAAGTACCCCAACTCTTCGTTATCGAAGGGGAATGTCGCATGCAGCTCTTCGATCTGTCCTATGTTCCCATCGCCCTGTGCAGCCGCGCACCATGAAGCATCCTTGCTCCGTTGTGCCCGAGCAGCTTGAACCCCAAAACGCCCGCCGACCCTTTTTGAGTGCGTAGCTCTCAAGTTCGTCAGGGCCGGGTGGACATGAACCGAGTGAGCACTCATGAAACGGTGCGCGCAAATCACCCAGCCCTCGGCGACGCGTTGCCGGTTGCGCAAGAGCTGGCTGGGGGTGGCCCCAAAGCGCGCGCTTCGCGTTCTGAAAGGGATTTGATGCATGCACTTTCGACAGGCTCGGAAATAGGTGGGACAAGGCGACTTCGAGTTTATTTCTGCAGCCTACAGATAAGATACCTAAACAAATGCTATTATCTACTTCGCAACCTCCTGGTCGGCAAGCGTCATCGCCCTATGTGCCGCCTGCGATGACGTTGACTTCATGAGCTCTCTGATGACCATAGTCGCGTAAGAACTGGTGGGGAGCGCAAAACTGAGACGAAGCGCGAGAAGCGCACCATCCTTGTCTTCGCCCGAGGCTTGCACTGAATCGTCGCCAGCCTCTACGCGCATCAAGTCTGTCGCTGTCAATTCAGCGCTAGGATCGGAATACCTCGCGAAAGAGTATTCGATTTTATCCGGCTTGACAACTAGCTTCCTGTACGCGCCAGCAAGGTACCCGAAGGAATATTCCCTCACCGTGTGCGCGTACCCAGTGAGCTGCACCCCGTCCTTCTTGCAAATTTCTTCGTACAGCGACTTAAGACTTTCGGAATATATCACTCTGCTCCCTGGAAGAGGTAACACGACATCCGTGATGTTAAATGTCCCGGATGCTGCCTCTTTCTCTGTGACTTCGCGGACTTTTGAAAAGACGTCGCCATCGTCCTCTTCAGCGTATTGCATCCCCATGCTTTCGTCGACGATTAAATCTCCAGCCACGGCGCGGCTCAAACCGTGGCGCTTGACGCGCTCGCTCGCAGCCTGATTCCACATGTAGCTCTGATACGCGTGCACGTACATCTTCCGTGTGGTTCGAGGAATACCATATAGCGGGTTGACTAGATCGTTTTTGTCGCATTTGCCCAAGAGTTCGAGAAGTCCACGCTCAGCCATACAGAACCGCGGCATACGTTTTAAAGCGGCGGCTGTGTCACCCGTTTCCGCGTAGATTTTGCGAGCAGCGGCGGCGTCGTCGTTGTCGCCGTCTCGCGGTTTGAGGATAAGATCGTGCACTTCCGCCCAAGCTCCACGTAACAAAGCAGAACCAATCTCATGCGTGCCGATGGAATGCGTTCCAAACCTCTGAAGCCCAAAATAATTAATGGCGCCGCTCAACTTGAGCTCGTTTACCGCGCGCGTGACAGTCTCTTCAGTTCCTCCTTCGATGCCGCGAAGAGTAAGCGTGAAAAGGTTACCCCTGAGATCGCCGAGGCCAAGCTCGCGATGCACGTATTTGAAGTTTCCCACTTTCATTTGATGCAGGTTCAGCTTCGCCAATCGCGAGGCCCGCACTTTGTGCAGTGTCATTCGTTGACTGGTGACACCTCGTCTGTCCTTTGTTCCGGCAAAGCCGAAATCCCTGGGCTTGGTGTGAAGGATGCGCGATATCACTCCCATAGCGTCTTGAGTCTCCTTGTTCGACTTACACAAGGTAAACTCGAGGTATTCCGGGACATCAGTGGGCCATCGGTTATGCCCCTTCTTCCAGCTGCCATTTCCCCCGTCGTCGTCTCGATCACGTTTCTTATCACCTCCGCCTTTCTTCCCTTTCGCGTGTTTCGGGTGTACGCGAATGCTCAAAGGTGGTTTCTTCGAATCCTTCTTCGTCGGACCGCTTGCTTCGGCTCCAGCAGCCATCTCGACCGAGTCCGTGGCGAGCTGAAAATGCGCATTAAAGAATACGTGTAGACCTGTTCGATATGCTTTGTCGTTGCTCGCACCAAGAAGAAGAGGTGAAGGTGTTTCGGATCCTTCCGGCGCCGGCGAAAGCACGCCGGGCTGCTCCAGAAACGTTTTCAATCGGGCTGCTTCTTCAGCCCCGGCGAGCTTGGTAAATTCGGTAACCGCAGCCTCTATCTTTTCGTTTTGCAGAGCCGTGGCCTCAGCCGAGCTGATCTCAGGTGCGGGCGTGTCAGCGGGCGCCGCAGCGAGGGTAGGCTCACTGGTGCCCTCAGCCTTCTCGGGCGCAGGGGGCGCATCAAACTTTTGTCGCTTTTGCTCCCTCGCGTCGATTTCGTCGTCGATTGAAGCGTCGAGGGTCGTCAGGTGCACCACCTCTCCATCCTGGTCGATCTCATTCACCACAAAGTCGGTGAATCTCTCTTTAAGAATAGCCCGAAAGCCCTGTGCTGTGTTGGCATTGCACTCGATGCCCACTGATCCTTCCTCCGCGCCCATCCTCGTTGGCGGCTCGGGCGGCGGAAGCGAAAGTGAGGAGGGCCGATGCCAAGAAAAGGAAAACCACAAAAGCAGATTTCGCAAAAAAAAAAATCAAACGAGCGGCGCCGTTTCGCCTCCTCCCAAGCGGTCCCAGGAAATCTCGCGTCTGTCTCCCTTCAAAGGGTTGGTTCTGCGTGTTGTCACGCTCACTGTATTGTCGCACCTTCCGCTGCAAGTATCAACATGTCGTCCGAAAGTCGCTTTTCGGGAGATGAAGACTTCTGGTATGCACGCGCTTCTTCTTCTCGTGGCGTGTGTGTACGAGTTGGTGTGGCATCTGTGAACGAACATCTGAGCGGACCAGCAAAGCGCAACTAACCATGTTTCTGTTCCCAACAACGCAGGCTTATGAAGATGGGTTACGTCAAGACTCAAGCAGACGCCGCTCTAAAGGCTGGCAACTACAAGGATGCATACACCAAGTGCGTCACACTCCTTCAGCAACCGCAAGCTCCTCTCCCAACTCGGCGTCCGCACGGTTCCTGTGGCAAAAAAAGTAAAAAAAAAACAAATCTGACAGATCTCTGTTCCCGAGTTTGCGCACAGGTACTCTGATTGTTTGAACATCCTTCCAGAAGGCCACAAGGAGTCTGTTGCGCTGTACACGAACCGTTCGTTAGCCTATGCTAAGGTGCGTATCTCTCCATGTCATGTTCACGCCAAGAGGTGCGGTAGACAACGATTTCATCGACTGACATCCATTTGTTTTTTTTTGTGCGACGCGACATGTCACCGCAGGCGAACAAGTTCGCCGAGGCACTGCAAGATGCTGAGCGCGCTTGCGAGTTGAACAGCGGGTGGGCGAAGGCTTGGTGGAGAAAAGCCACAGCTCTCCGAAGTTTGCAGCAATACAGCCAGGCTCTTGACGCTTTCAGCCAGTCATACAAGCTGGTTGAGGACAAAGCAAAGTCGCGCAACGAGTACCAACGCGCTGTTTCTGAGACTGCAGGTCGAATGACGCGAGAACAGCTCGCGGATTTCATCATCGCTGCCTTGCACGACTACGAGAGCAGAGGAATCATCGCAAAGCCGACGAAACAGAACGTTTCCCCGCAGGAAAAGCGAGAATCAATGTTCCTTCAAATCAAGACGTGGCAAAGCAACACGAAAAAAACCCAAACAGACTACCAAAACTGCGTCGCAAACTGGACCCTGACGCCGATGACCGCGACGATGGCGTACGTACAGGTGCGTAAATTCTTCCCGGTGCGAAACGTGAATAATTCAATGCGATTGCAACGCGCTAACTAACTTTACGAGCAAATTATAGCGCGCGTGCATGTACAAATTTGCGCTGTGTTTCAAACAGGTCGTCGCGGACGCTCGAGCAGCGCTGAGACTGATTTCCGATGACGCGGCCAACAACGAGATCATGATCAAGACCGTACTAAAGGCGCCTGGCACGCCAAAACCGTGGGAGTAAGTATTGTGCGCGACCCCTAATCAATTCTGTTTCCATGTAAGTTACTGACAATCAACTCGTGTAGACAAAAGGAGTACCCTCTCGAGCCGTGGGCGTGGTTCCTTCAAGGCGAGGGGTTCAAAGCGTCAGACAAGAGCGAAGGCGGTGACGTCGTGAAGGCGGCAAGCTGCTTTCAAATTGCAAAGCAACTGGTACGCTGTTAATCCCTTTCTGTTCGAAAACGACACGATTTTCACGTGCTTACATTACATCCCAATTAATGAAACCCGCAGGACCCCGACAACGAAGACTACTCGACCGAGTGCGAGGAGTTATGCAAGAAGCTCACGCACGCGCAGTCCAGTGCAGTCCTGAGCGTGGTTAACGAGCAACAACTCGCGGTTGAGCACGGACTCACAATCGACACGGACAAAGTTGCTGAGAACATTTTCTTTGTGAAGGGCACGCTTCGATACGATTGCGACAAGCTTGGCCGTTTCGGGGCTGAAGCTCGGCGGTTGATGAAGGACATGTTTGCAACAAGTATCGACATCAGTTTCAAGGATGTGCTCATCGAGCGCGTGTCACTTTGCTCCGAACGAAAACTGAAGGTAAGTTCTCGGTTGATTTGTTGTTTCATGCATTTCCCGTATTGAATTTCTCTTGTACGCGCAGATTGATTACCAGTTCCAAGTTGAAAACAAACAGCGCGGTGAGGTACGTGATTATCAATCTACTTTTGAATTATTCCGAAGCTCACTTTTTTATTGTACTCGCAGGCCTGCGTCGCGATTTTGAAGAACATCGGTGATGATCCATCTCTCGTCAACGCGCTCGGCCCACTGATTGCGCACGAGTGTTTCGTTGAAGAAGTCGATCTTACAGACACAAAGGTAACTTTTCAGGAGCGCATGATCGCCGAAGAAAGTTCCACCGCGCTGGTCGAGGTCTCCCGTCCGTCTCTTGCGATGAACTTGCCTTACCAGTCGTACTCGCTCACTCGCGCCAATGGTGATCCAGTTGAGCGTATTGACAAACACGCGTTTTGCATGGCTCGCGTGCACTACGACCGCTCTGAAATAGACCAGGACGTTTGGTTCTCTCCATCACACGGTCGGTGCAGATGGCGACAGAGTGCTTCTGAAATAACCGTTCTCGTTCTTGGCATTCAGCCTGGCACTGCCGGTTCTGCTCTCGACGTCGACATCTCGGCGACTCACGTGTGCGTGCGGGACAAAAATCGGGACCGAGTGTACCTTTCCGGGGACTTGGATGATCGTGTAGTGCCCGATATGTGTGCTTGGGACGTGGACGAGGATGGTGTCGTCACCTTGTTTCTGCACAAAACAAATTTAGCGCTCTACGCGTCTCCCCACGAACACTCGAACTCGGAATGGAAACGCTTATTTCGCGACGACGGGTATGAGATTAAATTCGATGACACCTCGAAGGATTATTCTGACCTACCCGCGCCGGTCATGAGAGACCATCGTGTGAGCTCAGCTGAAGACCAACAACGTCGCCATCTCGAGTGGAACGAAACGAAGAGTCGAGACAGAGATTCTGAGCAGGATGACCTCAGAAGACGCAACCGACAGACCCGTTTGGCGGTACTCCGTGGGAAGCCATTTAAAGGCTGGGTGCAGCTCGATCGCGAGAGCATACCGAGTGCATGAGAGTTTAGGATCTAGCCGCACAGTTAGCTTGAAGTTCGTAAGAAAAAAAAGAGTAAATGAGAGGTGTGATTTTTTTTGGTTTTCGTCGGAGCGAAAACTAGAAATCTTTTTAGGAAAGGAGTTGAGTTTTACTAAAAAACCGGTCTTTGAAATCACAAATCAGGAGGACTCCTACATCATCTCGTTGGACCCAATCTTCGCGAGGAACTCGCTTTTCGCTGAAGAGGACCACCCAAACGCACCGGCAATCTGATTGACCAACGCCACTCTCTGTGCGTGAGAGTACTCAGCGTGTGTCATGCACCAATACTCGAGTTTGTCCGCGGCGATGTAAAACGCCTTTACGTACTCGAGCGCGAAACCGAATTCGAGTTTCGAGCCCTTAGGGGCTAGGTGTCTGATGTTTCCATAAAGTACCTGCACATCCAGAGCCATGAGTGCGCGACCTTCGGACGAACACTTCTTGACACGCGCGAATCCTGCCACAATCATGGATGCGGTCTGTGCAATAGCGTAGTTCCAAAGCATCACAAGTGCCTCGGCGGTGACGTCTGCTATCGCGAGCTTCGCGCCGAACTGCGTGAGTTCCGTGGACAGATCATTTACCCACTTGTTATGCTCCGTGCTGGGGTTGGACTTCACGTACTTGCCCGTCTTGAGCGCATCAGCCAGCTTTTCACTATCGCCAATAACTTCAGGAATCCAGGAAAGATCAAGAAGCAATCTGGCAACATGCCCGTACACGTGCTCGCGAAGATCCTCCACACTGACGATTGTCTGTCCGAAGAATCTCTCCAACTTGGCATCTTCGCTGGACGGCAAGGTTTGCTTGAGTCCCACTTTCAGGCGCTTGAACTCTTCCGCGAGACACGAGAGGGATTCGAGCGCAACAACACGCTCACGCAATCCATACATATTCCCTGATGAGTTTACCATTGTTGGCGCACTTGAACCCATTCCACTGCTCTGGTTCACAATGGTGCTCAGCGACGTGCCATTCAGCAAACGGACGAGAGTGTTTCGAAGTCTCAGAGTGATAAGATGGGATCGTGAATGCAGCGCTTCGTGCTGGCCAAACGCGGCGAAGATGCGGACGAGTGTCGTCTCGAAGAGAGAGCAAAGACCTTGGAAAATAACAGGCATCGAAGGGGTCAGCACTCGCATCAAGCGAAGGTACTCGGAAACGCCCTGGAGCATGTAAAGCGATGACGCCGTGAGCGTCGCGTTGCGAGCATCGAGTCCCTTGGAATCCCCTTGTCTGCAGGCAGCATCCGCAACGGCGACGGCTGTGCGCGCTTCGCGGCGCGCTCTTCTCATCTCAGGGCTGAGCGTTTCGTCGTCATCATCATCTTCGTCGATAAACGCGGCTGATACCGCGGCGTCCTCATCGTCATCCTCCTCCCTGGTCGCCGTGGCTGTTTCGCCAGCACCGTTCAACTCCGAACCTTCTTCGTCCACGTCGGCTGTCAAAAAATCCGTACTCGCACTCGTTCCTAAACTTTGTGTAAAGGGATTTCCCTTAGCAATCAAAGCCTCGAATGCGCTCCCGTCCGCAGCAGCACCGTCGAAAGCAGCAACCCCAAACCCGGATGATACGCCCCGTCCACCACGTGCTGCCGCCCTGATATCGCTACGCGCCTGTTCAGCGGCAGCTTGAGGGAGTCGCGTCCACATCTCGCTCTCCAGCATCTCGCGCATCGCTTCAAGCCTTTGCAAGTGCAGCTGTTGAAAGTAGCGGTCACCAGCTCGTTCGAGATGTCCTCGCAACGTCGAGGCCTGCGTGCCACAGAACGCTTCGGTAGTCTCGATAAATGCCTTTGCCCAATCTAAAACTTGCTTGAATTTCCCAGATGATGGAGCAGAGGATGCCTGTAGAAGAGCGGCGATGCGCGCGCCCGCCATATCCGCGATCGCACGGCGGCTCCGCGCAAGCGCACCGATGACTGCTTTGTACGCTTCCACACGCGTTCGGTTTCCGCTCTCGTCATCACCCTTCGCCTCCATGGCTTCAACCTGTGCCTCATGCCAGCGAAGCATTCTATGGTGGCTCGTGAGGAGTGTAAAGAGAACTTCTAGTGTTTTCTGGAAGCACGGAAAGAACTGCGTCGGCAAGAGCTGCTGGCACAACTCTTTGTACGGCATCCGAGCCTTACGCGCCGCAACGTCATCATCAACCTCGGTAACACTGGGTATACCAATACGCGGCACGGTTGTAAACGCGTGTAGACGAAGCATACCTTCCGTCTGGGTTTCAACCGAGCGTAAGAAAAGCTCTTGCACTTTGTCGCCGAGAGGCTTGACCTCGTTTCCGACTTGCATGTAAGCGTCGAAAAGAGGGCTGTACTCTTCTGGCTTGAAATCTCCACACACGTTGAACAAAACTGACTCGACGCTGTTCATCAGATCCCATAGTAGCGCACGTAGGTCTTGGCCCAGCGTCGCCGCGCATGTCAACCCATTCAACGATTTCAAGATGTTCATAGCTTGCGCATACTCTACCACCGCGTCAACGAAGCGCGATGCCTCGAGGCTGGAGCATATTCGCGCCAACAAACTTTGGCATTCTCGCACGCGAACCAGCATGTCAAGAGCGGCCATGAGGGACTTTTTCCGCGTGTGTGACTCTGCGACTCTCATAGCACGGCCCACGCTTTCTCGCGCCGAGGCAATGTTTCTCCGCCCATTCTTAACAATCACGAAGCTCTGCTCTAGACCATCAGTGAGCTCGGAAATGTTCCTCATGCCCTGCACGAAGTCTTCGTAGTGCGCGTTAACATCCTTTGCGAGTTTTGTCGATACAGCTTCCACCTGGTTTGACAAGCGCTCCTCTTGTTCGTGAAGCACGTCTACAGTGATGTCTCGGTCTGCCTCTGACATAGCCTCCAACACATGCCTAAGTGGATCGAAGTCTCCCTCAGGAAGGAAAAAGTTTTCGTGAAGGGTCTTGACGATTTCCTCCGCAGACGCGGCGTCGCTCCCTTGTTCCCGCCGACGTATCGCAGCGACGTCTTCGCGCGGCCCGGCGTCCGTGGAATCGCGTCTGAACGCATCAGAAACATCGACGTCATCGGCTATGAGCTGGTATGGCTCGGATCCAATTTTCGCAAAAGCCTGGCGCAATGCCTCAGCGTCCAAGGCTGCTCCTGAGAAGGCGCCGAGTCGCGCCGCCGTGCTGCTCGCGCCGGCGGGACTCACCGCTTGCGCGAAACTTTCACGAGCTTTGTCAACACCGGTGAACACCTCTACGTTCTCTCGGATCTTCCTTCCTTTTTCCGATGCATCGCTGAACCTTTGCTTTGCTTTATCCTTCAGCTCCGACGCCCGCTCTGACGCCTCGCTGAGCCTCTGCTTCGTCTTCTCTCTGAGTGCCTTGAACATCCTTCTCAGCACCGGTCAGGTCACTGAAGAGGAAGATCACCTCTTCGACGCCGCTTCCACCTCTTCCAACTTGTTCAATATCTTCTCGGTGAACTCGCGAAACGCGGGATCCTCGCACGCGGCGTCTAAAGCTTGCTCAGCGCGTGCGGTACTGTCGATGCGTGCGACGGTATTGACGAGCCTCTCGTCTCTCAGGCACTCCCTAATCTCTTCGCTCGAAGCAACCGCGAGCAGGTGCTTTCGACGGAGTCTCGCGCCGTCTTCGTCCTCCGCGTCCTCTTCGAACGAGCGTTTCGGTCGTGGAGGCGGGGCCTCGGTTGCCGCCGACGGTTCTTCCTTCGGTGGCTTTTCTTCGGGCTCCTTCTTCGACGCGCAAGATTTCTCTGCAGAGGAGAGAGAGGGACGAGGCGGAGGTTAGGAAGAGTCCTGGGTGCCCTAAATTGAGAATTACGCGAGTACGAGATCGGAGGCGCACCTTTGTGCTCCCGGCAACAGGCGACCGAGCAGTAAGGCAAGCGGCAAGCTGGGCACTTGTACTTGCTTCCCGTTGCTTTACACGTCACGCACTCCGTACGATCCGGAGCACCCATAGAGGTCGTGCACAACCCTCTGAGAATGGGGCGTGCTTGAAAACGGGCTTGGTCGATTCCGGCCAGGGCAAAAAAATCTCGTCACGCAAAGCAAGTCACCTCGGTTGAAAACGCAAACATTGTGTCAGTTGTGAGGACGCACGAACGCTGCGGCAGCTTGCGTGATACTCATCCAATGGTCGAGTTAACCGAGGAAACGCACGATGTTGTTGGTGACCTCTCCACCGAGGCGTTGCGAAAAGAGGTTGCCCGCCTGAAGTCGCTCTTGGATGCGGACGTGGACGACGACGATTCCAACGAAGAAAGCTACGATGTCATCTCACCCGTCCAAGGGAGGCCAACCGTCGCGACCGCCCTGGACGACGTTGACAGCGGCGACGACGACCAGTTCAACCACCTCGCACACCGTGGCTTCGACCATTCAACTCCGATGCTTCCTCCTGATTACACCCCTGAAGTAACCCTGACGTACTCAAACGGTGACGAGTACAAGGGCGAGGGGGTGGAAAGCATCCGACACGGCCGAGGTCTGCATCAGTGCTCGAACGGCGACTTTTACGACGGCGGGTGGAAGGAAGATAAACGACACGGAGAGGGCACCATGACGTACATCAGCGGGTTGCGGTATGAAGGGTCTTGGGCGGCTAACAAAACCGAAGGCAAAGGCGTGTGCCGTTATCCCAACGGAGACAAGTATGAAGGCGAGTGGCGCAACGACCACCGCTGGGGCTGGGGAACGCTGTGGTTCGCCAGCGGCGACGTGTACGAGGGCGAGTGGGTGGACGACGTCGTGGACGGCCGCGGTCGATACTCGTATGCGGACAAAAGCTTCTACCAAGGTACGTTCGCACGCGGACTGAGGGAGAAAGGCAAGTTCTCGTCCGGCGATGGAGGGTTGGAATACGACGGGCAGTGGAAAGACGACTTCAGGCACGGCGTCGGCACTTTTCACCTCTCCGGCGTGTACAAGTACGACGGCGCGTGGAAAGACGACGCGCGTCACGGCCAAGGCAAGTGCGTGTACGCAGACGGCACGTACTACGACGGCACGTGGCACGAGAACGCGTACAACGGCGAGGGGAAGTACGAATCCGCGGAGGAGACGTACGAAGGCGGGTGGAGCGAAAATCTCAAACACGGCGGCGGCAGCGCGAAATACGCCGACGGCGGGCGGTACCAAGGCGACTGGCGCCAGAACGAGCCCGAGGGCATCGGTAAACGCATGTATCCCGACGGCTCCGTGTATGAAGGACAGTGGGTTAACGGCAAGCGTCACGGGAAAGGGCGGATGACGAACGCGACCAACCACGAGGTGTATCAAGGCGACTGGGCGAAGGACGCGAGGCACGGATACGGCGCCTGTACGTACGCGGACGGCTCGGTGTTTCGCGGTGAATGGGAAGAAGATTTCTGGCTGCAGAGCACCGCGGATCCAACCTTCACGAAAGTTTCCGGTCCCGGGTTAAGTCGCGGGGTCGCGGGAGAACAAACCGTGTTCACCATCGAGGCGCGCGACGAAGTTAAGAACAAACGTTTGAACGGCGGGGACGATTTCTACGTGCGCTTCGAAAACAGTCAAACCGGCGACGTCGCTTTCGCCGACGTCGTCGACCGCGACGACGGCACGTACGCGGTAAAATTTCAAACCACGGTCGCGGGGGCATATGCGTGCTCCGTACTGATCGGCGCCGACGAACACGTCGCTGACTCGCCGTACCCAGTGAGGATTCTTCCAGCGCGACCTTTCCCGAAACTCTGCGAGGTCACCGGTGACGGCGTTCGCAGCTCGAAGGTTGGCGAAGACGCCGTGTTTTGCGTGCGGGGTGTTGATAGGCACGGAAACGCCGCCCAGGGAAACCTCTCAACGCACTTTCCTCTCGACGTTTCCATCGCCTCCGGGGACACCACCATCGACGCGGTAGAAATTGCCGACGACGGCCACGGACAATGTCAAGTGTCCTTCACGCCTTCGCGCAAAGGCTTTTACCGCGTCGAAATCTCGTCCGGTGGAACACCAATCGCGCAGAGTCCGTATTCTCTGCACGTCTATGAAGGTGACACGCCAGGAGAGCAAAACGCGAGAAAGCTGGACGATACAATCGCGGCACTGCCTGGAGACGTCATCGCACAGTGGGAAGACATCGCACAGCAAGAGTACGCGTTTGACGGCGACGACGGCGGGTGGGCGAGCGAGGATTCGGACAAGGAAACGGATAACGAAAAAACGCAGCGCGAACACCCAGACGTGCCCATCATCTCGAACCTTGAAGATCTGTATAAGATCCCCCGGCTTCAGCGACTCCAGCGCGAACAAGAGCGCAGGAAGAAAAAGAACAAACTCGACGAGATGCGCAAGAGGTTTCAAGCGGAGGACAAAGCTTCGAAGTTGGCGCTGCCGACGAGCGACGTCGCGAAGGGCTCGATCGCGGATTTAGATTGAAATAACGAATTCACTCGTCCTCTTCTTCGTTGAAGGACAGCAACGCTTTGTTCTTCACTTTCTTCCCCGCGGCGACGGCGGACCCCCTTTTCCCCTCGTTCTCTCGTTTTCGTTTCGCAGCAAACACAATCGTTCCCGACTTGATGCTCTGTTCTTCCGCGTCAGCCGCCTCCTTCAAGCTCGTTTTTATTTGGTCGTTATCTCCGTCCAACTTCAAAGCACGTTCGTAACTCTCGCGCGCATCCGTGTATCGCTTGAGCCCCATGCTCGCAGCCCCGACCCGAATGTGTCCCTTGACCCAATCCTTCGCCAGACGTACCGCGGCGTGACCGTCTTCGAGCGCCTCGTCGAAGTCTTTCAACGCCGCGTGCGCCGCCGACCTGTTCGAGTAGAACACCTTGTCGTCATGGTCAAGCTCGATGCATCGCGTGAAGCTTCGAATCGCATCCTCGTAGCGCTTCTCTGAGAAAGCTCTGTTGCCTTTGCCTTTTTCCACTTTCGCCATCTCTTGTTTTCGCTCTCGCTCCTCGACTTCGCTACCAGCGCCGCCGTGCTGTTGATTCATCCCAGGATTCGGCATCGACCCGAGACCCTTACGCGCGTTACCTGCGATGTCATCCTCGTCACCGTACTTCGCAAGCTCATCAGAGTGCCCGTAGTCTTCCCACGCTTTCTTCGAGTCGTCCTGGGCTCCCTCACGCTGCAGCAGGTGTGCGTGTTGCTGGAGGAACTTGGGGAGTTGCCTTTCGTAGGTCACCCCCTTGCCTTTGGCGCCACCACCGGCACTGCCGCCACCAGTGCCCCCACCCCCACCCCCTCCTCCTCCACCGCTTCCGCCACCGCCGTGATCTTTATGGCCACCCGACCAGCCCCCGCCGTATTGGTCTTCATACCCGCCCGAGTCTTTGCCGCTGCCTCTGCCGCCTCGTTTGCCGCCCATCGCGGAATGGCGGCATTCTCGGAATGAGTTCGCAGTATAGTAAAAGAACAAGTTCAGTTCAAACTGCGTGCGCCCGGTGCGCGTCGCGATGGACCGCGACGGGGAGGATGCCGGCCCAATGCGGCCGAAGGTACCCACGCTTCAGCTTGCACAGTTGAAGTCACAGCAAGCACGTAGACGAGGCAATGCCAACCGGCAGGGAAGCGCTTCTACCAGTCTTGAGGGGGACGGCAAGGGCACGAAGGGCAAGAGTATCAAGGGGCGTACTGGAAGGCATCAGACCTCGGGGGCTGCGCAGTTAAATGACGACGCGAGGGATGTACCATACTCACGGAGTATGTCTCGAGAAGAAACGTCCATCTCAGAGGTGGACGAGCACGAGCTTGATGCCGAGGAGCTTCGTCTTCAGGCGGAAATGCTTAGATTGAGGGAGAGACATTTTCTGCTGGCGAAGCGCACGGAGGAGGTGAGAGCGCGCAAAGAGGCGGGCAAAGCGCTGGAGATTTTCCAAGTGGAGCTACGGGAGGAGCTGGACGAAATGACCCAATCGATGGAGCAGGAGAAACGAGAGAAGCTGAACGAGGCTGACGTGTTTAAGCGGTGCGTATTTAAGCTTGCTTTTGCTTTTCGAGAGAGCGTTACCACCTCCGGCGCGCGCGAGATTATGACCTGACCCACTCCTCGTCCTTTCTTCTGTTGTTCTTTCCGTATCGCAGAGATATCCAGGGGCGCATAAGCGAGCTCGAGGGGGTTTTGAACCAGCTCGCGAACAAAGTGAACGGGGTGAACGCGATGTACGGCGCTACGGCGGAGGAAATTAAACGCGAGTACGCCGAGGCGCTCGCGCGAAAAAAACAGCTGCTGGACATCGGGGTTCAGGAGAAACTCGCTGAGTTTTCTCGATCGTGGACTGGCAGTGGTGTGCTGTAGGGCGGTGAATACACGGGGAGGTCTCCAAAATAGCATGCATCTTAGCTCACGGTGCGTTAGCAAAAACATATGTAGGTGAACAAAACTCTACTCGACGCCGTCTTCCCGCCTGTCTACTTTGCTTTCGCGGCGCGCGCGCGTGGCGACGTTTCTTTCAGCCAATCCCAGTACTCCTTCGTGGGCGCTACTCCGAACTTCGCCGCCGGGTCTGCGAAGTAGTTGACGATGGCCATTAAAATCGTGTTGTTCACGTCGAGCCATCCCGGAAGCGACGCGTTGTCCATGAACGGGTGCTCCAAAATAAACACGCACGCCGTGGCTATAATTTTGAGCTGCATGCAAAGCGTCGATACGGAGAAAAACGCGCTGACGCACAGGAGGATGTTTTTCAGGTCGGCGTAGAAAATCGTGATGTCCGTGCCGAAAATAAACGTGCACAGCATGGAGTTCAGGGAAACAATCGCGGACTGCCACGCCATGCGGTACGCGACGTTCCAGCACCAAGTTTTGTAATAGCACCCCTTGCACGAAGGACTTATGGTGCCGAACAAGTAGTTGCCGCGGTAGTTGATAAGCGTGTCCAACTGAAGCCGGCCCATCAACAGGTTGTCTTCCCTTTCAGAAGCTTTGCGTGCCATGCCGTACTCGATCATCGCGATGCCCACGGTGTTGTGCAGCGCTTTCGGATCACCGTGGTGGTATCCATCACGCGACGTACACGTGCTGCAGATGGGACACGTCCCTTTTGCCGTTTTCGTGGAAAACGGGCACGAGCTCTTAAACGGTTTGACTTCGGACGGCAGCGCGGTGCAAAGATACATGTTCTCCCGATTCCGCCAAGGACGCGAGTCAAACGCAGTGCGCAGCTTACCGAACTTGTCCGTCTCCAACATGATAAAGTAAAACATGCTGAACATCGCGGTGCCGGTCGCGAGCGTTACGGTCATCCAATCTGCGAGGACAAATCGGGACGTTTCGGTCAGGTCAGGTCAGGTCAGATCGGGAGGCGTTTCCAAGAACGGTGGGTTTTCACGGCGTCGCGTGTACACTTACCGAGCGTGTAGTACACGAACGTATCCTTAGGAGCGAAAAGCACGACACGGAGAAGGGCGGTGATGCCGAACGGGATCATGAAGCGCTCTCTCAGCGCGTTCAAGATCCCGAAGGGCTGGCACGTGACTTGCAAGACCGTCATCTGCTTTTTTTAGGTGTGTTTCCGCTTTCGTAGATCTGGACAGCAGAGGCCCTCGCAACAGCGCTGGACGAGCAGAGCTCAAGTGCGCGCTGGATACTAGCCACGACGTGCCAGCGACTGATATCGGTGGAGTGGCCGGGCGGTCACGGTCGCGTTCGTGCGCCTCACAGAGTCCTACCAGGTTGACCGCGGAACCGTTTCGGGACGTCCGGGAAAGGAAACCTCACAAACATAAAAAAACGTCAAAAAAACAGCATCGAAGCCAGCGCGGACTTGCGCACAAGAAGCGCAGCTACCGCTTCCTGAACCTCCGGGTCAGAATTCGTCAGGCCCTCTTCATCCTTCAAGCGACGCACTTCCGTGGCTTGCTCTTCGATTGCATTCTCAGCCGCGGCGATAGCTTCAGGCGAAGGCGCGTCGGTGGCTTCGGGTTCGTCGGTCGCTTCCGGTGCCGGGTCCGCCGAAACAGCAGATTTCGCGGGCACCAGCTTTCCGTTCTCCGCGACAGTCATGGCGTCGCCCTCCGAGCCATCCTCGTTGAGCCACGTGAATTTGTCAAATCGCACCGCCTGTCCAGTTTTTTCCCCATCCTTATTCGTGATCGTCCACACGATCGCGTCCTCAACCCTGAACTTGCGTCCGTCGCGCGCTTGCCTCACTCCGCAGTAGTTTCGTATCACGCCGTTTTCCGCGGCTTTGTCCAGCAGTTCCCGTCGTTCGGTTTGGATGCCGTCGTCCGCCGCCGCGGATTTAGTCGAAGGCATTCCCACGAACTCCTGCCAAGGCAGCCCCCAAAGCGAAAGCGCGGCTTGGTTACCGTAGTTAAACACGTCATCTGCGTCGTGAGACGCGCACACGAAAGGAGCCTTGAACAGTCGTTCCGCCGCTTCCTGCACCATCACCGTGCCGTCCAGGAGCTTCTCCCCACACTTCTCCTTGTACGACCCACATATCGTCAGGGACTGCATCACGCAACCGGTGCCCTCATAAGGCGCAGGCCCTGACGGTGCCACGGCCACGGCGATATCCCCCGTGTCAACTCCATCAGCGTCGCCTGTGGCCGCCGCGAAACTCGCGTTGAGTTCCTTCGCTTCAGCACGCTTCGCGGCTTTGCGTTCCTGATCTCTTTTGCTTTTCGCCGCCGTCAAAAGCAGCGCACCCCTTTGCTGGGGCTGTGGGGACCAGGGCTGTCCTGCCGCACGGGACGTCAGACCCGGCGTTACCCGCGAGGCAAGACCAGCCGTGAACGCGGCGCAGGGCATCGTCTGCTTTCCAGGTGGTGCGTCTCGCGATGTGTGGTGGAAACGTAAAAAAATGAACCCGACACGTGGATGTTGATCGACGAGTCGACCGGACGACCGCCTACTTTACGCGGCGCATCGAGTTTTGTAACGAACTCGGGGGTGCTGGGGGGGTTCGGCTTAGAGCATCGAGCGCGCGTGTGCGGTTTACAGAGGGCATCGAGCTTGGTCAACGTCATGGCGGATGTCTCAACCCCGCTCGCCACTCCTGTCGGGTTAGACCCGCTCGTCACGCCTGTCTCCCAAACACCAATGGGGGCCGGAGTTTCGGGGGCAAACGACCAAGCCGTGACGCGGTCGCAGAAGAGGAAGCGAGATGAGAAAGACGCACTCAAGGTGAGCGTTGACTCCCCATTTTGCGCGTCACCTGATTAGTTTCCAGCGAACAGCCATCCGTGTCGCGTTCGCGATGCGCGAGAACCCCGTGTCCCGCTCCCACGCGCTTCCCGCCACCGCGTCTCTCCGTTTTCCTTCTGACCGGTCCCATAAATCGTTGTTTCGCAAATGAAACGCAGGAGAGAAAGGCATCTGGCGCCTCGGCTGAAACTCTGGAGAAGAAAGCAAAAGCGACGTCGAACAAAAGCGCGGGAGGCAAAGTGCACACGTCACCGCCTCTCCGACCGGACGATAAGGTAGGTTTCCCTAAGATATGCACACCTTCCCTGAAATATGCACACCGCTGATGGCGCTCGCGGGCGCGTTTCAACGACGCTGACTTTTTTTCCCGTCTCTTAAACGCGCAGGATGGACACTACCAGTACGAGCTCGGCGAAAACATCACGCCGATTTATAAGATCCTCGCGCCACTCGGGGAGGGTACGTTCGGCCGCGTGCTTGAGTGCTGGGACCGGAAATTCCGCAGCTACTGCGCCATCAAGATCATCCGCAACGTTCAGAAATACCGCGACGCGGCGAAGATTGAAATTGACGTTTTGAAGACGGTGCAGCGAAACGACCCGACGGGAAAGTTCAACTGCATCAAAATGCAAAGTTGGTTTGACTACAGGGGCCACATCTGTATGGTGTTCGAGAAGTGTGGGCTCAGTTTGTTTGAGTTTCTGAGGAAGAACCGATACGAGCCATTTTCAGTGGGTTTGGTGCAACGCTACGCGCGCCAACTGCTTCGCGCCATCGCGTTTCTGCACACCCTGAAACTCGTGCACACCGACTTGAAGCCGGAGAACATTTTGCTGCTGTCAAGTGCGTATCAGCGCGTGCCGTGCGTGACGTCGGGGGGCATGGCGAAAAAGCGCGTGCCCGTGGACCCCACCATCCGTTTGATTGATTTCGGCAGCGCCACGTTTGAGCACCAGCACCACTCATCCGTGGTATCGACGCGCCACTACCGCGCGCCGGAGGTGATTTTGGGAATGGGCTGGTCGTACCCGTGCGACATCTGGAGCATCGGGTGCATCCTCGTGGAGCTCCTGACTGGCGACGCGCTGTTCCAGACGCACGAAAACCTGGAACACCTGGCGATGATGGAGGTGGTGCTGGGGCCCATTCCGCAAACGGTCGTCGCGCGCGGGGACGCGCACGCGCAAAAGTTTTTCAAAAAAGGCGAAGGGTTTGACCTTTTTCCCGAACCCATCCTGAACTGGCCGGACGGAGCGCAGAGCCGAGAAAGCGAAAGGGCGGTGCGGAAGATGATGCAGCTGCAGAACATCATCAACAGGCGCTTAAAGGGTATTGTCGCGGAGCGGTTTTCGGATTTCCTGCTTCAGCTGCTGAAGTTTGAACCCGAAAGTCGCGTCTCGCCGGAAAACGCGCTGAAGCACGACTTTTTCGAGCTCGAGCTCCCCACGCTGGACGCGTCGGATGGAGAGATTCCATCGCAAAACGCGCAATCTCCAGGCGCGCAGGTGTACTCGCGGAGCGCCACGGATACACAGCGCGCGAGTAAGCAGGGTACCGCACCTCAGAGTGTCGCGGTGCCCGCCGTGGTTCCCCCATGAATGTAGCTTTAAGACACTCGGGCTGGAAAGAAACAAGCCAACTTTGTAACTGTTAGAATTCTGTTGTACACGTCACACCGCGCAAATAACGCATGCTAAAGTCTAGACACTCTAGCTATGTTTACAAGTCATCGTAATCGTCATCCAACCCTCCTAGCGTGCCTGTCAACGTCCCGACCGCCGGCGCCGCGGCGACGGGAAGATCCAAGTCATCGCCGCCGAGCGAACCCACGTTTGGCGCCTCCGTCCCCGGCACCTCAGCCGGCTTTGACCGCATGACCTTCATCGGCGGCGGCGCAGGCATACCGTAGTCATCATCATCCAGCGAGCCCGCTACTGCTGGACTCGGCTCTGCGCGCTCACGCTTGGCTGATTTTTTACCCGCAGGTTTCGCCTCATCCGCCGCGGGTAAATCAGGAACTCCCTGCACGATCTCAACCAGGAAGTCAAACTTTTCGTTGGACGTGATGCACGCCTTGAGGTGCCCGGCGCTGATCATCTTCGCGCCGCGCGCGAGGGCGATATCCGAAGTTGACTTAATAAGCTCTCCCATGAACATTTCCAGCGCTTTGACTGCGTGTAGAGAGGATGTAGGACGCGTGAGGTTAGATTCGGCGTGAGAAACGTTCGGGGCGTGACCGTGGAAAAGGGTTGTTCGCGGGAACGCACACACGAGCACGGGCGTCGCCTGCGCGATCTTCCCCACTTCGTCGTCCGCTTGCATTATCTTCTTTATTCGCGCGGCGACGGGGTTCTTCTTCGGAGGCATGTTCGCCGACGGCCCGAACGGTGCGGCCTGAGGCTGGGACTGATATTATGGCGATGACTTCCAACGGCCTTGGCGGGTATTTCGTCGGACGTCGGAAGTCACGAGAGATCTTTTCCTGCCATAACAACCCGCGCGCTGGCTGTGTCGTATGAGTCATCGCGCGTAGCCTCCCCTGGCTATTCGATTGATGACAGAGTCGTCATCGATCGAGTGCGAGTACTCCTTCTCGTGCGAGGATGGCGAGGCGGTACGTCACGCGTACGCCCTTTGTCTCTAAAACGCTCGAGGTGGTTGCCTGATGACATCTGACCTGGTCTTCTCATCGCCTCTCTTTCTCTGGTCAGCAGGTAGTCGTCCGCGCCGAACGCGCACTGGACTTCCCTGAAGAGACCTCCACCGCCGAGCACGATGAAACCGGGCACGTCGCGTGGCAGGCGATGCCGATTTTGTGCCACTTCATCCTCTCATCCCAGGGCCAAAACCTGCTCAAGGGTTCACGAGTGCTGGAACTCGGCGCCGGTATCGGCGTTCCCGGCATTCTAGCCGGCCGCGTGTGCGCCGAGCTGGTGTTGACGGATAGCAACGACGCAGTCGTGGAGCGACTTTCACGAAACATACAGCTCAATCGAGCGGACATCGCATGCGCGCCTGGTGCGACTCGAGTGGCGAACCTGTTGTGGGGCGCCGGCGCGTTTCCCCCAAAGGAAACGGCGACGCCGCAAAGTATCGACGTCGTGCTCGGCTCGGACGTGGTGTACTCCGCGTCCTCCGCGTTGGCGCTTCTGGAAACTGCGGATTTCCTGATGGCGAAACCAAACGGCGTGCTTGTTTTGGCGTACATCCCGCGCTGGCCATCCGTGGACCGCGCGTTGCGCGACGCATTTGAAAAGCGGAACCTTGAGGTAACGTCGGTTCCGCTCGCGTCGTTTCTGGACACAGACGAAGCGAGCTCGCCAGATGGCCACGCGTTACCCACGGGTGCGTGTCTGTTACTCCTGCGAAGACGTGATGAAGCCGCATCTAGAGACGAAGAAAATACGACATGGAAAATTGACCCCCCCGCGTTGGTGACCATTGCGGATCACGCCGCGATGGAACTTCGCGTCGCCGCGGAACACCTCGACGACGACGCGGTGGCGTCTTCGCTCGCCGAGGCGATTGGCGGGACATCCGCCGCGACAAGTGTCTCCGTGTGTGTCAACGCCACTGGGCCGTTTGCGGTAACACCTCAGCGCGCACACAAGCTTGGCGAAGCGTTGGGTGCTGATACCTGTGAAGGGCGGATATCTGGAATACACCTCACCGAGTCTTGGCTCGGCGCGGAGGGATGGGCTACGCTCGCTCCGAGTCTGAAACGCCGCGCGGCATCGCTCGTGAGTTTCTCCGCCGAAGGAGACGAAATCGACGACGCTGCTGCTGCGATACTCGGCGAGGTGCTCGCGGTGTGCGCGAATCTCGAGACGGTACGGTTTGCGCGTAACCCCCTTGGAGACGCCGGAGTGGAAGCGCTTGCACGGAATGTCGCTTCATTTGCGGGATTGACGTCCTTGACGCTTTCGCGGTGCGACATCGGGGACGTCGGCGCTGCTGCCGTGGCGAAAGCACTGCCTGTTACGTTAACGATGCTCGACCTATCGAGCAACGAAATCACCGCGCTTGGGCTGGGAGATCTGTCCGCCGCGTGGCGACAGGGTAAATGTCCAGCGCTGACACGCTTGAACATCAGCGGGAACGACGTCGGGCCCGGCGGTGGCGCCGAGCTCGCGGAGGCGCTTCCCACGGGAACTCCCGCGTTGGAGTGTCTCGATCTTCGCGGATGTTCTCTCTCTGACGCTGGATTGCGCTGGCTTGCTCCCGCCTTGCCCTCGTGCGGCAACCTCGTGGAGTTACACCTGGGAAGCAACGGCGTCGGCGACGGCGCCGCCGTAGCGCTCGCGGAAGCGCTTCCCGGGATGCCTCGCCTGCGAGTCCTAGGCCTCGCGATGAACTCGATTTCGGGCGACGGTGCGTGGGAACTCGTGGAAGGTATCGCGACATGCGCGTCGCTCGTTTCCCTGGACCTCAAGGGTAACGGTTTGGGCGATGACGGCGTCTCCGCGATTGCCGACGCGCTCGCCGAGGTGCCGACGCTGGAGGAGGTAAATCTGTCAGGCAACGACGTGGGCGTCGATGGAGCCCTGGCGCTGGTGGAGTGCTTCGAAGTCGACCTCCCGACGCCCCGGCCGTGGCAAAACGGCCTGACGGTTATTATCGAGGGCAATCCAGAAGTTTCAGGCGACACGAGAAGCAGACTGCAGACCGCGGCAAAACGCGCGGGCGTCGTGGTGAAACTCTCCGCGCTGAAGGTCACCACGTCGGGGTTCGGACGGTGACGAAAACGTGATTATTTTGGAGTGATTATTTTTAGCAGCTCGCAGTTGTGTTGTTACATTTCGTGTCTATGCTCGGTTGCTCGCTCGCGTGCTCCTGGTGCTTCGTGCACCTGTGGGCGTTTTCGCCTCCGCGGGCGTGGGCGTTGGCCCGGGCTTGGCCCGTGCCGGCCCGACCGGTCCGTTGAGCCGCGCGCCGATCCACTCGACTATTTGTTCAATCACGGCGTCGCTCGTCGGCTTTTCGTGCATCAAGTCGTGGAACACGTTGTCCACCCACCGCAGCGATTTGTCACTGCACGCCGCATCGCGGTATAACATCGCCGAGCTCTCCGGGTCCGTCATCGGGTCGTCCCGGCCGTGAAACGAGATGAACGGGATGTTCATCTCGTGTAGGCGTTTCTGGATGCGTTGCGTGCCGAGGTAGTACTCCGCCGCGACGCGACACCGCGTGCGTTTCAGCCCTGACGGCCACGTCAGGGTGTCGATCTCCACCTCGCGTTGGCTTTTCGGGAACTTCGTGTTCCTGGCCGTTTCCGCCAGCGGAAGCGTTGGCATGAACATCGATATCACGGTGAGTAGGGGAAGGAGGATCTTGTTGATTCCTTTGCTCGCGAGTTTCCGCAGGCTCAACATCGGCGCCAGAAGAACCACGCCGTCCGCCAGGTTTTCGTCCCTAATCGCGGCGCCCACCGCGACGTATCCCCCCATGCTCATGCCGAGCATGAACGACGGCAACTCCGGGCCGACTTCTTTTCGCACCAACGTCACGAACTGCGAGTAGTCCGCCACCACGTTGTCAAGGCGCTCGAAGTAGCACTGCTTGCCTCTGGCGAAGTCCGACCGGCCGTGCCCTTGGTGGTCCATCGCGAACAAGCTGTACCCAGCCTTGTTAAAGGCTTCGGCCCAGGTTCCTTTGTAACTGGTCCGTATTCCAGGCGCCTTGACGCTGTTCAGGAGCTCGAACGTCGCGTGCACACCGTGCCCGTGGCTGAAGATCACCACGCCTTTGGGATCGGGGACTTCCCACGCGTAGAACTTCAAAGACAACCCCTCCGCGTTTTGGAACCGCCCCACACGCGAGACCTTGCCTTTCTTAAGGCCACCGTTGTAGTCCCATTCCTCCTTGTTCCATGCCGACTTAGGAACGAACTCCATGTCGACGACCGCGTGTGATCGACGCGACTGCTGGATGGTGACATGGATATTCTTTTTGAACCGTCCCTGGAAAAGGCGAAAAGGCGTTGTCAACTTCATACAGCAGAATCATCGTCTCCAGGTCAGGCGCGCTCAGTCCGCAGCGCGCCATGAGGGGTTCCAGCGCGTTGCGAGCGGCGTGGAGGTGCGCGCGAGGCGTCGACGGTACCGCCCGACGGATACCAGGCCACGCGGTCGATATCCCCCCGTCGTCACCACATCTGTTGTCCCTTGTTCGGCGCATGAGCGCGCTTGTTCCACCAGGCAAGTCCTTGCGCGAGGTGACGCACGTGGAGCTGCTGGAGAAGGAGGACGCGGTGGCTATTAAGGGGATCTGGCGAGAGTACCACCAGGAAACGACGGGTAAGATCGGGTTTACCATGGATCCCAACGTCTACGCGCGGTTCCGGGACCGAAGCACCACGTGTCCCATGTTCGTCGTGCCTTTACACAAATCGCCCAGGCAGTTCCTGACGCTGGTCGCGCAAACCACTTCGCCGTACGTCTCCTTCACCGCGATTGACGACTTCCGAAAACTGCAAGAAGCCGCCACACCGATGCTCGCAGCAGCGCACTACCCCGAGCTTGTGGAGAGTAAGGAGCTCGCGCTGCTGCAGGCGACGTTTGTGCACGCCGCATCGCCGGGCGCGGCGGAGCACTTGACTTCGCAAGAAGCCACGCGGCTCATCCGTTTGTGTCACGCGTTTTACGCCGACGACGCGCTGTTCGCGAAGTTCGTCAAGCCGTTCAACCACGCGCAGAGCAAGTTCGACTTCGACGCCCTCGTAGCGGAAACGGCGAAACGAACCTGGAGCGACGATATCATCCAGTAAACGAGGTCATGTAAAACAAATCTTTTATTCAAACAATGTCGTCTTTCTCCGCGAGCTCGCGCTTTTCTCCGTACGTGCTTTTTCTGCTTCGCGTTGGCTCGACGCCGGATTTGTATCCTTGGACTGATGATGTTTTGGTGTTTATACCACATCTTCATGTTTTTCATATCCAAGCCATACGCATCATCGCCGCTGCTTTCCCTTCACACGTTTCGCACCCACTTCGTGGATACGGTCGCGGGGGTCCAGTACAGCACGTTTCGTCCGTTCGTGGCTCGTTCCAGGGTCGCGCGCGTCGCTTCCGATCCGGCGCCGGCGCCGCAAGTAGTTATAGAAGTGTCCACGGAAGCCACGTCCCCGGTGACGACAACGGTCCCTTGCGCGATGGACCACCGGCACCCTTCCGCGCAGTTCGCGCATCCCGTCGGCGCGGCGGAAAAAGACCCAGTCGCGCCGTCGTCGTTCGTGGTGATCACGATTTGGCCCATGCCCGTCCCTCCGCCGTCGCCGCGCCATACGCCGTTGAGGGCGGCGACGACGTCTTGCATGGAGAGCGCGGGGGGCTGGGGGATCGGCGTGACGGACGCTTGCGTCGGGACTGCGATGGGGACAGGCACGGGAACCGCCTGCGGATACGGCTGGGAGTACGCGAGCGCCCTAGAACTTTGGTACGGATCGTAGTCCCTGTAATACCCGCCGCCTCCAAAACCGCCGCCTCCGTACACGCCCCTGCCTCCCCACCCGCCGCCGCCGACGAGGACGTTCCCTCCACCGCGTCGGATGAAGTTGTTGGTGACACCGCCGTTGAAGCCGCGGCGTCCGGTGGAAGCGCGAGCGACGCCTCCGCCGCCGACGCGAACCGCGCCCGCGCGTCCGAATCCACCGCCTCCGCCGCGACCAACGCTGCCGCGACCACCGCCGCCGCGACCACCGCCGCGACGTTGGAGGAGTTTTCGGCCGCCACCGGTGGTATCAGACCCGGACTCCGCGTGGGGCTCCGCGTGAAACGGATCAATGAAGATTGTTATTTGCTGAAGCACGGGTAAAACGTCCGGGTCATCTTCTGGGCTCGGCGCGTCTGGAGAGATAAAAAAGAAAGTGTCAGTCTCGTATGGGCAATCAGTCGGCGGAATGTGGTAAATGGGAAATACTTACCCGCCTCGGCGTACGCCTTTTTGATTTCGTCAAACACGTTCGGCTGCAAAATGCGCGTCTTGCCGTCCGCGTCGAATACGTCAAGACCAGCTGGGAGGCGGAACCGAAGCTCGTTTTTTTCGGCGTCGTACGACGCTTCCCCGAGGACTCCCCCGAGCAGACGTCGGTAGGGAAGCGTGCTTGAGGTTCCATCTCGTTGCGAGAAGTGCGCGGCGATGTCCGCCGGTAGTTCGCCCGCCACGATGGCGTTCGGCGGGTTGCTGCCTTTGAAGAAGTCATCCACCAGGGGATACGCGAAGAATTCTCCGATGGGAATAGCGTCCATGGTTCGGTACGGCCGGTCCGCGAAGCTCACGATGGTTTCGTGTACGCCTTTCAACAACAACGTAGCGCCGATGACACCGCCGTCTTCTTCGTTTGGCACTAGATTGTGAATGAAAAGTGTCAGTATAGTATGGGCCCACAGGCTTGGGATTTGGGAAATACAAGACGTACGTACCGAACGTCGCGTTATTTGCTTGAAGCACGAACAGAAGGTCCACGGGGGGAGGGGTCGTTTCCTCATCGCCGGACGACGACGAGGGTGAAGGCGCTGGATCTTCTCCGGCTAACAGCCCTCGGATGGATACTTCAGGCCACATGGCCATTTGCTCCAGCTGCGCTTTCGCCGAGGAGGGAGAGCTGGCGCCTTCGACGGTGCTGACACAAAGCACACATAAAGAAAACAGCAGGACGCGGAAAGGTGCCCCACGAAGGTGCCACACGAAAGACCCCAGAGAGGGGCGGCGGCAACACGACGTCATGGTCGTCGGTGACACGCGATGCGACTTCGACGGTAGAGTCGCGCGGGGTTTTGTGGCCGCGCGGAGAGGACGACACGGCAACCCTCTTCGTGCACGTCCAAGGGAAGTTTCTGTCGAGGTTTGCCTTGGACGTGTCGAAACTCGAAACACCGAAACGTTTCTTTTTCACAAAAACGCTCCTTGACTACGTGAGTTACTTACTAGCTAGCTACATAAAAGAACGCGTGGTGTGATGCACAGACCACCGTTTATAACGAGTCACTCTACGCGTATTCAAATCGGTATGCACATACCGGTGCGAAGGCGCGGACGCGTGTGGACCCCGTCTCCCGGCACGGCGTCGCGCGCGCCCTCTACGCGCGCTTCGATTCGCGCAACCACGGGAAGGTGGTCCGACGTCAGTATTCCCTTCGCCGAGGTGTACACGTCCGCTTGCGCGGGACACGTCACCGCTCCCTTACCCGCGGTGCGCCACATCACCCGGTCCGTCCACGACGGCACTCTTTGTTTCTTCGACGTGTCGTACGTATCCTTCGTCCCCCGGTTCAACTTGTACGTCGGGGGAAACGAAAGAGTTCCCTCGCACCATCCCGGGAACGTTCGCCCCGCGGTGCGCTCGATGTGCAACTGGTCGTTCGCGCGCATCACATCCAGCATCCCACGCTGCAGAAGCATGTCAACCGCTTTGCGATTGCCCTCGACTCGGTAGTTCAAATCCCCGAGGAAAAGACACAGGTCGAAGCCGTCCGCGGCGCTCCACGCTTTTTTTTGAAACACGCCGCCGAACTTCGGCGAGACGGGCGTCGGGCGCGTGACATCTCTTGGCGAGTCGTTTCCGGTGTCGTCCTCGTACGGTGCCGCGGGCGCGAGCGCGAGCGCGGGCGCGGGCGCGAGCGCGGGCGCGGGCGCGGGCGCCACCGCGTTACCCTTTACTTTCTTAGGCTTCTTGCTTTTCATGGGCGTCGCCTTTTTCTCGTACTTAGCCTTCTCCCGTCCCCTCGGCGCGAACATGGTTTTGACGATGCGGTGGTAATCCGCGTTGCGCTGCGCTACGTTTTCCGCGTGCGCGGCGAGGTGCGCGTTTATGAAGCACACGCGCGCGCCCGCGTATTCGAACGCGATTCCCACGCCTCCTTTGTTCCCGATGACGTTCCCCAAACCGCACGACACCGCGTCCAGTTTGACGTCGCGTACCATCGACGACAGTTCGCGTCGCACAAACACGTCCATCTGGATCCAGTCGCCCGGTTTCAAGGACACGCCCGCGAGATGTATGAACTCGTCCTCGCCCCCGAGCGCGGCCAACACACTTGTCACGAACCCCTCAAGCACAGGGGCTTCCTGAACACCCACCACCAGAATGTCACACCGCGTTCCGTCGTCGCCGGAAAGCGCCGCTAGCATGGGAGTCAGGTCCTCGGGGAACTTTCGGGTGCACATGTTCCAAGTCACGGCGCAGACGCGTAGCCGCGCGGGGTCCGAGTTCATGGAGACGCGCGACCTGGAAACGACGGGAGTACTGAACGACGCGGTCGCGGACTTCCCTGATGACACCTTGCCGGGTTTCACGTCCTCGTGACGACTGGGTGTCGCCACAGCACCGTCGAGGTTGTCGTCGCTGCCATCGTCCATCTTTGACCGTGGTGTATCCGGCGCGAGAGGCGCGCCCGAATACGAAGACGGGTCATCGCTGAAAGTCGCCGTCCCCCCGACGTCGCGCCGCCGGAGCACCGCCGACGGGCCGGCCAGCGCGCTCATGGCGTCGGCGCGCCCCCCGCTCTGGTGAGAAGAGCGAGGAGAGAAAAAGCAAACGAATACAATACAGGTGGGGTACCAAAAATACGACTTGGGCATGTTACAAAGCGGCCACGGCGACGACGACGTCCACAAATCCACGACGTTGATGTCGAACTTGTCCCCGTAAAGGGTTGGTAGTGACCATTTTATGAAAACTCGCACTTCGTCTGCGAACACCTTCCCTCTTCACCCCTTCAAAAACCGCCACTCGTTGTCATCGTACTTGTGCAGGAATAGGGAGATGCGCTTTCCCGATTTCGCCACTTCGTATCTGCACCGCTCGACGATCACGGGCTTGAACAGTTTGGGTACGAAGAATCGAAAAGTGGTTTTCTCGCCAATGGCGAAAACCTCCACGGAGCGCTCTTCAAACGCCACGCGCACTTTGTCCGCACGCACGGCTTCCGGCAACGTAAGGCGAACCTCTAGCACGAAATCATCATCGATGGTCTGGTACTGCGCGAGCTCTTGCATCACAGGCTTCACCGGTGGCTTGACGGCGATGTCGCGGACGGGTCCATCGACGTCAATTCCCGGAGCTCCACTCATTAGCTCCCGCGCGTCCATCAGCGCCCTGCCGCCGCGCAGGTGTTCCGGCACCAGACGCAGTTTCAAAGGCACGCCCTCCGCGTCCGTCTCCCGTGTTTCCGTCGCCGTCGGCATTACGGTCTGCGCCTGGGAAAGACCCCGGGCGTAGGGATCCAAACCGCGGCGTTTCCGCGCCACGTGCGCGCGCATCGCCAGCGCCACCGCGCGCGCGGCGATGCGGTTCCCCGCGGAACTCTTCGCCACCGGGCCCACGCCCAGGCTGGCGTACCGCCCCACGAAATACAAAGGAAGCCCCGGCCAGCGAAGCGGCCCAATAGCTTCCGGGGAAGCCGCGCCTTTGCCTTTGCCGGTTCCCGAACCCAGAGTTGAGTCCGGATCCGCGTCGTCGTCCTCGACGAGCACTGGGAATCCGCCCGCCACGCGCCCGGCGTCGTTTGTTCGCGCCAAAAGGCTTTGAACAATTGGATCGCGCGACGCGTCCACGAAGTAGCCGCACGCCGTCCACACGACATCGGCTTCTATGACGCGGCTGCGTTGGTTTGTTGTGTTTGATGACAACTCAACACGCCAGGTCTTGGTATCACCGCACCAACTCACCTTGTCCACGTTGGTTTGTTCCAAAACAGTCACCGCAGAGCTCTGCGCGGCGGCGTCGAAGACAAGCGCGTGCACGGACGCGCTTGTTTCCTTTCGAAACGAACTCGCGCGAGTTTCGGGATTGGCGATGGCTTTGAATTGAGCGATGCCTTTGTTGCCGTAAAACGCGACGTCGCACTCGCGGTCGCGCACGGCAACGCCGCCGCGGCACACGACAGTGACCGAGCACGCGCCTGCGCGACGCGCCGCGGCGGCGAGCGTAAACGCCGTGGCGCCGGCGCCCACGACGACCACGGCGCGATTTTCCAAATCGGAAACGGTCACGTCCACGTCGTTTGCCAGCGCGAGTGTCGAGTCTGTGTCACCGCTGTCTGCTTGCATTCGCAATGCCGCAGACATCCAGCCTGGTACCACCGGGACGCGCCACGCGCCGCCGTGGGCGACCTGCGCGGCGACGATCGCGCCGCCGGACGCGAGCGTCGCGCGCAGCCCGCCGCCGGGTACGGGGTCCAGTCTCACGACGCGGTCGGCGAGAACTCGCACGCGCCGGAACCGTGAATCCTGACGCACGCGCGAGCCGCAATACTCGGCGAAGGCGTGACACGAGGGGACTGGGGCGTGGTCGTCGTCGCCGACGAACACGTCTTCGTTTCGATTGCCTCGCTTTTCGCAAAACGCTCGAAGGCCGTCGGCGTCAGGAAAGGGAGTCATGGAGATGGAGGACCGCACGTGCGTGGCGCCCATGCCCATGACGCGCAGCGCCCACGACTCGAGCCACTCGCCGGATGGGTCCACTACCAAGGCGCCGACGAGCGCGCGTTCGGGAAGGTGCGCGACGAGGGTCATGGAAGCGCGACCGGTGCCGATGATGAGAAGCGGCGTCGTCTCATCCGCTGGTTGTGTGGGAGGAAGTTCTACGGAAGCGGAGGGAGGGACGGCAGACGTCGTGGGAGACATCGCGTCGCCAAGCTCGTGTTTTATTCGGGCGATGCCGCTGTACCGGTCGGTTTGTTCGCGTGTGCGGTGCAGTGCGTACTGGAACGATCGCACGCCGGCGTTGGCCAACACCGCAGCTGGAGAGGAGGGCAAAGGCGTTTTCTTTGGACGTGGAGACGAGACGATTTTTGACGTGACAGTTTTAGCAAACATCAAGCACTTTTTCCCGGGCTTCATTGTGCAGCGCTAGCCACGCCGCAGCGATGGCGCCCCCAGTTTTTCGTCGTGCCCCCGGTACGTTTCGCCATTCCCGACCTCGTTCAGAAACGCCTTCCCTTCGCGTCTCATTTTCAGCATGCGTTCCGCGTTGGCAAACTGGTTCGTCCCCGATGGCGCGGAGCCCATGTTCGGGCCATGATCGCGATGTCCTCGGGTTTGCACCCCTTCATAACCCTTCATGGCGTACTCCGAAATCGGCAACTCCGTTCGCTGGACCCAGTGAATACAATCCACGGGGCACAGCTCAACTTATGATAAAATAAAAGAAAGTGTCAGTCTTGTGTGGGAAAACAGTCGGCGGGATTTGGGAAATACAACACGTACTCGCGATTTGCGTGGTTTACGTGCGCCTGCGCTTGGCCCCCCGAGCGAGCTCGCTTTCCGATGAATCTGAAGGTTCTTTCGGCTTGCCCTTTGCGGATTTCCCGCACTCCTTGCAGTCGTTCTTGGCCTTCCCGTGAGGGCACTTCCGCTTCCCGGGGTTGCACTCCGCATACCTGCTCTTTCGCTTGCCGTGGGGGCAGCCGGTGCACACCGTGCAGTGCTGTTTCAGCTTGCCGTGCGGGCACCGGCTGCCCCCACGGCAAGCGAAAAGATGGGGTGCACACCACGCAGTTGTTTTTCTTCGACTTCCCGTGCGGGCAAGGTTGGCCTCCACCTCCTTCCCCTCCTCCTCCTCCTCCTCCTCCTCCTCCTCTCTTAACGGGGGGGGGGGAACCCTACAACGTGGTTTCGGAACATCTCCGCGTACGTCTCGCGCGTGCGTTGAAGGAGTACCGCGTACGTCTTTCGCGTCGAAGGTCGTTGCTTTTTGAACACGGGATTTGCCGCCAAAGATTTGGCTGTTTTGACTTTTCTCCTTTGTCGCAGCGCCCCATGCGCCCACACGTCTCGACGCACCTGTCACCCGAGGCAACAGGGTTGGGAGCAACGAGCGTTCACTGTTCTCGAAGACGAAGATATGGTGGACGAGATGGAGGATTCCATGATTCAGGTTCCGTTGGCGGCGGACAAGGCGAAGATTGGCCCTAACCTCGAAATAGGGGACGTAATCCAGTACGAATGCGACTTTTCCAGAGGGTTGATGCACGCCATCACGGTTTTCGGGAAACGCGAGATATCGCGATAGCACCGTGGGGTTGATATAAATCAGATTCAGCGCTCAAAGGCGCACATAGAAACGATCGCAAAGCTACTACCGTGCATAAAAACCCACGCGTCACCACGACACGCGCTCCACGCACCCACCGCCGTCGGGTCGCCGCCCGCTCCTCCCCAGTTTACAAAAAAATGGTTTACTTGATTTTCAGTCCCAACCCCTCCATGGTCTTCACGTACATCGCGGGGTCATCTTTCTTGAGGTACCTCTGGAGCCTTTGCCGTTTTCCCAAAAGCATCTGCAGCCCGCGCTTTGTGGCGTGGTCCTTCTTGTTTTGAATAAGGTGCTGCGTCAGAGACTCGATGCGCTTGGTGAGAAGCGCAACCTGAAGCGAGGACGAGCCCGAATCCGTGGGGCTCGTCTTGAACTGCTGGATGCCGGCCTCGTCCAAACCGGGGCGCGACATCTTGTTCGCCGCCACAACCTGGAGGCGTCCGCGGCCTAGGGAGGAGAAGGAATGGAGAGGGAAGAGACGCGGTCAGCGCGTGTTTGGCGAGGTGAAAAAACGATGCCACGCATCGCACAGTGGAAAACCTGAGCGATAGGGTTTTGTCGCGGCGATGACGCGCGTGGGTACGACGCCACGGACGCGCGTTCGACGCGCATTCCAAGCTGTACGTCGCCTGGCTATATGATTCCGTATTACGCGGCACCGTCGGAGCAAACATTCCAGGAAAGCGCGTCTCGGTGGTCCGTGGCGAGGGCGTCATGCGGTCGCGACGAGCCGACGGCACTTTCCGCGAAGCCGTGTGCTAATCTAATCTAATCGTCCACATGGAGTCGGAAAGGGACGCGTTCTTACCCGTGGAGCCGGACGAAGAGGGGGTGGCGGTGCGAATGGTCACCGGCACCATAGAGGTCATCATAGCGGCCATCTTGGCTTACGGAGTTGACGTGACGCGCTGGTGAGCGTGTCGACTGTGGCGCGGCGAGCGCGCGGCATCGGCAAAAAGGTCGCCTAGAGGCGACGCGTCATCCACTTCGACTCCTGATGAAATGTGCTCACATTTCATCCGCTCGCTTGTGGAGAAAAGAAAGCTGTCAAACTCGTTCTCTCCCAAAGTTGTTCGCGATGCCGTCGTACCCTTCCCGCCTGATCCCGCCTCCGGCGCGATGGCAGGGCCAGGTCGCGCACGTCGGTGTCGCGGATTACGAGCCCGAGAACGGGGAGGTTTTCATGCGGCTGTACTACCCCACATCAAACGCCCCATCTCGTTTTTCAAGAGCACCCCTCTGGGTGCCTAACCTGCATTACGCCCACGGCATGGCGCACTTCCTGGTGGATTTCACAGACCCCAAGCGCACGTGGTGGCAGAAGCTCCTGGCGAGGGCGGCGTATCTCGCCGGGTACGTCTCGAACACCGTGTTCGATACCATTCCCGTGTCCCTGGACGCCCCCGCCATGGCTGACAAGCCCATGAAACTTGTCGTGTTCAGTCACGGATTGGCGGGCACGCGAAACATGTACGCCGCGCTGTGCAGCGCGCTGGCGTCGCAGGGCTACCTCGTCGCCGCGGTGGAGCACCGGGACGGAAGCGCGGCGTATACCTCGGTGACACAGAATGGGAACGTGAGGCACAAACCTTACGTGCACACGGATGGAAACTTCGTGTGGCGCAGGGAACAGATTGGAACACGCGTGGCGGAACTTCACGCGGCGTTACGCGCGCTGGGCTCTACTCAACAGCCAAAAAACGTGTGTCCACACGGAAAATTCGACATCTCCGCGTTCCAAGGCAAAATAGACACATCAAGCGTGATCGCCATCGGGCACTCGTTCGGAGGCACCACGGTTCTCGCGGCGACGGCGAAGCGCGCGACAAAAAAAAGTATAAGCATCAAAAGAGTTGTGTTACTCGATCCCTGGACCGCGCCGTTTGGGCCGTGCGTTGACGGCGCGGAGGGAAAGGATCACCCGCTTCGGTTAGCCGCGGCCGCGAATTTACCGGTATTCGTCATGAACTCGCACGGATGGGGGGCTGATTTAACCCACCTGTACAAACACGCCAACGCGACGTGGGTACAGGCGGAGGTTCACGGGGCGAAACATCAGGATTTCAGCGACTTGCCGTTGCGAAGCCCTTGGCTGGCGAAAAAAATCGGCATGAAAGGCTCGGTGGACGCCGCGAAGTTCTTCGACCTGAAACTGGGGTTGATTGACTTGTTTCTGGAAGCCGTGGAAGGTGCGGAGTCGGCCGAGGCGCTTGGCGTCGCCACGCGCGAATTAGCAGCGCAGTACGCGGGCGTACGCGTAGACGTGAAACACCGTGAATAGTTTGGTTTTGTGGTCTCTGTTGCAGCAGAGGTGTGTGTGGTTTGGGGTCCCTTTTGTGGTCTCTAATATAGTTTCTATTGTAGCACTGTGGTCTCTATTTCGTCTAGTCTATACTTTATAGTCGCTAAGTCACCGGCGCGTCACGTCCGCGCCCGGGTTGGGCATCCCGAACCCCGGGGGCCCGGGCGCAGGCAAGCCGTGCCCGGTACCGTTGTCAAACACGTTCAGGTTGTCGTGTGAGTTGACGTATCCATCCCCGTGTAACCGCCCGCTGTGCGGCGCGGGCCAATGCGCGCCCCCGAACGAGCGCGCGTGGTGCATCGCCGGGAGGGTGATTCCGGGAAGGAACATGGACGCCGGGTCGGCCGGGGGATGGGTGGAATGATGGGAATGATGCAACCGCTCCGCGCGACCCGGCGGGGCGCGTATCCCGGACACCGAGCCGTACGGCACTTGCCCCTCGGCTTGCCGTCGCTTGAACCATGCCGTGACGTTTTTTTCACGCACACCAGTCGCGGTAGCCAGCGCGTGTCTCGTTTGAATGTCAGGCGCGGGGTTTCGCGCGAACGCGGCGTCCAGAATCTGCACCTCCTTGTCGCCAAAAAGCGTCTTCGCGTTTTTCCCCGCGTCTTTTTTATTCTGTTTCTTTTGATGAACATCCTTTTGAACGCCGCCCAGAGCGTCACCGCGGACGGGCGGGTCGTCCCGATCGAAATCCACCACCGCGACCGTCCGTTCCTTGGCGGTTTCCGTCCCCCCTCGGTTCCGCGCTCCCTTCGCCCTTCGTTTGTTGTCGAACCACCGCCGCACCTGTTCGGCGTCCAACCGCCCGTCCGGGGGCCCCGGCTGGTTCAACGCGGGCAACATCGAGGCTACCTCGCGTGGAGTCCAGTGTTTCTTTTCCTCGAACTTTTCAAGCAACACCCGGGTCTGCGCCTCCGTAAGCTTGGTGCGGACCAGCCGGCCGGTTTCCGGTGAAATGAACGACTTGCTGGCGCCGCGCGAGGCGTTCGCATCACCCTGATTCTGGGGATCGACGTTTTTACTTTTGGTCGTCGCAGAGCGTTTGCGCTTCTTACCGCGAATCTCACCAAGAAAAGGAACCAGCTGTTTCCGCACCGCAGGTCTTTGAATGAAATCCGCAAGAAGCGAAACCGCGTCGGTTGAGAGCTTAGGCGCGGTGTACGCGCCTGGGAGGAAATCGGGGGTGTGCGCGGCGCCGTTCAGGTAAATCTGGAAAAGAGGTGGTCCAGAGATGAGAAAAAGTAAAAAGGTAAATTTCGATGGGTCGGGGTCGGCGAGATGCTACTCATCAAGCTACTTGTACTCAAGCACGCACCTCCATTTTCCTCATCGTTTCTTGTTTCGACGATTCCGTTTGCTTTAAATACGGTTTTCGTGCGTGTACCGGCGACGACTTGGGTTCTTTCCCTGCTCCTCGTGGGACGAGAATGGGCTCGTCGTCCATTTCGCGAAGGTCATCGTCTTCGTCCAGGGCAGAGACGTCGTCAGAATCGTGCTCCTCCTCCGGCGTCTCCATGAGCGACACACCCGGACGCATGCAATTCGAGGGCAGTACATGCTCCTCCATCGTGCCGAGCGACCAGCCCTCGTGGCTCACGCGTGCTCGAGCACTGTCGCCGCGAGGCCGTCGCGGCAGAGTAGTTTACCACAAATTACGTCGTCTCTGACTTGGTTTCGAAGCCCGCCACACGAGAAGCTGGCTATTTCACGATCTTCACAAGACCTTACCCGGTCACCTTGACGGGCAAGCGTTGGTTGAGGAGCGTTGACGCCCCCGTGGCCACGGGGGTTTGGATGTCGCGTGATGACGAGATAGAGGGGAAGCTGGATGCGTCGGCGGCGTCCTTCACGTTCAAGCCGGCCGCGCAGGCGTTTGTTCCCACGGTAGCCTCCGCTGCTCCCTTCTACCCGACTTCGCGATCGGGGTACGTGGACACGCAGGGTGGGGCTACTGAGCCGCTGCGTGCCGAGGCGGTACCGAAAAAGCAGTCCTTCGCCGATCTCGGGCTGGACTCGTTGGGATTCGTCTCCGACGAAGAGGGCGGGGATCTTGAGGAGCTTGACACCGCGTCGCCGCTAACGAAGCAGCGCAGGGATGAGGTTGTTCAACAGCTGGAGGGTGGGATGCTGTACAATCAGCGGCGCGCGGCGAGCGGCGATTTCAGTTCGTACCTACCGGCTCCAGAGTTCCACCCGCAGGCGGCGGAGTACCACCCGCAGGCTGCGGAGTTCCATCCACAAGCTGCAGAGTTTCACCCACAAGCACAGGAGTTTCACCCGCAAGTGCAGGAGTACCACCCGCAACAACAGGAGTACGGGTATTACCCGCGGGGCGGGTACGACGAGACCGGGTATCGCGGCGAGTCGTACCACGACCACGGGTACAACGGCGGGTACGGCATGGACGACGGGATGGACGAAAGCGAGTTCCTTACGTTTCTGATGGAAAGCTACCGCGGGTATTCCCTGGAATCCCTGACGGAGCTTTTGCAGGCGAACAACGGCGACATCGCGCTCACCGTGGAGATTCTCGCCGAACTCGACGTCGAGGTTGAGCCCCCGACGCCGCCCGCGCTTGACGACGAATCCACGTTTCCCACGCTGGGAGGATGCGGCGGGGCATCTGCGGGCGGCGCGCCTGTCAGAAACACGGCTCCACCAGCGACCGCCCCGCGCCCAACACAAGACCAGCCGTTCACCGGGTTCACTATTTCCGGCGGAATGTCGAACGTGCGCGAGGGGGTGACGGGCGGTTCCGGGTTCGTTTCGGGGGGCGCGGGAAGCGATGACAGTAGACACAAATTCGCCGACCGTCTGCGCATCGCGCCGGTGCGGGTTGAGGAAACGCGCGACGGCATCAGCGTCGGGTACGGCAGCGGCAATTTCTCAGGCCGAAGGGTGTCGGGCTCGCAGCCCTGGGTGGAAACCGGAGACGCCGCGGGGGCGCACGCGTACGCCTCCACGCGCGAGGACGCGAGCGGGCATCTGCGCGCGCGCAACGTTTGTTTCCAGCAAGCCACGCGCGCTTTTCTTACCGGGAACCGAGCGCTGGCGAAGGACCTTTCGCGAAAGGGACGCGAGCACGCGCGTTTGATGGCCACGGCGCACGCCGCCACGGAAACCGCGCACGGGGAACGAAACACGAACCACCCGGGGGTGGGAGGGGGAAACTCGCGTTCGCGAACGGTAACGGTGGACCTGCACGGCCTGCGCGTGCCGGACGCGATCGCGGTGCTGCACCGGGAACTCGGCGAGTGCGCGGCGAGGGGAGACGCCGCGGCGCACGTGCTGGTTGGAACCGCCGCCCACCATAAAGGATCCACGCGGCTTCCGGACGCGGTGAACGAGTACCTCACGCACCGGCGTTGTCGGTTCTGGGAGCCGCAAGCGGGGTTGCTCGAGGTTGATGTCGCGAGCGGGGACTTCTTCACGTAGGGAGACTTTTATGATGTGATTCCAGAGTTTTGCAAACACATGGCCAACAACAACACAACTCTCGTCTATGATACTTTAATTTAAATACAACCGCTCCGCTCACAGCTTCGACGCGTGCGCGGTGCCCTCGGGCGCGCGCAGGTGCTTGTCCAGGAAATCGCTCGTCTCCGCGAGGACGTGCAGCACGCTTTCCAGCCCTCGGGTGGAGTGCGACTCGTGCGGCAGGAGCACCAGCCGCGCGTCCGCGCCGTTTCCCTTCAAGGCAGCGAAGAACCGCTCGGACTGAATCACGTTCGTGCCGCTGTTCGTGTCTTCCTCGCCGTGAATCAGGAGAATAGGTTTTTTTATGATGTTCGCGTGCATGAACGGACTCATCGCGGTGTACGTCTCAGGGGCTTCCCACAGCGTGCGTTCCTCGGACTGGAACCCGAACGGAGTCAGCGTGCGGTTGTACGCCCCGCTGCGCGCCACCGCGCACGCGAAGAGCTCGGGGGCGTGCGCTAACAAGTTGGACGCCATGAAGGCGCCGTACGAGTGCCCGCCCACCGCGACTCGGGCGGGGTCGCACACGCCGAGGCGCGTCGCTTCCTCCACCGCCGCTTTTGCGCCTGCGACGAGCTGTGTGACGTACGTATCGTTGGGTTCAATCCCGTTTGCGGCGTCGCCGATGATGGGCAAGGACGGGCCGTCCAACACGGCGTACCCGCGGGCGAGCCACACCAGGGGCGACATCGGCGAAATCCCGGTGAAACGGTTTGGGGAATCCCGGAGCTGCCCCGCCGCCTCAGCGCTGTTGAACTCCCGTGGGTACGCCCACATGATCGTGGGCAACGGCCCGTCCCTGCTGACGTCGTACCCGGGAGGCGTGTACAGGGTCGCGTTTAGATCAACGCCGTCGGCTCTTTTGTACCGGAGGATCTGTTTCGGAGGGTCCACGAGTGAGGGGTGCGGGTGCGGGAAATCGCTGATGCGTCGCGGTCGCAACGCCGCGCCAGAAACCGAGCCGCCGAGCTCGAGCGAAAAGTACTGCGGGTTTTCGCTCGGGGTTTCCCTTGTCAGGAGAATCTTCAAACTCTCCATCGTGATCGGCGACCCGTGCGCGTCGCTGATCACCGAGCCCGGCCTTTCAAGCGCCCCCGACCCAGCACACTCCCACACCCGGAGCGTCTCCCCCGTGTCCAGGTTAAGGAGGTCCAGAAAAGGCTTGTCCCCGGTGTCACTCGCGCCGTCGCCTTCCAAAATCAAAATAGCGCCGGTTCGCCAAAGAGTCGCGGGCTCCGGTTTCAAACGAGGCGTCGCGGTGGCGTCTTTTACTTTGTCGTTCGTGTCGTTTGTTTTCGGCGTCTTCGCCGGAGCCCACCCGTCAATCGGCACCGGTCCTTCTATTTGCGCCAGCAAATACGTTCCGTCAGGCATGCGTCTTGACAACGGACTTCCAGGTTCCGTGTAGCTGTCTTCGTAATCGCGGTCGTACAACAAGCGCTGCGGGCGGTCCGCGGTGCCCAGCGTGTCCACCACCCACGCGCGGATGGTTCGCGTTTTGTACCAGGACTCGTACAGGATCCCCAAGCCGTTCGCGCCAAACGACACGCCGCCGTATCGCAAATCCGTTTGGAACCGTTTCGTGCCCTCCACTTGTGGGCCTTTCTCATCAAACATATCCGCCACGTACGTTATGTCTCGCGGCGACGCTTCTTTTCGCGGATCCCCCCCGTCCTGCGCTTCCGTCCAATACAGCTCAGCGGGCTTATCCGGGCGCCAGTTCACGCCTCGCGGACCGGCGCGACAGGAGTTGTGCGCGATTGGAATGGAGTCCGCCAGCGGCAAGTTGGATACCTCCCTCACGGTTTCCCCGGCCCGGTTCGTTATCCACACGCGCTTCGGGAACCGGCCGCACGGAATCTCGTACGAGTACGGCCGCAAAAGCTCCTCCATTATTACGAAGGAACCGTCCGGTGAGGGGTCGCACCTGGTGTGCGTCCGGGGCGCGCCGTCCCCGAACGGCGTCACCGTCCCAGTCGCCACGTCCACGAGCACAAACTCCGAGCTTCCGAAATACTCAAACAAATCAGCGTCGTGCGAGTCTTTCAACAAGTCAGCGTACGTACGCGCCTGCGCCACGACGCCGCCTGTGTTCGTTTGCACCCGTGGGCCGCGTGGGGTGGGGGGCCTGGCCGGGCGAACCGCGCGGTCGCTGGGCACCACGCACGCCGCGAGCGTATTGTCATCGAGCCAACTGTAGCTTTCGAACAGCGTGTTCAGGCCTTTGCCCGGAAGCAAGGGTCTGCAGTGCATCGTGTCTACGTCCGCGATCCAGAGTTCGGGAGGCGCGCGTTCGTCATCGGGGGTATCCGGTCCGGCGAAACGCACGGTGAAGGCGATGGATTTCCCGTTCGTCGCCCAGCTCACGTAGTTAACAGTCGCGCTGGACGGTATCCCCGTGAAGTGAGAGTACACGCCAATCTCAGCCTCACTGGTGGGCATCGGCCCGAGCGCCATGCCGGTGTTGCCGGACATGCGCGAGCGACTGTTTTGGGTCTCGTCGATTCTCAACCCGGCGAGTTTCAACTCGGGGCGCGCCAGCTCAGACACGAAGGGGTAGGGGGGGGGGCGGAAAGTGTACAGAAGCTTATCGCGTTGCGGTGAGATGCTGATTCCCGGGCTTTGTGGGCGTTCCACGAACTGCGCGACATCCGACGGGGGAGACCGGTACGCCCCAGCCTCGTCCTCGTCGTCCCCAGCCACAGTGGCCATCACGCGCACGGATCGACGAGCCAGGGGGAAACCGCGCTGTTGCCGAGACAGGGGCGTCGCTGCTGACGCGGTGGGCACCATCGATTTGAAGCTCGACACCGCCCGCGCGGTGGACGGCGGGGCGCGACGCATCGTGGCACGCGAGGCGTGAATGCCAGTCACCGACGAAGTTCTGGCGAAGCGCACTGCCGTCGACACGAGTCGCACGGTCGCCATTGCGCGTGGCCGGTGTGGCGCGTACATTGAGTTTGATGACCTCATCTCGTCGTCTGAAAAAACGACATCTGTTTTGCCCACTCTCCTGTTGCCTGTTCTCGGGCGTGCCGATGAGTTCCGACCAGTGACCTTCAGTGGTTGGGTGCGCCGCGGGGGTTGAGGAGCGGCGCGAAGGAAGATGCGGCGCGCGCTCATGGCCGCTGTCGGGCGACGGCTCGTGTGGAGACACGATGTGCTCGGGGCCTGCGTCGCGAGGAGCGGCACCGCCGCCGGCGCCCGAGGGGCGTCTTCGTCGACATCGAACGACGCGCTCTCGGCGGTGGTTGAAGACCGCAGCTTGCGCGCGTTGTTTCACGAGGACGATGACGATACACCCCCGGTACTCCCCGCCGCGTTACGCGCGCCTGATGACCTCGTCTCCCTGCTCTCCGCCCGGGACGGCGACGCCTTCCTGGACGGCGTGCATCGGCTGTCGACGCGTTCCGAAGGCATCGTCGAGCTCCCCGAGTCCCTACAGAATGCGGTGCGGATAGCGGTGCGGGACACCGGCGCGACGCATCGACAGGTCAAGGCGAAAGGGCGGAACTTACTGGATTCACTCAAGGCGGTGTCCCGGGGGGTGATTTCGTTGGACGGCAACGACGGCGGGGACGGGGACGGGGACAACTCTTCCGTGAAGTCGTGGCTTAAAAAGAAACGCGAAGACGACGAGGACGACCCGCTTGGTTTCGGTGGCAGGGACGGTAAGGTTGGCCCTCAGAAAGCGGACCGAATGCGAGACGTGGAGTGGGGTGTGGCTCTTTCCCAGAAAAAACACAAAGCCGTGATGGAAGGCTTGGCGCAAAACGCCGCGGCGCGCGCGAGCTTGGCGAAGGGAAAAGACAAGGAAAAAGAAAAAAACACACCGCGAAAAGAACGCCCCGGCGCCGCGACGTACGGTCCCCTGGAAGCCGCGGCGTACGCGGTGGCTCGTCTGCCCATGACGTACGGCGCGCAGCGACGCGCGCTGCTTGAGCTGCGCGACCGGTGTCCCGAGTTCGTCCCGAAGACGCTTTTGGACTTCGGCGCCGGGCCGGCGCCTTCGCTGTGGGCGGCGCGGGACGTGTTCAAGCAGTCCTTCGGCGTGGGCGGTTTCTCTTCGGGCGAACGCGTGTCCAGCGCGACGCTCGTGGACGCGAGTCCGGATATGATGACCTTCGCGCGACGGGTCGCCAAGGCCGCGAGCGACGAGGTTGACTTACACGAGCTAGGGCAAGGCATGAAATTCCTGTCCAAGCCAACGGGAAGACCTCTTCCCGAGCCGCACCCGTGGGGCGAAAGCGGCGCGGTGAAAACCGTCGCATCCCTGCGGTCGCTGCACTCGAAAGCGTCCTTCGACCTGGTCGTCGCCGCGTACTCGCTCGGCGAGCTGGTTACGAATTTCGGGAGCCCCGGCTTGGCGCCGCCGGGCGACACCGCCGCCGCGTCAGGAGGCCAGCGGAGGATGGACGATACCGTCACGTCCCTGTGGCAAAGGGTCGCGCCGGGGGGGGCACTCGTGATTGTCGAGCCCGGCACGCCAAACGGCTCGAGGTTGGTCAGGCGAGCGCGCGCGCGCGTGCTCGAGACCGAGCGCGTCGCGGCGGCGAGGCGGAAACGTGAATTCGCGGGCGATGCGGAGGACACGCTGGCGGTTACCGAGACCAGCGTGGCCGTTACCGACACCAGCAGTGTCGACAGCGAGGACATGCACGCGCACGTCGTCGCGCCTTGCCAGCACGACCAAACGTGCCCAATGGACGGGCTCCCCACGTGGTGTCACTTCAGCCAGCGCGTGAAGCGCTCGGAGATGCACCGCCAGATGTTGCCGCGCGGGAAAGGCGCGCAGCACCAGGACGAGCGGTTCTCGTACGTCGTGCTTCGCAAGCTGAGTCGTTTGCGAGGGAAGCGGGAGAACAACGAGCGAGCGGTGAGGATAGCATCAAAGGAGTTTTTCGTGGACGATACCGATGAGGAGGAAGACGAAGACGAAGAAGTGGGGATGGACGCGGAGGAAATCGCGGAGCGGCGCGCGATTGAGAAAAACATGCGTTTTTCACGCGACGTCGACGACGTCGTCGCGACGATGTCACGCGAGGACAACGTTCTGGTTGAGTTGGATGATGATGACGATGATGATGCGGAGGCGGAGGTTGAAGATGACGACGAACAGACGGAGGCATATGACAATCCTTTAGCGAACGCGGTGGCGCTGGCCAGCGCGCATCGTTGGGGTCGCATGGTTCGCCCGCCGATCAAACGCAGCGGACACGTCATCGTCGACCTTTGCGACGCGCGCGGCGCGCTTTCGCGCCAGATCATCGCCAAGTCCAACGCGTGGGAAGGGGGTGTTGGTAAGGGTGGGTACAAAGCCGCGAGAAAGTCACGGTGGGGTGATTTATGGGCGTACGACGACCCTAGGCGGCTTACGGAGACGAAGACGATGGAGAAGGCTGGCGAGCTCGAGGAGTTTTTCAGCGACTTTGCGGACCTCGACGCGGAAACGCTCGCAAGCCTCGCGGCGAGCGAGGACGGGGGAGGCCGGGGAACGCCCGTCGGCGTGGGGGGGGCGAAGAAACCATTCACGCGAAAAACGAAACGCCCGGAAGTCGTGGAACAGTTCGTCGCCATGGAGAAGGAGCACGGCATCGATACACTCGCGGAGATGATGGATGAGCAGGACGGGGAAGAGGACAAAGAAAAGTAAGTTTGTGACGCGTAGATTTTTTCTCTTTTTCTCCTCGACCTAGAAGACGTCCCCTCCCGCAGCCCGCCTCTCATAAAGTACCTGCGTGCGTTAGCCCACCTACGCTCGAAGACGATGTATGCATTTCTCGCTTCCTCGCTCGAAGCCAAGGTCGCGGCTCACCCCAATCGACGACGTACGCAACCGCTGACTCGTGCGTCCGCGGCGCAACCCCCTGGAAGCCACGACCCTACCTTTGCAGAAAAGATACCCTCGCACAGAGGCGAGGCGTACGACGCGAACGACGCGGGAGTAGTCTCTCACGCCGCTCGCCCGCACCACCCAATGTCCGCGTATACGTTCTTCGCGCCACCTTTGTCTATCCTCGGCTTCGGCGCACTGCGTCGGCTTGGCGGGATCGTGCGTGACAAAGAGCACAAGACGTGTGTCCTTGTGACAGGAGACCGGAGGGACGACGCTGCGGGTGTGATCCCATTGACGAAAAAGACGTTGCTGGACGCGGGCGTGAGGGTCGAGGTCTACGACGAGGTAGAGCAGAACCCCACCACGCAACACGTCGACGCGGCGAGGATTATGTGCGAGGAAATAAACGCCGATTGCATCGTGAGTTGCGGCGGGTCGTCGTGTCACGACGTGGCGAAACTTGTTCGCGGGCTTTACCGCAACGACGCCGGCCAAACGAGCGCGTGCGAACTAAACGGAGTCGATATGTGTCGCGCGTCTTCTTCGGTGATGGTACCGCACTACGCTGTGTCGTCCACCGCGACGAGCGGTTCGTCGTCCGAGCTGACACGACTCGCGACAATATGTGACCCGGTCGAGCGGTGCGAGATGTCCGTGGTTGATTACCGATTAACCCCGACCGTCGCGTGCATCGTCACGGTTGAAACGCAACAAGGCAACCCAGAACTCATCGCCGCGAGCGGCGTATTAGCCTTGGCGCACGCCGTCGAGGCGTACCTGTCCCCAGCGTCATCGCCAATCACGGACGCGTGCGCGCTGCACTCCATACGACTCATCAGCGCGCATTTGCGCGACGCGGTTTTCGACGCAAACGACTCTGAAGCGCGGAACATGATCACCTTCGCTGATTACCTAGCCGGCACCGCGTTCAACTCCGCCGGGTTGGGGTGGGTTCAGGGTTTGAGCAACGCGCTTTGCGCCGAGTACATCGCTGCCCCCGCGTCCGAGTGCGCCGGCGTATTCTTGCCACACGTCCTGCGGTTTTACGCCGGCGGGTCGGCGGGTACGAAAGAACTTTTCGTCGACCTAGCCGAGGCGATGGGATGTCCCGCGGAATCCGACTCCACAGAACAAGCGGCCGCGACGTGCGTCCTCACCATCGCCCGACTGGTCGCCGACCTGAAGCTCCCTGAGACGCTTCGCGATTTGACCGCGCGGAGAAGGCTCGGGATGGACAAAAAGGAAATCACGAAAATCGCGTTGCGAGCTTTACGAGATACCGCCGCCGTCACTGCGGCGCGTGGCGCGTCGCTCGGGGAGATGGAGGAACTCTTAGTGAAAGCTTGGGACTGTACGCTGTCGAAAGCGAGCTGTTGACCAAGAGAAAGAGTAGTGAAGAAAAGACAACGTAAAGACAACGTAGAAAAAAAACAAGGAAAAAGAGTGGTGAAGAAAAGACAACTGAATGGTACGTAATCGCATTCTTGTGGTATTTGCACGTGCGTAAAAGCTCGACCGATTATTCTTCTTCCAAATCATCTTCCAACATCTCGAGGTCGGAGGCGTCGCCATCCGTGTCGTCGTCCTCCCCTAAACCGTCGCCGTCGGCCTCCGCGTCGTCGCCCGCGGTCTCCGCCGGCGCCGGCGCGGCGGCGCCCGCTTTCTCCAATTCGAGCTGCGCGTTCAAGGCGCCGTAGTCCACTTCTTTGCGCCTGCGCTTTGACGGGCCGTTTTCAGCGGCGGTCGCAGCGGCAACCGCTGCCGCGGTTTCGTCTTCGTCGCCGCCGTTCGCCGCCGCGCGCGCCGTCTCAATCGCTGCCTCTTCTCGCGCCCGCGCCGCCTCAATCGCCGCCGCGCGCGCCGTCTCTGCCGCTTCTTTCTGCTCGCGTCGTTTCCTGAGCTCCACGTCGAGTTCTTTCTTGCACTCCTCCTCGCTCCACTGTTCTTTGTTTTCCCGAAACATCGCTCGTAGGTGCGCGGCGACGCTTCGCCCGAAAGCGGAAACCACGCCGCCTTGAATGCGGTACCCGCCTTCCAGCACGGAAATCACCCTTCCTTGGCTGTGCGTGTTCGCGATCTTGCACAGCTCTTCCGTGAGCCACTCGTAGTCCGCTTCTTTCACGCCCAGGTTCACGGGGCCTTGGATTTCATCCTTGGCGTGCGCGTCGAAGCCGGCGGAGATGAGAATCAAATCGGGCTTAAACGCGGCGATGGCGGGCAAGGTTTTACCCCGCCACACGCGGCGCCACGCCGCGCCTCGGTCGGCCCTTTTGCCAAGACCCTCCATGCCCACGTCCACGACCCACGGCAAAGGGCCTTGCGCGGTGCTGTCGCCGGCGGCTTGCGCGACGGAAAACGGGTCATCCACGATGCCTTCTTCGGGCCAAACCGGTTGTTCCTCGGTGCACAAATCGGGCAGGTTTCGGTTATCCGCGGTGGGCCCGCTTCCGGGGTAAAAGTGCACGCCTTCCCTTCGCTTGCCGTAGCCGTGCACGGAGGCAAAAAACACCTCCTCGTGGTCGGTTTCGTCCAGCCACGGGCGGTACGTAGGCACCACGATTGCGCCGTCGCAGTAGGGCGTGGAAAATTGAAACTTAGGCGCCGCGGGGGTGGTGTTCTGCACCACCGCCTCAGTGCCGTTGCCGTGGTGCACGTCAAAGTCGATGATCGCCACTCTGCGAAGAGAGTGCCGGTGCACGCACCGCGCGTACGCCGCGCCGAGGGCGACGTTGTTCAGCAGACAGAAACCGTGCGAGCCCGTGCCTGGCGGGTCACCTGGTGCGGGTACCGGGCCGTTGGGGCCGGCGTGGTGTCCCGGGGGACGCACGGCGCAGAAAACCTTCTCCGCGGAACCCGCGACCACGCGGTCCACCGCTTCCACCACGGCGCCCGCCGCGCAAAGCGCCGCGCTGAACGAGTTGTGGCACACCTCGGTGTCTCCGTCGATCGTGCCTAGGGCGCCGTTTGGGGAGGAGTTCCAGTCCGGAATGCGCTCGCAGATTCGCTGGATTTTGCGCACGTACGGGTACTCGTGCACGCGCAGGACGTCCGCCATCGTCGCCGGGCGCACCTCGGAAACGATATCCACGTTTCCAAACTCGCCCGACCGAAGAATGCCTCGCGCCGGGTGCAGCAGGGTTTGTAAACGCTCCACGTTTTCAGGCGGGGGGTCGTTGGAGGTCCGCGAAATAGGAGGGCACGTGTGGTGCATGAAACACTCGTCGGGGGCGATGATGACGGGCGGCGGCGCGGGCGGCGCCGGCGCGACGAGCGCCGGGTCTTCGCCTTTCAGGACCGCTTCGATTTGCGGGTAGCCTCGGGCGGCGGCCATGTCCAGCGCGGTTTTGCCGAAGTGGCACCTACTTGTCAGCACCAGAGAGGAGGTATCCGCTGTGAGCACCGCCTGTACCACGACCACGGAGCGGCCCACCACGGCGGCGTGAAGCGCGGTTTGCCCGGCTTTGTTTTGTTTCGTCACGTCCGCGCCCTTCGGTAACAACAAACCCACCACCCCCGCGTGACCTCCGAAACACGCGTGGTGCAGCGGGGTCCATCCGTACTTGTCCCTGGCGTTTATCGGGTCTGAGGCGTCGTGACTGTCGTCGTTCACCGGGTCGCGAGGCTCGGGATACTCGCGCAACAGGCGCTCGCAAACGGCTGTCAGCCCGGCGCCGGCCGCGAGGTGCAACGCGGACTTTCCGTAGTCGTCCGCGGTCAGCGCATCCGTGTCGTTTTCAATCAGCATGGAAACCGCTTCAAGACTCGCGTCATGGAAGCACGGAATAGCCGCCGTGCTCACGGCGATGTGCAACGCGTTGGATCCCTCCAACGTCAAAAACGTCTCGCCCCCGTGCTCCACCAACACCCGCGCGCAAAACGTTTGGCCGTTGGAAAGCGCCACGTGTAGTGGGGTGTACCCGTCGCGGTCGCGCTCGTTCACGTCCACGTCGTCGTCATCGTCAGACCCGGACGCCTGGGTGTGGGTACGATGGAAATATACTTGGTCAGCGTGGGTACTACGGTTGGGTCGGCGTGACTTGCGAGGGGGGGTTTTGCCGCGACACCGTGTGGCGAGAAACACGGCCGGCGCCGATCTGTCCTGTCGCGTGACGTACCGGGTTGAAGTCACCGTCGTTGCTTCCCTTGGCGAGGAGTTTGGTTATCAGCTCGACGTCGCCCACCTCCGCGGCGTCGTGCAGCGGGCTGGTAGGGGGTGGGGATGGGTGGGGTCAGCGGGGGACGAGGGGCGATCTCGCGAGATGCGTTCGGCGGGCGACAATCCGCGCGACGGCGGTGAAAACAAGCCTTCGGCGTTCGGTTGTGGAGTATCGGGGGAAGAAACACTCACAATGCGCCGACGTCATCGTCGTCGTCGCTCCCGAACATCATCCTCGCGAAACGTGAGGTTCGTCGGGGTCACCTTGCGCGACGGAATGGCTCAACGAGACGCGGAGTAGAATCTAGATTAGATCCGCGCGCGACAGGACGGGAAGCGCAAGAGTAGCCTAAGGGGTTGGACATATGTCGCCCGCGGAAACGAGTGACTGGTTGCACTGGAGACGCAAACCCAACACCGAGCCAGCAGCAATGGAGATCTCCGCATCTCGGACGAGATATCGACTGTATTCTATCGCCAATCGCCAACAACGAACAGCACCTGGACGACAGAGACCGGCGCACGACCCACCGCCTCCCCCCCTCCTTCGCCGACACAATGGCCGCCCTCTGTACCGCTCCCGTCGCGGCGCTTGCCCGCGCGCCCGCCGCCGCCCGCGTACCTCGCGCCAAGTCTTTGTTCGGTGGCGTCGCGGTTCCCAAAACCAAGCGTCCCGTTTCGAGGAGGCGTGGCTCAAGCGCCTCCATCGCGGTCCGCGCGTCCGCGGGCGTGGAGACCGCGACCACCGCGGCGAGTCAGGCGGTCTCCGAAATTGCCCTCGCAGGCATTGACACCACTTCCTTCGACGAGCTGTTCGTCAACGTCGCGTCCTTCATTCTTCCCGCGTGGGGAGTCGTGGTCGGGAGCATTTTCATCTTTGGCACCATCGCCAAGCTCGCGTTTCCCGAAAAGTACGACGCCGCCGTGTACGACGGCAAGGCGAAGGAAATGGTGGCGGACGAAATCATCGACTTGGACAACCTATCCGCGGCGGATTTGGCGGCGGTGGCGGAGCTGGAAGCGGAGAGAGCCGCGAACAAATAGACAGAAGGAGACGTGTAACGTATCTTTGCGGTAATATCAGGCACAAAAAGATCTCGTACCAATAAATAACTAACGACACGCCCTTACCCGTTCATCACTTCACCGCGCACCGCGATGGCGTCCGAAACGTTGCCCCACCGCCTGGAATCCCTCGCCGGGTTCACGGTGGAGTCTGTGTTGAACGACGGCAAGGAATCCGGCGTCGTGGCGCTTCTCGGGACGTTTCCCGGGTGCGCCACCGGCGCGGTGGTGAAACTGTCGCGCCCTTCCATCCCGCTTGGCGACCCAAACGGCTTGGCCGGCGCGGTGACCCTTGTGGAACGCGCGCCGTACAGCGGCATGGAGTACGGGTACTACCACGGCACCGTGGACCCGAAATGGATGAAATCGCTTTCCGTGGACGTGCTGTACCCCGGGTGTTTAGTAGGCGAGACGGATGAGAACAAGGCTACGCTTTTGGCGAAGCACGTTTCGAGGAACACGGCGCAAGCGCCGAAGCTGGTGCGGGAAACTTTTCAGATGTACGAAGCCTCACACGTGCCGTACATCACAGGTATACCCAGCAGTGCGATCGGGTGGGTGTACAAAATTTTAAACAAAGAAAAGGAAGTCGAGCGTCTGCTTTTCGACGATCCCGACCCAGCACACGGGTTTGTGCTAAACGTCGACCCGAAGTGGACGTCGCACGCCGCGATGGACGTGCCGAAGGCGGAGTGGCACGCAAAGAGTGGCAAAAACGAGATGTACATGCTGGGGTTGTGTCACACCAAGGAGGTCCGTTCTCTGCGTGACTTGCGGGCGGTGCACCTGCCCATGCTTAGGAACATGCTCGCCAAAGGAACGGAAATCGCCAGCGCCACGTACGGCGTGCCGCCCGAACATCTGCGGTGCTTCGTGCACTACCCGCCTCAGTTTTACCACTTCCACGCGCACTTCACGCACGTCCTCGTGGATTTCGGCGTCGCCACGGAACGCGCGCACCTCCTAGAGGACGTCATCGAGAACATCGAACGGGACGGGACGCACTACGGGAAGGTAGGCCTGACCATGCGCATGGGAGAGCGGGACGGGCTGTGGAAACGGTTCCAGGAAACCAAAAAAAGGAAAGCCACCGAGTGATGCGGTTTTAGACTAGTCTAGGAGGTAGCGAAGGCTGAGTCTTGTCACATGTAGGCACGTCGCCACCACGTGTAAAATTGTGAGTAGCGAGCGAGCGAGTAGTCGAAACAACCCCCTGTGTACGGTAACGAATTCCATGTATTTCAGTCACCACCAACCGCGCTTCCGGTCGCTCGCTATAAACGACCCGAGATTCGCAAAGTCGCTTATTCCTCCTCCTCCTCCGCGGCATCACCCCCCTTCGACGCCTGCGCCGCCTGGCGCTTGCGCTTGACGCGCCCTGGGCGGCCGCCACCGAGGGGCGAGTTCAGGGCGAAGTCGATGTGCTTCTGCGAGTCCGTTCGGACCAGGAAAGAAGGCACGTTGACGATTTGCTTGCCGACGCGAATGTGCCTTTGGCGAATCAAAACGCGTGCGTGGTGCACGGACTTCGCGAGGCCGAGCTTGAACACCAGGGTCTGCAAACGGCGCTCCAGGAACGTGTCCGCGTTCAGCGCGAGCACGTAATCGAGCTTGTCCTGGTCCTCATCCTGTGGAGAAAAGGGTGGGGGGTCATGATGGTTAGATCGGATTCGACGCAAAGGGTATTTCGCAGTGAAAGCGCTCGCTGGACCCTAGGAATGCCGGACGCGAATGCCGGCGACGTGTGTCCGTGTGCGTGCGCGACCTTCCGCGACGCGCGTATCCACGGCGTTTACTATCTATGATGTGTGCGTGTTTGAGGCACTTGACGTACCAGAAGGCCGTAGCGGTACATGCGGCGCATGATAGCCTCGCCTTCGAAGATGCGCTTGGGGTCCTTCTCATCTAAGGTGAGCAGCACGCGGGCAGCGTTGCGAAGCTTGTTCAGCGCGAACTGCACGCGCCAGAGCTCGCGCTTGTTCCGCAGGCCGAATTCCCCGACGGTCTTCAGCTCATTGTCGAGACGCTCCTTCTCGAACGGACGACGGGGCTTCTTGAAGGTCTTGGAGTCTGTGGGGTGGGGGGGATGGGGACGCCGGTCAGGGGATGGGCTTCGGGAAAAAGCAATAGCCATCGCGATGGCGTAAAAAACCCTAGACACGGGTCACCGCGGATGCGGCCACGCGACACGACGCGAGCGCGGTGTACGAACACAGGGCAATGGCGAGTACTTACAGCTCCGGTAGTACGTAGCAGAAGGCATTTTTGCTGGCGGTCGCTGTTCCTAAGCGCCGACCAAAGAGACAGGGAGGGTGCGCGTCGCGGGCGTCAAGACCCGATCCGCGAAGCGCGAAACGGAAGCGAAAGTGGTTTCCGGGGAGAGTTATTAACTCGCTGATTTCCCCGTATTAGCCCATAGGCACTTATAATTGACCGAACCAGTTTGGGTCCATTATTTGGTTTCGTCTCGTTCAAGAAACGGGCACACGAGCAGGGAGGCTCGCCACGCGCTCGGGCGCACGACCCCGACAGGACCGGCACTCGGGGCCGCGCGCTCGTCGAGAAGGGAGAGACGGGCACTGGTGGGGGTGCGGGGCGTTCGCGTTGTGGTGGCGCGAGTGACGACCGTGTCGTTTGGTGGTTGTTTTGCGGTTCATTCGTCCGGTGATTGATTTGCGCGCGCGCCCAAATTGGGAACATCCGACCGCCAGTCCGTGCGGTGCCTGCCCCTATGTCCAAGCTCACCGACGAGTTATGGGCGAAGCGCCTGGCTGACGCGGCTCGAGATGGCAAGCTGAACATCTCGTACATGGACCTTCCCTGTCTTGAGACGTCTCGTGTTCTGGAGATCGTGGGGAAGATTCCCAATCTGGTAGAGCTTGATTTGCGTTCCAACGACCTCACCGATCTGCCGCCCGAGCTGGCGACGCTGCGACACCTGCGCAACGTGAAGCTCACGTACAACAAGTTCGAAACAATCCCTGTTGTGTTGACGAAACTAAAACGGCTAACCTCGCTGAACATGGGCGGGTGTTTGCTACGGGACGTGGGCGCCTTGGTTGGGGATCTGGGAAAAAAAGTAACCGATTTGGACCTCAGCGGGAACCGCATACAATCGGTCCACGCGAACATAGCGCTTTGTTCACAAATAACGTACTTGAACCTTGAGAACAACTCCATCGCGTTTTTACCGGAAACCATGGGCACAATGACCGCCCTGCAAGTCCTGGATTTAAGCAACAACGCCCTCGGGAGTTTGCCCGACTCGTTCGGCGGTTTGACCGGGTTGCGCCGAATAGAGGTGAACAACAACGCCCTCACGGACCTGCCGCCGAGCATGGGGCACCTACGTGATTTGAAAGAATTCGACGTGCGGTACAACGAGCTACGTGAGCCGGGCAAAACCAAAGCGATTGGGCCGCTTGCGGGGCTGCTGCAGTTCCTGCGAGACGAAGGTAAGGGCCTTTCCCATTCAACACATTCCGCCTCCCTGATTGCCCATACAATACTGACTTTTCTTTTTACAATCTCAGAACAGCGGTTGGTTCAGGAAGAAATCGAGCGCCTGAAACCGATCGCGTCCCAGGACGGCCGGTATCTGCGGTACCGAACCAAGATCGACGCGAAAGGCGGCGAGGACGGCAACGGCGGGCCGAGCGACATGAACGACGCGCGGCCGTACCTGCGCAACAAGCACTCGTTAACCGCAGGCGCGAACCACTTACTAATTTTCGGCGGAACCCTGTCCTACCACGACAAGCGATGCACGAACGACTTGTTCACCATAAACCTGGACCGGATGGTGTGGCGCAAGGTCCGGCCGAAAGGCCAAAAGCCGTGCGAAAGGGACGGGCACGCGGCTGTTTTCGACACAGCGCAACGCCGGCTGCTGATTTTCGGAGGGAAGAGCAAGGAAAAAAAAAGACTGGACGACCTGTTTGCGTATTACCTGGACGAGGACCGCTGGGTACGGCTCTCGCCCGACGGCCGGCGGCCGGACGCGCGGGAAAGCGCTTCCTTGGTATCGGTGGACAAAAACACCTCGGTGCTGTTCGGCGGGAAAGGCAACGGCCAGAGGTTCAACGACGTGTGCGTGTTGGACATGTCCAGTAAGGACTGCAGTTGGCACACGTCCGTCACGTCCGGGCCCGCGCCGACGCCGCGGCAAGACGTCGCCATGGCAAGCGCGAACGGCGTGGTGTACGTGCACGCGGGTAGGGATAACTTTGTGCGCGACGATTTGTACTCCCTGGACATGACCGACAAAGCGAACCCTGTTTGGGAGTTGCTAGTGGAGAACGGCCGGAAACCCGCGCCGTGCTACGGCCACGTCTTGGCCTGCGTCGACGGCAAGGTGTTCACCTTTGGCGGGTTCGACGAGTTAGGCGGGCAGTGCTCGAAAGTGTATCGGCTGGATTTCACGGAGGACTTACTTTCGGTCGCGGTGGCGGTTGACAAGTCGGACGGCGAATGGACGGAGATGGAGAGTGATTTGAACTTGAACGAATCGCGAATCGGTGCCATTTCGCCTGACGGTACTCTGCACGTGCTACAGGTGGGAAGCAAACGCAGCGAAGCGGATAGCGCGACTTCGGGCGAGGAGATGTTTTGGGACTGCTACAAGGTTGGCGAGGTTTTGGATTTCGACGATCGCGTTTTGCGGCCGGAGGATTTGGTGCCTCAGAACGGCAAGAAACTGAGGGTGGAACACGCGACGCAAAGTAAGGGCAAGGCGTACCCACCGAAAATTCGCGCGAGGCTGGTGAAGAACACGGAGGAGGAGCAGAAAATGCTCGCCTACGTCGCCGAGTTCAAAAACAAGTTTGCCGAGTTTTACCCGAACCGGCGTTCGTTACTTTTGTTCGCCCCGAACGAGTGCGGCGTCCCGAAGTTCGTGTGCACCACGGTCAGGCCGTCCAAGCTCGATTACACACAGTTGTACGACTTAACCCCGTGTTGCGAGTTCGTGGCGAACTACTTGGAGTACGAACAACTGGAGTCGCCCCTCCTGTTTCCCAAATCCCTCCCGTCGCCGTACACGGTGATGGAGTGGCAAGCCGGCGATTGTTTTGACCTCGCCACCACGCTTTGCTCGCTCCTCACCGGCGTCGGGTTCGACGCGTACGTATGCGTAGGGTACGCCCCGAAGCGAATCACGCATTGCGACCAGACCGGGGAGACGTGCTCGGTGCTCGAGTTGGAGGAAACACAAAGAGTCAAGGCGACGTATGCGAAAGCGCACGCGCCCGTTCCGGAGAAGAAGCAAAGCAAGTACCAAGTGAAACAGCTCATCGACTTGACGTCGAGTTTGGAACTCGCGGATGCGAAAAACGCGCGCGCGGAGGCGAAAAAGGCCAAGGAAGCGATGCGGGTTTTGAAGAAACTGGAGCGGGAAGAGCGGGTGAAGCAAGCGGTGGCAGAGGCTGCCGCCGCGGACGCGCTTGAAGCGGAGACGGCCGCGGCTGCGGCCGACGCTGCCGCCGCGGCGAGTCCGGGAAAGAAGCGCCCCGAAACCGAAACCGGAACCGTTTGCGCCGAGGGTGCCGCCGAAAATGCCGACTGCGAAAACGGCCACCCCGTTTCCCCCGCCGCGGATTCCCATCAGGAGCACGCTTTGGAGGCTGTCCCTGAGACGAACGACGAGGGCGAAACCGGGGAGGAAATGGAGGGTGAGGAAATGGAGGGGGACGAACCCGAGCCCACGAACGTGGGTACCTCGGGCCCGAGCTCCGAATCCTACGCCGCGTCGACACGACCGGTCTCCGCGGTTGACCCTGCAGTGGAGGAAGCGCGTCTTGACGCGAAGCACGAGGGCAAGCGCGTGCACGCGTGGGTTTTGGTTCGCGCGGGCGCGCGGGAAGTGGCCGAAACCGTGTTCGTGGAGCCCACCACCGCGCGGACGTACAACGTGAACGCGTCGCCGTACCAAGGCCTGGAGGCGGTGTGGAACCATCTCAATTTGTGGGTCAACAAACAGGTACGGCCGGAGGGCGTTTCACCAAATCCAGGCACCTACGTTTGCCGATTGTCCGCCCGTAATTGCTCATACACGCGGCCTTACAAGACGTTTGACCTTTATTTTACAATCACAGCGCGGCACGACGGTTGGCGCGCCGCACCAGCCGCTTTTAGGCATGGCGTTTGACTTGGACGACGACGCGCGGTGGGAGGCGTGCCTCGAGGTTGATACCATCGAAGTTCCGCTCCACTTCGGGGAGGATGACGAGATAGTGGACGAGGAGTCCACGCCTGGCGGCGGCGAGACGCTTGTTGTGGTGGAGACGCCTGCGACGGGGAAGGACCCGGACCCGGACCCGAAGGACGACCTCGATCCGGGTGAGGAGGAGGACGAAAAAGAGAATGACGACGAAGCGGGCGACGACGACGCGTCGCGGGTTTCGGGAACCGACGCGACGCAGACTGGGGACCACGGCGGTGACGCAGCTGATCCTCTTCCCGAGGTGGAAGACGGTCAGCCACCTGAAACGCCCGAGAACGAGTACCTGGACCACGACCCCAACCTCGTGACGGTTGATATGCCGGTTTCCTGGGTCCCGAAGCTGCGCGTGTCGCAGGAAAACTTCGACACGCGGTGTCCTCGGGGGCACAAGCTCGTGCGGTACGCCGGGGCGACGCACGAGATGTTCGCATTGTTTGGCCCATGCAAGCGCTGGGACGGCCTTGTCGAGCGTCTGTGCGTGTTTCAAGACCTCGATTGCGTGGTGCTTAAGCAGGAGCGAACGGTTTTTAACAGACGAAAGGATTGTTTGCTGGAGCGAAGACACGGGTTCTTGGGGGACGAAAAAACCCTTCTCGAACGCTTCGCCCCAGGCGCCGCGTTCGGCGTCGACACCACGGAACTTTTAATCGACCGCGAGCGGCACACCGTTTTTTTTCCCGGAGGAAGGGTTGACGGGTTACGCACGCGCCACGAAGTATTCGGTATAAAAATGTGTGAAACGTTTTCAGGGAGGGACGATTTCTTGGTGGAAAGAAAGGTCACCTACGACGCCGAGGAAACCGGGCTCCGGGCGGCGGAGGCGCTGGCGCTTGTCCGCGCGAAGGACGCCGCGGAAACTGCTTCCGCGGCGGGTGGCGGCCATAAGAAAAAGAACAAGAAAACGCAAGCGCCGCCCCCGCCTGTGCTTGCCAAGGTGACGCAGAAGTTTTTGTTACCCGACATTTCGCTTCTTCAAGAAAAGAGACGGAGGGAAGACCCGGACGGCGCTCCCGTACCGCCGGCGCAACACTGGCTGAAAAAACGCGTGTTTGACTTGAAAAACGGAACCGTCAAGTGCCACTATCACTTCGGTGAAGGCACCGCCACCGCGAACGTGTCAGTGTTTCATAAGGACGGCACCCCGTGCGAGCTAACCATCGTGGACCCGGCGGCTGACATGCCGAATGACACGCAAATCGCGGAGACGTTTCACAAACACCGTCTCGCGGAGAAACGGTGCGTGGCGGACGTGCGGGACGTGGAGCACGAAGCCGACGAGATCGTGAAAAATAGGGCAAAGGAGGAACAGCAAATCGAGCTTTTGCTGGGGTACTACGACGCGCACAGGGTGAAGATAGAGGACGACGACGAGGAGGAGGTGTTGGTTACCAAAAAATTCGACTACCTCTCGCCGTTCATGCCGCCGCTTTTGGCGGGGGAGAAAATGAGCGCCAACGAAGCGTCTGTTGCGCGAACGCAAGCGCTCGCGAACTTGGCCGAGGAGCTTTCCACTCGAAGGGAGATTATCAAAAAAAGACAGGACGACACAAACGCAGTGGCGGGGAAACGCACCGCGCAGTACAAAAGAGACGCTGATTTGCGCACGGAGAAAGAGGAAGCGGCGTACCGCGCGGCGCTCGAAGACACCGCGTTTACGTTGCGTTTGCTGGAGCAACGCCGAAAAAGGCACGACGCGAACGCGGAGCGCAAGGTCGGGGAGTTGGAGAACACGATGCGCAGTGACCCGCGGATGGCCGCGATGTACGCCTAGGGTAGCTGAAATACTTATTTACCCGCCCGCGGGTACAACGAACAATGACTATTTTTTTTAACAAACAACGAGCCACTGGCTAGTACACTATCCACAATGACTCGTACCTCAAACGAAACGGCGTATTGAAGTCTATCGAAACAGCGTTTTGAACTGCATGCACTCCCACATCTGGCTCGCCTTCCCCCGGTTCTCCCCCCCCAGCTCCTCCGCCCACTGCGCGTCGCTGACGCGCATTCCAGGCGCTTCCTGGCTCTTGTCAAAGTAGGAGAAGAAAATCAAGCACTCCCACACGCCCTTCAGGCCCGCGAAGTGCACGACAAAGTCGCCCGAGACGTACCACGGCAGGAGCGAGTTGAACACGCACTGGTTGACTATTTTCGAGTGCCGCCGCACTTCCGCGGCGCCTGAATACGGCGCGGTGCCGCGCACGGAAACCTGCTTGCTCCACGGGTCGGCGTGGAACAGCCGGTGAAACGCGCGTTGTTCGTAGTGAAACAAGTACGCGCCTTTCACTAAATCATCCTGCGATTGTAAAAAAGAAATGTCAGTAGTGTGTATGGGCAATCAGGGAGGCGGAATGTGGTGGGTGGGAAATACTTACCTGCGCCCAGAGTTCGTCCAGAAAGAAAAAGCTCCACGGCGCGTTCCTCACCAGCCACACCCCCGAGTTCACGCCGTTGTGGTCGGCGCCAATAACCTGGTCCACGGTGTTGTCCGCGATCTCCTCCAGCCGGACCGTGGGGTTCATGATGAGGGTATCCACGTCAATAAAGAGCACCCAGTCGTACCGCGGGAGGTGTTTTCTCATTTCCAAAATTTTGCTCCAAGCCGCCGGGCGCGTCGGGTCCGCCGCCGTCCGCGAAACAATCAGGTCGTACCCGTGCAAGTCGCAGTACCGCCGTTTGTTCGCCGCACTCGCGGCGCAGATGTACCCGGCGTTGGCGTCGCACAGGGTTAAAACCGCGAACCGAGCGCCCTCGGTTTGTTCGTGTTTTTTGCCGCCGCCGCCGAAACCAGACTCGAAACCAGACCCCACGCTCCCCACGCCAACCACGTCCGTCGCCGTCGCGAGCGCGAGCGCGCTCACGCTGGTGCCCTCGTTCCGGTCGGGACGATTTTGCGTGTCCGTGTCGTTCTCCGTGTCGTCGTCCGTGTCGCCGATAACGACCGCACCCGCGGAATAACCATCGCCACGCTGTTCAATCACCACGTCGCGGGTCGGGAAGGATCGGGACCCGTCGCTCCTTCGCGGTCGCGCGCTCGCCGTCCCGCCTCGCGGTCCCCCCCCCCCCCCCCCCCCCGGCCCGTCCGCGGTCGTGTCGTCGTCCCCTCCACGCACAGACGTTCCTCGAAGCGACCGCCCGGTCGTCGTTTTGTATTCGCGCGTTTGGTTGTAAGTTTCGTTGTACGTTTCGTCGTCAGTCACTCTCAACGACATGCCTCGTCCCGCGCGTTTCGTCGTTGCCTCGATCTTCGCGCCGTCGTCCACGTCCTTCGGCGAGACTCGGCGCGCCAGGGGCGCCAAGAACGGATCCACCGGAGGCGTACCCACACCACACGGAATCGGCCTGTGACTCTCCAGGGGGTGGTACCAGTACCGGTTCAAACCCGCTTTCACGAAAAACGAGAGCTGATACGCGGTGCGGCCGAAGTAGTAAAACAAAACGCACGCAAACAAAACGCGCGCGCTCCACTTGACCCGGGTTCTCCACTTGCCCTTCCGTAACCCGCCTCGCCACGCGTGCGCGCCACTCCACGCGCGCGTCCGGAAGCCACTCTTTCCCGTGACGTCGCTGTCCCGGTGGTGCGGGGAAAAGCGGGAAGTCCCCGGGACGGGTGACCGCGACCCGGGGGACTTGCGCTCGGGGAACCCATCCGATCCCGGACCCACGCTGCCGATCGGGGAAGGGATCTCCACCGATTGTATCACCGCGCCTCTGCGCTCGGACAAACGGTGCGTCTCGCTGCCGCCCAAATTCCGCACGCTGGACGACCGCCGGTCCGCGCCCGCGAAATCAAGGGTAGGCATGAACTCGCCAGAAGCCTCGCGATTCAAACCCCACTTCGGGCTCGCCGAAGGGCGGTCCATGCCAGCGGGATACGGATGCTAGTACCGGTGCCGTTCGGACAAGAACACCACACAACCAGATCTGCTGGGTGCCGCACCGCGGACGGATGGCGTGCTTCGGCGCGCCGTGCCGTGTGAAACGCGCGCGCGTCAGAAAACCCGCCACCGCCTTCGAAGCCACCGCCGAGCCTCGCGGCGCACAGGGGTCGCGCGCGCCCGTCGCACTGCGGCCTGTTTGGAGTTTCTGGCGTGTGCCCTTTCACGAATCCGTAGTCGTCAGTCCACGTTATGATATTGAACAATCTTGGAATTTTCTTTTTTCTCCCGTCAAAATGTTTTTTCCCGTTCCCCCCCAGTGTTCCGGACGTGACGTAAAGATCACTCTCGACCACACGAGGACACGACCCTTCCTTCTGGTGGTCACAAGGCTCGTCTTCAAAGCTGGTGGTAGTGTTGCACACAGCACCAAGACTTGTCACCTTCGAGAACCACATATCGTCGTTGGCTCAGCTCAGGGTCAGCTAGGTCAAACGAAAGAATCTCAGATCGATCACCACGATGCCTCACCAAAGCTCACTGAGGGTTCTGCTCGTCGCTATGCTCTCTCTGTCCGTGCTCGCCCCAGCGAAAGCCACCTGGACCGAGGACACCTCCGTGGGGATTACGAAAGTATGGCTTGACATCACGTCCTCGAGCGACGGCACCAAACTCGCCGCGGTGGTCTCTGGTGGAAACATCTGGACTTCCACCAACTCTGGAGCCACCTGGACCGAGGACACCTCCGTGGGGAGTACGAAACAATGGTCGGGCATCACGTCCTCGAGCGACGGCACCAAACTCGCTGCCGTTGTCTCTTATGCTTATGGGAACATCTGGACCTCCACTGACTCAGGAGCCACCTGGACCGAGGACACCTCCGTGGGGAATACGAATACGAACACAGTTGGCTGGTACGACATCACGTCCTCGAGCGACGGTACCAAACTCGCCGCCACTGTCTTATATGGAAACATCTGGACCTCTACCAACTCTGGAGCCACCTGGACTGAGGATACCTCTGTGGGGAGTACGAAAGACTGGTTTGGCATCACATCCTCGAGCGACGGTACCAAACTCGCCGCCACTGAAATCTGGGGGAACATCTGGACGTCTACGAACTCTGGAGCCACCTGGACGGAGGACACCTCCGTGGGGAGCATGAAAACCTGGCAAAGCATAACGTCCTCAAGCGACGGCACCAAACTCGCTGCCGTTGTCAATTACGGAAACATCTGGACTTCCACCAACTCTGGAGCCACCTGGACTGAGGATACCTCCGTTGGGAGTACGAAAAACTGGCACGGCATCACGTCCTCGAGCGACGGCACCAAACTCGCCGCCACTGTTGCTGGTGGAAACATCTGGACTTCCACCGACATCGCCAGGCACTTCATGGCGTTCATGGAGGAAAAAGGCCACGCTTTCACCAGAAGTGAAGGTGAGGTGTTTTGGTTTAACCCAGACCACGGGATTTATCTTACCGGTCTTCGTCAGCTTCGTGTGTACATGAACGACTGTCCTCGTCTACCAGCTGACCGGCGCGGTAAGACAGAAGAGCAGAACAAGTGGGTGAAGCAGATTGAGAGCATCGTGAACGACGACTCCGAGTTTCGAAACAAGGTCGTGCATACCACATATCGAAAGATAGCTTTCAAAAACGGCTATTACGACTGCGACAAGAAAGCTTTGTGTGACTACAACCGCGACGTGTACTTCTTGATGAAGGGCAGTATCGACTTCGAGGAGTCCGATGAGTGTGTACGACAGGAGGTTTGGGACAAGCTCTTCATGGGCGTGTTCGGGACTGAGGAGGTCTCGAAGTACATGCTCCAGAGCTTCGCTCGTGCGATGGCTGGTGAAATCAAAGACAAGCGTCTGTTCTTCATCATCGGTGAGCCAAACTCTGGGAAGGGTACGATCACGGAGGTCTTTCGTCTCGTATTCGCCTCCCAGTTCAACACCCTCAACGCTCAGGATTTCTGTGCCAAGAAGAGCGACGGCAACTCTGCCCTCTCCAACCAACATCTCGTCCAAGGCAGGGACAAGCGAGTCGCCTTTCTCAACGAGACCTCCAGAGCCAGGGGTCAGGAGTGGAACGCCCAGGCTATCAAGGTGTTTTCGAATGGTGGGGAGAGCATCTCGGGTCGTCTCAACTACGATCGTGAGGCAAAGTGCTTCATCAACCAACAGACTGGATTTTGCAACATGAACGACACGCCGAAGATAAACGGGTTTCAAAGTGATGTCAAGATACGATGTGTGGCTGTTCGCACGGCGTTTTCATATCTCAGTCCCAAAGAGTTTGATGAAGCCAAGGCAAAACCTTTTGAAAAAGTTGCCGACGAGGACATCAAAGATGTATTCCTTCGCAGACCTGAGGTACTCCAAGCGTTCGCTCAGCTCATCTGTGAGGGATATGTCCCTGAACGACCAGCCTTACCAAAGAGTGTCAAGATCGAGACTGATGAGTGCTTCGACGAAGAAGACGAGGATACCAAAATCAAAGGCTTGTTCGAAGATGTCACGGACTACAAGGGTGAGGAGAAATATAGACCTTTCATCACCAAGAAGCAGTTTGTCACGAAGCTGGAGGAGAATCACATCTTCCTCTCGTCTCATCGTCTCACCAAGCACATGGTGAGGTGGGGGTATCCCAGGGAAGACAGAAATCGTCGAGGTGACAAAGGTTGGTTCAACATTAAGTTTGTAAATAGTATGTTTGACGGCTCGGGTGACTTTTGACACTTTGTCAGTTTTTGTCACTTTGTCACTTTATTCCGTGATTCTCTACGGGGTGTTTCTTGAAGTCTTGAAGTTCAAGACTTCAGGATATATAATTTTTAAACAATAGATAAAAGTGACAAAGTGACAAAGAAATGGCAACCATGCACTCGCTATCCCCAAACAACCCTTTTATCTATTCAACCCAAAACATACTTGAAGAAACGCCATGTATTCAAGACATACCGTCACCTGTCAAGAACCCTCAACCCATGTACACTTTTGGTTTTCACATCGTAACCCATGTCCTCCTTTGTCGTCTCGTCAATTTCTACCTCGAGTATCATGGTATCTCTGACAAAACTGATGCCGAAACAACAAAACTCTTTCCAAAAAGCCGGTGACTTTTTGTCACTTTGTCACTTTATTCCGTGATTCTCTACGGGGTGTTTCTTGAAGTCTTGAAGTTCAAGACTTCAGGATACATAATTTTTAAACAATAGATAAAAGTGACAAAGTGACAAAAACATGTTGACGAGGAAGACGAAGAAGTCACAATTCGACCGCGTGTCAGATTCCACTGGCGACCGTTTCTCACGTGTTCAGACTTCGGATTCCGACGTCCGTTTATTCGACTTCGCCGGTTGCTTTGACGTGAATAAAATGTTCATCAATACTATATGGAAGCTATTCAACGTGAACAACACGCGGCGTACATGCGTGACCTTCGTAAGAGTAGAGAGTATAAAGACCGCGAGAACAAACTGCGAGTGCTGGGGCGAATACAGGAAGGCTCCGTGCCTCACGTGTATTCCCTCACGAAACACACCATCACCAGAGACGACATCAACGACCTTCGACGTAGGAACGGGTTTGATGACCTCATCGAAACCATTCCGTATTGGGCTGAAGCGACGAGAAGTCGCCGCCGAAACATGGAAGACCCTTCGAGTTACGTCCCAGAAGCTCCTCCAGCGCAGCCCGCCCCTGACCTTCCAGACCGCGTAGGAACGGCCAGCGACGCGAACAAAGAGTCGTTTTCCGTCAAAGCCATCAACACCCACTTCCGCACTGAAGGACGTGAGATCGGGACGAAGACGAACCAGCGCGCGAAACAGGGGACCATAAGTCGCCAGTTTGGTCCTCCGAACAGCGGTGAGAAGTCGGGCAGTTTCGCGAGGTTCATGGAGTTCCTCGGTCCGAGGTACTTAGAAGACGCCCGGGAGTTGTTGGGGCGCAACACGCTGCGGCGTATAGAGACCGAGATGACCAAGAAGCACAAGAAAGAACGCAAACCTCCACCGGGTCAGAGCGAGTTCATTCAGCTCAGCACGATGGTAAAACTTCTCGAGACTGTTCTCATCGTCCTTCGCGAGTACCCTCCTTTCGACGCTTTGTGTCGGGTTCCTGGGAAATCAGACGACGACTGCGAAGAGCCCGCTCAGGAGAGTGTCAAGAAACGCTACGAGGAGATAGACGCCCACTTCAACAAGTACGACGCGCAAGTGAACGCGGCGAACCTCGCGAAACCCAAGGAGGGCGTGCGTGTGCTGCCGTTCAAGGAGATAAAACGGCGCGTCGAGAGAGCGTTTCCTCGGAATAGTCAAGAAATACCGAAACAGAACTTATACATCAACATGTACGCGGAGTTCGTCTCTCGCGACGACATGAAAAACCTCAAACTCTCCACCGAACGACCGCCCCAGAACGTCGACGCGCTCAAACGCCTACGTCTTCCCAAAATACGCTGTACGTGTCGAAGAAGTCTGCCGTGATCGCGCTCGTCGATTACAAAACATCGAACCTGTATGGACCCCAGCGTTTCGCGTTTAGAGAGAAAGTATCGAAACTCATCTGGGAGTACATCAAACGCAACAAGCTTTTGGAGACAGACAAGACGAGCGGGACACTTTTCGGGAAGTCCGGTATGTCCACCTTCGTCGGCAACATGCTCGACGCCATAGGACAGGTGCGAGGAAACGAGGGCGCGATCAACGTCCTTCGTAAGTCCTACGTCTCCTCTGAGATGGACAAGGCGGGCGCGGGGATGACCGCCGACGAGCGACAAGCCTTAGCCTTCCACATGCGACACTCGGTCAACACGTCGTACAAATACGTCCGAGACCTCGCGAAGGACAGGGCCATCAACGTCCAGCGGTTACGGCGTGAGGTGCAGCCGACCGGCTGAGGGCTTGTGTGCTTGTGTGGTTTTCAAGGACACAAGCTTGTGAGAAAATCCGACTGTCGAACTGCTCGCCTCGAGGTCACCCGTACAGTGGTCGGTTCGCTCCGGGCAGGGCCCGACCTCTGTT
>Ga0222633_1000136_pt1 | contig 80681 bp, 70 predicted proteins | sample AntAcemetageno48_FD_179816 | JGI IMG/M metagenome (GOLD analysis project Ga0222633, IMG submission 179816) | Saline water microbial communities from Ace Lake, Antarctica - #48 | ecosystem: Environmental > Aquatic > Non-marine Saline and Alkaline > Saline | place: Antarctica: Ace Lake | collected...
GTGCCTCGAAGTGCTGCAACTAAACAGGGGGTGAGTGGTGTGTCTGGGGGGGAAAAGAAAGATGTGAAATCATGCTTTTGTTTTCGATTATTGATCGATATCGCCTTTCACAAAATTCCCCTTGACCGATTTCAGTCGGTATATTTCATCGCGGGTTGACCGGTAACCGGTCGGCTCTTCCCATGAAAATCGGTGTAAATGATGAGATTCAAATATCGGCCTCCCGAGCTAGGCACACCTCACAACGCCCATCGCGGTGGTCGCGGTCGCGTCGTATCGTTCGCGTGTGTCGACCCCCGCGTTTCGCGTTTGCGTTCGCACGCGTCTCGCCCGGCTGACGCGGGCGTTTACGTTTCGTCTGGACAAGTCTCTGGTCCTGGAGTGCCCGCGAGATTCGGGAAATGGCGACCCGACGAAGCGCGCGCGCGCGTGGCCCCGCGGACGTGGAGATGCCTGCGGCTGAGCCAACGGCCGCGGACGAGGCGGACCCGTCCATACCCTCCGAGCACAAGAGCATCCTGAAGAAGACTCCCTCCGCGCGCGCCCCGTCCCCGACGATGGAGCACGAAGAGGAGGACCACTTCGACGCGTTATTCGGCGCACTGATGCCCGCGGACGCCACGGTCGCGCTCGTGGTCGCGGACTGGCGCGCGAAACACGGCGCTGACCCCGAAGCCGCGCTCGCGGAGCTGTACACGCTCATCGCGCGGGTGCGTTTCCGTCCCCAATTCCCCGATACGCCACGGACGGGAAGACGGGGACGACGGAAATCGCAGATGTGTTTGAAATCTCGTTGCGCCTTTTTCTGGCGACTTTTAGAGAAGGCCAATCGTACCCGCGCGCGACGTCTTGAATGTCTTACTGTATCCCCCGTTCCCGCGGCCCTTCCCACTAACTTCCCACTAACTTCCCACACACCCTTTCACGCCCTTTAGGCTGGCGGGTGCGCCATAACGATCACCAAGGATGAGCTCGACGCTTCGACGGGTGATGAGATCGGCGCCAGGGTGGTGGCGGAGATGGTCGCCGGGTCCGTGTACGCGGACGACCCCATGGACGACTCAGGTGAGTATTTCCCATTTACCACATTCCGCCGACTGAATGCCCATACGAGACTGACACTTTCTTGTTAATCTCTCAGGCGGCCGAGGCGCGAGGAAGGAAACGTTCAAGGCTTTCGCGCAGAACTTTTCGGACTTTTGGGATTTTCTGTTACGAGACAGCTCGGAAACCGAGGAGCTGTTCGGGGACGAAAACGACGGCGACGGCGACGGCGGCGACGAGGACGACGCGGAGAAGGATTTGAAACGGAAGTCCGCGAAGACGACGACGAAAAGCTCGCAAAGCTTTTCCTCGCCTCTTTTCGATTCCGTGTCGGATGCCGTGGCGCTGTTTTCCGGGTCAAGGTCGAGAACGGTTCGCGTTGCCGCCACCAAAGCGGGGCTGCAGCTCGTGACCTCCCTGGTGAAAATCGCCAAAGCCAAGGCAGAAACGCGAGACACGAAACAACGCCAGCTGGATTCGGAGTCCAAAAAGAAACGCCCAAACGCCGCGATGCTACGCGCGCTGACGGAAGCGCTTGTGAAAACGCAAACCCGCATCCGCGGGGCTGAGCGTATGATCGCGGACGCGTTCACGAAAATCTTCACGCACAGGTTCAGGGACGTCGACGCGAGCGTCCGGGCGGCGTGCATGGAGAACATCGGCAAGTGGATGCGTTCGCACCCGCTGTTTTTCTTGTCCGACGTGTACCTGAAGTACCTCGGGTGGTCGTTGAGTGACAAGGACGCCAAGGTCAGAAGAACCGTGCTGGTGGCGCTCCGAAACCTGTACACCGCGTCGAACGAAAACCTGGCGCTGATGGATACGTTCAACGCACGGTTCCAACCGCGCGTGCGGGAGATGATCAACGACGTCGACGCGTCCGTCGCCGCGGAGGCGGTTTCCGTTTTGGAAGCTCTTTACGAAGCCGGCGTGATTCCAAGAGAGGACATGGAACCGGTGCTTGCGCTGCTGATGGACGCGAACGGGAAAATCAGAGCCGCGGCCGCCGCGGTGGTACCCGCGCTGCTCGCCGGCGACGGGGCGGCGGCGCTCGCGGCGGCGGAGGACGACGACCAGGGCATCGCGACGACGACGAAGAAGAGGACGGGAGCTGGAACTTCGCCTGCGACTGAGAAGGGCGCGAAAACGCGCGCGACGTTGATGAGCCTGGTGAACATCGTCAAAGGCCTTGGCGGGAGCAGGGCGAGGACCGCCGCGGCGGTGGACGCGCTGTGGGACGAGTTCGGCGAGACGCTGTCGGAGTGGAGCGTCGCGCTGGACGCGTTTTTGTGGGAGGACAAATCAGCGCAAACAGGAAAGTCCAAAAAAGCTCCCTCCAAAAATGTTGCAAGTGGAACAGCATTGGAATCGGAACAAGCCGCTGGGCTGGCGAACCTTTTGGCGTGCTCCGTGCGTCGCGCGCGCGGTGAGAGGCTCGTCCGCCCCGACGGCGTGGTGCGCCCGCCCACGAAAGCGCAGAAGGAGTCGCACGAGCGCGCGCGCGAGGCGTTCACGCAAAGCGCCATGCGGTCCCTTCCCGCGGCGCTTCGCAAGTGGCGGTCGGACGAAGCTGTCGTGACTCCTCTGTTGGAAACCGCGTGCCACCTGCGTTTGGAGCACTACTCGCTGAAGCACAAAGAAAGCGACTTCGACGAGCTCACCAAAATCGTGGGTGAGATTTTCAGGGCGCACTCGGGGCGCAGGGCGATGGAGGCGTGCGCTGGCGTGCTGTTTCACGCCGTGCGCGAAGGAAGCGAGTCCCTCCGTGAGATCGGGCTGAAACGAGTGGAACAAGCGTTCGTGGAGTCCGCGGAGAAGCTGCGCGTGGCGGTGGCGGAGACGGCGGCGGCGGCGTCGACGAAGAAAACCTCGAAAAAGAAGGGCGCTAGCTCCGAAGAGCACCTCCAGGAAGACGGCGCGCAGTTCCGCGCCAGGGTGGAGTTGGCGCGTCTCAACGCGTTGCTGTCGCTGATGCCGCCCCCGAGCGGAAGCAAGTCGCCCGCGGTGCGTGACCTGTTCGACGACCTCGTCACGATAGTAGTCGCCGCGGCGGAGAACACGGGGACGCTGCACCCGCGCGCCGTAGCGCTTGCCACGCGCGCCGCCGCCATGACCCTGTCGCACGCGCTGGTGGTTTTGGTGGCAAGAGGGTCGGCGTCCGTGTCGGCTCTTGAAATCACAGAACACGTCGCGCTGAGGGACGCGTTGCTGTCAAGCGTCGTGGCGCTGGCGCGAACCAGCGTTGAGGCGCTTGAAAACGTGGGCGCTTCCGGTGACAAAACATCTGACGCCTCTTCTCGGCTCGGCCTGAGAGCCGTGCCGAAAGCCGCCGTCGCCGCGTTCGCGCACCTGGTTGTTGTGTACCAACGACCGAGAGCAGCGGCGGCGGCGACCGCGGCGGCGGAGCTCGCGAAAACGGACGGTGCCGACGACGGCCCGATCGACCCCGCGGATTGCGCCCCCGCCCCAGTCTTCGCGCCCCTGGAGCTGTCACCCGACGAAGACCAGTTCAGGGTGGTGTGGGACGCGTGCAACCAGGTACGCGTTGGGGGTTTCCCAAATCCTGACACCTACGTTTGATGCGCTGTATGGAGTGCAGTCACGCAAGTCTCACCACTACAATACGTGCACCTGAATCCAAGACTGTACCCACTGTGCATACATCGCCCAATACAAGACTCAAGACTGACCGTTTCCTTTACACCGCAGCTGCTTGACCCGCCTTCGGACGAAACAAACCCGGCGCCGGTTTCGGAGACGGGTACAACCGACGGCGAGGATTTCGGGGACGAGGAAACCGCGCGGCTGGCGTACGCGCTTTCCATCTGCGAAGCCGCGGTTGGCGACCACCGGTTCGTCGCAGCGGAGCTCCTCGCGAACCGAACGCAAAGCGGTTTGTGGACCGACCACGCGATTTCCGCGTTGCTCGGCGACTTGAAACACCTCGGGCCGAAAGCGGTTGGGGACGTGATTTTCTACTCCCTCGTTAGGTACGGAACTTTCCCGCGGAACACGCTCCGCGTTCGCGATCGGCCCGATTTCCCTTCCTTCCCTGTTTGCTGCCCGTGCCGCGGTTACCACCGCAACTGTTACCCCTCCAATCCCGGATATACACGTCACGACCGTCCTGACCCTTTCTTGTTACTCGTGCCAGCGCCTTCGACGAAGTAAGCTCGGGCGACCCGGACGACCCCGAAACCACCGTCGCGATGGAGCACGCGTTCGAGGAGTTCGCCACGCGGCTGGCGCACATGTTCAACGTGGGCAGCGCCCGGGACCGGGTGGTGTGCAGGCACGTCGTGGAGGAGGGTCTGAAGTACGTGGTGCCTACGAGCGCGCCGGAGCAGGACAAGTTGTCTTTTCTTTCCTTGGGGCTCGCGTCGTTTGTCCCGAAACTCGCCGCGTTGGACGCCAAGAATTTCTTGGCGCCGCTGCAACTAGTGGTGGACGCGGTGGACACCGAGGACGAACAGAACGCACCGCTGATTGACTTCGCGGAGCGGATCGCGGGACGGGCGAAGGGGACGCACCCGGTGGCGCCGAGCGGGGCGAAAAAACAAGAACGAGGCGCGCCGAACCCGAACCCGGTCGAAGAAGAAGACCCGATCGAGGAAACGCAGGACGACGGCGACGTGCCCATCAAAATCAGACGGCGGTGAGTGCGGGACAGGAGGTGGTGACACGCCGTATCACTTTTTAGGGAGGTGGTGACACGCGGTGCCCACGCGGTACCGCGGGCACGCGGCGCCACAGTAGCGAGACGATTCGGGAGACGATACGTGGGGAAGTTGTAGACGATACATACGAGACGAGAAAAGAAACGAGGTCTGTGGAAAAGCTTCTCCTGCTGCTCGATTTTCCCCAATCCCGAGATGATTCCTAAATCGGCATCGTCAGGGATCGGCCTCACACTCCCTCGCGTCGTCCGTGTTCTCCAGCCCGTTCGTCTCAATGTTCGAACCCGAGGTTCGCTACGGCGTGACGCGCCCGTCGCAGGCCAAAAACGTGCTGCTAATGCATTTGGCGCTGGGCAAGGTTCGTTTCGCGGAACCCACGATTGGATTGCGAGTGTTCCGGGTTGATTGTCCCTCCGAAACACGTGTTGTGCCGATGCACCGGCTTCCTTCCGAAAGGCACCTCTTTACGCCTGGTTCCGGTCCCCCCGAGGTGACGGGATCGAACCGGGGACGTTCCCTGTGTTACAAACACCTGTTCTCACCCAAACCCCCTACCCACCTCCCCAGGCTAAACCAAGAACCTCCACCGTGCGCGGCCCGCCCCCCCCCGGGCACACGTTCGGGCAGAAACGAATCCGCGATTCCGAAAACGCAAAGGACGTTACCATGCGCTGGCACGAACACAACCCCCCCCCCGATTCCCTACCCGGTCTGGATTTCAAAACCATGAACAAACTCGCCGCGGTAAATTCAGTTGTGAGTTGTGCTGAAACGTCCGCGTTTCGGGGGGAAAACAGGGTCACGTTAAGAGCCGGGGCGGGCGATGCATCAGCACCGGGCGGTTCTAATTTGTTCCTAAAACCCGCGCTGCCGAGCGACACTAACCCCGAGCACCGTTATGGGAAGTCCTCCAAAGTGCCGTCCAGGGAGGACAAGAAGTTCGGGTCTCAGGACAACGTGAAGTCGATCGTTAACGGCGAGTTCGCGAATGCGTGGTGTTTGGCGAATGAAAAAAGGCGGACCCGGCTGAACGCGGCGGCGAAAACACAGGCGCCGACGAGAAACACGACGCGCGCGATGGAGTTCGTCGCGCGAGCCGCGACGGAAAAAATCGCACCCGCGCCGAAACCGCAGCCATTCAAAATGAAAAAGTTCGCAGGCGTCGCGAGCAGGTTTCGAGGGTAGCAGGGAGGGAGAGGGTGTGTGGGGTGTATGGGGTGTTTATAATTCGTAATAATGCGTGAGAGTAATTGCAAGTAACGCATCATCATTTGAAAAAATTGTTCCTCCAATGTTCCTCCTTTTTTTCTCCAATTTCCAAATCCGACGTCACTCGCGTCCGCGCATGTGGGTCACCGGCGCTGTCGCGACGCCCGTGGTCGTGGCGGTTTCCTCGGGGGGGCGAGACCGCGGCCGCGCGGGTGCGTCGAGTTCGGGCCGCGACGCGGGTTACTCGGCTGGGCAAGGGTCAAGAGGGCGAGCGCGTGCGACGCGAGGAAATCGTGGGTCCAGTTCCGGTGGCAAAACCGAAACGGGTCCTGGTGTTGGTGGTGCCGATGGCCGGCCTGCTACCCCGGAACACGCGGCGGAAGGAGGTGGTTTCCGAGGCGCTTGGTTGGCCCCGGGCGGCCGGAACACCGGCGACGCCACGACGTACCACAAAAGCAAAACCACCAAAGCCCTGGTTAAGGCGCACGGCGAGGAGGAGTACACGTTCTACGTCACGTTTCACGTGGACCGGTACATGCGACTCGGGCGGGATTTAGGACGGTGGCGCCGGGATTTCGTAACCCTGAAAGGCCGGGAACCGCAGTACGAAGACATGCCTCCGCGGATACGGAACATGGAACAGGCCATGTTGCAAATAGGGTTCAAGCTAGCAGACCTCGAGTAATACCTTCGTTTGTATGTACTATTACGATTTAACATCACAGCGTTCAAGGTTGGGGAGGAAGGTAATTTAGAACCGTGTCGTCTATACTTTTAGTTTTATTCAACCGTCGTCCTCAAACATCTCTCGTTTAACTCCACTCTTTGTACCCAACCTCACCACCCTAAAGCTCACCACCTTTACGTTTCTTCCTTACACGGAACTATATAATCTATTCACAAACCACCCCGACCGCCATGTTACTCCGCGGTTTCCCGTTTGGGTCAAGCGTGGGCGGGTTCTCCACGACGACCATGTTGGACGCCTTGATTGTGGCGAACGGATCGGCCGACGACGCCACGCCATCTCCATTGACACAAGTCACGTGCTGGCAGTTCGCGCACCGCACCGAGTGCGCGTTCGACTGGTGCGCCAGGGTAAGGCCGCACCCCCCGCACCTGCAATGCGCCGGTCCGCCTCCCGCCGCGACGTTAACCGTCGCGCACACCGCGCACCGCACCGAGCTCGCGCCCGCTTGGTAAGCGAGCCGCGTGCCGCACCCGCCGCAATCCAGCTGCGCCGTCGCGGCGGGCACAGCAGTGACCGCGGCGCACAGGCTGCAGCGCACGTTGGAAGCACCCTTTCGTGGGAAGAAAAAAGGGTGAGGGTGAGGGTGTTAGGGTTTGATTAGGGTTTGAGTTTAGGGTAGGTCATATGCGGCACACTGCGTCCCGGATGGACTTTGATTTTCTGAAATAATGGCACACGTGTCCGAAACTGTGATGAGTTGCCGAAACTCCGCTTCGAGTGTCGGTTTGGAGACGCACCTGCGGGAACACCAGAACCGTGCGGCAGCCCTCGCCCCTCTGTCCGGTGCACACGACACGCTGGTCCTCGCCTGCGGGAAACGAGTTTTTGGTGAGTTACCGGAGGGAACCAGCAGCTGTGCGAGCGCCTGACCGACTCGCGGGCGAGATTTGTGCACGCGAAAGCCACGAGGACGGCGAGAAGGGAGGAGACGCGCGTGACGTGGCGGCGTGGCGCGAGCGGTGGGCGAAAACACGGGAAACGGATACGCACCTGAATGCGACGCACCCGCGCTCGAGTTCACGCGCGCGGCCATGGTGGCGACTGATGAGCAGTGCGCCACGCAGTGACGAGGCGGAACAACGAGTACTCGTGCCGACGAAATATTTCATTTCACGCGCGAGTCATCGAAATATCGCGAATGAACGGAAACGATAAGCTTGACCCTGGAACGGGGGGCCGCGCCGGTAGTCTTTCCGGCGCAAACCCCGCGTGGCCTCGGGTCCGCGGTTGGAGTCAGCTCTTTCTCGTTAGACCTCGCCCGGCGTAGCGCCGCGCGTCACACGCGCGAACCCTCGAGTCCTCGAACGGCCTCGGGCTTCCAAAAGCTACTCGACCGAAAAAACCCAGGATCCGTCAAACGTTAGCCTGATGACGGACCACGGAGCGACGAACGACGTCCAGGCCACGCTTTGCCAGAACGGCTGCGGGTTCTTCGGGTACGTTCTTTTTCAAGCCACGCCACACATACACAACGGACGATCTCGCGTTCCCCGATCCGCGCACGCGCGCGCGTCGTACCCCACGCGGCCCCAAAGATCTCCACGCGTCCCTCACGTCGTGTCACCCCGACTGACAGATCTCATTTATGTGCCTCTCAAAAAATTCGCAGGAACCCTGGCACGGCGAACATGTGCAGTGTGTGCTACAAAAGCACGCACATGAACAAGCCTCAGGAGCAGCCGGCGCCGAGCGTTTTGGTACCGTCTCCTGAGCCCATGGCGAAGCGGGTGGACCCGGCGCCGTCGCCCGCGATCGCGTCTACCTCAGAGCAAACAATTGTTGGCCCCGATAAGGAAGAATCAGCGCCAGCGGTTGGACAAGACCCGAACGCCCCCGAAAACAACGACCCCACCCCCCCCACGCAAGCCAACAAGAACCGATGCTACAGCTGCAACAAAAAGATCGGCCTCACCGGGTTCGAGTGCCGATGCGGGTTCGTGTACTGCGCGACGCACCGGCACGCCAACAAACACGAGTGCGTGTTTGATTTTCGGCAAATGGGACGAGACGCGGTCGCAAAGGCGAACCCGCTGGTCAACGCGGACAAGGTGGAAAAGGTATGAGGATTTTTTGATTTTCTTTTGAGTTTGGCAACGGCAACACAACTAGAACACCTCGAACCCGGCCACTCGAGGCCTCGCCCTCTGGTCGATCTTTCACGCGGACCTTTCGCTGACGCCCGTCTCTTTTTCTTTTTTCGCAGATTTGAATGTGCATGAATAAATAAAAACAAAAACAAGTCGCGCGCGCCGTAGTCTGTAGAAATCGGAACGGGTGACCGCTAAAGCGGCCACCCGCGTGCCACAGTGGCGACCAACACACACCCGTGAGAACACGCAAGTGTGTCGACGCACGGAAAAGCACGTTTGTAATAACACGTCGAGAACGCATGATGACTCTTTCCTTTTTTTGCCACGTTTCTGTTTTGCAAATATCTTCGTCATCATCATCATTTCTGGTGACGTCCTTCTCGTGAGCTCGCTCATTTTTTTCTTCGAGGGATACAGCATCAGCGCGCGCCTCGCCCACGCATTCGTGTCGCGCCCGCCGTGCACACCGAAGCGCAAATGGCGTTTTCCATCGCCGCGTCTCCCTCGCTCGGCCTGGAGCGGTCGTCGCGTCCGACCGAAGGTCGCCGGGTCGCCAGGTGCGTGTTCTTCGGCCTGCACCGACCATTTTCATTTCGCGAAGTCGAGAAACCCTATGGGCGCACGTTACTAACCCGCATCGATCGCCCAAATCGCACCACAGGCAAACCGGTCGCGTCTCCACGGTCACGCGCGCCGCCAGCGGCCCCGAGTCCAACCTGTGGATTCCCAACAGCGTTTCAACGTGAGTCGGCGACTATTTACCGACCCCAATCCGGTCGCGTAATCGACGCGCGCGTGGTTTCCGGCCTTTGCGCGTCGATGGTTTTCGCGATGCGGGTATCCGCCGTGAGAGCTCAGAAGATTTGCCATCGGGGGCACGTGCTTCAGGTCAACGGTTTAGAACACCGCGTTCCCACCCATCGCCCCTCCCTGACCTCCATTCCCCCTTTCTTTTCTTTTCCCTGGCGCCAGCTATGACTTCTCCGCGTCCCAGGCCAAGGGCCCGAACCCGCAGGTGATGGAGCGGTTCACGTCGGTGGCGAGCACGTTGATGAGCCAGCGCATCATCCGTCTGGGCGGCGCCGTGGACGACGACAGCTGTAACTTGATCGTGGCGCAGTTGCTTTGGCTTGACGCGGCGGACCCCAAGAAGGATATCACTATTTACATAAACTCACCTGGAGGGTCAGTCACGGCGGGGATGGCGGTGTTCGACACGATGCGGCACGTCCGCCCTGACGTGAGCACGGTGTGCGTCGGGTTAGCCGCGTCGATGGGCGCGTTTCTTCTCAGCGCCGGGACGCAAGGCAAACGGTACAGCATGCCTAACAGTAGGATCATGATTCACCAGCCTCTTGGCGGGGCGCAAGGCCAAGCCGCGGATATCGAGATCCAAGCCAACGAAATCATGCATCACAAATCCACCCTCAACGGGTACATCGCCGAGTTCTGCGGCAAACCGTTGAACACGATCATGGAGGACACCGACCGCGATTTCTTCATGTCCGCGCAGGAAGCGAAGGAGTACGGCCTTATTGACCACGTCATCGACAACCCCACGGAAGTCGCGGCCAGGGCGTCAGGCATCCCGATGTACGCGGGGGACAACCTGTAAGGAACTACGGGACGCGGTTTTAGCGAAGGAGATTGAGATTCTAATAGGTAAATCAAATCAGTCGGCAATCAGTCGGAGCATACATATCATAATCTGGAGTACATTGCGTGGCGTTACTACTAATCGAGTAGCGTTACTAGACTACCGCGACTACCGTGACTACCCTCTCGCATCGCGACAGCTGTGTTTTCCACGCGCAAACAGTCTCACCGCGTCGCCGCCGCCTTCGCGGCGCGCTGCACCTCGGACTGCGCGCCCGTGATCGGCGCCAGCAGCGCGAAGGCGACGACGCACGCGGAGAGCAGGGCGACGAAAAACGCACCCCAGCCGTGTTGCTGCACCAGCATTGACAGGGGCACCCCCGCGTTCGCGGCGCCGAGGTACGCGATCCACCCCAGGAACCCTTCACTCGCGCCCACCGATTTCCGCCCCACGATCTCCGCGCCGCACAACCCGATCAGCATCTGCGGGCCGTACAGGAAAAAGCCAATCATGAACACGATTGCGGATTGCGTGATCGGCATCCCGGGCGGCACCGCTCGGAAGCAAAGCAACGAAAGGAACACGCCCACCAGGTAACCCATGACGACCTGGATCCGCTTGCCAACCGCGCCGCCCAGCGAATTGGCGATGTACCAATCCGAAATCCGCCCCGCGCACAGGCTCCCTAACAACCCGCCCTGCGGTTGGTAAGGAATTTGGTCAGGGTTTCCGTCGGTGGGTGTTTTGTATGGGCAAAAAGTCTAAGCGTGTTGTGTGTAGTCGTGACAGTTGTTACGGGCGGTGGTACACTCAAACAGTCACGTAGGGGCATCAAACAGTCGGAGGGATTTGAAAAATGCAACACGTACCAGCTCCAACCCGCTCACGCGCAGCGCCGCGGCGCCCGCGTCCACCACGCCTTTCTCCTTGATGAGGTAGAAAACCGACCAGCTCGTGATGCCTTGTCGAATGACGTACACGCAGAAGTAGGTGAAGGCTAGCCCCCAGATGAACGGGTTGGAAAGGACGTTCTGGAACAAGTTTTCAATCAACGAGAGTTTCGGTTCCGGTTCTGAAACCTCGGTGGATTCGTTTTTTTGGCTCGCCGCCGACGCGCCGCCCGCGTCTTGCGCCAACAGCTCCTCCGCTGACTCCACTGGTTCGAACCCTTTCGCTTCGGGTGAGTCCTTTAACGTCAACACGATGATCGTACCGAAAACAACCCCGATTATCCCGGGCGCCCACAAACCCCACGACCACCCCAGCACCCGCGCCGCCGTGCCGGCCAAAATGGGCGCCGCGAACCCGCCGAGGTTGTGCGCGATGTTCCACATCCCCCAGTACGTGCCTCTTTCCTTCGCGGCGAACCAGGAAGTTAAAATCTTGGCACACGAAGGAGCTCCGAAGCCTTGTAAGATGCCGTTGCACGCCCACAGTAGGCAGAACAAAGGTAACGTGGAACTCGCGCCGAACAAAATGTTCACCAAACCGGTCGCGATCAACCCGCCGCCAAGCATCACGGAGGGCGACAGCACGTCCCCGACGACTCCGCTTACGAACTTGGAGCACCCGTAGCACAGGGGGAAGATGCTCGTGATGACTCCTATTGACGTGAGGTCAAGACCCAGCCCTGGTGTCGCGACCATCGCGGGAGCCGTGAAAGTTAAGCTGTTCCTCGTGAGGTAGTAACACGCGTAGCCTATTAAGATGCTGAGAAACACCCGGAGTCGAACTTTCGTGAACTGCGTGGAGTATCCGCTCGGGGTTGCTGTGTCGAACGTGGTTTTCGCGGCCGCCTTTGGGGTGACACACGCACCGCGCGTGCCGTGCGAAACGGCAGGCGCGACACGCACGCATTGTCCCAACGCGCGCGCATCCGCCGACGAGACCCGATGCGCCGGGCGAAAACAAGCCGCGGGGGCGCGGGGAAAGTCGACTCGAGATGAGGAAGCGCGACGGGGGGGGGCGACGAGCTGCCTCGGCGTCCCGAGACGCGCGCGCGCGCTCAGGCCCGAAACACCGAGTGCCCCGAGCGCGATGGGGGAGGAGATCATCCTCGAGGTAGTGAGCGAGAGGTCTGGCGATACCCGGGCGTGGGTCGATCGCTTGTAACCGATGTTGCTTTTTTGTTATTGGCGCGGTATCCGACGATCCGAGTCACTGCTGCTTTTTTTTGATGGTAAGAACTTTTCACCTTGCTTTCGTGCGCCGCTCCAGAGCGCACACGCATCTGTTTGCGCCGCAGACGCTTGGCGATCCTAGCACACGAGCGTAGCGTCCACGCCTGCGTTTTAGGGCGCCGCTGGTCATGCGGGAGGCCTCATGCGTGTCGTCCAGCGGCACGACCCCCTCGAAAACTGGTTTTCGGGGCGACTTGATCAAAGCCGAGTGGAATTTCGTCTGAGAAACGTCACGCAAAGCGATAAGCAAACCCTACGTCCACGTGGTTCGTCAGTGCGCGTCGCTCGAGGACGCACCGTCGCGCCTTTCGAGACCGCGATGAATTCGCTGCTCGGCATGTCGCGCGCGTGCGCGCCCACGGCGGGCTGCGTTTCCCGCGGTCGCGTCGCGCGGCGGATGCCCGCCTCGTTTGGAAAGCACCGTGCTTTCCATGCAGGCACTGGTTTGAGGGTGGCGCGCAAAATGGGCGCGCGATCCACCGCGCGTGCGGCGCACGCGGGCGATCTGTGGATCCCCGCGGACGGCCCGGTCGACACGAACCCGTTTTCCGCACACGTCATGGAGGTCATGGGGTCCTTTTCCCCCGGAAGCGCCGCGGTGCCTGGCGGGGGGTACAGCGAGCACAAGCCCAAGACGCCCCCCCCCGATCTCCCGTCGCTGCTTCTGGATTCGCGAATCGTGTACATCGGCATGCCGTTGGTGCCGGCGGTGACCGAGCTCATTGTGAGCGAACTGTTGTACATGCAGTACACGGACCCGAAGAAAGCGTGTTACATCTACATCAACTCCACGGGGTGCCAACGCGCGGACGGCGAAGTCGTGGGTTTCGAAACCGAAGCCACGTCGATATACGACACCATGAAATACATCGGCAACGATATCTTCACCGTGGGGACGGGCGTGGCGTACGGCCAGGCCGCGATGATTCTGTCGGCGGGGAACAAAGGCAAACGGTACATGACCTCGCACGCCACCGCGATGCTGCACCAGCCGAGAGTACCGAGCACGGGCCAGAGGCAAGCGATTGAGGTGCACATCAAGTGGAAGGAGGTGCTGCAGCAGAAACGCGCGTTTGTGGACATTCTGGCGAAAAACACGGGGCACTCGATTGAAAAGATCGACAAAGACATCCAACGCCCGCTGTACATGGACGCCAAAGCCGCGATCGCGTACGGGCTGGTGGACAAAATCATCGACAAGGACAGCCAGGCTATCGACCAGGTCCTGAGCACGGACGGGTGGGACAACCAGGCTGGGCTGGTGAAGCAGGAAAGGCGCGCGCCGCCTGGCGGGGCGAGGTAGGCGACGACGTTTCCTAAAACAATCTGAAAATTCATTTCGCGGCGAAAACGTCACAAGCCGCGGGCGGGCAGGACTAGGCTCTCTCCTCAGCACTCTTCTAAGCGCTCTTCTAAGCACTCTCCTTACTCCCAAAAATCGTAAAATCGCCTACTCTTCGTCTTCGTCGTACCCGAACACCTCCGCGAACACCTCCGCGACTTTGGTTCCTTCGTCGATCGTGGCCATCGGGTCTTTGCGCAGACGGTGCCTCAGGCAAAGCGTGATCACCGAGTACACGTCCTGGTCCGTCACCTCGGTGCCTCCGCGGTACGCCGCCGCCGCGCGCGCGGCCCTCGTGGTGACCAGGTCACCGCGCAGACCATCCACGTCGAGCTGCGCGCACACCTGCGAGATCTTCAGTCGGATTTCCATGGGCACTTCCACTTCGGGAAGCAGCGCGCGCGCGGCGGTGAGCGCGGCGATGAGGACGTTTTGTTCCTCCACGTACTTCAATCGGAACACCTTGGGGTCCGCGTCGAACGCGGTGCGTTCCTCCACCACCCTAACGCGCTCCTCCGGTTTCTTCACCGTGGTGATCTGGGCGTGCATGCCGAAGCGATCGAGGAGCTGCGGCCTGAGTTCGCCTTCTTCGGGGTTTCCGCTGCCGATCAAGATGAACCTCGCGGGGTGGCAGATGGAGATGCCTTCGCGTTCCACGGTGTTCCACCCTGAGGCGGCGGAGTCCAGAAGCACATCCACGAGGTGGTCGTCCAGGAGGTTGACTTCGTCCACGTACAGAATACCGCGGTTGGCTTTGGCGAGAAGCCCGGGTTCGAACGCTTTGGTGCCTTCGGTGAGGGCCTTTTCGATGTCGATGGTGCCGCACACGCGATCTTCGGTGGCACCCAGGGGCAGGTCCACCATGTTGATGGGCACCCTGGCGGTTTCCATGGTTTCGCCTCGTTTGTACCGCGCCAGCACTTCGGGGGCCATCAAGTTCGGGTCGGTGGGTGAGGACATGAACGCGTCGTCTTTGACGATGTCGATAAGGGGCAGAAGATCCACCAGCGCGCGAACAGTCGTCGATTTCCCCGTTCCGCGGTCGCCCATCACCATGATCCCCCCGATGTTCGGGTCGATGATGTTCATAATCGCGGCGAACTTCATCTCCTCCTGGCCGATGATCGCGCTGAACGGATACACAGGCCGAGCCGCCGCATCCGTGTCAACCGCCGCGGGTTCCGCCACCGCCTTGGTAGCGACGCGGCGAACGGGCCTGGCGATGGCAAGGAAAACAAAAAGAACAAGAACGGGTTAGAAAAAGTGAGCTTAAGCTCCGGAAACGAGCCCTAGTTCTGGACTTCACGAGTAACGCATCAACTCGTGATTAAGCGTGGCCGCCCGCGAATACGATTTCGGGGCCGGGCGCGCGCTCGACGTCAAGAGCGCCTCGCGTTCAAGAAAACGAGAGAAAAAAGAAGCTTCTTCTTCGCGGGCACGACCCGACCGCCGTTCCGACGAAATCTTTCGGAGACCCTGTTGGTGTGTAGCGGGGGGGACGCACTTCGCGGCGGCGGAGCGCGCGGTGACCTTCTTGCCAGCCTTCGCGGCGGGAGCTGTTGGTTGTGAGGGGGGAGGGGTTAACACGAAATCCGCGACGAAGCCAGGCGTGGCGCGCGCGGGCTCGCGGTACCCAAAGGCGCACGTCATTGCGATTGCGAAGCCGGAATGTCTCACTACGATCGTGCGCGCGTTGAGACGACGCGCGGGTGAGTTTGGGTGGATGACGCACCCGCGAACGCGGCGGCGGACACGTTGGTGATGGCCTGAGTGAACATCGTGAAGTTTCGGGGCGTTTCGGGAGACGCACGCGCCGGAAAGTGAGCCGTATAGAGAGGGAGAGACGCGCTCTCGGCGTAACCGGGTGAGCCTGTGGAGGATAAAACAGCGCAAACGCCAGATCTCCCGGTTTCGCGAGATTTTTTACGGAGCCGGTGGTGGCCTGTGATTGGTGGAGACGTGGCCGTGGACAAAATCAAGGGAGAGATCAAAAACAGATGAACACGGTCATCGAAAACGAAAAGTGATGACAATCGGTCTTTTCAACTCAGCCTGCTACTCGCTCTCTGCTTCCAAAACTTTTTCTCCGCAACTCATCTCCTCACTTCCCCCCCACCGCCGCGAGCACCTCAACCGCGGCTGCTTTCTGGCCCATCAGGGAAAGCGCGGTGGAGGCGATGTGCGACGCGCTTAGGCCGGCGTCGTTGATTTGTTTGTCGTAGTTCCCGTGGTCGATTGGGAAATCGGGAAGCGTCATCGGTCGGACTTTTAGGGAACCGTCCAGGAGCCCGTCTTTGGCGAGGAAGTTCAGGACGTGCGACGCGAACCCGCCGATGGCGCCTTCCTCCACGGTCACGAGTGCGCCATGTGTCGTGGCTAACTCGCGAACGAGCTCGGTATCCAGGGGCTTGCAGAACCGTGCGTCCGCCACGGTCACGCTGATGCCCATCTCCCTCAACATCTTCGCCGCTTCCAAACACCGGTTCGTGGACGTGCCTGATTGAAATAAAATAAATGTCAGTCGTGTATGGGCAATCAGTCAGTGGAATGTGGTTATTGGGAAATACTTACCATAACCCAACAGCGCGACATCCGTGCCTTGCTCCAACACGATTCCCTTGCCGATAGGCAACGGCGTGCCCACGTAACCTGGGTTGGTGAAAACAACACCCGCGGCTTCCATGTCCATCCCCGTGCCGGCGCCCCGCGGGTACCGGAAGCACGACGGGCCGTCGTCGTGCGCCATCGAGGTGGCGATCATGTGCACCAGCTCGGCTGAGACCAGTAAAAGAAAAGGTCAGTCTGGAGTGTACGGGTAGCCTGTATGGGGGATTGGGTGTAGTAATCGAGCCGAACAGTGCACTTAGAGTAATCGGGCCTCCACAGTGCGTTTGTGCTGTATTTGTAACTGACGCGAGTACGCCAGTAAACGTTACCACGCTTCCTTTTCGTCCTTTAAACGTGGAGGCAGGATTTGGGAAAGGCGCGAGGCCGTACCTTCGTTGGACGGCGCCATCACCACCATGTCGGGCAAACACGCCATGAACGTCACGTCGTACGCCCCCGCGTGCGTCGGGCCGTCCTCGCCCACCAGCCCGGCGCGGTCCATGGCGAACCGTACGGGGAGTTTCTGGAGCGCCACGTCGTGCACGACTTGGTCCCACCCGCGCTGCAGAAACGTGCTGTAAATCGTGCACACGGGTTTCAAACCCTCCACCGCGAGGCCGGCGGCGAAGGTCACCGCGTGCTGCTCCGCGATGCCCACGTCGAAAGTACGGTCCGCGTAGTACTTCTCGAAGTGGTTCAACCCCGTGCCGCCGCCCATCGCCGCGTGCACCGCGACGACCTTGCTGTCCCGCCCGGCTTCGCCAACCATGGCGTCCGCGAAAACCTGCGTGTACGTCGGCGCGCCCGCCTTTGCTTTCTTCTGCTTCCCCGTCGCGACGTCGAATTTGGAAACGCCGTGGTACTTGTCCTGCGCGCCTTCCGCATAGGAGTACCCTCGGCCTTTCTCGGTGATGATGTGAATCAGCACGGGGCCGACGCTTCGTGTGGCCTTGACTTCCTGCAAAATAGCAACCAGGTCCTGCAGGTTGTGCCCGTCCACGGTGCCGATGTAGTACAACCCGAGCTCCTCAAACAACGTGCTTCCCGACCCAGATATCATCCCGCGCGCATACTCGTCAACCTTGGAAGTTACTTCCTGAAGAGGCACGGGCATCTGTTTCGTGAGCGCCTTGGCGGACTCTCGCAGCTCCCTCAAAGGCTTGCTGGACTGCAGCCGCGCGAACGTGGAACTCAACGCCCCAACCGGGTCCTGGTTCAACGCGTTGTACTGCGTGGGCAGGGACACCTGTTGGTTGTCGTTGAGAATAATAATCATGTTCGTGTCCAAGTACCCCGCGTTGTTCATGGCTTCATAAGCCATCCCGCCCGTAATCGCCCCATCTCCTATAATGGAAATGACGTGGTTCGTCTTGCCCTGCATATCCCTCGCCACCGCCATCCCCAGCCCGGCGCTGATTGACGTGGACGAGTGCCCGGCCCCGAAGCAGTCGTACGGGGATTCGCTCCGCTTGGTGAACGGGCTCAGGCCGTCCGTTTGCCGCATGGTGTTCATCCTGTCCCGCCTTCCCGTGAGGATCTTGTGCGGGTACGCCTGGTGACCGACGTCCCAAATCATGCGATCTTCGGGCTGGTCGAACACGTAGTTCAGGGCGACGGTTAACTCGATAACGCCCAGCGACGACCCGAGATGGCCGCCCGTCTGCGAGACGTTGTAAATCAAATCCGCCCTGAGTTCCTTCACTACTTGCTGCAGCTGGTCCATATCCAGCGCTTTCAGGTTCGCGGGGAGGTGCACGGTGTCGAGCAAAGGCGTGGCGGGCTTGGTGGAAATGCGGCCGTAGCCTTCGATCTGTGCGGGTGAATTTGGGGGGGGAAAATGGTCAGTTTCGGGCAAGCAGGTGACGAAACACGTTTCACGAACGCAATCGTGCGTGGCGTGTTGGGGTGGGTTGGGCGCGCGCGGCGAGCAAAAGGGTTTGCGTGTTTCGTTCGCGGCACAGGGTTTGCCCCAACGTGAACCACTCCACGTACCCCTAGGATTTCGCCCTCCTCCAGCTCGGACTCGGGGACGTCAACGGAGGACTCCGCGCGCACGGCGCCGATCCTTCGGTTTTTGGACAACTTGGGGGCGGCTGATTTGCGCGACGCGTTGCTTCGGCGAAGCGCGCGGCACCCAACGCCGCCAGAGCTTCTGCCGAGGAACACGGGGGTGCGCGCGCACGGCGCGGCGCACGTCGCAAACATCTCTCGCGTTCTGGCTCGCGTAGGCGTCAAACGCGCGAGTCAATGCGACGTGGACAGGACGTAAGCAGCTCTCTCTATCCGTCACTCTTTTTCCGCACCACATCATCACCAAAGCGAAAAGCGAATCCGGCGAGATTTCCTGCGTCACTGCGATTTTGCGGCGATCGAGCAAAGTTGATCGCTCATCGGCGCGTTTCAGGTATCAAAAACTAGACAAACCGGTCAACCTGACAGGATCACCTCTTTGGAAGGCGCGATTTTGAAAGGCACTCGCTTTTTGTTTTGGCGTGACCCAAAGCTGCTCGGCTTTCGCCAAAACGACGTGAAAAGCTTTTGCCATCTCGAGCCGTTGCCAGTGCGCGTCGCTCTTCGCGTGATGGAAGCGACTACTCTCCGGGCGGGTGCCCAAGGGAGCCTGGTGGCGACGCTGCGGCGCGCGTCACACGCGGAGACGCAATGCCTGTCCCTCTCGCTGCGTCCCACCGCGAACGCGGCGCCGAGGAAGCCGAGACACGATAAACCTATCCACGGGTACGTGTTTGTTTTGTCATCTTTCGTCTCCCCATCGCGTGCCTCTTCCTGTGCGCCGACGCTGACGATACTCCCCAATACTGCCCACCTCACCACAGAGCGTTCAACGTCACACACAACCGGTCGTTCCAACTCGGAAGCCTCGGGCTCTCGGGCGCGGCGGTCACCGGCGGCGACGGCACATTCGACTACGCGCAGGTGAGGATCGCGTGAATGCGCGCACCCATCATTGTTTTTTTTCGAGGCTTGGAGGATGGAAGGAAAGCTTACGCAGGAAGACTTGAAGTACTCGAGCTCCACTGAAAGAATGCCATGCACGATTTGATTTACTCACCACTATTCCTACGTTACCTCCCACACCACAGGCTTCCGATTCCAACGAGGGTTTCGTTCCCGACGACTTCGTTTCGGAAGACGGCGACGCCGACGTCCGAGAAGTCGCGACGGAGGAAACTCCGCAAAAGCGCGTGATGTGTTTGATGAGCGACACGGGTGGCGGGCACCGCGCGTCCGCGCAGGCGTTGCGGGACGGTTTCGAGACTCTTTACGGGGACAAGTTCGACATCAACGTCGTGGATTTGTGGACGTCGTCGTCGCCGTGGCCGCTTTGTAACATGCCCAAGTCGTATTTTTTCCTCGTGAAGAACCCGTGGCTTTGGCGGTTGAGTTTCCGTTCCAGCGAACCGAAGATTCTTCACGAAGCCATGTTCACCGGGTACACCGCGATCGTGGGCCGAAGGTTCGCACAGGCGTTCAGTGAGTATAAGCCGGATTTGATCGTCTCCGTGCACCCGCTGATGCAGCACGTGCCTTTGAAAGTTTTGGCGCGCATGAAATCGATGCCGTCCTTCGCCGCGGCCAAAGTCCCGTTCGCCACCGTCGTCACCGACCTCACCCGGTGCCACCGAACCTGGTTCCACAAAAACGTGGACCGGTGTTTCGTCGCCACGCAGCTCGTGGCCGCGCAAGCCATGCGTTGCGGCTTGAAAGCGAAACAACTTGCCTGCCACGGCTTGCCCATCCGCCCCGCGTTCATGTAAGTATTTCCCAATAACCACATTCCACTGACTGATTGCCCATACAAGACTGACATTTATTTTATTTCAATCAGGACGTGCCACGCGCGCGCGAAGCCGGCGATCCGGGCGGAGCTGTCCATGGACACACAGGCCAAGACCGTGATGTTAGTCGGTGGGGGCGAAGGGATGGGGAAACTGGAGCAGATTGCGGAGGCCCTGGAACGGGCGCTGGCGCCAAGTGACCAGATTGTTTTGATTTGCGGCAAAAACGCAAAGCTCGCGCAAAAGCTTACCGCCAAAAAATGGAAAACTAAAGTGTGCGTCCGCGGGTTCGTGAACAACATGTCCGAGTACATGTCCGCGTGCGACTGCATTATTACGAAAGCGGGCCCTGGAACAATCGCCGAGGCGCTGATTTGCGGCCTACCAATAATGCTCAACGGCTTCATCCCGTGCCAAGAAGCGGGGAACGTGTCGTACGTTTTGGAAAACGGCGTTGGGGCGTACGACGAGGACCCCGACGCGATGGCGAAAATAGTCGCCGGCTGGTTCGCCCTTGACGGAGAGGTGCTGGAAGAGATGAGCGCGAAGGCGAAACTGCTGGGACGGCCGGAAGCCACGTTCAACATCGTAAGAGATTTAGCGGACATGGCGTGCGGAGCGTAACAGAGAAGGAGGGAGGGATGACGAGAGGTAGAACGAGAGGAAGTAATTTGGAAGTACTTTTTGGACGTATAAATTCTTGGTCGCACGCATCGAGATCTTTTTTCGTTTTACGGCTCTGTTGCGGAATTCTCTATGCGCAAGCAGTCGGAAACTTTTGGACTCAAGATGACGTCTTTCGTGCCGTGTGGGGTTTTGGGAGGAGACGCGTGCGTGCTGTCATCATCCCGACGTGTAGTGTCACACGCGCGGACGCAGGTCGTCGCACGCGCAGGACAAATAGGATGTCTCTCGCTGCCTCGGTGCGTTTGCGTTTTTGGGGTTTGATCTGGTTCCAGTGATTGGCGCGCGCGTGTATCACCGGCATTCCGCGTCGACGGCGCGCGCATCTCCGACTAACCGCCCGCGATCCCACTTTTCGTGTTCTTTCCCTGTCACAGGCTGCCGCTGCGAGGGTCGCGCCGCGCAATGGACTGAGCTCGCGCAGGCGCGTGGCGCCCGGAGCAGTCGCGCTGCGCACCGCGCCTCGCTCCAAAACAGTAGCGCGATCCGCCGTATACACCCCCCTGAAGATCCAAGCGGTACGTCGGTGGCAAAAAACCCGAAATCGCGCGCTGTTGCGAAGGCTCTCCACGTGAAAGTTCCCTTGGTTTTTTTCGCCACCGTCCGTCGTCCGTCCGCGCTACGCACCTGATACGCGTCAGTTGCGACTACTACGCCGCCAAACACCTCGCACACCAAGCTAACCTCCACACCCACACCGTTGTCTTTCCAAAAAAAAAAAGGTGATTCCCTCGATGCAAGGCGACGCCGCGAACCAAAGCCCGCCTGATTTGCCGAGCTTCATTTTCAAGGAGCGCATCGTGTACCTTGGCATGACCCTGGTGCCGAGCGTGACTGAGTTGATTTTGGCCGAACTGCTTTACCTGCAGTACGAGGACAACGCGAAGCCTATTTACCTTTATATTAACTCCACGGGTACGTCCCGAGAGGGACAGAAGTACGGGTACGACACGGAGGCGTTTGCTATTTACGACACGATGAAATACGTCAACCCGCCGGTGCACACGGTGGCCGTGGGCACGGCGTGGGGCGAAGCCGCCATGTTGTTAGCGTCGGGCGAGAAAGGCCACCGAGCCGCGCTGCCAAGCGCGTCCATTATGATCAAACAACCAATCAACGCGTTCCGAGGCCAGGCCACGGAGCTTGAAATCCAACGAGCGGAAATCAGAAACACGAAAAGGCAAACCCTGGAGCTCCTCTCAAAAGGCGTCGGGAAGACGTACGAGGAGATTGAAAAAGATATCAACCGGCCGAAATATTTCAACCCGTGGGAAGCCGTGGAGTACGGCCTGATCGACCAGGTGCTGGATGGGAAGTCGAAGAAACCCTAGGGGGGGGGTAGGGTATTGGCGGGATATCGGTAGCAGGGGTTGGGTCGAGATTTTGGGGGTTAGGGAGGGTGGTTGCGTGAAGAGTGTGATGGGCTCATCTTGAAATCAATCAAAATCGATTCATTCGTTTTTATTTTCTTTCCCGAAATCTCGTGAAACGCTTTTCTGGGAAGCCTCGACGCACAACGACGCGCACACGCCACCCTTCGTGATGTCTTCCAACGCGCCACACAACGCCGATACTCTCGCGAACGGTGCTGTCTTGACCGGCACTACTCCCGCGAGCCTTGCCGACGCGGGCGAGGCCATCCCCGACCTTCCCGACCACCTCGTCGCCACTCACATTCTGAGATCTGCGTATTTCGACGACCCCGTAGATCTCGCACGGCTCCGAGCGGTGAGCCGCGCGATGCGGGACACTGTGGCAGAAACGGGGCTGCGGTTTAGGGAGCTTAGTGAGTGAGAAGCCACGCACCCTGGATGTTTAAGCGTGTTGAAGCGCTGGCAACGGCAAGGTCGCCTGTCGCGTCAGGAATACCTTTGTCAGGCAGCGGCGAGGAGCGGACAGCTCGAAGAGTTGAAGGCGTTTCGCGAGAACGGCACACCGTGGGACGCAAACACGTGCACGATGGCGGCGAGGGGCGGGCATCTCGAGGTGCTGCAGTGGGCGCACGCAAACGGCTGCCCGTGGAACGAGATGACGTGCGCGGCGGCGGCGAAGGGCGGGCACCTCGAGATGCTCCAGTGGGCACGCGCGAAGGACTGCCCGTGGGACAAGGAGACGTGCTCAAGAGCGGCGGGTGGCGGGTACCTCGAGATGCTGCAGTGGGCGCTAGCGAACGACTGCCCGTGGGACGAGGAGATATGTTCGAGGGCGGCGCGTGGCAGGCATCTTGAGGTGCTGCTAGCGCTGATCGAGGCGGGCGTGAACGCAAGCATTGCGTCTGTTATTCGAGTTCGATCTGTCCGCTATGGACACCTTTCTTCTGCACCGGTGTACTGGGCAACACGGCTGTATTGGGCCGCTGAAGGAGACCACGAGGCAGTTGTGCGAACGCTTATTGGTGCGGGCGCGGACGCCAACGCGGGAAGTTATGGTTTCGAGCCGCTGATTTGTGCCGTTCAAAATGGCAACGAGGCAATGATGCAAGCGCTTCTTGATGCAGGCGCAGAGGTCAACACGACGAATCAAGAGGGCGAGACGCCGCTGTTTTGCGCCGCTGAAAATGGCAACGAGACCATGGTTCGGGCGATGAGAGTGGCGGGCGCGGACGTCAACGAGGCGGATTATCGCAGCTGCACGCCGCTGTACCACGCCGCTGTCAATGGCAATGAGGCGATGGTGCGGGCGCTGTTCGATTTGGGCGCGGACGTTGACAAGACAAACCTTCACGGCGAGACGCCGCTGTACCAGGCCGTTGCAAGTGACAACGAGGCGATGGTGCGGGCGCTGATCGAGGCGGGCGCGGACGTCAACATGGCATGGGATGACCCTGACAGCGGGACGCCGCTTTATCGCGCCGCTGAAAGGGGTCACGAGATGGTTGTGCGGGCGCTGATCGAGGTGGGCGCAGACGTCGACAAAGAGTCGGACAGTCACAATAGCACGACGCCACTGTACAGTGCCGCTGAAAGGGGCAACGAGGCGGTGGTGCGGGCGCTGATCGAGGCGGGCGCGGACGTCAACACGGATGGGGAGTCAGGTTCGCCGCTGCGTATCGCCTCTAAAGAGGGCCACGTGGCGGTGATGCGGATGCTGATCAAAGCGGGTGCGAACGTCAACAGGGCATGTGATTACATTGACAACGGGTATCTGCTGTATTGCGCCGCTGCAAGTGGCGACGAGCCGATTGTGCGAATCATCATCGAGGCGGGCGCGGACGTCAACAAGGCGACTGAAGACGGCGAGACGCCGCTGTACATCGCCGCTGCAAGTGGCGACGAGCCGATTCTGCGGATCCTCATCGAGGCGGGCGCGGACGTCAACAAGGCGACTGAAGACGGCGAGACGCCGCTGTACATCGCCGCTGCAAGTGGCGACGAGCCGATTCTGCGGATCCTCATCGAGGCGGGCGCGGATGTCAACAAGGCGACGGAAGACGGTTTGAAGCCGCTGTTTATCGCCACTTGTCACAGCCACGAGACGGTGGTGCGGGCGCTGATCGAGAAGGGCGCGGTCGTCAACACGGCATGGTATGCCGTTGATGACGGGACGCCGCTGTATGGCGCCGCTGAAGATGACCACGAGACGGTGGTGCGGGCGCTGATCGAGAAGGGCGCGGTCGTCAACAAGTCGGGGGATAACGGCATGACGCCACTATACATCGCCGCCAAAAACGGCCTCCAGACGATGGTGCGGGCGCTGATTCAGGCGGGCGTGGACGTCAACAAGACGATGGATGACGGCGCGACGCCGCTGTACATCGCCACTCATAAAGGCCACGTGCAAGTGGTGCGGGCGCTGATCGAGTTGGGCGCGGACGTCAACAAGGCAAGAAATGACGGCGCGACGCCACTGTACATCGCCGCTGAAACGGGCAACCGGGGGATGGTGCGGGAGCTGATCGATGCGGGCGCGGACGTCGACAAGGCGGATGCTGACGGCATGACGCCACTGTACATCGCCAAACAAAAGGGTCACAACGTGATGGTGTTGATGCTAATCGCGGAAGGCGCAAACGACAAGATTTGAAAAAGAGACACCGATGTACACAAATCTGCGCGGCTACCTCCGCGTCCACGTTTTCCCCGAGAACCCCGCGGGCATTGTTTTCACACCCGGTCCCAGGGTTGTTACTTGGGAAGAGACTTCCCGCCTCCTACAGTCACGAGCGATTTCACCATGTGAGGCCCCTCTAGCTCGTACCTGAGCTTACGTTAAAAAATGACGCGTCCCGACACCGGAAATCACGCTCTTTTTGTTCGTTTCAAGTCTCCTGTCGTAACGCTTTTCTCGGAAGCCTCGACGCACAACGACGCACAACGACGCGCACACGACACGCACACAAAACCATCCACTCGTCCAACGCGATGACCGGTAGGAAAGCTCGCGCGCGAAAGAAAAAGAGCGAGCGCCGCGATGCGAACGCGGCCAACACGGCCAACGCGGGCGAGGCTTTCCCCGGCCTCCCCGACCACCTCGTCGTCGCGGACATTCTCAGATCTGAGGCGCTGCGAGATCCCCTTCTTCTCGCGCGGCTACGCGCGGTGAATCACGCCATGCGCTCCGCCGTGGCGGCGACGGGGCGTGAGGTGAAGAATCCCGGGAATGATGCAGACGCGGCCGAGCTCGGATGTCTTAGCACACTGAAGCACAGGCAATCGCGAGGTCGCCTGACGCGTCGAGAATACCTTTGTCAGGCAGCGGCGAGGGTTGGAAATCTCGAAGAGTTGAAAGCGTTGCGCGCGAACGGCACACCGTGGGACGCAGACACGTGCGCGTTTGCGGCGAGGAGGGGATACCTCGAGGTGCTGCAGTGGGCGCACGCAAACGGCTGCCCGTGGGACGAGCGGACGTGCTCGTACGCGGCGAGGGGTGGGCACCTCGATGTGCTGCTGTGGGCGCGCGCGAACGGATGCCCTTGGGACTCTATCACGTGCTCGTGGGCGGCGGAGGGTGGGCACCTCGAGGTGTTGCAGTGGGCGCGCGCGAACGGCTGCCCGTGGAGTGAGTGGACGTGCTACGTCGCGGCCAAGGGCGGACACCTCGAGGTGTTGCAGTGGGCGCGCGCGAACGGCTGCCCGTGGGGTGAGTGGACGTGCTACTTCGCGGCCAAGGGCGGACACCTCAATGTGCTGCAGTTGGCGCGAGAGAACGGCTGCCTGCGGCAGGAGGAAGCGCTGTACAGAGCCGCTCTTAACGGCGACAAGACGGAGGAGGTGCGGGCGCTGATCGCTGGCGTGGTCGTCAACATGATGACGGAGGACGTCGGGACGCCGCTGTACCTCGCCGCTCAAGAAGGCCACGAGGCGGTGGTGCTGGCACTGATTGAGTTGGGCGTGGACGTCAACAAGGCGGCCGATGACTGCGATACGCCGCTACACGTCGCCGCTCAAAAGGGTCACGAGGCGGTGGTGCGGGCGCTGATCGAAGCTGGCGCGGACGTTAACCTTGTGAATGTTGACGACGTGACGCCACTTTACTTTGCCGCTGCAATGGGCTACGAGGAAGTGGTGCGGGCGCTGATTGAGGCGGGTGTGGACGTCAACAAGGGATATGCTGGTGACGGCACGACGCCTCTGCTCTTCGCCGTTTTTAACGGCCACGAGACGGTGGTGCTGGCGCTGATCGAGGCGGGTGCGGACGTCAACACGGCGAGGAATGACGGCTTGACGCCGCTGTACAGGGCCGCTCGCGAGGGCCACGAGACGATGGTGCGGGCGCTGATCGAGGCGGGCGCGGACATCAACAATGCAATGGATTTCGTCCAGACGCCAATGTACATCGCCGCTCATAAAAGCGAAGAGGCGGTGGTGCGGGCGCTGATAGAGTTGGGCTCGGACGTCAACAAGGCGATGGATGACGGCTGGACGCCGCTACACGTTGCTGCGCAAAACGGCCACGAGGCGATGGTGCGGGCGCTGATCGAGGCGGGTGCGGACGTTGACAAGGCGGATGATGACGGCGTGACGCCGCTGTACATTGCCGTTGAAAAGGGTCACAGGACGGTGGTGCGGACGCTAATCGAGAAGGGCGCGGATATTAAGATCGGCTCGACGCCGCTGTACATCGCCAAACAAATGGGTCACCATGCGGTGGTGCGGGCGCTTACCGAAGCGGGCCGCGCAAACAACAAGATTTGATAAAAAGACACCGATGTACAAAAATCTGCGCGGCACCTCCGCGTCTACTAAAAAAACTCACCCTCTTTCTAAACTAAACCTCACTCCACTTTGCTTTCCTTCGCGAGGCTGTGTATTAACGAAACCGGCGCTTTGTATTTCTCCAGCGCGTCGAGAAGTGTTTCGGGGGTGTCGCCGACGACGACTATCGCCCGCGCTTCAGGTCGAATAAAACCGCTCTCCGTGGATTGATCTAGAAACGAAAGGAACAAATCGAAAAACCCACCCACGTTCAGCACCCCAACCGGTTTCGAGTGGTACCCCAGCTGCTGCCACGTGATCATCTCAAGCAGTTCTTCCAAGGTTCCGAACCCACCAGGCATCGCGATGAACGCATCGCTCGCGCTCGCCATCGCGGCTTTGCGCTCGTGCATGTCCTTCACCACGACAACCTCGCCCACGGCGTCGCCTGATACCTCCACGGGCTCCAGTGCGGTGGGGATGATGCCCAACACTTTCCCACCGCATTTATCCGCGCTGGTGGACACCGCACCCATCAAACCCACGCTGCCTCCGCCGTACACCAAACGCACGCCTCGGTGCGCGAGTGCCTCCCCGAGCGCTTTCGCAGCATGCACAAACTCGGGGCGGTTGCCCGTGCTGCTGCCGCAGTAGACGCACACGGATTTGAAAGGGGATTTCGGGGATTCAGAGGTTGCAGGCGCATCCGTGAGTGACGACGACATCCCGACCAATCGAGGGTTTACGCGTGAAGGTGGCGCGCGCCTCCAACTGTGTTGTGCGATCGTTGCCAATGCGGATTAGGTCATCCGGTTTTATTATTATTTCTTGTAACTTAAAAGGTGTTTACTTTACGCAAAGTCTTGCAGTAAACCCCTTCTAGATCTCTGTTTTCTGCCAATATATTGCCACAGGACGGCGACATGGGCATTGTACAGCCTTAGCTGACCACAATAGTAAGCTTCTGAGTTATCTACTGGGAAATTCCCGCGTAGGTTCAAATCCTGCAGGTCGCGAATTCCGTTCTTTCAAATCACAGGCGACTAAATTCGTCTGTGATCTATATGGTCATGTATTGTGCGATGTTTCTCGAACTTCATGGTTTGCGGAATTTGCAGACTACATGCCCTAGCGACTTTGGCCGAGCGGTTAAGGGTGCGTGTTTGGAGACCCCTGTGACTTCTCTGCTAGACTCGTGCAATCCAGTACATCTCCAAACATCAAGTCAACAAGTGACTGACCGTGCCAACCCCCTCCGAAAAACAGCGGTAGACTCGAACTTCATGACATACTTTTTTGCATTCTGACACGACAGGGATGTGCGGGGCGACGTCATCTTCGAATGAGCCTAGTTTCAGGTCATTCGGTGATCATGCGGCCCTGGAAGGGCACCCGCGGTGCGCAACCGGTGAACTTCCACAAATTTGTTATTTCATTTCCTCGTACTTTCAGCGCGTCTTTCGCTTTCGCGCGTCTCTCTCTCTCGTTCGTTTTCTTTATTCGTTTTCTCACGGTCCAGGTGGTTCGTTCACGTTCAACCAGGCTAGTATCTCCGGTGCGTCATTACCCACTGCACGGTCCACACACACGTCCCAGTCCCACGGGCAGCCGTTCGCGCGCAACCACTGAAGCACCTCGAGCAGGGAATCAAAACATTTCTGTACATGGTACTACGTCGCGCGCTCGTCTCTACTCGTTCCTCACTTCGCGTACGCGTCGCGTGCGCAGTTCGCTTCCGCGCGGGTTGGGAGCAATACACCCAAGCGGTTCCTTCGTCACACCGCGCCGGCCTCGGTGAGAATCTGAACAATCGTCCCTCTCTATCCGCGATGTACAGCGGCATCGCGCCGATATCCATTGCCTTGTTGACGTCCGCGCTAGCTTCGATCAGCGCCCGCACCATCGTCTCGTGGCCATCTTTTGCGGCGCAAAACAGCGGCGTCTCACTCTCTTGATTCGTCGTGTTGACGTCCGCGCCTGCACCAATAAGCGCTCGCATAATTGCCTCGTGGTCTCCTTCAACGGCGTAATACAGCGGTGTTGCCCTATATACTTCTGAAGAAAAATTGGGTGGCAAGTCGGCATTTACGTCCGCGCCCACCTCGATCAGCGCTAGCACCACCTCAAGGTGCCCGCCACGCGCCGCCATCGTGCACGCCCGCTCGTCCCACGGGCAGCCGTTCGCGAGTGCCAACTGCAGCATCTCGAGGTACCCGCCCCCGCCGCCATCTCGCACGTTTCCAAATCCCACGGGCAGCCGTTTGCGTGCAACCACTGCAGCATCTCGAGGTGTCCGCCACCCGCCGCCCACGAGCACGTCCACTCGTCCCACGGGCAGCCGTTCGCGTGCGCTCACTGCAGCACCTCGAGGTGACCGCCATTCGCCGCGTACGAGCACGTCAACTCGTCCCACGGGCAGCCGTTCGTGCGCGCCCACTGCAGCACCTCGAGATGCCCGTGCTCCGCCGCGAACTCGCACGTCTGTGTGTCCCACGGGCACCCATTCGCGCGCGCCCACTGCAGTACCTCGAAGTGCCCGACCTCCGCCGCGTACGAGCACGTTCCCTCGTTCCACGGGCAGCCGTTCTCGCGCAACGCTTTCAACTCTTGGAGCTGTCCGCTCCTCGCCGCTGCCTGGCAAAGGCGTTCTTGACGCGACAGCCAACCTCCCCGTTGCAGGCGCTGCACATTGCTTAAACACCCAAGGTCCACGGCTTCATCCTCGTCAAGCTCCGCAAACCATAGCCCCGTCGCCGCCACCGCATCGCGCATCGCGCGGCTCACCGCTGGCAGCCGTGCGAGATCGGCGGGGTCGTCGAAATACTCAGATCTGAGAACGTGCGTGAAGACGATGTCGTCGAGAAGGCCGGGGATGGCCTCGCCCGCGTCGGACTGGTTCGTATCGGTCACGATGTCACCACTCGCGAGTGTGTCAGGGTCGTGCCTCGCGTCGGAAGTCATCGCGGTGGGTGTCTTGGTGCGCGTCGTTGTGGCGAGAGGGTTTCTTCTCGAGCGTTACACCGTCCAAGGGGCGCTTTTGTCGTCCACCAAATTTTAGGATTCAGGACTCGAGACGTTTTTTTCGATTTTCTCCCTTCTCGGTTTCATTGACTACACGCACTTCTACTCTTCCTCACTCGGCGTCCACGAACACCACGTCATCGTCCGAGTCCGTGTCCTCGTCGTCGACGACGTGGTCGTGTGTCTCTGTTTCGTTTTCGGTTTGTTTCCTATGGCGTTCCATCTCCGCCGCCGCGGCTTTCCGAAACGCGCGCGCCGCGAGCGTCGCCGTTTTCGCCGCGTCGCGTTTCGCCGCCCGAAACGCGCGTCGCGCGGCGCGCTTGCCGCTTTGCGCAAGCCCAAGGCCCGACGAAGACTGGGTCGTATTCCGGTTTGTCGGTACCCGTACTGTGTTCTGCACTGAATCCGGACGTACCGTGTTCTGTTTTGAATCCGGCACCAACGGATCCTCCGCCAACACGCCTCCGGAACCCAAACGCCGCTCGCCCCCCGTGTTCCCACCGCCGCTCGCCCAGGTGAGCAAGTCACACGAAAGCGCCGCCGCGTCGGCGCCCGCGGGCGCCGACAGCGTCCAGTCCTGGAACAAAACAAACGCCGTGGCTCGTGTTTGCACGGCTCCTAGTTTCCGCTTCGCGGAAGACCCGCCTGGTCCGAGATCCACAAAATCGCACCCCCGCAACGCCGCAAACTCCACGGCGCCGCGAAGCAAAGCGCGGTAGGTTTCGTTTTTTGATTCTTTTGAACTCGTCGCGTCGAGCCAACACGCGCGCACCCACAATCGCCGCGTCTGAAGCGCGAAAAGCTCCTCCGGACCTGTTACAGAGGCACGGTAGTGTCGTCGTTCTTTTCGTGTTCGTCGGAGGTTTCTTTCCCGTGCCTCTGATGAATCAACGACGTCGTCATCATCATCAATCCCCTCACCAACCCCCGGTCGCGTTTCAATAACCAGCGCGCCGGTCCGTTCGCCGCGCACAAAGGCGTTCACCACCCGCCACCCCCCGGGCGCCGCGGAAGCGCCGGACCGCGCCGCCATTGCCAAACACGCAGGTTCGTGTTCGCGGATGACGCTTCCAGTGACCTCTGTAATCTCCTTTGAGTTTCCACTGGAAACGGTTTCGTTTCCACTAGAAACGGCGGTTTCAATCGCGGTGGTTTCCACGACGCTTGTGGACGCCGCCCCCCCTGGACTCGACCTGGAACACCACACCAGCTCGTTTTGCCACGAGTCGTCGTGTTTACCCACGGGTGGCTCCTGTGAATCTGACGACGTCGTTCCGATGTGGTCCAAAGTTAACTGCTGCGTTTGCAACGAGGCTCCAACAGAAGACGACACGCTAACCACGCCCCCCGCTTCCGCGAATCGCCTTTGTTTTCGCCGGTACTCCTTCCGCGCGCGTCGGTGTTTGCCACACGACTTGCCGTCCCAAACGCGAACAAACCCGTCCTCTGCGTCGTTTTCCTCACCGTCGTCGCCTCCGTCTGTTGTTTTGGTCAGCCGCAGCACGAACCCCGGGTCATTCGCCGGCCGCGTACGCACGGCGTGCGCGCCCAGTCCGGCTAGGCTTTGGTTAAGAAACGGCGTAGGCGCGTGTTCCGAGTTTGGAAACACCACGGCGCGCGTTCCGAGTTGTCGTGCCAACAACGGCGCCACCGCCGCGATCGCGGCCGCGGTGTCTTGACTGGATTGCGAAACGGTTCCGAAATCGCGAACGAAAACACCCGGTACGCCGTTTCGGTGTGGAACCTCCACGAACGCGACGGATACGAACTCGGGGGTTTGGGTGTAAAAACGGGAGGCGTCGCCGCGCCACCCGTGTTGGCCTCGCACGGACACGGGCGGGCCAATCGAGGATCTGTGTATGTCATGCACGACGTGCACCACGAGCGCGGCGACGAGCTTGCCGAATTTCGAATCGGCGGACTCGTCTTCAGACGATGATTCCGATTCCGATTCCGACTCCGTCGTCGCCGCCGACGACGAGTCCCCGGAACCGTCGTCAATCGGATCGAGGTCGTCGTCGCCCTCCCCCGAAGCCGAAGCGCCGTTCGCATAAGGCGCAGAAGACCACCTCCCCGCCGTACCCCCCATGTCATCAAGGGCAGTATCAACAACAGAAGATACCTTCGACCTCCTCGACGACCTCTGTCTTTTCACGTCCTCCACTTTCCCGTCGCGGACGAAAACGACGCACGTCGTGGCGTTTTCATCAGCGTCTTCGTCCATAAGCGCTTTGAGCCAATCCGCTGCGTCTTCCCCCCCCGACCGTTTCATGTATCGGGCGAGCGTTTTCAAGGCACCGTTTCTGTCATCTCTGGAGTCGCCCCCCTCCCTCGCGGACGCGGTGTGACGCGCGAACGTAAATTGCGTTCTACTCGCGTTCGCCTCGCGCGCCGTTCGTTTCGCCGCCTCGCCCCTTGCGTCGTTTAGGAAAACAAACTCTGCGTCGTACCGCGGGGTTCGGTTGGCAGTGGCAATCTTTTGAAGTTGCGTGACATAACCATGAAGTGCAGTGTACACCGGGAGCACCAGGAAGGGAAGGACCAGCGCGGTCGCGCCTTTGTACACCTCCAGAGAGGTCTCGGCGCGGCGCCATCGCGAAGTTTTTTTAAAAGCACCTCCGAAAAATGCGCCAAACAACGATGACGATGCGTCGGTCTCATCAGCCTCCCCGAACGCGGCGCCGACCCTGGCCGCGAAAAGCACCAGCACGCACGCCACTGCCGTGCGAGCCACGAGCCTCATCGCGTCCCGAAGCCCGGGGAAATGCGAGGCGAAGATGTGGAAACGAAGCCACCAAAGGGTAAAGGGCGTGGACGGTTTCAATCTGGGAGGCGTGTCTTGGAACGCCGGGGTAACATTTCGCTTGACAACGTCCACCGCGTCGCCCGTCATGCCGTGCCCCCAAAGCCGTAGCCACGCCTGAGAACCAAACGACGTGGTGTGTGACGGCGACGCGTGAAACGCGTTACCGGCCGCGCGCGCCACCGCGCGCGCGTGGGTGTCACCGCAACAAGGGGTCGAGCTTGACAAGCATCAAGTGCTCCTCCTGGCTCGTTGTTTTCGGCGCAAAAACCGGTTGCCTGATTTTCAAAGGCCCCGCCGAAACTGGAGCAAGCCGGGGCTTTCTTGTTCCCGCCCATTGCCGCCACAACCCACCGCACGGGCACACACGCAGTCACGATGGGTGACTTGATGCAGAAGCTGGATGACAAGAAGAGCGAGTTCGAGGCGTGGGTCAAGACACAGCCTCCGGCGGTGCGTCCTCGACCGGTCACGCGCGCATCGACCACGAAAAGATCCCTCCCTAAAACCTGCTGCGCTCGGCGTCGGCGCCAAGGCCAAGGAAAGCGCGTTTCCGATCGCAAACGGCGTGCGTCGGTTCCCCGACCGCCCTGACGGAAACTCACCCGTGTTTCCCCACCCACCCCCCGTTTTCAAAACGCAGGTCGAAGTCGCCGTCGCCGCCGCCGGTGGCGCGCTTCAAGGTACGCCCGACGCACCGCTTCCCACGACACGCCCGCCCCACCGAAACAAACCGATCCTGGTTGAAATTCTGTTGCACCGGGAAGGAAGTGTTTTGGCTGCTGTTTTTTGGACGCATCGCCGTTCAAATCACCGTCTCGTCTCGTCACGCTAGTTACCCATACTGACCATCGACCAAACTAACCCAATACTAACCCAATACTACCCTACTACTACCCTTCACAGGCTGCATTCTCGGCTACACCCTGGGCATGGTAAACTCCAACTTGGAAAAGCAAACCGCGGCGATGCCGAACAAACCGCCGAGCGCGATGCAGGGCGGTTCCTTTTCCGGACCGCCCAAGACCCTGGCGCTAAACCTGGCGGTGTTCAGCGCCGTGCAAGGCGGTTTGACTCTTGCGGTGAAGAAGTACAGGGGGGTGGAGGGAAAGGATGACATCCCTTCCGCGATGGTGGGGATGTTCGGCGCGGGTATGTCTCTTTCCGTGGTCACCAACCTGGGTGATTCGCCCCCCGCCGCGGGGCAGGTGAAACCCACCACGCCGATTGGGTTTGTCACGGACGCGCTTCGCACGGGCGCGCTGTTCGCCGGACTAAACGGCGCGTTCATGAAGATCGGCCAGAGCTTCACTGGGAAATCCGCCGCCACGGACGTTTACTACTACCACACCAACGGCATGCTAAGCGCCCTTGGGTTGGAGAAGTACGAAAAGAATTTCAAAAGAGGACTGCTCATGGACGACACCCTGGCGCTGCTCTCCGACTCGGCGCTGAAAGAAGTCAAGATCCCGCCCGGCCCGCGGCTGAAAATTCTGAACTACGTCGAGGCGAGCAAAAAACACATGGCCGCGTACTCGCAGCAACCAGCGGCGTACGCGGCGCCCGCGAGCGACGGGCTGACGCACGCGTGATGGGGGAGAGGGACGAGGGTGAAGAGTAATAAGAGAAACTTTTTCGAAAACTCGCTTGACTTCGATAACACAAACAAGATTGAAAACATTTAACACGGTTGACCTTGGACAAAGAGCGTCAACTTTCACCCTTCCGCAAGCCCTTACCTTCCTCACTTCCCGCGCCCCCCAGAACCTCGTTTCTGCGCCAGCGTCATGGACGCCTCCTTGGAGAACATCTGGCGCTTGGTGGTGGCGTACGCGGCGGCGGCGGTGGCTTCGGCGGCGCGGGTGTTGACTTTTGGGTCGCGCTGCGGTTGGATCGGCGCAACTTGGGCAACCGCGTCCTCCTTTTGCTTCGCCGCTCTTAGCGCCGCCTTTTTCTCATCCTGTTGCTTGAACACCACCCTGAGTTGTTCGAAGAAGCAGAAGAAAATCGCGCTGTTGATGCCGTTTGAAAACGCCCGGGGGCCGACGCCGGTGAAGAAGGTCTTGGCGCGGCCCATCCCGCTTGGGGATTCGCGCCAGACGCTAGCGACGGCGCCGGCGAAGGATGGGCGCGACGACGCGTTGCACATCATCCGCGTCTTGACCACGTCCAGTGGGGTCGTCGCGCCTGCTGCGACGGCACCGGCGACGAGGCCCATTGAGATGTCAGCCGCGGCGTTTGAGTCGTCAGCCCCCATGTTCGTCATCCGGCGGTGCGCCGTGCGCATCGTTTCGTATGCCGCGAACTTAACCGCCATGTCCGGCACGTCCTGAGTGTAAAAGAAAAAGTGTCAGTCTTGTATGGGCAATCAGTCGGCGGAATGTGGTTCAATGGGAAATACTTACCTCCAGAAGCGTGGGGAGGTACCCGGTGAACATCCCTCTCGGTCCCGCGGCTTTGGTGATTGACCGGGCAGCGACAATGACGTTGGGGTACACGTTGGCTTGTACCGACCTAATGCACACGGCGGCTGGAACCTTGACGATTGAGCTGCCGAGCGCGCCTATTCCGCCGGCAAGAAACGCAATCGTGCTGACGGAGTACGTTGTGTTTTGCTCAAGCGCTTTCTTCGCCGCGCCGTAAAACGCGAAGTACGCGCCGATGGCGAGACCCGCGCCTCCCGCGGCGCCGAAAACCCCCCGGTACAGAGAGGAGACCTCACCGCCAACCTTGCCTAACACAGCGCCGGTGGCGATTGCCATGGAGCGCGTTTTCGGGTGACTGTTTGCGCCTACGACGCGCGCGACTTTTTGAACAGACGCGCCGATGCCGTACTTACCGGTGGACACCGGCGATGACACGGTGGTGGCGGCGGCGCTTGCGATGGAGACTCCAGACGAGGCAGCTTTCTGGACGTTGTTACCACGCAGCGCGGCTTGCATCCTGACCTTGATCGTGTCCAGGGGGTGGATCGTGCTTTGCGACGCCGCCCTCGCGGTGGCGCCCGCGATGACGTCGTTCACGGGAAACGCGGCGGCCAGGCTCCCGAGCAAACCGGTCGCAACCGGCGCGGCGCTCGCCAACGAATTCTCGTTTTGCCCCCCCCCGCGTACGCGGCTGTCCAGAAGACGCTTCACGCGTCGTCGCGGCCGGCTCACCCTTCCGGGCCTCAGCATGGGCAGACTCACGCCGTATTGCTCCGCGGACATAATGACCGCCGGCGAAGACTACTTGACTAAACTTGGTTGGAACGCGCGAAACTTGATTGGATCAAGTAACTTGAACGCACACGTTTGACCTTTGTTTCAAAAAGATCTCCGGAAGCGCTGTTCGGGGGAACTTGCGTACTCCCTTACACGCGAATTGCGACGTGCGGAACGAACGTCTCGGTCGGGGTTCCCTCCGTATACCGCAAGCTCTCAAAAAATGGAGCTGTTTGCAACGACCCAACGCGGCTCGCGCTTAGGCGAACGACGCGAGGCGGGGTGGTCGCGTAAAAGGAGTTGGAAGCGAGTTGCTGCCAAGCGGATTGCGCCTGGATTTTTTTTGGCACGGGGGAGGGGAAGGGACGAGTGGGATGGCATGCGTCAGCGCCGGGGGAGTATGCGTGGAGATGTGTGAGGATTTTGAGGAGAAGGTGGGAGTCCATCTCTTCGCGAAAGATTGTCCTTCCAAAATCCAGTCAACTTTTGAAAAAAGCACACGCAGATTTCTCCAGACTGGTGTCACGGACACCAGATCGTTCGACATGACGAACGGTTGGGCGGCGCCCTCGATCGTGGCGCCCGTGCGGGCGCGTCGTACCTTCCACGCGAGCTCGAGGCTTCTATAGTCTATGGGAGGCGTCGGCCACGGAACCGTTTGCCCGGTCGTGGACTTGAGGTTGACCTGGGAGGGGAGGGGGGGGGGGTCAGACGCGGGTCGGGACGGTCCGAGAAAACGCGCGCGCTTCTCTTTCGTTCCTCGCCGTCGGAATTCGGTGACCATTTTCCTCCAGAGGCGGCCTCCGGGAGGTCGGCGAAACACACGTACCGTCTCCCGGGTGTAGTACTCCTGCGCGGCGCCGGAAGACTGGCTCGCGAACAGGCAGAATGACCAAAGTAAGACCTGCGGGGGGAAGGGAAGGTCAGTCTACGCCCGGCCGCGGATCTCGGATGGGTGGGCGGTTCAAACAAAAAGAAAGCCAGGCGACAACGGACCTCGAGCGCGCAGATCAGGGCGAGGCACCAGAACACTCGGACGTTGATGCCTAAGAACTTCTGGATGCTACTATCGTTCGACTTTTTTACTGAGCCCATGTGGCGCACATCGCACGCTGGCTGGGTTCGGTGAGGGGGGGTATGGCTGGGAGGCGGACGGGAACGCGGATTATCACGGTGAAAGGTGAAACACAAAAAGGCGAAATAGGATGAGCTGGACGCGATTTGTGTGGAGGTAAGTATTTCCGAATAACCACATTCCGCCGACTGATTGCCCATACGAGACTGACATTTATTTTTACAATCTTTCGAGCAGGAGACACTGACGCGACGCGACACACACGGCAACAGGATGGTTTGAAAAGTCATTAGCTAGAGATGAGTTTCGCGCCTCGCGCCAGGCGTTCGCACACCGCGGAGACGTGTTTTTTTAGCTTTGACGTGTCACTCAGCATCGGCAGCGGCTGCCCTGAGCCGAACCCGGATGGGACCCCCCCCCCTCCCCGGTCCCCCCCCTTCGCCAGTTTCGTCTTCAAAAGAAACGTCACGGACGCCTCCGTGCACTCCGCCCAGCCTTGCTCCGGGGTGTCATTGACAATCGGCGAGAGGTACGCTGTGAGTACTTTTTCCTCGTCTTCGTTCATGCCGAACTTCCGCGAAATCAGGCAAAGCACCGTCCTGGTTGCCGCGGCGAGGGCGACTGCGATTGCTGCAAGCTCAAGTTCAAACCCCTCGGTCAACACGGACTCGCCGGTCACGTCCGCGAACGCGCCTTTTAACAATTTATCCAGGTGCGTCAAATCCGTTGGATTTTTATCCCTGAACCGCACGAGCAGCCGCTTTTGAACCGCCCTGAACTGCCGCGCTTTACACTGAAGCTTTGCGAGGCTTTCGTTGCGCGCAGAACGGCACGCGTGATACAAATCAACCACGACGAAGAAATCCTGAAGCGGCAGGGCTTCGTTGAAGGAAACCGCGAACGGTTCGTTCGATTCGTCTTCGGAAGTTTCGGAACCTTCGCGCGCGTAGTACTCGCGCAGGCGTCGCGTCAGCTCGTCAATCACCAGCCAAAGCGCCTCGAACCGTACGGCTTGCACCCGGTACCGCCCCGCGTTTTTCGAAACGATGATCGTGACGTCGCTGCCGTCGCCAAACACAAAGGAAATCACGTTCCCGGAGGTCTCAACCGCGGTCGTCATTTGCGCCGATACCCCGGGTATGTCGTTAAAAAGACTCGTGATCGCGGCCGGCGGCGGCCGGTTCGTGTCGAGGGTGACTTTGAGTGTAAAAGAAACGTGTCAGTCCCGTGTTGGGCGTGTATTGGACGATGTATGGACAACAGTCACCAGGTTCGGTCTGAACAGTCACCAGCGTTAGAGGTAAAACAGTGTCCCGAAACGCGCAAGGCCGTACCTTTGTACGCCGAGTTCTTCACCGGCGGCGCCAAGGCCACGAACAGTGAGAGGGGCAGGCGTGCGTCGCGCGTCGCCACGCGCGCCTCCCCCGTGCCTTTGACTCGGTACCCCGCTACCACTCGTAACACGTTGTTTTCAGGAATGCCGCCCGCACCGGTCGTTCTCGGCACCCGAATCACCACGGGCACGGAAGTCGGCGTATCCACGCCGCCGTGCACGAACGGCACCACGAAACTCTCCTGGCGACACTCGGTGGGCGCCGGGGCGTGCACGGAAAGACACACGTTTTCGACGCTCCCGGTGCCGGCGTACGTGACGTGGATGGTTACGGTCAGGGTCTTTTCTGTTTCCGCCGGGTTGTCATCCGCCCTTTGGGCACTGCTGTGCGTCGGGTCCAGCGAATCGGGAACCTCGATTCGCAGCGATACGGCGTCCGTGGGTTCGGCGAACGTCCCGGTCGTGGCGCTCGCGATCACCGCCGCGAGCTTCACGCGTTCCTTTTCCATCTCCACGTAACCCAAGTCCTTCGCGGTTTCGAACCCCCTGACAATCGCCACGGGGGCTTCCGCGCCTAAGTAACCAACGGAAAGAGCACCACCTTCGCTCAAGGTCACCAGCATACCACCCACGCCCCCGAACATCGCGCCCGCCACGAGCGCGCACGGCGTTTGCTGATTGTAAAAAAAGAAATGTCAGTCTTGTATGTGTAATCAGTCTTCGGAATGTGGAAATGGGAAATGCTTACCTCAAACTTCGCCGCCCAGATCGTTCGCGATCCTTTGTACACCATGCCGCTCCCGGTGTGGTCGGTGATTATTAAGTGCGTGGGGCTTTGCTCACCGCCCAGGCCCAGGGTTGGATTCACTCTGAACGCGTGCATGCACAACGGGACGTAGTCCAACCGTTTTTGAAGTGTCATCTCGCCGAACTCGTTTATGACGAACAACGATCGCTCGCCGAGGGCGATTAGATCGACCCGGGCTTGTTGGCCGTTTTTGGGCGTTTTCCGTGTCCCAGGTTCCACAAATCCAGTCGCGCTCGTGATTTGCGTGATACCCTCGCCCACGCACACTTTCCAATCCGGTTTTACCGGTTTTTTGTCACCCGCGGCGGTGTTTCCTTTCGCGGACGCCGCCAAAGTTCGCAAGCCGTACTTTTCAACCTCGAATCGCGAGGTCGCCGTGACGAACGCGTCCATGCGCGGACAGTACGCGATTGGGCCCGGGAGCAGGAAGTCGTGCCCCAAGGTAACGGAGAAGCTCACGGTGTTGCCGTCAAACACGGTCCACTCGCCGTCCATGCTCTGTACGCATATGCCGTCGTACGGCTTGCCGATGAACGGCCCGACTGCGAAGTTCGCACTCGGCGAGGTGAACTGCATCTCGTGTTCCTTTTGTAACGTGTGGTACGACGCGCCGTTCGCCTCGTTCGTACTGCCGCCCACCACGTTAACACTGAACACCGCGATTGATTTGGAAAACAGCACCACGACACTTGCTCGCGCCTCCCCAACCGAGTCGTTCACCCCGAAATCCCCGAGCGCCAGCTGTAACACCGGCGAACCCAGATCCGACTCCAGAATCAAATCACTGACGCCGTACTCGCGTTTGGTGGGGTGGTACACCCGGAGCACGCCTGCGAAGCTCGCCACGACGATTTTGTGCGACCCGTCCTCCGCATCGTCCGCGTTACCCACCGCCAACAACCCAAGGTCGAACTCCTCCCCGGTGCCGCAACTCGTGCTCCACCACTCGCGCGCCTTGAACAGAGACATGAGGAGTGCGTTTCAAAGACGCCCGCCCGTCACTCCTCGGGCGTCTTCAGGGCAACAACCACGCGTGTCGTAGTCCGCCCCGCCTTCAAAACGCGCGCGTTTTGGGAAAGCCACCCGAAACCCGCGTTTCGAACGCTCCAAACCCTACGCCACACAAACACACGCCGTCGTCGCGACGCACGCGCCGACGGCTGTGCGCGTGGACACGGTCAAACCAACGCGACAACGGGAGGATCGAGGACGATGAAACGAAAGAGAGGTGCACGAGAAAAACAGACGATTTCAGTTTGTTTGTATCGATTCCAATCTATTGTACCCTTACCCCGTCTAATACGCCGAGACCCCGTACACGGGTCCCCGGATCCGCCGCGCCAGCTGCAGGTCTTTCGGCATGATCGTCACTCTTTTGGCGTGAATCGCACACAGGTTACAGTCTTTTGATTTGGATTGGGCGATTAGGGTCGAGGCGGCGGGGAAAGGAAAGTCAGCGAATGCGCGGACGGGTGGTACTGAAAGTAACGCGTTTACTGGGAATCGAAGTGGGGTGGTGTTGGTGCGACGCATAAGCACTACTGCGACGCCGGACAACCACTACATCGGAAACACCGTACAGGCAAACAGTGGTAACAAAAAGCACAAGAAAGACATACCTTCGAAAAGGTGCACCAAGAAATCCTCCGTCGCTTCTTGAATCGCGAGCAGCGATTCCGCCGTGTACCGAAACGGCTCGGGGGACACTTCGTTTGAGATCTCCCTTACGAGGCGACAAAAAGGAGCCTTGCGAATCAGCAACTCCGTGCTTTTCTGGAACTTCCGAATCTCTTTCAAAGCGAGCGTGCCGGGCTTGTACCTGCGCTTCGCTTTCGGCTTTTCGGCGTCTTTGGGGTGAAAAAAAGTTTGAAGGAAAAAGTCAGTCTTTTCGTCAAAACGTCCAATCAACCACGGCCAGGGAGTCTCGAAATTCCGGAAACAGCCGTTTGCCCGTTGCGCGCGCTTCTCAATCGCGCCAAAATTCGACGGTCCGTGCCTGGCGTGCTTGTCCACGTGTCGTCCTTGTGTTTGCGTATCAAACGTCGTGCCGCGGTCACGTGTGGGTCGTACCTCCATCACCGTCCGCGTCGTCTTCCCGTGGTCGTCGTTTCAGGGGCTTCGGACCCTGAGGCACGCAAGCGAGGGGGTCGAAAAATGTGGCAGTTTGGTGAGTGGTTGTCGAAGATGGAAGAAATGTGCCGTCGGGGGGTTCGCGCGCGTGGAGTAAACGGAACACACGCACCTTGCGCCCCTGCAACCGACGCGCCATCCCGCCGTGCGCGCGCCGCGCGACCGGTTCGGAGTGGCGGTGGTTGTTCTGGAACGCGCCGAGGCGGTGCGCTCGAGACTGTGCGAGGGGGGAGCGAGGCTCAGATTTGCTCGAATCACGAAATCGCTTCAGCGCTGGCGCGTCCAAGTTTGTTGATTCGTCTCCTCGAGAAAAAGGGAAAGCGTTTCGGTCGGGAGTCGAGCGGTCGTGGTTGCCGCGCGCGTTCCCTTACGGACGCCACTTCCCGCCGCGCCTACGCCGCCCGCGTCCCATCTCTCAAATGACACACGCACTCGTTGTTAAGCCCCGTGCGCAGCGCCACGAGTGGAACTTGTACCTAAACGCCGCGATGTTCACGTCGACCACGATGCTGGATGAAGTCGCGTTCGTGGCGAAGGGCGAGGCCACGGTGCGTGAGATGGTGGAACAAATTCGCGTGGAAACCGGCCGAGGCAACCAAACGCGGCCACGCAGAGTGGACGGGTTCGAAGAGAAGTGGACTAAAGTTTTGTTTCGGGGGCAGGAACTTTGCCAGGACATGAGCTGGGACGACGTCGGGGTGTTTGCGAACGCGACGGCCGATGAAGACAAAAAAGTCGTCGTCACAGTGGTTTGGAAAGAAATCGCGGCGGAGGGGTACAAAGTCGCGACGGACGCCGTGGACGACGTGTCCACGGACGAGGACGAAAACGGAGACGAGTTCGATTACTGTTACTAGAGCGGAGTGCGGGTACGGCAGTACTGGTGTTGAGTACCAGTACTAGTAGGTGTCAATCTCGACCGCGAGTGAAAGGCGTCGCGAAATTAAGTTGTTATTAAGTTATGATTCGAACCGCGCAGGTGCCGTTCTCGCGCGCGTTGCCTTTGCCATTTCATCCATCCGTCACAAAACATCCCCTATATCTTGGTCAGCGCTTCCCTGAGCCGTTCGGTTTGGTCCGGCCTCCCTACGCTAACGCGGACGCACCCCGAGATGCTCGTCGGCGAGGCGTAGTGCCTGACGCAGATGCCCTCTTTGGCGAGCGCGGTTTTCACGCCGAGCGCGTCTCGCCCGTCAACCTTGCACAGGATGAAGTTCGCGCTTGAGGGGTATGGGGTGAGGAACGGGCAGTCATTCAACACGTTGAACAAGTTATCCCTCTCCGCCACGAGCTTGTCTTTCACGTCTTTTAAGTAAACCGGGTTACTCAACGCCGCGCACGCCGCGACCTCCGCCGCGACGCTCACGTTGTACGGTTGTTTCGCCGCCCACAGGTATTCGATGATCCCGGTTGGGAAGGCGCCGTACCCGATGCGCATGCCCGCCAGCGCGGCCCGCTTTGAGAACGTCCGCAGCACGATTAAGTTGTCCCGTTTCGGGACGTCCCCTATTTTGGAGTTCTCCAAACCGCTGAACTCGATGTACGCCTCGTCCAGCACGACGAGCACGGGGAGCTCCAACAGCTCAATCAAGTCTTCTTCACGCAACACGCTGCCGTCCGGGTTGTTGGGGCTCGTCAAAAACAAAAGCTTGGGTTTGTGTTTTTTCACCGCGGCTTTAATTCCGTCCACGTCCATTGCGAAGCCGGTTTCCGGCCCCCCCCTCGGTACGTCAACGCAAACCCCCGCGTTCACCGCGCAGTCGAACGCGTACATCCCGAACGTGGGCGGCGTGTTTATGATGACATCCCCGGGGTCCAAAATAACGCGCATCAGCAAATCGATGAGCTCATCCGCGCCGCACCCCACGAGCAGGTTCTCGATGGGCACGCCGCACTCCTCCGCGAGGGCTTTTCGTAAAACCCGGCTCTCCGGGTCCGGGTAGATGTGCGGGAACCGCATGTTGCCCAGCGCCTCGTTCACTTCGGGAGGCGGGCCGTACGGGTTTTCGTTCGCGTCGAGTTTCACGATGTCCTCCATGGCACGCCCGAGTTGCTCTGGGTACGGGTTTGGTTTAGGGGTTGCAGGCGGTCAGTGAGTGCTGCGGACCGATCTGTGCGTCGATGGTTCGCAATGGTAACTGCATATAGTAACTGCAAAGAGCCGCGGATACGTCGAGAGATCGTCGTGAAACTCCACGCACCTGACAGGATCTCGAAGGGCACGATTGGCGTGTACGGCGCGAGCTCCAAAATGTGTTTTCGCACGTAGGACGAGTTCGCCGCGTGTACGCGGACGTTCCGTGAGGTGCATCCACGGCGCGCGCTCCTGGCGCCGGAAATGGTGGCGACCCGGACGGTGGACGTCGTGCGCGACATCATCCGGCACGGAGGCGTGCGGTGCGAAACCTCGCGAGGTGTTGTGGGAAAACACACCTCGACGTCGACAGTATCCGTCGAGATCAACGCGTTTTCCGTCCGCGCGAGTTTCGTGTTGGTGCTTTGCAAAGAACATCACGAATTTCGCCGCGGGGCGAACCTGCGAAAAGGACCCCGAGGTCATACGATACACGCGCACCCGGCGCGCGCCACCTGCGGTCCGATACCTGAACACCGCGCACACGCGCTTCCCAGCGTGCGCGTCCCCCGACCTGTCCGTCGCGCACCCGCCGCCGACCGGGCGATCGCCATCAAACAGTTTCCTTTTTCACAACGACACACCACGATGGCCGAGTCGGAGTTTTACAGATCGCTCAAGGGCGCGTCGCCGTTCTTCCTGATGGCGGGCCCGAACGTGATTCAGAGCGAGGAGCACGTGTTTCGGATGTGTCGTTCCATTAAGCGAATCACAACGGAGGTTGGCATACCATTGGTGTTCAAGTCGTCATTCGACAAGGCGAACCGGACGAGCGCGAGGAGCTTCCGAGGGCCTGGCGTTGACGAGGGGTTGAAAATTTTGCGCGCCGCGAAAACGACTTTCGACGTGCCGATCGTGACTGACATTCACGACGCGTTCCAGGCGGAACCGGTGGCCCAGGTCGCGGATGTGTTGCAAATACCCGCGTTTTTGTGTCGTCAGACTGATTTGCTAGTCGCCGCGGCGAAAACGGGAAAAGTAATCAACGTAAAGAAAGGCCAGTTTTGCGCTGCGTCCGTGATGCGGAACTCGTGTGACAAAATCAGGGGGGCGGGGAACGGCAACGTGATGGTGTGCGAAAGAGGCACGATGTTCGGGTATTCCGACTTGATAGTCGACCCGAGGAACCTAGTGTGGATGCGGGACGCGATGTGCCCGGTCGTGGCGGACGTGACGCACGCGTTACAGCAACCCGCGGGGCGGGCGATTGACGCGAGCGGCGGCGTGGCGAGCTGCGGGTTGCGCGAGCTCATTCCGGCGGTCGCGCGCACGTGCGTCGCGGTCGGCGTGGACGGTTTGTTCATGGAGGTACACGATGACCCGGATTCGTCACCAGTGGACGGGCCCACGCAATGGCCTTTGCGGAACTTCGAACAGCTGCTAAGAGAGCTGAAACAAATTGCGGAGGTCACCAAAGGAAGGGAAACGTTTGAAATCGACCTCACGCCGGCGGGCGAGGACTGGTTTTAGGAGGTTGAGTAGGAGTAGTGTTTGGAAGTGAATCCGAGTACGTATTGCCTCGAATAAGTGTAGGGTAAATAAACCTCAACCTACTAGGTAAAATACGTCAACACACACAAATCGTTGTACCCCTACTCCCACGTCGGCGGCGCGCCGTCCGCCCAGAGTTTCAGGGTTCTTTGTTTCTTCTTTTTGTTTTTCCCGCCGGCGGCTGTTTTCTCGGGGTCGGAATCTTTCAGCTGGTAGGTTTTGACCACCGTGGCGTACTCCATTCCTTTTTCGAAATCCGCAACCAGATTGTCCGCGACGTCTCTTTGTTGGACCCACTGGTCCGCAAAGTCATCGAGCCACTCGATTAAGTACTCCTTGTTTCCGCTGCCGTCGTCCGCGACGCGCACGCGCTTGATCGCGCGCGGCGGCACTTCTTCAAACACAAACTGCTCCAACGTTTTCGCGATGCTCTCTAAAACGGACCTCCTGGCAAAAGTCACCGTCGTGGCGGGTGTTTGCAGCGTCAACGTCTCCACCAAATCCAGCGGCGACCGCCCGGTGCTGTCCTCGAGTTCGGGATTGGCGCCGCTCTTTACTAAAATTTCGACAATCTTTTCGTGCAAATACCCGGCAGCGATGTGCAGCGGCGTGAACGAGTCTTTATCCCTCGCGTCTACCGTAGCGCCTCTTGCGATTATCGCGCGGACGCACTGCTCGCTCCCTACACCGCACGCGTAGTGCAACGCGCTTCTCCCGTCGTCATCCCGCGCCGCCACAAGCGCCTCCCCGCCGCCCCTCAACATCTCCTCCACCACCTCGAAGTTGCCCTCGCGGCACGACTTCCACCACTTGGCTTCGTAGTCGCGCTTCACGTCATCCGCGGTGAGGGCGGCGGGGACCCACACGTCATCATCAACGCCCTTGACGCGAAGCAGGAACTCGAGTGTAAACTCCGTGGCCGAGTTCTCGGTTCGCCGTAACCGCACACCAAGCGCGCTCTCCACCTCCCTCGCCGCGTTGCCAAGATCGTCACCCTTCGCAACCGATGTGGCACTGGCTTCTTCCGTCGCCGTCGCGTGTACACGCGCGGTCTCGGGACGACGACGCGGCACACGCGTTCTGGGGGACGCGACACGTCGCGCGGGTCCGGGCGCACACCCGAGGCGCGCGAAAACGCGACCCGCGCACGGCGCGGCAGACGTCGCCATGGGCATCGCACTCTGCCGAAAGCGGGGGATAGGCTGAAGATACTCTGTCCAAGTGGCAAGCAAGATCTTCATTTAGAAGGGAAAAAAAAGGTCTTTTCGAGCATATTTTTGCAGACTGGCCAGCTGTCTAAAATGTTTCGGAATACAACTTTTTCGGTTGAAATCTCAACCTCCCACACACTGCCAGAATACAAAAACGTTTTCAGCAGTTCCACACAAGTAACAGTTACTAGTAGTAACAGTTACCCCCCAATCGACTCACCGGGTTCGAGTCCAGCGCTCGAGTCCACTCCAGCCCCCCCCCCCACTCACTCTCCAAGCGGCTTGATCAGCGAGACGCACTTGAACTTTACCGCGGCGTACTTTTCGCGAACCGCCCCGAGCGCGCTTTTTTGCGCAAGCGCGTGGGTTTTTCGCAGCGCCGATACGCACTCCGCGAGGTCTGTTAGCTCATAGGTGGTGTAGTGCTCTAAAGTAGCACTCCAGGGCGGTTTCCCAAGCGTCTGTAGCGCAAGGGACACGCTCGCGCTCGCCACGAGTGACGGAGGGAAAACCAGCATCCCGTACTCCGCGAGGGACAGCTCGGCGAGGTAGTTTGCGAGAAATTCCGTTTTCGAATCGCTCTCCGCGGCTCTTAAGGCTCTTCGAAGAAACGTCTTAATCGTTGGTTGCGTTAACTCAAACTCAAGCGCGTCGAGCACGGTGCGCTCCATCTGCAAAACGTCATCCCGCGAGTACGTGTTGTCCGTGATGTAGCAGAACTCGTCAACCTGCGGCGCGTAGATCTCTTCGTACTTGCTCGCGATGAGCATGCAGGTCACGCCCAGGAGTTGCAGTTTCGTCCGCGCGATGGGCTGCACGGACAAACAACGGTCGATGTACCCGACACTTAAATAAAGGGTATCCGCCGAAAGCTTGTACTCCTCCGCAACCTCCACGAGCCAATCAACCAGAATCCCGCGCATCACGGCGTTCACGTCGCGCTGCGTGGTGCTCGTGTAGTGCGGATCCGGTCGTTTGGCGCTCTCCGCCTCGCGCAAGTGTTCGTAAATGTCGTCGATATACTCGACGCACATGTGCGGGTCGTTTATGTGCGCGGCGTCGATGTCCTGTGGGGTTTACAGAAAAAACGAGTCAGTTTGATGTGTTTTTGTGAGGACATGAAGAGACCTTACGCGACGTCGCGCAATCGTTCAAAAGAAAGTTTGGGACCCTGCCTGCGAAAAAGCGGTTTGAATCGATTGGGAACGCAATCGGGTTCGGGACCACCACACACGTACCGTCCATTGCTGGCTTTGTTTCGTTGTTTCCCTCAGTTCCTTGACTGATTGTCTTTCATGTGTCACCGGCACGTTCGCATCCCGCGAACGTAAACCCAAGGAGCCCCCTTTCGAACGCGTCTCGCGCTTTCCGCCGTTGGTCAAATCCCCGAGCGCCGCACGTCGCGCGGTTTCCAAATCCTGCTCCAGCGCGGACATGCGTCGCGTGGTCTGTTTGATGGGAGGAGGTGGTGTCAGTACGGTACTGTCAGTGGGGTGCACTTTTAAACTTACCAATGTCTCTCGCGTATGGACGTCACGAAACGAAGAGGAAACACAAGCACAGGGCGGGCACAGCGGACGCGCGTACCCTCATTATTTGAACGTTCGCAACACAGGTGCTCGTGCTTTTGGTTTCGCGTGCCTGAACGACGCCGTGGTGTGAACACACACGCACGTGTTATCTCCGACTAACTTGACGCGTCTCGAAAGCGAACCCCCACGAGTGTCGACCTGAGAAAATGCGCTGCGAGCGTGCCGTGACGGCGACGACTGGCGCGACGCCGGGACGGCCGAGTTTTTCAATTTGAACCAATAGGCCGAACAACGGACACGGGCATCAGAGTTTTAAAGTGTCGGGGGAAACGAGGGTCTAATAGAACTCAAAACGTCAAAAAGTGAATTTACCGAAATGCGAGACTAAACTTGGTGTGGAAGAATTTCGTTTTTGACTTTTTTCGACCTGTGTTTTATTCCCTCGATTCCATGCTGCCGGCCAAAAGAACGAAGGAACCACATAGGTTTCTTCTAAGGCCTCCGTACGCATCTGCCCCTGTAGCTCAGTGGATAGAGCGTCTCTTTCCTAAGGAGAACGTCGTGGGTTCGATCCCCATCAGGGGTAACATCTTTTTGCTTGGCCGTGTACATGGCGACGTCGTCTGTCTCGTGAGCCTATTTTCAGGGCAATCGGTGAGCAGGCGGCTCCGTGGGGACGCCCGAGGCGAGCATGGATGACGCTCGTTTTCGTTTTGCGCATTTCCATTTTTGCGAAAATTTTCGAGTCAATTCAATCCCGGGGGTTCCTGGCGCGAAATAATTTTCTTTTTGCATCCCCGCGCGACAGGCTTTTGGTTTCTAGAGGAACAGCCATGCTGTTCACGTGCAGGACGCACCCAGACGGTGTCCTTCGAGGTTGGCGAGGGCAAGAGAAGGCAAGTGGGTGCGCGGACGCCGTCGAAAGATTTGAGATTGTTTTTCGCGGCGTTCATTTTAGATTTTACACCGTCGTCAGTCCCGCTCGTCCCCTACTGCCGTACGCTTTCTTTCTCGTATCGTAACTCAAACACACAACTAAACGCTCACTCCACCCCCATCACGGGTAGCTGGATTTTTTCAATCTTCGCGAACTCCCACTCCTTGTTGCACAGCGGGCAGTTCGAGCGCGTGCGCAGCCATTTCGAGATGCAATCCAAGTGGAACACGTGCCCGCAGTTTCCCCACGCGATGCTTAACCCTTCCTCCGACGCGGACGTGGGGTTGGCTTGGTACTCGATGGAAGGCTCGTGAAGCGAGTTCCGGCAAATCGCGCACGTATCCGTGCATATGGACCACGACCACACCGCGACCGCGTTCCACTGGGTCGGTAACGGGGAGGAAGGCCGGTCAGAGACGGGCAGGTCAATAAGTTGTTTTCAAGATGGCCGGGAAAGGCGGGATTTTGTTTGTTTTAGGGCACGCGCGACCGCATTGCGTGGCGCACCACCGCAAAGGCGTGCGTTACGAACACACTGGCGCGTACCTTCTTCACCTCGAACCGTTTCTTTTCCGCGACTTCCGCCATGATCGTTCCAACGAACCCGGCTCGGACGCGGCGCGACACACTGGGAGGAGGGCGCAGATCTGAAAACGAAAAAGACATCCAGATCGACCGCGAGTTTTTAGTTTTGGCAAAAAGGCAATTTTTTTTCACTGATGCGTTGTTCCACAATCCTCGCGTCAACACACCGCTCTCTCCCTAGCTGCCTCACTCATCACACCAGCGCATCCACCAGCGACGCCCTCATGTTCGTCACCATCGCGCTCGTGTTCGCGCCCTTGAGCTTGAATATGTTTTCGATGACCTGCAGTTCCGTGGAGGTGGTGTCCAGCCCGCAAAACGCGGCCCAGTCGTTGACGATCAGGCCGGCGCTCACCACGTCGCTGCCGCGGTTCACGGTTCCCGCGACTAACGGGACTTGCAAAAGACTCGAGAGCTCATCCAGGTCCTGAATCGAGGTCTGCGGGTGCACCACCCCGCCTTGGTTGCTGAACTTGCAGTAGCTTCCCACCAAGATCTGCCCCGCCACGGTCTGGCGGAACACCTCCACTCCCAACACGTCCGCGATTATTTCCTCCGTTTCTGGTGGCGCGAAAAAGAAAACGTCAGTCTTGAAGGGCCGCGTGTATCCGTGTATCCGGGATTGGAAAGGGGTGCGACGAAGTGGGTCTGGTAACAGTTGACAGTACTCTGAGTACTGGCAAATGTTACGTACGCCATACAGGGCAGTAATCGCAGAGGCGGAACGAGGAGATTGGGAAAGCCCCGCACCTTCGTCCAAATCGGGGTGAATCAGCGCCACATAATCGTTGCACGCGATGCAGTTCCCCAGCGCTGACAGCCGCTCGTCGATTCGCTGCACGATCACGTCATCCGGAAGCGAGTTTCGTATGTGCAGCGCTTCTTGGTCCGTCACCGAGTTCGGCAGTAAAAGGCCGTTTTTGTTCCCCACGGTCATCCGCCCGACCAAGCGCGTTCCCGCGATCGACGTCTTCACAACCGGGATGTCCTGGGCGAGCTCGTTCTGGAACACGCTGTAGAAGTTTTCGGAACCGCCGATCGCGGTGAGGCAGTACGAGTTCGTCAAGTTCGCGAAAACCCCGATGTCGTTGGAGTTTTCGTACTGGTGACGAACCGCCATGTTGTCGTGAGGTGCGAGGTGCGAGGAGTGTCCGAGAGGTGTCTCTTACACGAAATCAGAAGGCCGAAGTCGTCCGTCACGTGCACGCGCGAGGTCTGTCGCACGCACCACGCACACCCAAGCGGTCTGTCAAACACGACCGGAACGCACAAACAGACGCGAGGTCAAGCGAGGTCGGGTACGCACGCGGGAGCACTCGGGACGCAAAATGCGAACGAGGCGCGTCTCACTGTGGGGGAGGCGACCGGGGTGATTCCCTTGGAAGCGGCGGCGGGTGGTCGGCGGCTGACTTTCTTTTTTCAAGGCGAAATCAACAAGGCCGATGAATTCCATCGTGACGTGTCCCAAGTCCACCGGTAAGCCAGCGCCTTGTCGATGGAAAAGAAAGGTTTTACCGATCAAGTCTGCAAGTTTGCTCGATTTCGTTTTGCGACGACAGGGTGTTGGCTGCCTTTTACAAAGTCGCCGAGTCCCCTCGCTTCACTCGTCGCGCGCGTGCGACGACGAGTGACGCCCGCCGAACATGCCCGCGCTCAGCTTGTTCGGCCGCACATGGCTGGTCGCCGCGGATGACCTCCCCGTGCCGATGATGTGTTTGATGGTCGTGCACACGGTGTGGTACGCTCCCCCTGCCGCGTACCTCCAAATCTCGCTTCCATTCTTTTCACCGTCGAACGTTCCAACTCATCTCTGGCCCTGACCCTCTCTGTCCATCCCACGTTCCCCCAACCCAAAAGGTGCGTCGTGATCCTGTTCGTGTACGAGCGCGCGCACCAGGGTCTGGAATCGCGGTGCGCCGCGGGGAAAACCGCCATGACGTGGTTGTTCGGCACGTTCACGTGTTTCTTCATCTCCATGTGCTTGGAGGGCGTGATTCTGAGGCAATCCTTGCTCGGAACCATTTTGCAGCCGGCGCAGCGCAAACACATCAACACCTTGTTGTACTGCCACTTCGTCATAACCATCGCGGACGTTTGTTTCACCGCGTTGGGGACGTTGCTTGATTACCACGTGGGGAACTCGTGCTACGTCCGGAACCACGTGCACACCGCGATCGTGGTCGTGATAGGTACGGACGGGCCTTTCCCAATCACCACGTTCCGCCTCCCTAATCGGCCCGATTACTCTTCCCTGTTTACTCATACTATGGAGTACAGTATACCCTTTCCAATCCCGGATACACGTCACGAGAGACTGACACTTTCTTTTTTTCTCTCAGTGGGCAACTACTTCATAATCGCCTGTAACTTTCTCGGCGTCGCGCTTATTTTCTCCGTCTTCGCGCACCTCCCGTCCGAAGAGCGGTGGAACCGGATGTTTGGGATATTAGGCTGCTGCCTTTGCATGCCAAGAAGTACCAACCGCGAGTACGACAACCAAGGAACCCTTTCCCAAATCGCGACGTGCTTCGGCGAGGTGTTTCAAGGCGCGGATTTGGTGCCTAGCGACATCGCCGCCGGCCTGGCGCTGTTGGCGCTGCAGCACAGGGGCCAGTTAGAAGGCGAGCCTATTGGGTGGCCGGTGACGGAAGGGAGTGGGAAGCGGGGTTTGAGACAGGCAGCTAGCGGTGGGAAACACAAAGCACGGACGAAAAGCAATGGAAACGGGGGTTCCATAACCGAGCCTCTTCTCGGCGGCGACGACGTCGCGTCGATTGAACCGACGCTCGACTCCAACGACAACTCCGACGACGACGACACCGCGGTTACGTTAGGTGAGCCCATGTCTCCTGAGGCGCTTTCTGATATGCTGGCGGAAGCCGCGCATTACGCGCGGTGGGCGCTCGCGGCGTACGGCTGGATGTTGTACACGTGGGCGAACCCCACGGGCGGGTTGGCGTTGGCGTGTAGCGCTAGGGGGCTACGCGAGTGCTGTTGCTGCTGTTGCCCCGCTGAGGCCAAGGGGCAGCAGGAGGGCATGAGGATCGACCCCGAATCCGGGTTGCCGGAAGGAGGAACGCGCGCGCCAGTAGAGAGCCTGGACCGTGAGGCCCTGAAAACATGCGCCGGCATCAAAGGCGAGGATTTGTTTTACGTCTCCTTCACCAACGGCGTCGGCGAGCAGCCGTATTTCATCGCGCGGGACGTGTCACGGAAAGCCATCGTGGTTTCCGTGCGAGGCACCATGTCGGTTCAGGACTGCATCACGGATAGCATGTACAAACCAGTGTTGCTTGACGGACACACAATCGGGATGCCGCACTTGCGAGGGAAACAGCTTCACTGCCACGCCGGTGTGGTAACGGCGACGAACTTCATCTTAAGCGACCTCGAGCGACACCGGATTTTGCACCAAGTGCTGCTCGGCGAAGCGGTGGCGGGTGATACCGCTGGGCCCTCCGGGACCTTCGCCGAGGAAAGAAAACCAGCAGGAGACCAGCGGTTGACCAACGCTCAAGCCAAAGGGCACCAAGGGTGGTCCCTCGTGATTTGCGGGCACTCGTTAGGCGCGGGGGTCGCGACGGTTCTTTCCCTGCATCTGCGCGCTTCGTTTCCCGACGTGCGGGTTTGGGGCATCGAACCTCCCGGGGGTTTGATGAGCGCGGAGCTCGCGAAAGCGTGCGGAGAGTGGACGGTTTCGTCGATTCACAACAACGACTTGATCGCGCGTTTATCAGGTCCGTGTCTTTTGAAACTGCGACAAGACCTGGTGGACGCGCTGACGCGGTGCAAGGTTAGTAAGTTTTCGTTATTAGCGAGGGTCACGCTGGGCGCCAAGGACTTGGAGGAGAGCGACGTGCTGCTCCCGCCCGGCGGCCAGGGCGCGGATGAAGCCTCCGCGCTCCGCACCGCGTTCCTCGAGTTCCATAACAGGCAGGTAACCGAACGCCCGCTGATGGCCGCGCAGTTGTACCCGCCCGGCCGGCTGTTGCATCTGCGAAGACTGCCGCTCGGGCGGAAGAAACCGTCGTCGCTCGCGGAGGCGTACGAAGGTACGCGTTGCGTTTCCCAAATCCAGGCACACTGTTTGATGCCCCTCTGTGACTACACTGGTCAAAAAAAGGAAGTATACTACTAGTAACATTTACCAGTATTGCAACTGTTACAAAACCCATACTCGAGACTCACGACTGACACTTTCTTTTATTTACCGTAAGCCCGCTGGGTCACCGCTAAGCAGCTCATGCAACGCGGGTTACTCGTAACCCCCGATTTCTTCACCGACCACTTTCCCGATAAAGTAGTCGCCGTGCTCAGCGAGCTAGCGATGAAGTACTCGAGTGCGAGCAGCGGGAACGGGATGACCAAGCACTACTCCTTCAGCGACGGCGCGCTCGGAGATGGAACTTCTGAAATTGCAAGTCAGGCGCAAGCGGTTGGGTCGAATGTAGATAATCTAAGCGCGCCGAGCGCTTCGCCGCGAAGCGCGAATCTCATGGAGGACTTGGTGAAGGAACAGCGGGGGGACACGAACCGGTGGGACGACACCAACCGAGACCGGTGACAACGGGTTTCTTTTTCGGGAAGTAGTCATTGTGTAGGCGATTGTAAAAGGTATGGATACATGTCATTTCTCAAATTAGTTTACTTTTTCTCTGCTGGCTCTTCCTTCTTCGCATCTTCATCTTGTATCTTGATCGTGTGGTCAAACACCCAGGGTTTCCACTCCGCCATCTTCGGAATCAAACCCAGTTCATCTCTGGCTTGCGCCACCAGTTCTTCGAGTTGCCCGCTTCCAATCGCGGCCTCGATCGCGCCTGGGTCTTCGTTAGATTCGATGATCGATAACCGGTGCTCGTACGTCTGCTCCACAACCTTGCGGTACCCCGCATCTTCGGGAATCGAGGCCCGGACGGAACGCAGCACCTGTTTCACCAAGTCGCCGAGCACCTGCCGGCCGTTCGGGATGACCTCAAGGCCCACGATACCCGTGGTTTGCTTCAGGCTCTGCAAACAAGCCGCGCGGAGGAAGAAACTCATGGCGGCCGGCTTGAGGGAGACGTGCGAGCAGGTCTGATGAACGGGTGGGGAATCCCTGGGGACATTTTTTTTTTTGCAAAATCGGTTCTTGTCTTTTCGCGGTCTCCCCAGTCGTCTCGCGAAGTCGAACACACCCCCGCGGCTTGGATCACACCTCCCCGCAGCGCGGCACGTGGACTGCAAGCGCGTTCACCCCGCGGCGCGATCGAGCATGGCCGCTCGAGACTCCGCGCACGGCGTCGCCCCCGACGGCACCAAGAAAAGAGACGAGGACTCGGACGACGGCGTGGAATTCTCGCCGTTCTGGGGGATCGAAAAGGGCGCGGTGTTGCAGGAGGCCCGTTGCTTCAACGACTCACAGCTCGACCCGCGGCGATGCCAGCAGGTCATCACCAAGCTGCTTTACCTGTTGAACCAAGGCGAGACGTTCACGAAGGTACGTGAGGGTTACCCGATCGGCAACGGGCAGACTACCGTGCCAAACCGAACCCAACCCGCGCCGCGATCGCACGCCCCCACGTCGAGGTCGAACTGGACGATGTCTCCTCTCCGGGTGGTTCGTCGGAACTCGCTTTTGAGATTCAATCATCTTTTCTCGTCGCCTTTTTCGCCGCGCCGTTGATCCAAACTCGTTCACAGACAGTCTCTTGGGCACAGTGCCTTACCTGTTTCCGCGCCTCAACACTCCACCCTCCAACACCCATCAGACCGAAGCCACGGAGGTTTTCTTCAGCGTCACCAAGCTTTTCCAAAGCAAAGACAGCAACCTGCGTCGGATGGTGTACTTGATAATCAAAGAGATCTGCCCGACCTCGGACGAGGTGATCATCGTGACATCCTCGCTGATGAAGGACATCAACTCGAAAATCGACTTGTACCGCGCGAACGCGATTCGGGTGCTGTGCTCGATTATCGACTCTGGGCTGCTAGGGCAGATCGAGCGGTACTTGAAGCAAGCCGTGGTTGATAAAAACGCGGTGGTGAGCAGCGCCGCGCTCGTGAGCGGCATTCATCTTCTAAACGTAAACGCCGACATCGTGCGCCGGTGGTCCAACGAGGTCCAGGAAGCCGTGCAAAGCAAGAACCCTGTTGTGCAGTTCCACGCGTTGGGGTTGCTGCACCAGATAAAAATCAACGACCGTTTGGCGGTGTCCAAGCTGGTGACGCAGCTCACGCGAAGCGCGGTGCGAAGCCCGTTGGCGCAGTGCCTGGTGATTCGGTACGTCGCGCAAGTTATTAAAACAAGCACCAGCGAATCCGGCGGGGAGGACGGCCCGGGCCGGCCTTTCTACGACTTTCTGGAATCCTGCTTGAGGCACAAAAGCGAGATGGTTATTTTCGAAGCCGCGCGCGTGATCACGGATTTGAACCAAGTCACGCCGCGGGAGCTGCAGCCGGCGATCACGGTGCTGCAGCTGTTTCTGAGCAGCAGCAAGCCCACTTTAAGGTTCGCCGCGATCCGGGCGCTGAACAAAGTAGCCATGATCCACCCCCTGTCTGTTACGAACTGCAACATCGACATGGAGGCGCTAATTGGGGACAGCAACCGCTCGGTCGCTACGCTCGCGATCACCACGCTGCTCAAAACCGGCGCCGAGTCCAGCGTGGACCGCTTGATGAAGCAAATCACAACCTTCATGAGCGACATTCAGGACGAGTTCAAAATCGTCGTCGTCGAGGCGATTCAGAGCCTGTGTCTCAAGTTCCCGGCGAAGCACCGGGCGCTGATGAACTTCCTGTCCGGGATTCTCCGTGAGGAAGGCGGGTTCGAGTTCAAGCGCGCGATCGTGGACTCCATCTTGTGTTTAATCAAAGCCATCCCGGAAGCGAAAGAAAGCGGGCTGGCGCACCTCAGCGAGTTCATCGAGGATTGCGAGTTCACGTATTTGAGTTCCCAGATTCTTCACCTGCTGGGTGACCAAGGCCCTTCGACCGCGGACCCTTCCAAGTACATCCGGTTCATTTACAACCGGGTGATTTTGGAAAACGCGACGGTGCGCGCGAGCGCCGTGTGCGCGCTCGCTAAGTTCGGCAACGTACCATCCCTGCGGTCCTCGATTCTGGTTTTGTTGCGAAGGTGTTTGTACGACAACGACGACGAGGTGAGGGACCGCGCCGTTTTTTTCGTTGCAGCGCTGCAAGAGCAATCGCTCAGGGTGGAACAGGGCGGCGAGGAGCAAGGCGCTTTGACTCAAACGGACCACGCCGGGTTCGACACCCCGCTTGGCGCGCTGGAGCGTTCGCTTAGGGAGTACGTCGCCGGCCCGGCGTCAAGCGCGTTCGACGTCAGTGTCGTGGACCACACCCCCGAGGCGCCCCCGACGCCCAAGCGAGGAACCGGGCCGAAGAAAAAGCAAGCAGAGACAGCCGCGCCGGTGGTCACCGTGGACGCGCAGCTGGAGCTCGCGAAGGCGGAGGTGAGCGCGATGCCCCAGTTTGCGCGGTTCGGGTCGGTGTTTAAGTCCGTCGCCGCGGTGGCGCTGACCGAGGCGGAAACGGAGTACGCCGTGGTTTGCGTGAAGCACATTTTCGCGGAACACGTGGTTTTCCAGTTCAAGTGCACGAACACGATCGAGGAACAGGTCCTGGAGGATGTTTCCGTGGCGATGGATTTGATCGAGGGCGAGGAGATTTTCGAGGAAACCGAAACCGTCACGCTGGCGCGCATGCCCCTGAACAAGGAAGGCAGCACGTTCGTATCGTTCCAGTTCACACCCGGAACCTTCGTGGCCGCGAAGTTCGCGTGTATCTTAAAGTTCACTTCCAAAGAAGTGGACCCGTCATCCGGCGAGCCGGAAGAGGACGGCTACAACGACGAGTACGTCTTGGAGGATTTGGACTTGCACGTTTTGGATTTCGTCAAACCAGGTGGGAGCGTGAATTTCCGGAAACAGTGGGACGAAATCGCGGAGCAAAACGAGCGCGTCGACGACTACGGCTTAGGCCAGCGGGAGAGCCTTGAGGAAGCCGTTGACGCGGTGACGCAGATTCTCGGTATGGCGCCTTGCGAGTCATCCGAAGTCGTGCCGCCCAACGCGCGGTCGCACTTAACCCTTCTCGCGGGCACATACGTCGGCGACGTCCAAGCGCTCGTGAAGATGAACCTGGGAATCGACGCGACAGGAAACGTGGCGATGAAACTTTCGGTGCGATCAACAGACGCGTCAGTGAGCGACTTGATTCACCAGATCATCGCAAACGCGTAAGAAAAAAGTAAAGAGGGCGCGTGTAATGGAAGACGCATTCTGATCACAACGCACTCTAAAAACACCACCGAACGTATGTACCCACCTACCGGCAACAGTTACTACAAGAAAAGGAACAGACCTTCAAAAGGCGTCGCCATTGGGCGTTCGCGTGCACGCCGCCGACGCCTTTGGGAACGTTCGTTCCTTTTCTCGTACTACGCGTTGCCGGTAGGTGTGTCCGTAGGGTACTGTGTGTTTCTCATCGCTACGCACTCTTTTCACAGGTACACCTGTCTCGTAATTTTTGCAAACAACATCCCCAAAATTATTTCTTCCCCGCCGCCGCCTTCGCCTCCGCCTCCGCGTTCGCCTCGTCGCACAGCGCGGTGAGCTCTTTGGTTTGTAGCACGCGGTACTCCACGTTTTCCTTCGTTTCCGCGTTGATCCACCCGACTTCGCTCATCTCCACCTTCTCTGCTTCTAGCTTGGTGCTGTCCATGGTTTGCTTTAAAACTTTGGTGGCGAGCTGCTTCGCTTCCAGAAGCGTCATGCCTTCCTTGTATTCCGTTTTCAAAATCGCCTGCGCCGCCGTGGCGTTCGCGCCAATCGCGGTGGCCATCCACCCCGCGTAGTTCCCAGAAGGGTCGCTTTGGTACAACTGGAACCCGCAGTTTTTGTCCCACCCGCCGAACAAAAACGAAACCCCAAACGGTCTTAGTCCGCCGTATTGCGTGTACCCTTGTTTCTGGTCACACAAAGTTTGGACTAACTGCTCCATCGGTACTGGTTCTTGGTACGTCATCAAGTACCGTTGAGCCGTGAGCCTGGCGCTGTTGATTAGTATGTTCGCATCGCTGTTGATGCCCGCCACTGCGACGCCCAAGTGGTCGTCCAGCTTGTGCATCTTTTCGGAAGACGTGCCAGTCTCCAGGAGCTTACTCAAGATCTTCTTCTCCGCAGCCAAAACAACGCCGTGGTCCGTGCGCACGCCCACCGCCGCGCCCGCGTGGCTGATGGCCTCCATGGCGTACTCGACCTGCACGTTGGGGGTGGGGTTTGGTCAGGTTGGTGGTTGGTCTTCTTGAGTCACGACGGAAAGAGTCAAGACTGTTTCGGGTCGATGTCGATGTGAAGGGATGACGGAAAAAGCACGTCGGTCGATCGGGTCGGGGTTCATTTGAAATCGGACCCGACCGCGGCCGTCTAGATCGTCGTGACCCTCGTCGTCTGGGTTTAAGGAAACGCACCTGGTACAAACGGCCCTCGGGGGAAAACGTGGTGGTGTGCGAATCATAACGACGCGCCATGGTGGATGATGCCTGCGGGGCGTCGACACGACCCTGCGCCCTGATGTGATCTCGCGCCCAGCCAGATCTGGTCGAGCGACTCGTCAACAACAATCAAAATCGAGAATTTTCCTTCTCGCGAGCCATTTTCTACACGTCATCGCAGACCCCGACGCGCCTTCGCTCGTCGCACGAGTGCACCACCAAACGCACGTCACATGATGCTTTCCTTGGCGCGAGTGGCGCGCGTTTCCGCGATTCGCGGCAACGCCGCCGCCACCTCCGTGTCCTCCACGCGGAGCTACCACAAGAACGTACGTGGGGGAATCGTTGATGTTGTTTTTCTTCGAGGAACGACGACAACGACGACTGACTGAATTTAGGGTTCACTCCGAGTGTCCCTCCCCACTCGCCCCACACACCATCCACTGACCCCTGCCTCCCGAAACAACCTCCCCAAACATAACAGGTGGTTGATCACTTCGAGAAACCGCGGAACGTGGGTTCGTTCGACAAAACGGACGCGAACGTTGGAACGGGTTTAGTAGGCGCCCCCGCGTGTGGAGACGTGATGAAACTGCAAATCCGCGTGGACGACGACGGGAACATCATCGACTCGTGTTTCAAAACCTTCGGGTGCGGCAGCGCGATTGCGAGCTCATCCGTGGTCACGGAGTGGGTCAAAGGACAACACGTGGACCAGGCGGTGACGATTAAAAATAACGAAATCGCGAAACACTTGAACCTGCCCCCCGTGAAACTGCACTGCAGCATGCTCGCGGAGGACGCCATCAAAGCCGCCGTGCTCGATCTGAAGGCGAAGATGGCCAAGGCGAAGGAAGCAAAGGAAATTTCGCAGTGAGAGAGGAGTGGACCGTGTTTTCCGGGTCATGTCGTTTGTTTGAGTACCCGGTAGAGCTGAGCTACTGTGCTATGCATAATTAGTAAAAGAGAGATCATTGTATACCTTGTTTTGTAAAATAAAAATCGATACGTCGTATCGAAAGCAAACCTAAATCGAAACTCTTTTTTCTTCTCAAACAATCCAAATCATGCCTCCAACGCTTTCCTCACCCCGTCCACTACTCTCTTGACCGCCTGGAACGACGGTGACTGGTTTGTTGACGCATCAAACAGGGATTGTCCTTTCTCCCCCGCGAGCGCGATTGACGGATCAAGCGGGACTTTGCCAAGAAACGGAACCCCGTGGTCGGCGCACATCTTCTCGGCGCCGCCCCGGGTGGCAGAGAAAACGTCCACCTCGACGCACGCGCTTCTAGGATCATGACCTAGACTCACGCAGTGCGCCTCGATGACCGCTTTGATCTTATCAGACAGAGCTTTGGAGTTTGTCAGGGAGTCCTTGTTGTCTGTGTCTCCATCAGCATCCGCACTACCTGTCAAAAATCCCACTTTCTCCAGCCCAACCTTCAAGCCGCTCATGTTTTCCACCACCCCCAGCACGGGGACGCCCACTTTTTTGCAAAAGCTCAGTTCCTTTCGCACGTCCGCCATGGCTATTTCCTGGGGGGTGGTGACAATCAACGCACCGCTGATTCCGGCTTGTTTCAGGTACTGCACGATTGAGAGGTGCTCATCGCTCGTCCCGGGGGGCGCGTCAACAACCAGAAAGTCCAACTCGCCCCACTCCGTGTCTTTCAGGAACTGTTTGATCAGTCCGTTTTTCCGCGGCCCGCGCCAGATCACGGCGTCGTCCGGGTTGGGAAGTAGAAAGCCGATGCTCATCACGGCAAGGTTTTCCGCGACGTACACAGGCTGCCACCCCGAGGCGCTTTTGTGCACGTCCTGTCCTTCCGCGGCGAACATGATGGGCGCGCTCGGGCCGCAGATGTCGATGTCCAACAGGCCCACGTCTTTTTCGGGATCCGAGGCCAAGCCGTACGCCAGCTGCGACGCGAACGTGCTTTTCCCGACCCCGCCTTTCCCCGACAAAACGAGAATCTTGTGCTTCACGTCTTTCAGTCGTTCCGCCACCGCGACGACGTCAGGATCAACGCCTTTAGGCGCGGTGGCGCAGGCGTTTTGGTTGGGACACCCGGCACACCCCGGACGAGTACCCGCCTCGTCCGCGTCCGTTCCGGGACACGACTCGTTCGCATCGGCGGGGACGTTGTCAGGCGTGTCGGTGTTCGTCATGGTATCAGGTGCGCCGGTGTTCGTCTGGGATGGGGTGGACACGAATTGAAACCACCCACGGACGAAGCGCGGTCTGTTGTGGTGCCGCTGGGCAGAGATCTGGTTATTTGCGATTTGCCAAAAAGCGCCCAAAAAAGCACGCGATGGCGAGATTGCTCGCAAGCCCGTTGCCGGTCAAAAATGGCGATCAAAAATGGATTTTGCGTTTCAAATGCCAAATCTCGGTCGAATTTCACAGCAAATCCCGGTCGGATTTCCTGCGCACACTTGCCGTGTTGCCGACAGCGAAAAAGAGCAAAGGATCACAATCGGCTTCTTCCCGCGGGCGCGCGATCACTGTCTCCATTCCAGCGGAGCAGGTCTCCCACCAGGCCGTTAGGTTCGCGAATCGACTCGCGGCGCTCTGGCGCGAGTGGAACCCGGGAACTGCGGCTGGGTAACTGTGCAGTGGTAACACAGGCGAGTGTATCGGGGGCCGGTGGAGTTGCCAAAAGGCGGGATGGAAAAGGCCGGCGCCGTGAGGTTTTCCACCCCGAGAGACGGCGCGGACCCGGCGGGCGGGTTCCCGGTTTCAGGCGGGAAGAAGTTTTTAGCCGAGGGAGACAGTGATTCTTCTGAGGACAGTGCGAGTGGTAACAGCAGCGCGGATGAGGACGAACAGAGTTGGATCTCCTGGTTCTGTTCCCTGAAGGGCAACGAGTTTTTCTGCGAAGTCGACGAGGAGTACGTGCAGGACGATTTCAACCTTAGCGGGTTGTCCAGCATGGTCCCCTACTACGACTACGCGCTTGATTTAATTCTGGACGTGGAAAGCCCAAACGACGACATGCTCACGGAACAGCAACACGAGCTCGTGGAGAGCGCGGCTGAGATGCTTTACGGGTTGATTCACGCGCGGTACATTTTGACCTCACGAGGGATGGTCGCCATGCTGGAAAAATACAAACAGTGCCACTTCGGGTAAGTATTTCCCACCCACCACATTCCGCCTCCCTGATTGCCCATACGAGACTGACGTTTATTTTTACGATCTCAGGCGGTGCCCGAAAGTGTTTTGCAACAACCACCCGTGTTTACCGGTAGGTACCTCGGACGTGTTCCGAACCGCCACCGTGAAGATCTTCTGCCCCAAGTGTTGCGACATATACTTCCCAAGGTCGAAGTACCAGGTACGTGTGTAAGGCTTTCACAAATCCAGGACACTGTTTACCGCCCCTCTCCGACTGCACTCGCACCATGAGTGAATACCTTGAGGCGCTGCAGACCTACATTCATCACGAGTATACCCGCACTCGCCGACTGACCCTTTTCTTTCCCTTTTCTTACCCTTTTCTTCCCCTTTTCTTCCACAAAAACAGGGTAACATCGACGGCGCGTATTACGGCACCACGTTCCCGCACCTGTTTCTGATGACCTACGGGTACTTGAAGCCGCCCGCGTGCTCCACGGAGTACGTGCCGCGGATTTTCGGGTTTCGGATTCGGGAAAAGAAAAGCGAAGTCGAAACTTTGCAAAACAAAAAAGGACAGAAGGAGGGAGGGAAAACCGGCCTGCAAGGGGGAGAGGGTACGAACGATGGCGTGGCTGGGGCGTGAGGAGTGATTTGTGGTGAGGAGGGAACGAGAGGATGGTGGTGACACTACTACCGGACTCGCGATGTAACTTGATCAATCAACGGATCCGTCGACTGTGCGCTTCTTTCTTTTCTAAAACAGAACTCCTATTTTCGCATCTCTCAATTTCGTAAACACCACCGTTCGCCGTCCGAGCTCGTCATCGGTCGCTGCGCGTAGGAGGACGATCGGCACTGATGAAGGCGTACACGTTCCGCGTATTCAACAAAACGGTGCGTTTTGTGCGGGTTTGATGCGCGACATGCGGCAGCACGACCGACTAAACACCGCGCGAACGCGATGCCTGACCTTTTCTTCGTCTCGCCAATCTTTTCCCATTCGTCTCCACAGGGCGTATGCCTGTTCAACCACGCGTGGCCAGGCACGGCGCATACCTCGCTGGACGACGACACGCGTAAGATGCTGTTTGGGTCGTTGTTTTCGTTGAAGCAGTTCATCGGGAAGATGACGCCGTTTTTGGATCAAAGCGGAGACGGAACCGGGGCCGCGACTTTGGGAGGGTACTACTCCTTCCGAACGAACAACTACAAAACACACGTCCACTCCACCCCGACGGGGTTGTTGTTTCTTTTAACCACCGAACCTGGGGTTGGGAATTTACAAGACGTGATGCGGAAGCTGCAGCTGAGTTTTGTGGACGTGACCGCCAAGAACCCAGCCGCGGGCGGGCCGGACGAGTTACCGTCGGAAGTGTCATGCGCCGCGTTGACGAAAAGCGTAGCCGCGGCGATTGAAGCGGCGAGCGCGGAAACGAGGTAGGAGTTTTTTTGTGTATATCCGCATTACTCGAACAAGGTAGTATTACTCACCGCCATTATTAAAACACCAGGTCCAGGTATTTCTGTCGCGGCACCTTCGCCGAGGTTCCGTCTTCGGGTTCGACTTGGTACAACCCGCGCATGAAGTCGGTCACCACGCCGGCGCTGACCCGCCGCAACAGTTTCAAATCCGCCCGTGTTTCACCGTGCGTCTCGGTCGCCACGGCGTGCAGGGTCTGTAGGGTTCCGAAACCGTGAAGATTCAAGGCCATCTCCGCCTCCAGCGTCTCCGCGAAGTACCGCGCCAGGTTGCTGTTCAGCGAAGGCGGGTTGAGGCTCCAGTGCGCCGCAAGCCGCACGTGGTTCTCCACCGTTTTCGGGTCGAAGTATGTCTTGGCCCTGGTGACGACATCCGGGTTGGCTTTCCTCGCGAGCGTGTGCGACAAGTGAAGCGCCTCGGTTATGTTGGCGAGGTACACCAGAGGCGCGTCCGTAGTTTCGTACTTCTTGACCCGCGACGCGAAGAAACGCAACAAGTCGTCGTCCCCGGATCGCTCGGCGCACGTTTCCGCGACGAGCGCTTCGCACGCGAACTTGTCACTCGCCGATCCCTTGGCGAAAATCGCGTCGAGAAACAAAAGCATCTCGTTCATCACCCCCGAAACAAGCACCAAGCCTTTCTTATCCCCCGCCTCCACGAAAGCGTCCCAGCTCATGCGCATCCAGTGGAACACGTGTTTGTCGAAAAGGTTCGACACGGACGCGACGTCGCTACGCGTTTTGTGCTCATCCGCGACCGAGCCATCCCTCGTCGCCAGGCGTAAACGCGCGAACACCACGAAGAAGTGCGCGATGCCCAGGAAACTGTGCACCCTACTGCTGTGCTCCTCGGACGAAGAAACGACACCGGAGATGTGTTCCAAATGCCGCAGCTGGTTCCAAGCCGCGAGGAGGATCTCGTTGAACCCGCCGTCCGCGAGCTGGTTTGCGAATTTCGCCAAAGCGAAACGAGCCGCGACGTCGCGCTCGCCAACCGGGTGTTGGAATAGCAAATTGCCACCCGACGCGTCGGTCAAACCCTCGATATCCGCCGTGAACGCCCCCACCGTGTCCGCCGTGAGCACCGCGCCGTTCTTGCCGCTGTTCGCCTTGCCTCGCTTCCCGCCCCCGCCGGTGACCTTTTCGCCAAAGTACCCGCCGGGCGCGAAACGCAAATCGGAGCCGATCAGCGATTTCCGTTTCCCGGTCCCCACCGCCGCCTTCGCGATGATCTTCGCGGTGGCGCCTCCGAAGCGCCCGTGCCGCATCTGCGTGCTTTTCGCGCGACAGGTGTCGATGAAGGACCGCGGTTTGACGACCGGCGCGACGTCGTCGGTTTCGTCGTGTTTATCAACCGGGTCGTCGAAGCCGGTATCTTTTTCAAAACCGCCCTTTTCAGGAACCTTTTCTTCGGGAGCGCCGTATAACTCCTCGCCGCCCTCGCCTTTCACGTCATCTCCAATCGTTTCCTTCCGTAAAACCCGCGTCAGCTGCGACGGCGACTGGCTCGCGAAGAGCAGGTGGAAAGTCTCTATCAGCAAAGCTGAGTCCTCGGAGAACGGTTTCTTTCGCGAATCTTTGGCCATCTGCGCCAGGGCGTCGAGGACGCGCAAGTCGTGCAACATTTTCACCAAGTTTGCGCGCAAACGTTGCGCCGCCGCAAGCACCGTGGCTTCGCCTCTTGTTTCCCTCGGCGCTTCCGCAGCGAGCAACAGGTTCCGCACGAAGGTCACGAACAGCTGAACAAGCCGGCCGTCGTCGTCTTTCAAACGCAACACGCTGTTTTCGAACCGCTCCAGGGGCCCCGCGAGGCGCGAAAACAGCACCGCGAACGCGTCGCCGTTGGCGGCGCGAAACCGAAACATCGTCTGCAGCGCCTGCCTTGTGACTCGTTTCTGGGTTATTTTGTTGGACGCGTCGTCATCGGGGGGTAGGGTAAGGAACACAAGCAGTTTCACCGCATCCAGAGAAACTTGTGTGTGCTCCGGGGTGTGGTACGTCAAGATCAACGGAAGCACATCCTTCTCCAACACGTTCCACGCGTGAAGCGCCAGGGCGACGGGCCGGTCTTTGGATTGGTCGCGTCGTAGGAAACGAAGCAGGTCCTGAAGTGTCTCTGCGGTTTTTATTATGGGGAACGGGTGGCAGGGGTTGGGGGGAGTGGTGAGTACGGAGACAGTGAGTAGAAGATGCTATGCGTGCGCGTCGTTCGATGCTGGAGAATACTGCCGGATCTCAAAGCTGTGCGCGTTTCGTTCAAAAATCAACCGGTCGCGACGCACCGTGGCACTGCGGGTCCTTGACGTAAACCTCGCGCCCGTCAACCCTGTGCTTCTTCCCCAACGAGCTCGCCAGGCTCTGCAGGTGCGCCTCGTCGAACGACGCCCCCGACTCCTCCATCGTGCCGGTGCGAATGACACCCGGTCTGGGACGGGTGGAAACCAAAACAACTTTGAAAAAGAGGAGGAGGAGAACGACGATGAACAAGTTGAAAGCGCGTGGCGAGCAAAATGTTTCCATCACTCCGGCACGCGGCGGCGCTTGTAACGATGCGTTCTGCGGCATGACCCACGACGAGGCTGGCCAGGTGGAGTCCCTGGACATCGAGGATGGCTCCGCGCTCCTGTGCTGTGACGAAAAAGTGGAAACAGCAACCACGACGGGCGATGGTACCGCGACAACCACAATCGACGATGTTAAATCAAACGCGTTCCTGCAGCGCCCCGTCTTCGGCGCCCCACTCTGGGCGTGGGCCCAGATCGTCGCCGCGGTTCTCGCGATTTCCACCGCGGGGATCGCGTTCAACCAGCTCCCAAGTATACCCCCCCTGAGGCTCGCGAGCTGGCGCATGCAAGCCACGAGTTTGGTGCTTTGCGTCCCGGCTTGCAGGGAGTGGGGAAACTTGGACAGTGAGTTGAAAACCAAAACCTGCAGTAAAACGACGTTGCAAAAACTTGTATTCTCCGGCTCGTGTTTAGGCACGCACTTCGGTCTGTGGGTGGTGAGCCTGCAAAGCACGACCTTGGCGCACAGCTTGTTGCTGGTGACGTGCACGCCCTTGGTGCTGGCGTTCGGGGGGTACTTCCTGGGGTTCGCCGTTTCAACGGGCGAGCTCGTCGGCGCCGCGCTCGGCGTCGCCGGCGTCGCGGCGGTAGCCTCGGACGCCGGTACCGGACACCGCGGTACACAAAAAATGGAACACGCCGCGACGTGGCAAGGCGACATCATCAGCCTCGGCGCGTGCGTGGCGATAATCGGATATATGGTTATGGGCAGACAGTTGCGACAGTGGATGCCTTTGTTCGCGTACGCCTTTCCGGTGACCTTGGTCAGCGCGGTTTTTTTAGCGGCGGCGTCGGCAGTTTTGGAGCGGGGGGCAATTGAGTTGGAGGGACAGCCTGGTTCGTTGAAACGTGATTCCGCCAGCCACTCTTCTTACACCCTGTTGGGTTGGTTTTTCCACTTGGAATATTTATGGGTAATAACCTACCTCGCCCTAGTGCCGGGCCTTCTCGGGCACACCGGGTACATCAACGTGTTGAAGCACGTGTCGCCGTTGGTGGTGAGCACGTCGCTGACGGCGGAACCTTTACTGGGGGCGTTGATTGGGTTTTTTGTCGGCGTCGCGGACGCCCCGGGCGTCGCGACCGGGGTGGGTGGGACACTTATTTTACTAGCAGTGGTGGCGGTCATCGTGGCGTCCGCGAACCGAGAGGCGAACGGATAGTTATACGTAGCTAGAGTAGACTTAAGTAGACACGCCCGATTAACGAGACGAAGTGCGCCGCGTACTTAAAAGCTTTACTCTTTTTTTTCAGGAAAGGTCAATCACCGCAGCGACAACGGCACGACGAAGGCGTTCGTGACCGTGGGTGGCTTGAATGGTGCTTCCGTGGACGGCGGTTCGTCCGTGTCGTGCCACTTGACGTCCACCCCTACCCGGCCCACCACGGGCTCCGCGACTACCAAACCGCCGCGCGCGCCGTCGCGGATGTGCAGCGCCTGCGAAACCGAGGCGCGCAGATCCCGCGTGTCCCCATCCTCCACGATCTCGAGCACCAAGGTCTTGGCGTACTCCACCTGGTCCCTTGTTCCCACGATTTCGCACAGCCCGCTGTTCCGCGTGACCCGCATCGCCGCCCCAGTGATCGTGATGAGCTCCGCGATCTTGCTCCCGCCTTTACCAACCACCCGGGACGCGTGCAGCCCGCAGTTTATGAGCACGCCAATCGTGCCATCCGACAAAGCCGTGGGCTCGGAAACCGTCGCCACGAAAGGCGCCATGCCCACCTGCACGGGGACCTCGGGCGCGGGGGCGCTGGGGGCGGACATCGCGGAAAGCGCCGCCCGGGGTCGTAACACGCGGCAGCGAGCCGACCTGTGAGGAGCCGGCGGACGAATCATCCAAAAGTGTGGAAGTTTCGTTGCAGAGTTTCAGAGTTTCATTGCGTTGCAGTCAGGAACTGAAAATAAAAAATGCGACGCATTTCAAACCCCGTTATTCACCCAATTCCACCTCAGCAGATCTAAAAATCTTTTGTCGGGAGATTATCCGATTTCCTTCTCAGACCGGGTCATTCATTCCGCACCGCGTCGAGGCCCACCTCGCGCGACTCACCGCAGGCAGGCTTCGCTTCCGAGGGACCCCCCACGTACACCATGGCCGCGCACCTCGCGCAGGGCGCGTCGGTGTTCGCCTCCGCGGCCAAAGCGTTCGGTTCGGAAAACAAATCGAGAAGGATCGGATTGGTTACGACGCGCGGTGGTGCGCGCGGTGGTGTTGTCCGCGCCGCTGCGGCGTCTCCGGACCCGATTTTGCTACGAGCCGCTAGGGGCGAGCAAGTGGAGCGGCCTCCTGTGTGGCTAATGCGCCAGGCGGGCCGGTACATGGCCGAGTTCCGGGAGTACAGCAACAAGTACCCGTTTCGGCACCGGAGCGAGACTCCCGAAATCGCGATCGAGCTCAGTTTGCAGCCGTGGCGCGCGTTCAAACCAGACGGGGTGATTATGTTCAGCGACATCCTGACCCCCCTCCCCGCGATGGGCGTGGAGTTCGACGTCGTGAAAGGCAAAGGGCCCGTGATTGGAACCCCGGTACGGACGATGGCGGATGTCAAGGCGCTGAAACCCTTGGATGACCCGGACGCTTCCTTACCCTTCGTCCGGGAAATCCTGTCAACCCTGCGCAAAGAGATCGACGGCCAGAGCACCGTGCTTGGGTTCGTGGGGTCCCCGTGGACCCTCTGTGCGTACAGCATGGAAGGCAAAAGTGACCGGCATTTGATTCAAACAAAACAAATCATGACCCAGGACCCGGAAACCCTGCACGCGTACCTCAACCACCTCACCGAAGCGCTTGGGGTGTACGTGTGCCACCAAATCGACTGCGGCGCGCAGGTGGTGCAGATCTTCGACTCGTGGGCGCACCACCTCTCCCCTTCCCAGTTCCTGGAGTTCTCGCACCCGTACAACGAAAGGGTGATTGCCATTGTCAAGGCGAAGTACCCCTCCACGCCGCTCATTTTCCACGCCAACGGGGGCGTGGGGAAGCTTGAGGCGCTTGCGCAGTCGAGCGCCGACGTGATCGGGCTTGATTGGAACACTTCCATGGTCGAAGCGCGCGCGGTGCTCGGTCCGGACCGCGTTTTGCAAGGGAACATGGACCCCATGTACCTCTTCGCGGACAAGCAGCGGATCTACAAGGAAGTGGAGAACAACGTGAAAGATGCGGGAAAAAAAAACCTCATCCTGAACGTCGGGCACGGCGTGGTGCAAGGCACCCCCGAAGAGAGCGTCGGGCACTTTTGCGACGCCGCGAGGGCCAGCGTGTACGCGAAGGAAACGGTCGGCGCGTAGGGGTGGCATCATCAAATAATATCCTGGCGAAAGCGTGGACAGAAAGAGTGGGCGGAGTACGTAGTAGCTGTTACTAGGGGGAATGAGTCCTTTTCCGAGTACTAGCTCGTGTTAATCCACGGTTTCGATACGCGAAATACTACAGGCGCTATCTAAAGAGTCTATTCAGCAAATCACGACAGGTCACGTCCTCAAAAAGCCTCGGAAGGTGTAACGCTCGACCTCGAGCCACAACGACGCGCACACGACGCGCAAACGAACCCATCCACTCTTTCCAACGCAATGTCCGGTAAAAAAGCTCGCGCGCGAAAGGAAAAGCGCGAGCGCCGCCGCGATGCGAACGCGGGCGAGGCCATCCCCCGCTTCCCCGACCACCTCGTCGCCACTCACATTCTTAGATCTGAGTATTTCGACGATCCCGCAGACCTCGCACGGCTCCCAGCGGTGAGCCGTGGGATGCGCGACGCGGTGGCGGCGACGGGGCTTCGGTTTGAGGAGCTTGACGAAACGTGCTTTGGAACTCGGATGTTTAAGCGCGTTGCAGCGCCTGCAACGGCGAGGTCTCTTGTCGCGTCAAGAATACCTTTGTGAGGCAGCGGCGAGGAGCGGACAGCTCGAAGAGTTGAAGGTGATGCGCGAGAACGGCTGCCCGTGGAACGCAGACACGTGCGCGCACGCGGCTTACGGCGGGCACCTCGAGGTGCTACAGTGGGTGCGCGAAAACGGATGCCCGTGGGACAGGAACACGTGCACGGGGGCGGCAGAGGGCGGGAACCTCAAGGTGCTGCAGTGGGCGCGTGCGAACGGCTGCCCGTGGGACGAGGTAACCTGCGCGTTGGCGGCGGAGGGCGGACATCTCGAGGTGCTGCAGTGGGCGCACGCGAACGGCTTCCCGTGGGACGAGTGGACGTGCTGGGAGGCGGCGGAGGGCGGACACCTCGAGGTGCTGCAGTGGGCGCGCGCGAACGGCTGCCCGTGGGACGAGAAAGCGATACTTTTCGCCGCTCAAAACGGCCACGAGACGGTGGTGCGGGCGCTGATCGAGGCGGGCGCGGACATCAACAAGGCAACGGATAACGGCGGGACGCCGCTGTTCATGGCCGCTCAAAGGGCCACGAGACTGTGGTGCGGGCGCTGATTGAGGCGCGCGCGGACGTCAACAAAGCGATGGATGAAGGCGCGACGCCGCTGTACATCAGCGCTCAACAGGGCCATTAGACGGTTGTGCGTGTGTTTATCAAGGCGGGCGCGGACGTCAACAAGGCGATGAACGACGGCCAGACGCCGGTGTGCATCGCTGCTGAAGAGGGTCACGAAGCGACGGTGCGGGCGTTGATCGAGTTGGGCGCGGATGTCAACAAAGCGACGGATGACGGCAAAACACCGCAGTCCTTTGCAGCTCAAAACGGCCACGAGGCGATAGTACGAGCGCTGATCGAAGCGGGCGCTGATCGAGGCGGTCACTACCAATAACAAGGCGGGCGATAACGACTCGACGTCGTCTAACACATCACACTCACCGTCCCTTGTTCCCCTTTAACAACGACGCGACGTCCGGAATGACCACTAGCCTTCCCGGTATTTTCCCAAGAAACGCGCACTTCGCGTCTCCTGCGTTTCCCGGTTTTGAATCAACGCACGCGAGTTGCTCTACGTGCGCGAAGTGTGTGCCTTGCACCACGTCGAAGGACGCGCCTCCTATGCACAACCGCACTGAGCCGTCCTTCCTTACCTCAAGGTCGCCCAGCTTTCCCTCGTCCAGCTCCGACCACGCCGCGGCGTTCGTGCCAAACCCGTCGGCGTCCATTTTGTCAGACTGATTGCCCATACGGTCTGATTGCCCGTTCCCGCCCTTCGTTCCGACTACTTGCAAATCGTCTTCGTCACCACCCATGAGTTGCGTCCTGGCCAGCGAAAGCAGGCTCGGGAGCTGCACCACCAGGTACTCGTCGTTGGTTTCGGTGCGCCGCAGGCGCGCTGCGACGGAGTCGATTTCGTCTTCGTCTTCGCGGTCGACATTATTCGCGCTCGTCCCCGCGCTCGGCTCGGGACACGCCCGCAACACGGTTGGGTAGTACTGCGTTTTATCCGTCCAGTCCTTGTCCACGTCAACGTCCCCGTCCCCCCCTGCATCCATGGGTGACGCAGGCATCGTTTCCTGGAAATGGGAATGGGTTTGTTCGTGCTTTTCGACCCGCGAACCCGACGCCGCCGACGCGCTTTTGGGTTCTTTTTCGTGCCTCTCCTCCTTCATCTTTCCACCCTTCCCCGCGGAAAACGACGCGGGGGTGTGCGTTTGTGAAGACGGCGCCCCCCCCGGGTTGCCGAGAAAAGTCCCCAAACCGTCCATCGCACTCGTGGACGTCCCGCCAGGCCCGCCCCCGCCAGCGCTAGTGTCACCGGGTTTCGAGAGGTCACCCTCGCCGCGTCGCGGCCTTTGCTCCAATCCTCTCACCGCCTCCCGCGGCCGTGTCGTTTTGCCATCCAAGTGCGCCTGCTTCACCAGGTGCTCCACGTGCGTACTGAGCTTCGGTTCAGCGGTATCCTCGCCTGTGCCCGTGCCCCTTGCTGCCCGAGTGCGTCGCTCGGACGGGACCTTGGGGGCGAACCGGGTTCGGCGCGCGGTCGGAACGAGGGCGGCATCCGCGACGACGGCGCCGTCGGATGCGACGACGCCGCTGGATGGGGATGGGTCGCCCGACGCAGGCGAGGCCATGGCATCCACGATGCCTCTGAGGCGCCCGGGGCGCCGAGGCCCGCCTTTTACCTCGCCGGGCTGCATCGAGGGAACGCAGACGCCACGCGCGGAGGACAATGCGCGGGGAGGTGGGCTCTGTTGCTGCTGCGAGGAATGGGCACCGCCGACACCCGAAAAAGGGGTTTGCCGATTTCGCGGGGCGCAAAACTGAAACCCTCGGTTCCGTCCCGTTGCTCCGACAGATTTCCGGCGCGGAGACGCATCCGCCCGTCACGCGCCGCCGTCGCCCTTCCCCCGACGGCGCGCGGCGTTCTTTCGTGCGATGCCGGTCTCTACACGACGCCCGAGCTCGTCGTGGTACGGCGACCCCGATGCTTACCTAAACGCGCGCGTGCTCGGCGCGCCCCCGACGGACCGTTGTGACCGTTTTTTCACGGTCGCGCCCTGCGGACTCGCCGAGGGACACGCCGTTCGGCACGACGATGGGTTCGTGCCGAACTCCGTGGAGCTCGCGACCCGTCGCGGGGACTTCGCGTGGCTTTCCGGCGAGCCTGATGTGTGTGGCGGCGGGCACGACGAGGGTGAGGGCGGTGACGATGTTGAGTCAAAAGAGGTGACACGCGACACCGCGTCCTCGGAAACATCGGAACCGACCTCGGGAACGGCGAAAGGGGAGCCTTCCGTTTCGGCAGATGATGAATCCGACGAGGAGTCATCGGACGAGTCATCGGACGATATATCGGAAACGTCAACGCCTGACCAGCCTGAACCTGAAAAGAAGCAACAGCCGCGCACAGCGGGCGTGCCTTGGGAAGCCTTCCTTCCGCCGCCGTTTTGGTACCACCCGTTGGCGTACGCGCCGGCGTTTTGGGCGGGTCGCGAAAACACGAAGTCGAAGGACCCGAAACCCACGAAGAAGAAGAAACTGGCAAACGGTACCCCGGTTGGCTCCGCACCACAAAACCCAACGAAACAAACGGAAGTGCCTTCCGAAAAAGAATGCTCACCGCCCTTAACGCGTGGCGTTTCCGCGTGGGGCGTCTCCGTGCTCGTGCCTCAGGGAAACGAAGAGGTAAAAGAGCCCGCCGAGGAGTACGACGAGGCGGACGAACGGAACAACCAACCAACCTTCGCCGGTTTGGGCCGGTACAACCTACAGGACGACTTGTGCAGCGCGGTGTGGTCAATTGCGAAGGGCAACCTTGACGTGCTGCAGCCGGTGTTCTACGCGCACGACGCGAAACAAAAAGGCTACCTAACAAGAGAGGAAACTCGGGCCATGCTCCGGGACCTGGAGCCGCTCGCGTCGGCGCGGCAGCTGGACCGCGTGGAGGCGTTTCTTTTGGCGGCGAACGCGGTTTCGCGTTCTGGTTTCGACGGGACCCACGAGTTTCGCGACGATAAAGTACCCTTCCCGCCGTGCACGTTGGATTCCTTGGTCAGAGGCTCACACCTCGGGGCGTGTGCTGCTGCTCGTTTGGACACCCCCGAAGGGTGTACATCCGCGGCGAAACTCGTGGCGCTTGTTGAAAACGCGCTCGTCGCGGATCCGGAGTTGCTGCGCGTGGTTTTTGGCGAAACGGGAAAAAAAAAAACCCCACACGAGGGGTTTCAAAAAGCACATGACGTATACGCGCACGAATCCCCCAACCGCCGACGAGCCAGGCTGCACCGATTGGTGCTAACCGTGGCGCCTACCGTTTTGCTACCGGCTGTGGTAAAGAACGACCCCAGCTCCGTGTCCCTGCTAATCGCCTCACTCGATTCGCCGATGGGTTTACACGCCGGAACGGGCGGTTCGGATTTTTTGATGGACGACTTTAAGAAATTTCCCGAACGGTTAAAGTCGCTGCGATTTGAGCTTACGAAAACCGCGAGGTTCCGGGTGTTGCTTGTGAAGCGGGAACAGTCGGTCGCGAAACAGGCAAAAGAACAGAAAGAGCTCGCGCAGCTGGCGGCGGCGAAACAACGCGCGGATGTCAGGGCGGCGATGCGCGACGAACCGCGGTTTCGGGAAACAAAAGGAAAGGAAGAGGAAAAGTTCACGCGGCGCGTGGAGAAGTTTCGGGAGCCGCTCAAGGGTACTCCGGTCAAGACTCCGATCAAGACTCCGGTGAAAGTTATGACTCCGGTCGAGACTCCGGTCATGACCCCTGTCAAGACTCCGGTCAAAACTCCGGTCAAGGCCGCGACCCCCGAGAAACTTAAAACGCCAACGAAAACACCCGCGCCGTCCGCGCCGCGCTCCCCAACGCCGGCGCCCGAAGAACCCCCCCCCACGTCTCCGCGCGTGCCGGAGACGGAGGGAGTTTTCGTGTCATCGCGCGCGACAATCGCCATGGCAATCGCCGAGGAAAAGCTCGTTGACGAAAAAGCGCGCGCCGAGATTGGTAGGTACTACCAGTGGACGCGCGAACGAAGGGCGCGGGTGTTGGCGAAGTGGAGTGAAAGCCAATTGACCCAAACAGAAACGGACGTCAAGAGTGTTAAAACCCTTGACAGTGTTAAGACCCTTGAAAGTGATGCCCTGTCGAAGACCACGCCGCGTACAGCACCGCACATCGAGGCGGAGATGAAGAGCTTGACGAGCGCGGTGGCTCCGGCGCAGGCGGACAAAAGTAAGGACAAAGAAAAAGTGAGTCCCGAAAGCAAAAACCGACACGAATTCGTGTCGTCGGCGCTCGACGCGCAGTTGAGAGACGCGTCTGCTCGGTGCGAGCGCGCGCGGCAGTCAGTGGAACACCTGCGTGGCCTGGAACCGCCGAAGTTTCCATCCAGAAATGGGGAGTAAGTGATGTTGTAATTGCCGCGAAGGTATTTGCCGCGTCGCGTTTCGTGTGCGTCTCGTGTTTTCAACCCACGCCTGATCTCTTATGTGCATCCGGAAGGTACCGTCATCACACGATTTCCCCAACCGGCGCGTTTTCCAGCCACAGTTTGTGAATGAACTCGAACAGCTTTTCCGAAACACTGACTTTGTACGGCGTCGGGTTTGAGTACCGCAGATGGTCGGAGCGCATCTGCGTTATGCTCTCCTTGCACCGAACCCGCGCGGCGGCCAAGGAAACGTCGATTCCGTTCGGCACGCCGCCGCGCAAACCGTCCCAAACCAGGTGGTGTAGTTGTTCAACCCGCGCTGGCGCGACGTACGCGCGCTTGCTCGCCACGAACGCGTGTCTGCAAAGAATCCGGTCCCCAACAACTGGAGCTGCCTCGTCCGCCCCCAACATCACGTCCACCACGGCGTGTCCTGTTTTGGTGTACAAACGCCACGCTTGTTTCCGCCCCGGAATCGTCACTTTCTCCACGTCTGAAGCGACGAAAGAGAAACGGTCAGTCGGTCGTGATGTGTATCCGGGATTGGACAGGGTACCGGGGTGTGACCTGTGGTAAATTGACACAGGGCCCTGTGTCGATTTACCACAGTACGCCAGTAAGAGTTACGAGTATGAGAGATTAGAAATACTGTACTCCATAGTATGAGTAAACAGGAGACGGGTAATCGGGCCGATCAGGGGCGCGGCGCGCGGTGATTGGGAAAGTTCCGTACCTTCGCTTAGCTTGATCCGGGGCGCCCCCGCGATCTCCACGAGCTTGTACACGCACCCGAGCGCGGGTTGCCGAAGGCACGTCACGAGGTGTGTTCCGATTCCAAACGCGGTGATGGCGTGGCCGTGTTGTTTCAGCGAGTGCAACACCTCCTCGTGGATATCGTTCGACGCGGTGATGCCGAAACCGGCGAACCCGCCGGCGCGGCTCGCGCCGAGGAGCTCTTGCGTTTTTGTAAAAATCTCCCGGGACCTTAGGGAGAGGTAGGAAAGGTCACCCGAATCCAACCGCACGCCCTGCGGCGCGTACCCGCACATTCTCAGCGCCAGCGCGACGGCTAGGAAATTGGGAATCCCCGATCGTAACACGTCGTACGTATCCACCAGGGCTAGGAACCCGGTTGGGAAGGCGAGGGCGTAGCTGGTGAACGCCGCGAGCTCGCTTTGATTCGTGGCGCCCCACTTCATGTGATCCGGCAAACGATCGCGCACCTCAAGGTTTAGCAAATCGAGCGAGTCCAGAACGAGGCGCTTGAAATCGTCGCACACGACTCCGTTTGTATCCCCGAAATGCGCCAGCCGCGGATCACCGACGTCCTCCATCCCGACGTGCGCCTGTACGTACGAGTGCGCGTGCGTTCCTTTGACTGGAATTCCAAACTGCCTCCCGGCTTCCAAGTTTGAGGTCGCGTCGAAGCCGCCGAGGTAGGCGTACCGGCTCGCGCTTACTCCCCCGTCCGGGCCTTGTGCGCGTCGTAAACCGAACTCCAGGAGTTTAGCGTCGTTCCCGGCGACTAACCTGTGCCGCGCCGCGTTCGTCGCGACTAAACTGGCGTAGTTCACCAGGTTCAACAAAGTGGTTTCGATTAGCTGCACCACCATGAGCGGGCCTGGTGAGGCAGGTAAAACAAAAGGTCAGTCTTGTGTTCCTGAACTCTTGTGTAATGTGAGTGAGTAAACAGTCGGGCGTAATCGGGCCTCCACAGTGTGTTTGGATTTGGGAAATACGGGGACGTACCTTCCACGCGCAAAAGCGGCACGCGCGGAAAAACCACGCTGCCTTCCATCTGCGCGAAGACTTTTATGGCGTCGCAGTTCAGGTTTTTCAAGAGGTCGAAAAAAGCGGGTTCCATGTCCTTCGCGACATGGTCGTTGCGCAGGTAACTCAGGTCCGCCTCGGTGAACTTAAAATTGCTTATAAACCGCAGCGACTCCTCAAGGCCGGCGAAAACAGTAAACTCCCCCGCGAAGGGGTTCTTTCGAAACAACAAGTCGAACGCACAAGGGCGCTCGTGCGTGCCGTTTTTCCAGTACGCATACGCCATGGTTATTTGATACGTGTCCATGAGCAACGCGGTGGTCAGGTTGTTCGTACAAGGTGGCATTCGGTGGGTGCCGCCGCCGCCCGCTGTGCCCGCGGACGCGTCCGCGGAGACGTCGGTTGCTTTTCGTTTCGTCGCCATCGAGTATTGCCCGATCTCGTGTCGGAATTCGGGGATGCACGAGATCCGAACGCGGTGCCAGGTTCACGCTTGTCCAGAACACACGTCCGCCACGGCCGCGGGTACGCCGACGACGACCACGCGGAAGCGTGTCGATCGACCACGCGCGCGAGCTCTTGTGGGCGCGACGGAGTGACTGTTGTTTCGGAACACGTGGCGGATACGGCTCCCGATTAAAAATTTATTGGACTACTCCCACCGCACCGTCTCGCGTGCCCTTTTCCTCTCGTCCGCTTCGCGTTGTACACGCTCCTGTCGTAGCTCGTTGATACTCGGTTTCCGTCGTTTCGCCACGGGCGTGGTTTCTCCACTTGGTTTGCGTTCCTTGGAACCGCGCGTAGCGGTGTTTTCATCTGCGCCAGGCCTCCGTCTGGACAGCTCCGGCGCATCGTCCCCATCGTTCAAAACAAGCATCTCGTCCGAATTTCGTTTCGGTCGCTGCGCGTACCACGGCGCATCACGCATGGCTCGTCCTCCAAGCCTGTAAGACTCGTCCAGGGTCTTCGCCGTTTCCGCGTCACGCCTCGCCGCCGCATCAAGCGCGCGCTCCTCCTCCGCGAACAGGTTGACGTGCCCTGCTGGTCGCCCGGAACCAGACACCACACCCTCGCCTGACACTTTGTTTTTTCGCGAGCGCAGGGCATCAAACGCCTCGTCGCTCCGCGCCTTCGCGCCTTCCTTCGCCGCCGCCTCCGCTTTCTCCTCGTCCAGCGCAACGCGCTGGCGCTGCTTCCATCCGTACGGGTTCCAGCTCTTGTGGGGAAGGAGGTTCAGCCCGCCCGCCATCGCGCGACCCCGAGGATGACTCAGTGATTGTCAGAAAAATCATCCTGTCCTTTATTTCGCCGAAAACAAACTTCGTCCGCCGCCGCCGACGTACTCCGACCCCGCGCGCCCTGGCGTTTCTCGCGTGTCGCGTCGTGTGTTTCGTTCGCGGTTCGCTTTCAGGTCTTCGGGGAACGCGCTTCCGTTAGTTATCACGTTTCCGGACCCGCACCATGAGGCTCCTGACGCACAACATGCTCGCCTCGAACGTAAAGGGCACCATTTCCGGTTTCCCGTTAAAGATTGAGGTTTTGCAAAAAGACACACGCGCGGCGGAGTTCCACGCCGAGTTCCTGGTGAACACCCTGGCGAAGGTTGATTGGGTCGCGTTCAGGGACGCCGCGACCGCGGTCGGGGAGGGGGACGACCTGCCCAGCGAAATTCCCGAAAACCCTGGCGCGGATTTAGAATTTCTGAAAGCGTTTCACCACGCGCTGCTTGAGGTGCACGTCACGGAGGGGTATTTGGTGTGCCCCGATTCGGGCCGGCGGTTCCCAATCACCAAGGGCATTCCGAACATGCTGCTCAACGAAGACGAAGTGTGATGATGACAGGGTGTTGTGGAGGTGATTTTGGCGGGACGACGGTTGTGAGGACAACAGGAGGGTACGGCGAGCCGTCGCGACGAGCTGAGCGTATTATATCATCAAAAACAATTGTCAATTTCTCGATGTTAGTACATGGACTGGACGTAGTAATTACCTCTGCAAGACCTCCTGTGTCCCCCAAAATAACCGTCTCTACGGGTCTTCCCCCTCCTTCTCCTCTTCCTCTTCCTCTGCGTTCTTCGCGGCGCTCAAAGAGGCGGCCTCCACCGCGGCGGCGTTGGCGAGCGCCCGGCGCACGTCCACCATTCGCTTTTTGTGCGCCGTTTGTTCTTTCCTCGGCTTGAACTCTTTAAGCTCGTCTTGTTCGAACCCGGGGAGCACCATGTCCCAGGCTCGTTCCAGGTGCACCACGATATCCTTCACCTCGAGGGTATCGCTTTTGCGGTGGCTCGCGAGCTTGCACGCGAAAGTAATGACGGAATCCACGAAGTCGTCCGCGACGTCGAGTAAAAAGTCCTCCACCAAAGGATCCACTCTTTCGTCCGGGACGATCTGACTCAAAAGCTGACGAAGGGATTCCCGTTGCAGCACGCGGACGCTGTCACTCTGGTTGCCAGCGGAACCGGGGGGCTTGCGCTGTGAATGCGTGGGCAGTCGGGGGTGGGGCCGGGGGGGTCAGAAAAGACAACGCAAAGGCAAACCAGGGGTGGGTGCGGTGGAGAGGAGCACCGAAACGCGTCCGCAGACTGCATCCCGGGCTTGTTTCTCTTCGTCCGCACGGCGAACGCGGGGACGCCACGGCGAGGATCGGGGACGCGCGTACCTTTTTGCTCGGCATGCCGGCGGTGTTGGCGGCGGTGGACGCCATCTCGCGCGCCTGACCGGTGGCGACCCTCCCTCGGAGCGGGCAGCGCGACGCCGAATGGGTGGACAGCTGCGAGGGTTGAATTATTTTGCGGGCAGTCGTGCGAGTTTCGAGGGTTGCGCAGATTTCCAGAAAGTACGTCGGCGGTGTCCCACGGGGCACCACTCGAAGGCACGCGGGACCTCGCGGCTGCGATACGCATGGCGGGCGAGCACTCCCGCGATGGCGACGAGAGCAACCCGTGCGTTTCCTTCCCTCCCAATCGTTCCAAATCCACACCGCGTGGTCGGGACGCACCGACCGCCGCCACCGCGTTTCGCGTGTGCTTTCTTGCCGCAACCCGAACGCCAAGATCCCCGCGTCGTGCGTCCTGTGCCACCGCATCACCCCCCAAAGCTCTCGTGCGTTGCCCATGGCTTGTGCATGCCCTGAACTCACATAAACCCTAAACCCCTGCCTCTCCACGCGCCCTGCCCCCATCTCCCTTTTCCCTCCAAATCGCACAGGGTCGTGCAACGCATCCCGGTTTTTTTCAACCGCGCGCGCGCGGCGGACCAAACCCTGTGCGTGTTGCAGTACCCCCTGAGACCCTGTGACCGGCCGTACGACATCGCTTCCGTGAACTCGGTGCGTTACAAGCCACGAAGTGGCAAGCTCGAGATCGAGTTACCCAACACCGGCGAGGCCGCGAACCCGCGTAACGTGGATTCGGAAGCGACGCCGAACCTGCGGGTGGACACAAGGGTGTTGGTCTCCACCGAATCGCCGGTGCACGCGGGGTACTGCGTGGCGCAAATGCGGGACGGGGCGCTGCACCTCACACCGGTGGACGCGGCGTTCCAGATGCGCCCGAGTTTGGCGCACCTCGACGCCGCGGACGACAAACGGAAGCAGGAGGACGCCGGGGCAGCAGCAGGCGGGCGCGGATTGGCCGGGGACCGACGAGACGCGGCGGGTGGGACGGACGAGGAGACGGACACGAAGAAAGAACGCGAAGACGCGCAACGGGGCGAGCTCGCGTCACTTGGCGCTCCGGAACCTGGACACTCGTTGGTGCCGCTTCAGGTCCAGGTGAAGCGTCGGGAAACGGAACGCCAAACGGAAATGCGCCTGCACTCGCACGCGTACCTCAAGCAGCAGGAGGAGGACGAGCGGTGGAGTAGACTTATCCCGGTGAAAGGGAATCACCCGTACGCGGTGGTGGCGAGAAACCGAGTCGTGTCCGGCGCAAACGGGGCGGACACGGACGGAATGGACACATCGACGGACATGGACTTCACCGGCCCGGCGGGTGTGCCAATCACCGCCGTGGCGTACCTGGACGCGCTGTGTCCTATCCACTCACAAGAGCTGGGGGGGGGG
>Ga0222633_1000137_pt1 | contig 80341 bp, 82 predicted proteins | sample AntAcemetageno48_FD_179816 | JGI IMG/M metagenome (GOLD analysis project Ga0222633, IMG submission 179816) | Saline water microbial communities from Ace Lake, Antarctica - #48 | ecosystem: Environmental > Aquatic > Non-marine Saline and Alkaline > Saline | place: Antarctica: Ace Lake | collected...
CCCCCACCCCCCCACCACGACCCGCGACCGCTCCGCGCTTACCCCGCCGTACCACTGCATGTCTCGGCGCATGAAATACGCCGCGGTTCGTTCGGCGATCGTTGACGGCACGACGATGTCCCACAAGAGTTCGTTCGCCGTGGGGTACTCGCCGTGCGAAACTTTTTCGCCGACGAACCGGGCGACTATTATGAAGAAACTCACCAACCCAGGCGGGTTGGTGTTCGTTATGCCGTGCCGGAACCCGAACCCCAGCGTTACCCACGCCACCGCACGCGCGATGCGCTGGCCGTGCGTTGTCATGCTGCGCATCATCTTACACGCGAACCAGTTGCTGGCTAGTGCAGGCGAGTTCATTATCTTGCGACGGGTAAAACAAAGTGTCAGTCTTGTTTGGCAACCAGTGCGTCAGGATTTGGGAAAGGCTCATTCGCCTCCGCACTACCAGTCTAAAGCCTTAGTATTGAGTTTTGAATTGCACCAACCCCAGGCGTTTGAGCCTGGGCTTTTCTGCCTAATAAGAAGCCCGGAGCGTTCGTGACAAACCTGAAAGGCCCAATACGTACCAGCAGCAGTACAATTTGCCTCCGCGCCGCTTTTCGGCAATACGCCGCGTGCGCGCCTCTTCCCTTCGGTGTGCCCCAACCCGCGTACGCTTCGTAGAAACACAAAAAACTGACAAAGAACGAGGTGAAGAAATTAACCAAACCGCACAAATCCGCCGCCTGCGTGGTTGCCGCGCCGAACAACCAGCGCGCGTATTCAATAAAGTCGGCTGATTTGTAGCTCAACGTGAAGACGAAGAGGTAATGCACCATGAGGATCCAGGACACGATTGCCGTGAGCTCCGCGGACTGGTCCCTGGTTAGCCCTTTCAGCCACCGCGCCGCCCGGCGCATCGCGAGGGAAGGCGCGTGATTCGCCACGATGGAAAGCGCGGTTCGCGTGCGTTCCCGATTTTTTGGAGGAACCCCGGGTTCGGGTTCGGTGATTGACACGCGCGATGATGGTGTGCGGCCGGACGCGTTCCCCAGCCCTCCATTCTCGGGGACGCGAGATGACATCGCGCGCGTTTCCGTTAACAACGACGTGTCCAAAATACCCGCAGTTATATGGAACCTCGAGGTACACCGTCGAGGTTGGGGATCAGCGCTCCCCGGTAAGTGAGGAAGATTCAACATGAAGCTCCTGAATATCAACGAACAAGCTCGGTGGTTTTTAGAGATTGTGGGACGTGTTTCTCGAGTTTACGCGGTGTTTTTGCACATACAAATAGTCGTAACATTTCGTTAATGTTTTGTTCTACATCCGTTCGACAAATCTTTTTCCACCCTTCGGAATCCCTTTGCAAAAGTTCCGTATGAGTATCTAGTGTAGAGCTGAAATAATAATTAAAATGTCGTCAAAGTGACGTCTAACTGTCGTCAAAGTGTCGTCTAACTGTCGTTCCACTTCCAATCCAAACAGTCCCTTCTCGTGCGTGACTTCTCCGCGCACGCCCCCCACGCAAGGCTCCACAACCTTCAGTATCCTCAGGTGCGTGCACACCGCGTTGGTGGCGCGTTCGCGCGGCACCCGCGCCCGGGGGGCACCCCTCTCACTGCTTCCCTCGACTGCTTCCAAAAAGTGTCGAACAGGGTTTGGGTAAAAAACCGAATCGCCGCCCTCGCCCCTGCCGCGCGTGTGCTGGGGTTCCGATTGGGATGGCGCGCTCGGAAATGGTGCGCGTTATTCTGACTACATCGGAGACGGGCTAGATCTTGATGGTTATTACTACAAGGATGCAGATGATTTTGATTCCGAGTTGGGCGACGCCCTCATCGCCGTGGACTTTGGCACAGTTGACGGCACCAACCTCACTGCCAAGAGCCTCGCGTGTGGTTATGTCTACACGTGCGCGTTGCTGAGCGACGACACCATCACGTGCTGGGGTTATAATAGCAAAGGCCAGCTCGGACAAGGCAACACCGCTACTATCGGCGACGGCGCCGGCGAGATGGGCAACGCCCTGGTTGCCGTCGACCTCGGCACCGGCCTCACCGCCAAGAGCGTTTTGTGTGGTGATGAACACACGTGTGCAGTGCTGAGCGACGCCACCATCAAGTGCTGGGGATACAACAGGAAAGGCGAGCTCGGACAGGGTAACACCGACGCTATCGGCGACGAAGTCGGCGAGATGGGCGACAACCTGGCTCCCGTCGACCTCGGCACCGACGGTAGCGGCAACAACCTCACTGCCAAGAGCCTCGCGTGTGGTTATCAATACACGTGCGCAGTGCTGAACGACGATACCCTGAAGTGCTGGGGGAGAAATTACGAAGGCCAAATTGGTGAAAAGACAACCTTCGAGTTTGGCTCTGACTACGGAGACTACACTCGAGATGACTACGACATCGGCGACGAAGTCGGCGACATGGGCGACAACCTGGCTCGCGTCAACCTCGGCACCAATCGCACTGTCCTGACTGTCTTCATACCAAGCGATGGATACAGCACGTGTGCACTACTCGACGACTACTCCCTCAAGTGTTGGGGCGGTCGTACCGGTTCAGGCATGCTTGGAAACGAGAGAGCCGCATATTTTGATGACTACATCGGCGACGGAATGGAAGTAATGGATAACGGTGACCAGGTAGTCACCAGCGTTACGGAGATGGGAGACAACCTCGTTCCCGTCAACCTCGGCACCGGTCGCACGGTGTGAAAAATTTACTGCTCTGCGAACGAATTCGTTTCTTCCAACGCGTGCACCGCGTGCCTCGGCGGGACGACGAACGCCGCCGGCGACGACGCGAGTGGATCGAACACTGTGTGTGGCGAGTGTGCCGCAGACTTCTACGTCGCCTCCAACGTGTGCACCGCGTGCCTCGGCGGGACGACGAACGCCGCCGGCGACGACGCGAGTGGATCGGAAACGACGTGCGACAGAAATGTCGTTCCTTCCCCTCCCCCAGGGAATACGTCATCACCACCTCCAAACACCACAGCTGTGCCACCACCACCACCACCGTCTTCACCACCTCGACTGGCTTTGAATGATCAGGAGAGTTCCGCTTCGAGATATTCTGCTCTATCGGTTCTCGTGGTGATCGTTCTCGTGGCATTCATGGGGTAGGTCCGGGTGCGCGGAGAGTTGCACCGAGAGAAGAGCCAGGTTCGGGTTCAACGTGTAGATCGGTTTGTGCGTTGGGTGTGTGAGTTGGATGTTGTAAGGAAAGGGAACAATCGTCCCGTGTGGAAAATTTCTCTCGTACCGCGGACTCCGTCGCAGTGTCGTTCACCGCGGTAACAAGCACGACGTCGGTTTCCGTGTCAAGCACCACGTCCGCGCCCCAACCACACGCCCTCGTACTCCCGGGGGAGTCATCCACCAGAACCGCGACGCGGCGGCGACGCGCCATGGGGCGTGAAGAAGTGTCGTTGCTTCCGGAAACAGTTTTTTAAGACGCAAGTCGTGGTTTCTTGCAGAGTTGCATTCGGTTGGGGTAGGGTAACTAAACATACGTCGCCCCCCGCGAGATCTGACTTTACGTGCTTTGTCTTTTTGAAGTGTGGGTGTTATCCATTCAATACACACGCGTCGTCTACTTTTTCGTCTCCATCAACCGCGGCAGCCGTTCCGCGACGTCCCGTTTCGTCACGTTGACGCTCGCCACGTTTCCGTTCAGGCGCACCAAACCGCTCGGCGCCCCGTTTGGCTTTGAGACTTGTTTGCACCGGACGAGGGACACGCTTCCTTTCCCCGCGTTGCGTGTTTTGCTATTTTCAAACGCCAAAACCGCGGCGTCGCGAACCGTTTCTCTCGGCGGCTCAGCCTCGACGCACCGAATCACGACGTGCGACCCGGGCGACCCGGCGACGTGCATCCACCACTCGTCGTCGCGTCGGTGTTGGGGGTTACACGAAAGCTCGTCGTTGTCCTCCGACTTCCGCCCGACTACGATTTCGACGCCGTCTAAAGAAACATACGTCCAGTACGGCTTCCTCGGCCCGGTGGGCGCTCCTTTTTGTCGCGGAGGTCCCCGTGGCGCGCGCCGCGGCGGCGCGTCGCCAACCTCCAACGCGATCGCCGTCGCCACCGAGAGTTCCATCCGCGCGTCGCTTGCGTGTTTGATTTCGCGAAGTTGCTCAGTCAGTGCGTGCATTTTCACAGCTCGTTCCTTGAGCTCCTTGAGCTCTTGTTCAAAAACCAGCACGTCAGGACACTTCTCCAGTTGTTCGAGGGACACCAGAGGGTCGTGTTCCAGCGCCGCGACCTGTTCAAGCGCGAGTCGCAACTTGGTGGTGGCTTTGGCGACTTTTTTGGTCGTGCGATCGGAGTGCCTTCTGGCTTCCGCGGTCAAACCCGCGATGTCCCATTCACTGGCGGGCTTGTCGTCACCGTTGGCGGCGCGCGTGGACAAGACACGCCGCGCGCCGCTCACCGTGTGCGACCGCGAGACGTGCCTCTGGAACGCGAAGACAAACGCGTCCGTGTTGCCGTGGAACGTGAGCGACGAAAGACGACGTCGCACGCAGGCCGATTTCGCCATCGCGCGCATCGGAGTCGCCCAAAGCGCCATCGTCGCGGATGCCATCGCGGTACCGACCCGGCCCTGTACGGTCGATCAGAGGGGTACCACGCCGAGGGAAATGGACCGGCGACCACGCGCGGTGTCGCGCGAACGCCCGACAACTGTGACGTAGAAACGGGAAAGCGGATGTGATGAATACTTTTGGATTTTTGATTAGAGAAACATTTTGCGATGATGTTGGTCCGACCCCTTCTGCGGCGCCGGGTGAAGCAAGTACCACCCATCGTGGCACAGTTAGCTACAGTGCGACGGTTGCAAATGTAATACCTTTTGAAGGTTGCCCCTTGCCAAATAAATTCTAGACTATTTACTCACTCGCGTCGCTCTCCGTTTGTTTTTCAATCGTCTCGATCGCCATCAGCGCTACCGCCAGAAACGCCGTGCCCAGCGCCGCGCCGCCCGCCGTGTCCGACACCCAGTGCCTGTTCCCCAGCACACGACACGTCCCGGTGGTCGCGATGGCGGCGATCCACATGATGCGCACGAATGTGTCGTGAGGCGCGGTGGTAGATTTTTTTGTGGGCTGAACCTTTTCCTCTGCGTCGTCATCATCGTTGCCAAACACACTTCGGGTCACCGGATCGAGCAACGCAAACAACGCCAACCCGCAACACACGGTTGTCGCGCACGTGTGTCCTGACGGAAACGCGTATGATGTCAACCCGAGTTGCGGCCTTGTTCTTTGGTAGTGGGTTTTTAACACATCCACCGCGATGGCGGCGGCGCCAATGGTCGCCCAACTTATTGCAAGCCGCGGGCGTACCGAAACCGGGCCTTTTATTAGTAACAACGCCGTGGCGAAACCAACGAACGCCAAGGAAAACTCGGGAAACACGTTGGACACCGCCCTCGCCACACCCCGGCCCTCCTCGGAACTCGACGCCAACACCAAGTTTCGTACGTTTTCGTCAATCAAAGTTCGAAACCGCGTGTCCAGAGAAAGCACGCCAAACTCACCCGCGGACAACAGCAACACAGACACCGACCCTACGCGTCGTTTCGGTGTTTCCGATTGTTCGCCATTATTTTCAGATGCACGACAAACCCACCCACCTCGGTGTCCTTTCCTTCCAAGAAGCACGCCGGGTTCGTGGCACCGCCGTCTGGACACGGCGAACCGGGTGCGTATCTCCGACACCGACGTTCGTGGCGAAGCAAAACGCACGCCAAACCCCGCCATTGCCGCGCGCGCCTCGCTTGTGATGGAAATGGAAAAAATGAAGTGTTATCGAGGCCGAAAATTTGCTCGTCCCCGCTTGCCGCTTTCAGTTTCAGTCAGCCGACACACTCAAGAATCCCGCCGCGCGCGCGCCTGCGCCACACTCAGGCGCACGTCCCCGCCCTAAAAAACACTTCGCGATGGGCCACTCTCAGCGTGCTAAGTTCAAGCGCGAGGTCCGGGTGCAGCGACGGGAACAGGAAACCCCGAAAGAGCAGGAGCGGAAGAGCGCGGTGCAGTTGGCTCTTGAGAGGGCGGCGGCGGCGCCTAAGGTTGAGCAGAAAAACTCGCGGGTCGAGGATCCTTCGGACGAGAAACGACACAACCGCAGGCAAGGCCCTGAGATTTCCTTTGACAAGGAAACGCTGGCGTTCGTTGAGGAAGCGCGGGCGCACCACCTTGCGAGCGCGAAGTGGGGCATCACGGCCCCGGCGATGCTGCAAAAGAAGAAAGGCGTGGTGATTAAAAAACTCGCCAGTACGGGCGCGCGGCTCGCCGCGTCGTTCCAAAACGACAGCAAACAAAGGAAAGGCCAAAAGCAAATCATCAAAGCCGTGATGGCGCGGGGGATACCGGTGAAGGGAGGCGTGGTTAAGAAAGCAACCAAAGCGAGAGCCACACGGAAGTAGATACGTAGAAATAAGGGAAAGGAGATGATGTGATGATACGCAGATGTTTGATTGACGCGAGCACGACACTTTTTTTTTAATATTTTTCGTCACACTTCTCGGTGCACAAGCTACGCGTCGCACATCGGTTTCGGCGTCGCTCTATTTCCAAACCCAGGCAGCTGGTGTATCCACTGCGGCCCGAAATTCACCCCAACCTCACACGGGCTACCGAGGCTTCCGGACAAGGTGTACAGCGACACGGACGGGAAATACGCACCGCCGCCTTCCGAATTTACCGCGAACGAAAACGCGTCGCCTTGGGGAACGCCGTTTTTGGCGAAGCTCACGAAACCGAATCGCGTTTTTTTTTCTTTTTGGGGATCCTCTTTTTTGTCCCCAACCACGTCTTCGGTGTCTTGTTTCTTTGGTGTCAGTCCGGCTGCGGTGTTGTCTGGATCGGTAGCACCAAGGCCTGCTCCTTTTTGTTCCTTTTGCACACTCGTGTCCTCACCGGCGGCGGGCGCTTCTGTTTTTTCGTCGTCTGAGTCTTTTTTTTCTTCCCCGCTCGCTGATTGTAATTCCCATTCCTCCACAGGCAACTCCAGGTAGCACCCGATGACGTCCCCTGCTGCGAACGGGTCTCCGTATTTTTCCCGCCTCCCGCCGCTGACTTTCTCCCCCCCCACGTCGCAGTACGCGAACCCGTCACCGTCCGCCCCGACCGGGGTGTCGTTTCCGAGTAACCGCTTCCCCCACCCCACGCGCACGTGCCCGGTTTCCCCCAGGTTGGACACCACGCATTCGAAAAACCAAGCCCCGCTCGCTACGCCGAAGTTCGGCTGTGAAGTGAGGTACCCCTTGGTGGATTTCACGACGTAGCTGCTTCGCACGGTTTGGGTGTCAACAGGTGTCAACGGTTTCGTGACTCCGGACAACACTTGTTTCGTGGTTTCTTCACCCAATGGAACCGCCGCCGCGAGCGCTTGGTACCGCGAAACCTTGAACGCGCTGGAAAGCGCGTCGTCCCCGAAATCCCCTCCGCCCGTGTCTTGGGTCGACTTCCCAGGTGTGGGTGTCGGTTCGTCTTCCGCTTTGCGCTTCAGCGACTGCGAAGCCACGAAAGCGGGAACCGGCAGCGCCGCCGCACTCGGAGGCGCCTCGAGGGACATTGCAGCGTGCTGACGCGCACCGCGCTGTGAAAGTGAAAGCAAGTGCGAAGGAAAATTCTTACGCAAAAGAAGCTCTCGAAAAGCCGATCGATCGTATCTTCGTTCGTCGTCCGTTCCACCGCCTCGCCAGATGTTGTCCCGCCGACACCCCGCAAAGGCACAGAGCTCGATCTTTTAACCGCGGTTGCGTCGACGTGCGATGTTTGCGGTGTCGTGCGTCGCACCTCACGCGCGTCCGGTGGTGACGCACCCGGTGGTGGGCCGAAACACCGGACAAAGGCGAGGTGGAAATCGAGCGGTGCTATGCACCGCGAGCAGCGCTTCCGGTGACGGTACCGTCGACTACAAAAAATTCCGAGTCCTGATCACGGGCTCCACGAAAGGCCTGGGTTTCGCTTTGGCCCGGGGGTTCCTTGAGAACGGGGACCAAGTGGTGGTCACGTCACGCGACGAAAACCGAGTCCTGGAGACCTTGGCAAGTTTGCGAAACGATTTCGGTTCCGCAAAAGTTTTCGGAATCGCCGCCGACGTTTCCAACCCCGACTCCGTGGCCAAACTTTGCGCGTTCGCGAAACACGAAATGGGAGGGGTCGATATTTGGATCAACAACGCCGGGGCGAACGGGTATGTCTACGCGAACCTGGTGGAGTGTGACCCAGACGTTTTAAAAGAAATCGTGCTTACCAATTCGCTCGGCGCGCTTTTGTGTTGCCAAAGCGCGATTGCGATGATGCGCGAACAGGTGAGGAACTTTCCCATTCACCACGTTCCGCCTCCCTGATCACAGCCCCTGTTTGGCCTTCACGCATTGAAAGGAAGTGCACTACTGGTAACTCGTTCTGGCGTACTCGCGGCTCTGTGCCAAATACATCACAAACGCACTGTTTGCGCATACAGTAAGACTCAAGACTGACACTTTCGGCTTTTACAATCAGGAAACAGGCGGGCACGTGTTCAACATGCTCGGCGCGGGGTCTGACGGGTCCCCGACTGTTAAGTACGCCGCGTACGGCCACACCAAGGCTGGTATGACCCAGCTCACGAAAACGTTAGCCAAAGAAGTGGCCGGTACGAACGTCGCAGTGCACGCGCTTTCGCCCGGGATGGTACGGCCTTGCGCGTTTCCCAAATCCCGCCTCCCTGTTTCAAGCCCCGTTCGTGACGTCCACTAGTCATTAAAAGGAAGTATACTACATACAGCACAAGTGCACTGTTTTACAGAAGATGGTGACTGTTTGTACATACATCGAGGTATACAGTAAGACTCAAGACTGACACTTTGTTTTACCTATCGTAAGGTGTTCACCGAGTTGATTTCGTCGGGGCGGTTCGCGTTTGGAAAACAAGGGCGCTTTTTCGTAAACACACTCGCGGAGCCGCCGGAAGTCCCCGCCGTGAACTTAGTGGCCAAGATTCGGGGCTTCGTCGGTGAGGTTGACAGTAGTGGAAACCCGAGTAGTACAGGTAGTCCACTGGATTCTTTCCTGAAGAAGGAATCCATGACCTTCGAAGTCCTGACCCCGCGCGTCGCGCTTACAAAAATCCTGCGAAGACTCGTGCTGGGCGAAGGCAAGGACCGGTACTACCCCGAGAGCGACGAGAGTTGAAGTAGTAGTAGACGAGATTTTCTATGTAGTAGTAGTCCACTCATACATCACTACACGTGTCGCCCTCTATGGTTTCGTTGCCTAGATAGTCACCCTCAAGAATCGCCTCACTGCGTTTTCTGAATAGGCAGGAACAGCTTGAACTCTGGCGGCAGTTCCTCCTCCGTGTACAAACGGTCCGAGAAGTATATGCGCCGGATACGGCAGTTGGCGTGGATCTGCACCCGCAGCGTCTCCACGTAGTTCGTGCCGTACGCTCTTCTTGTGAAGTCACTTAAGTTGAACTGGATCTGGTTCCACCCTTCGTCGAGACGCATGGGCATGGTACATATGAAGGGTTTGACCCTCGTGGTGCTTTGGTAGTTCGACGCCCGGAACCTGCGGCGCACGTTTTTGTCGTCAAGCACTTGCACTTCAAAGGAAAAGTACTTCTTTAAGTTTTTGATGATCATCACCAGGAAGGGGAGCTTTATGCCCAGGGTTTGCTTCGCGTCCGCGGGACACGAAATGTAAATCGTGCTCACGTTCGTGCCCATTATTTCAAGCACCGAACTCTGGATGTCATTGTCCGTGAGGCGCTTGATGTGCCCGTTGCGGCATTGTTTGTCCCAAATCTGAAGCGGTTGACTTCCGATGCTGTACAGGATTGAGAGGAAGCCGCTCTGGAGAGGGAAAGGAAATATAACAAGGAAACAGGTCAGCGACAGGGATAATGTGTTACCTAACACGCAACGGATCGGATCCGCGGCGTGAACAACTACTGTGAGTGAACGGGGACGGAGGCAGAAGAAATGAAGAATGGATACACAGGCATTTACGCCATTTACGGACCTGGAACGTGTTTTCTGCGAAGAGACGCGCGCGTGGGTTGGGGAGAGGTGGGTGGGAGGGAGGGACGGGTGGGTCAGCACGACGATTGCTGGTAAGAACGTGACGCGCGACACTCGTTTTTGTTCCGGAAAACGCGATGGGAACCCTCGCACAGCGCCATGATCGTTGGACTTACTAAACATCCCGCCCGCCCGCCCGAAAGAAAAGTCCGTTTAGGATTGCACCACCCACACCGGCAACAAACCAAGCGCTTGTTTCGACTACGACCGGAACCGGACTCGATCGATACGCACGACTGGCGTGAGCACGATTCGGAACTGGCGTGCGGAGCCGATTCCTCGCGCGCGTCACGTGTGCGTGACCAGGGGGATGACGAGGGCACTCGAAAGAAAACCAAGTCGTTCGTTTCCTCTTTTGGTAACACATGAACATCCCCCTTCGCAAACGTGCACTTAACCGAGGTCCAAATTACTTCTATCAGGCAACGAGAGAGTTATGAAAAGAATACTATGTGAAACGTAGTCCAGAGTAGCGTATTAGTGCTTTAAGTTGAGGTTTAAATCTGCGAGATCTCCTGCTTGCCACGCTTGCGGAAGTGCGGATAAAGCGCGATCCCGGCTTGCGTCGCGTCACACCTATCCCCCTGGACGGCACCGCGATGACTTCTTTCGTGTTAAACGCCGTGGGCGTTGTGACTCCGCGCGCGTGCGTTCACGCGCGCGCCGCGTCTCGACCCCAACGACTGGCCGGCCCTGTGACCAGCCTCCGCGCGCAATCGGGATCGGCGTGCTCGCCCAGCGTCGTGCCCGCCCGCCGCCAGAATGGCCGGTCTCTGCAACTGCAGGGGTCGTGGAACACCTGTGGCTTGTCAAGACGCGCGCCGGTCACCGCAGTCGGGTCCCACTCGGGTCCCACGCCTGAAGTGGAGGAAGAGGAAGGCTCCGCCCTGGATTTCCCGGAAGAGTACGTCAGGGCGGTACCAAGCCGCAGGCCGGATATCTTCCCTGATTTGAGGGAACCGAAAACGCCGATGCCGAAACCCATGCCGGGCGACCCGGAAGTCCCGGACGAAGAGGAGGAGGAAATCGAACGCAAAAAGAACCCCGGGGAGCCCGGGACGAACCCGGATGAAGACGAGGACGAGGAAAACGGGCGGCCCAAGAAAAACGACGAAGAGGAGGAGGAGTAAGGGGTTGGGGTGCGTGGCACTTTTTAGCGCGATCGAAAGACGACTTCGCGACGACGAGAAACAAGATTTATTGTACACACCACCACGGCTACCTACCCGGTGGTCCGTTTCCGGTTCATCTCCGCCCTCGCGTTCATGTTTTCAAGCACCAGCCTGGCTACGGGAAGAAATTCGACTTCCGTTTTTGGCGTATCCACTTTACTGGTACTTTCCGGCATTTTAATCCCATCCTGTTCCAACGCCGGGCAACGCAGCTCGAGTTTTTGCAAGTTTTCACACGCGCTTAAATCCAGCTCGGCCAAGGTATCGGACCAAATCATCAACGTTTTCACACCAACGCACCCATCTAGCGTAACCGAGGTTAGGTTCTTAACCTGCACCAGCGCCTTTTCCAGTGAAACGCACTTGCTTAAGTTCACGACGAGTAAACTGTCGGACTGCAACAGCACGAAACGCAACGACGCGCACCGCGACAGGTCGAGCCGTTGCAACGACACGCAGCTCGTGGTTGGCGAACACACAAACTTGGTGAGTTTTTTGGATCCCCGGAACTCCATTTTCGTCAAACCAGGGGGGGACAGCGTAACCACCTCTTCAGGGAAAGCATCAACAAGAGACGGGGTGTGCGTGATGCAGATCTGGAGGGTTTGCGGGGGGACGAATGATGATTGATTGATGTCAGTGCGTTTGGAGGGCAGAAAAAAAGAGCCTGATTTGGAAACAAACGGTAAACACGACGTACCTCGGTTGCGTTCACGAGAATGCGTTCCCGCAACGCCCCCCAGGTTGGCCAATCATCCGCGTCGGGCAGCGCATCCGCGGGCCGGTCCCACACCCCGCTTTCCACCGCCTGCGTTTCACGACAGGAACGCGTTGCGTTAGAGAAATTCGAGAAATTCCGTGTAGATGGAGATAAAATCTCACCGCGAGGAACACCATACTTACCCGTTCCCACCCAGGGTCGTGTCGTGGCTCCACCGCGGCTTTTGCGATCTTCGCCGGGGCTTTATCTTTCGCCATCACCAACCCGCACGCGCTCGCCTCGCCTCGCGCGCCTGGTCGTGTGTAAGTCAACCAGCCTTTGCGAGGCACTGACAAAGGCCATTTTTCTCGTTTCGGTCTGGGATTTTTTTGGCGCACGCTTTTTTTTTGGAGCCTCGGACGCTCGGAGGCGGCGGCTCGACCAGATCGTTTGCGCACCGCGCGAGCTTCAGACCGCCGCCATCGTCGGTGTGTGAAGCGTCATGTACGGTGGAGATGTGTATAACCAGAACGCGAGCGCGGCTGGTGTGACGTACAACTGCGGAGGTGCGCCCCGACCTCTCTCCCTCCGTGGGTCTGTCCCGCCTTGTGGGTTCCGTTTCCGCGAATTGCCACTCACCAACCAACCCACACGCCTGTCCTCTCCCATCGCAGACTGCGGCTCCGAAGTCGTGCTTCGTCCCGGAGATATCGTCATCTGCCGTGAATGCGGATACCGCATCTTGTACAAGAAACGCACGAAACAAAGTACGTGACGTGAACACGTGAACCCCGAGTGCGAATGATCTTTTTTCTTTTCTTTCTTTCTTGTCGTGGAGCGTGTGATTTGATTCCGTCCGCATCCGCGGGCGTTCGCGAAACAAGCCCTGACCTTTCCCCTTTTCTTTTCGTTTCTTTGTTTCGCAGTCGTTCAGTTCGAAGCGCGGTGAGCGTAGTGCGTTTGCGCGTGTCACGATGTTCACCAGTGTGGGTTTGAGACCGTGAAAGCGCGCGGCGAGGAACGCGTGATTTGTGATGAACGAGGATTGATTTTCTTTTTTCTTTTTTCTAAAACTTCGCTGATTTACAACGAGGAATTGATCTACACGCGGTCCTAGCAAGGGACTCTGTTGTTCCCTTTCTTTTCCACGTACGCCGCCGCTAAACACACTCACACAAATACGCTCCTTACCTTAAGCAAACCTTAACTCAAATCGCGCCCCCTTCGTCTTTCCATTTGTGCGCGCACGACACGCACTGGAAGAACAGGGACATGCCCTCTGATGTGGTGAGGGAAAAAAACACCGCTTCGTTGTGTTCGCAGTGCGGGCACTGCACGTCTCCTGACCGGGGAAGCGTCGGGTCCGAACGCACGTCCTGAATCACCGTCGTGGTCTCAGCCGCGGTGTGGTGAATGTTGTGCCGGTACACGCAGTGATCGTCCGCGTCGACTTCGTACTTGCAGTTCTTGCACACGTACACCAACTTCTTCCTGGCGCGATCTTCCCGCGGGTACAACAGATCGTTGGACGTGGGGCAGAACCGAAGCTTCACCGCGCCCAGGCGACCCGCCGTTTCCCCCACCAGCGCGTGATCGCCCGTCACAAGAGCGCTGTCCATGGTCAACGACGAAACCGACCTGCGTCGTCGGGCGCCGTCCTCCTATGGCGGGCGCGAGGATTCGGCGAGGGAAATGATGTTTTGCCGCCACGGAAAATAAATCGTATGACTGTATGAGCAATTAGTTTCATCAATCAGCGCGGCGCTCCACACGAGGTGAAAAAAAGAGGTCACAAGGGCTTTGGTTGTTTGGTCCTGATGCGTTTGCACGCACTTCCCTACGCACCCCCAGGACGCGGCCGGTGGGGTCCTCGCCGCGTGTCGACGTCACCGATGGCCTCCGCGTGTGTCCATGTCCCTACCCTCGGTTCGTCTGGGTTGAAAACCTCGACTCGGGTTGACCGAAGAAGTGTGTTTCACCGCAAGCGAGGGGAGTGTCGAAATCGAAAGGTTTCGCACGTCACGTCGTGTTCGCGCTCGCTGATCCGCAGCATCGGCGACAAAATCCGCCGCGGGGAGACGAGCGCGGAGGAGGTGACTAAAAGCTACCTGGCGACTCTCGCGAAATCCAACGAAAAACTGGGAAGCTTCGTTTCGGTGACCGGCGTTGGGGCGTTGGCCAGCGCGAGGGCGGTTGACCAGGCGCGTACGCGTGGCGAAAAACTGGGACCTCTGGCTGGTATTCCCATTGCGATCAAAGACAACATCTGCGTGACTGAAGGGTTCACCACCGCGGGGTCCAAGCTTCTCGCAAACCACAAAAGCCCGTACGACGCGACGGTGTTTACGCAGCTGAAAAACGCGGGGTGCGTTTTGCTGGGCAAAACGAACATGGACGAGTTCGGGATGGGGAGCACCACCGGGACCGGGGCGACCGGCAAAACAAAGAACCCGTGGGACTTGTCGCGCGTGCCGGGCGGCAGCAGCGGAGGAAGCGCCGCGGCGGTCGCGTCAGGGCAGTGCGTCGCCGCCCTGGGCAGTGACACCGGGGGCAGCATAAGGCAACCGGCTTCGTTCTGTGGGGTGGTGGGGTTGAAACCAACCTTCGGGTTGGTAAGCAGACACGGCCTCGTGTCGTACGCGTCATCCTTCGACTGTATAGGGCCGGTGACCAGTTCAGTGGAGGACGCGGCGTTTCTGTTGACCGCGATGTGCGACGGCGTTGACGATACAGGGAAAAACGACTCCACAAAACAAACCGCGGAGGCGCGGGTTGATTACACCGCGGGCTTGATCGATTTGGAAAACCTCACCTCGCGGCCGTTAGCCGGCAAGAGGTTCGCGCTGATCAAGGAAACCGTGGGCCACGGCGTGGACCAAGGCGTGATTGATTGCGTCATCAACTGTGCAAAGGAAATGGAAAACCTCGGTGCGTGTGTCGACGTAGTTTCCTGCCCCACCTTCGCCCTGGGGCTCCCCGCGTACTACATCCTCGCCCTAGCCGAGGCGAGCTCGAACCTGGCGAGGTACGACGCGGTTCGGTACGGCGTGCCGGACACGAGCCGCACGGACGGGTTCGGTAAGTATTTCCCATTCAACACATTCCGCCGACTGACTGCTCATACAAGACTGACACTTTTTTTTTTATCTCTAGGCGACGAAGTCAAGCGGCGCGTACTGATGGGCAGCTACGCCCTTTCCTACGGCCACAGCGACGCGTACTACGGAAGAGCGCAAGCCACGCAAACGTTGGTCGAAATGGATCTGGGCTCGAAATTTACAGCCGGGTACCACGCGCTGCTCACGCCCGCCGCGCCGTCGGTGGCGTACCCAATTGACGCGAAACAGGACGACCCCCTAGCGATGTTCGCGGGCGACGCCATGACCGTGAACGTTAACTTAGCCGGGCTTCCCGCGATCGTGATTAGGGGGGGATTTTCTTTGGCATCAAACGGAACGCAAATGCCCGTCGGGGTACAGATGATCGGCAAGCCCTTCGGTGAGGCCGAGCTGTTAGCAAACGCGCACGCGTTCGAACTCGCGACGTTCGACACGGTGAACAAGGAATGGGCGTTTAGGGAAACCTTTTGACCCGCGGGGGGAGTTTTTTTCAACTTGATTTAAACCAGAGTTTCATTTGTGCTGTGCTTCCCTTCGTCTTTTCCGCTGGTACCGTTCCCGTTTCCAAAATGCTCAAGGTGGGCAATTGATTTCGTGTATGTCACGGTTCCGTTGGCTTGTTTTTGTGCAACCACGCTAGCACGTTCTCGTGTTGATTCGCCTTCGCCTCCGCTTCGCAACGATCCCAAATCCACTCGCACCCGTTCGCGCGCGCCCACTGTAGCAACTCGAGGTTCCCGCCTAACGCCACCCCCGAGCACGTCTCCTCGTTCCACTTGCACCCGTTGGCGCGCGCCCACTGCAGCACCTCGAGGTGCCCAGCCATCGCCGCATTGTGGCATGTCCTCTCGTCCCACGGACATCCGTTCGCGCGCGCCCACTGCAGCACCTCGAAATGCCCGCCACATGCCGCCCCAAAGCACGTCCTCTTGTCCCACGGACAGCCGTTAGTGCGCGCCCACTGTAGCACCTCGAGGTGCCCAGCCATCGCCGCCATTGAGCACGTCCTCTCGTCCCACGGACATCCGTTCGCGCGCGCCCACTGCAGCACCTCAAGGTGCCCGTTCTGCGCCGTGTACACGCACGTATCCACGCGCCACGGGCATCCGTTCTCGTGCGCCCACCTCAGCACCTCGAGATGTCCGCGACATGCCGCGAACTCGCATGTTTCCTCATCCCACGGACAGCCGTTCGCGCGTGCCCACTGTAGCACATCAAGGCGCCCGTTCCCCGCCGCCCACGAGCACGTCCTCTCGTCCCACGGGCACCCGTCCGCGCGCAACCACTGCAGCACATCGAGGTGCCCGCCCATCGCCACCTCCGCGCACGTCCACTCATCCCACGGGCAGCCGTTCGCGTGCGCCCACTGCAGCACCTCAAGGTGCCCGCCCCCCACCGCCCCAGAGCACGTGTTTGTATCCCACGGGCAGCTGTTCGCGTGCGCCCACTGCAGGACATCGAGGCGTCCGTTCCCCGCGGCGCCCGAGCACGTCTCCTCGTCCCACGGGCAGACGTTCTCGCGCAACTACTGCAGAACCTCAAGTTTTCCGCCCTGTGCCGCTCCCTCGCACGTGGTTCCGGTCCACGGGCAGTCGTTCGCGCGCGCCCACTGCAGCACCTCGAGGTGCCCGCCCCTTGCCGCACAGTAGCACGTAAACGTGTTCCACGGACAGCCGTTCGCGCGCGCCCACTGCATAACCTCAAGTTGTCCGCCCCTTGCCGCCCCCGCGCACGTGAATGCGTCCCACGGCCAGCCGTCCGCGCGCAACGCCTGCAACTTCTCGAGGTGTCCACTCCTCGCCGCTGCCTCACAAAGATATTCTTGACGCGACAGGAGACCTCGCCGTTGCCGGCGCTGCAGCGCGCTTACACATCCGAGCTCTACGGCGTCATTTTCACCAAGCTCTTCAAACCCAAGCCCCGTCACCGCTACAGCGTCGCGCATCGCGCGGCTCACCGCTGGGAGCCGTGCGAGATCGGCTGGATCGTCGAAATGCTCAGTCCTGAGAATGTGCGTGACGATGATGTCGTCGAGAAGGCCGGGGATGGCTTCTTGCGCGTCGGCAAGGCTTGCGGGAGTAGTGGCGGTCGCGATATCACCGCTCGTGTCAGTCATGCCGGTCTGCGCTGCATTGGGGGACATGTGAAGGGTGCGCGACGATGTGCGTCGTTTCGGCGAGGAAAAGTTTAAATAAAAGTCGAGTGGAGGATTCTCGATTCTGCAATATATATTCAATCGTTTCACGCTCCACTCGTTTGTGCATTCGACAGCATTCGTAAGTACAGTGTATTTGATCACAACGAGTACGAGTTGCCGTATCAGTCTTCGCCCCGCGCTGCTCTCTCAGATCGCGTTGTTTCGCACAGCGCCAACGCGACCGCGACGCGCGCCACGAAAGAGGGTTATTTTTTCCCGTCAACGCGCGCGTCGCCGCCCGGTCCTTTCCCCTTAGAAGGTTTGCCCGCCCGCGCCGTACCCCGCGGCATTATTTCCGTCCCCCAGCGTGCCTTCCGCGCCGCCCGTACTGTCGTTTTTCTTCGGGGTCGCGTCTTTCGCGGCCGTCGCTTTTTCACCCTCCGTCTCCCGGTACTTGTGCAGGTAAACCTTCAGCGGTTCCACGTACTCTTCGAATCCTAGGGTGCTCATGGCCCACAGCAAATCGTCGCCGTTGATGGTTTTCCTCTTCTCGCGCTGGCACTTGTCACTCGCCTCGCTGGTGATGAAGGAAATGAACTCCGAGACGCACTCTTGCACGGTTTCCTTCGCATCCTTGGCGATTTTAGCGTTCGCGGGGAGCGCTTTCTTCATGATGCGCGAGATGTTGGCAATTGGAAGAAACCGGTCTTGCTCGCGGACATTGCCTCCTTTCTCGTCGTCGTCGTCGTCGATATCGGGCACGGCATCTTCGCCGGCGTCGTTGTCTCCCGCCATCGTGGTCGTGGCAACAAACCCGGTTTCGCGCTACGGTCCCGGTCGCGCCCCGACGTTGTGTCCGCATTGGAGGTTTTTGATTGTTGGCTTCGGCGAATATCCACAAAGATTTGCTAAATACATGACAAACCCCTTTACTCGCCCATACACTATTCATCCGATATAAATCCCAAATTGCCGACGCCACCTTCAAAATTTAGGCCACTTCATACATGATGACTGGTAAACAGTCAGAATGCACTTCACTCGAGATACGCGAAAGTCCTGGGTTCGAGCCCCAGCAGGGGCATCGCCGCGAATTTATTTAATTCGCAGCTTTCCTCCGCTTCGTCCGAATGGACGACCACCCGCTCGTGGCGACCTTGCCGTCGCCGCTTGACTTGACAGTGATCTCGAACGAGATCGTTGTGCCCCTGTAGCTCAGTTGGTTAGAACGTCGTGCTTATACAAGAGAGCCTAAACTTCTTTTTTTAACAAAGGGATGCTGTTGTGAATTGCGAAACTACCTCAACGCGCTCGTCGCGTTTCTCGCTCGAAACGCTTTTCGGCTCCACCCGACTCTTTTACTTTCCTCGTCTCCTCACCATATAATCACCCATCTTAACACGTTCCCTTCCTCGCGGACACGAACCTTCCCAGCCCACGTAGGTCCTTTCGAATCTGGACATCCACGAACACACGGCGGGGTGACTTATTTTCCGGATCACGGCTAGATGTTGCCGGATCACTAATAGATGATGACTCGTCACTTTTTTCCTCAAACTCGCGTATTCGCCGCGCAACCTCAACCGCCTGCGCCCCGCCGTTGGTTTCAAGCAAAAGGAACCCGCCGTTGACTAGGTACCGGGCCGCTCCTTTGTATATCGGCAAAAACGCATCCATCCCCTGGCCATCGCCGCCGCACAGCGCGAGGTGCGGTTCGTGTTTTCCAACCTCGGGTTGCAACCCGGCCATGTCGCGCCGAGGGATGTACGGCGGGTTGGACACCACGCCCCCGAGGGTTCCCGAGTATTTATTTGAAGATGATGAAGCACTGACCTGTGCTGCATCTTCGCCTTCGAAAACCGCTCTTAAAGGTTCGAACCAAGACCCTTCGTGTACCTCGACGTTCACTCCGTTGCGCGTCGCGTTGTGTTTTGCCACCGCCGCGGCGGCAGGCGAAAAGTCAACCGCGTAAACGCGTGGACGAGACGGAGTTTCTTTTGCAGCAGTAGTAGTTTCGATACTACTGCTCGTCCTACTACCCATTCCTTGCACTGTCCTCTCCAGTTCCTTCGCAATCCCTATGGCGAGCGCGCCCGATCCGGTTCCCAGGTCGGCCCACGGTTTGTTTGCTAATTCGGGCGTTTCCCTCAAAACATCCACAACGAAGTCAACCATGAGCTCCGTTTCCGGGCGCGGAATCAAAACCGCGCGGGTCACCACCAGTGAAAGGTCCCTCCATTCACTGAGATTGGTGAGGTACTGCAGCGGCACGCGGTCCGTGAGGCGCGTTGTCCACAAAGCGCGTAACCCTTCCAGGCTCTCGCGCAGCAGCACAGGTCTTTCGGAAGGTTCATCTTTTTTTTCGCTTGCCGACCACGAAACCTTCACATCCGCCCCACCATCACCACCACCCACGGTGTCCTCCACGAGCCAGTCGATCTCTGTGAACAAGCTTTGTAACTCGGGCAGGTCGCTTGTTTCGGGAAGCGCCACGCGTGTTGCCGTCGCGAACTCCCGAGCCCAGACCCGCCACTCGTGTACAAGCACGGTGGACGAGGCGAGGGAAGGGTTTTTTTCTTTCAAAGGTTTTGGAAAAACATTAACATTCAACTCGACTTCGGCGGTACCGAAACTCGCGCCGCACAAACGCGCGTGTGACGGGTAGTACGGCACGTACTTCACGCGCCACACGGAGCGGTGCAGACGCTCGAACCGCGCGCGAACCCGCGCGGGGGGGAGGGAAAACAGGAGCGCCATCCCGAATGAAGGAGGACAGATTCGAGATTGTGTTGACAGGGAAGTTTTTGGCAAAATTTTTGCCACTTTTTGCTTCGAATTCTTTTGGGAGCGCCGCCGACTGGCGGCGGCTGAAATACAAGTACGCACCACTCTTTTTTCTCCTCAGAACTCTCGCCCGCGCAGCCGTCGGGGTCAGCTCAAAAGGCGCAGGACGCACCGCGGCCAACATGCGTCTCGAGAAGTGCTGGTTCTGCAGTAGCACGGTGTACCCCGGGCACGGGATATGCTTCGTGCGTAACGACAGTAAGATCTTCCGTTTCTGCCGAAGCAAGTGCCACAAGAACTTCAAGATGAAACGCAACCCGCGGAAGGTGAAGTGGACGAAGGCGTACCGGGTGCTGCACGGCAAGGACGCGGCGTCGGATTCGGTGTTCCAGTTCGAACGCAAGCGCAACAGGCCGGAGAGGTACGACAGGAACGTGACGCAAAGCACGTTGCGGGCGATGAAGAAGGTGGAGGAGGTCCGGGTGCGTCGCGCGGAGCGGTTTTACGACACCAGGATGAAAGGCAAGGAATCGGAGGACCGGAAGGCGAACAAACGCGAGCTGGAACAGCAAATTCACCTGGTCAGGGCTCCCGGAGCCATCGCCAAGGAACCAACACAAGGCGCGGCGAAGAAACAAAAGGTCAAGGTCAAGGTGTCGTCAAAGGCGACGGAGGAGTACGATTAACAACCACTCGAGTGGGGAGGGACGCGCGCGGCAGCAACATTGTCGAATTTGTGATAAAAGTTTTAGGCTGCAAAAACATTGTCCAAGCCTCAAACCCTTTCGTGCCTCGGACACTCTTCAGCGCGGTGCGGTGTGCCGCACGCGGGCCGAAAATGATCTCTTCCGACGCACCGTCCTTACCGATGCACATCTTGGAGCGCACACCCGGTGGCGCGCGGATGCACGTGCATACAAGTGAGACGATGCTCAGTGACCACCCGCTCGGTAATCTGAAAACCGCGAGCACGCTGTTTTCCAGGGACGGCCGGCTGTTGGCGTGCCTCGGGTCCGAGGACGTGCGCATTTACGACACAGGGAGCAACACCGTGCTTCGCTCGCTCCCGCTGCCCGGCGCAGTCGCAATGCACTTCAGCCCAGAAGGGACGTTCATCGAGATCTACCAGAAAGCCAACGCATCCGGTGCGGGGGAGGAGAAGAACTTGAGTGTCTGGAACGTGACCACGGGCGAAAAAGTCTACGCGTGCTTCCAGAAGTCATTCAACTCCCTGTCCTGGCCGTACCTGCAGTTCAGCGCGGACGACAAGGTAGCGTGCCGAGCCGTGAGCAACGAGGTTCACTTTTTCGACACCGACAAGTTCGACGAATCCGCGGCGCGGCTTAAGGTGCCGCAGGTCGCGCTGGCCAAGCTCTCGCCCGGCGCCGACCCGAGTGTCGCGACGTTCGTCCCCGAAAAGAAGGGCATTCCCGGAAGCGTGTGCATCTATTCTCCTCCTCCGACCGGAACAGAAGGAGTGATTGAGCTGCAACCCACCGCAAGAAAGGCTTTCTTCCGGGTAAATGAGGTGGACTTCATGTGGGCGCCGGACGGTAAGGCGGTGCTCGTGCTCGGGAGCTGCGACGTGGACGTCACGAACCAGTCGTACTACGGCGAAACCAGTTTGGTTTATATGCGCGCGGACGGCCAAATCGACTGCAAGGTTCCGCTTGACAAGGAAGGCCCGGTGCACGAAGCGAAGTGGAGCCCGACAAGTGAAGAGTTCGTGGTGGTGTACGGGTACATGCCCGCGAAGGCTACTATTTTCTGCGGCAAAAAGTGCGAACCGAAGTACCAACTAGGCGCCGGGCCGCACAACACGGTGCGTTGGAACCCGTTCGGGCGGTTCATTTTGCTCGCCGGGTTCGGGAACCTTCCCGGGGATATGAAGTTCTTCGACCGGAAACAGGACGGGAAGTACAAGCTGGTGGGCGCGACGCGGGCGGCGTGCGCGGTGACTGCGGAGTGGAGCCCGGACGGCCGGCGCCTACTCACCGCGACGATCGCGCCGCGGCTCAACGTGGATAACGGGTTCAAAATTTGGAGGTACAACGGCGACCTGTTGCACCACGAGCAAAGGGAGAAGCTGTACGAGGCGTCCTGGGCGCCGGCACCGAATGGGACGCACGCGGACCGGCCGATTTCGGCGGGGAGCGTTCGCAAAGAAACTGACGAGCGATTAGCGCCGGATGGCACGGCGGCGCCTAAAAAAGCGGGCGCGTACAAACCGCCGCACGCCACGTCCGGGTCCGGGAACTTTTCATTAGCCATCGCCAAGGCAGAGGATGCTGGTCCTGGGAAGTACAAAGCACCGGGGTCGGGGGGAGGGAGCGGTAACAGCGGTAATGCTAAAACTCCGTCTGATCCGCCGGGCGCTACTTTCGTGGAGGGCGGCGGCATGAGCGCCTCGGCGAAGAAAAACGCCAAAAAGAGAGCAGCCTCGAAGGCGAAAGCGGAAGGGAACTAACAAGAACAACCCAAATGTGGTTTAATGAACTTATTAATCAGTCGGTCGCTTTCTCGTTCATCCAGGCCACTGTTTTGTCGTACCGCTCCCACGGGAAACTGTTCAAGTACACGTAGAAACCGTTCGCGCGCAACCACTTCACAACCTCGAGATGCCCGCCCTCCACCGCCCCATGACACGTCCCCTCGTCCCACGGGCAGCCGTTCGCGTGTGCCCACTGCATCACCTCGAGATGCCCGCCATGTGCCGCCGCCCGAGACGTCGACCTGTCCCACGAGCAGCCGTCCGCGCGCAACAGCTTCAACTCTTCGAGCTGTCCGCTATATGCAAACGCCTCACAAAGGTATTCTTGATGCCTCAGGCGACCTCGCCGGCACAGGCGCTTCAACGCGCTTAAACATCCGACATGTAAGGCTTCTTTCTACCAAAGATCTTTACACCGACGCCTCTTTGCCGCCACCGTGTCGCGCATCGCGCGGCTCACCAGCCGGAGCCGTGTGAGATCTGCCGGGTCGTCAAAATACTCAGGTCTGAGAATGTGAGTGACGACGAGGTGGTCGGGAAGGCCGGGGATGGCTTCTTGCGGGGAGGACGGTTGCGCGGCCCATCGGGCTTTCTTGCAACGCGCTTTGTGGTCGGCCCAGTCCCCACGTTGGCACTCCTTGCCACAGTAGTACACCAGCTTGCACGCGCACTTCTTACACTTGGTACCACGCAGATTTGTCCGCGCCCCGCACATCGCGCAGTCCTTGTTCAACGCGCGCTCCACGTGTGTCGCGGTATCACCTTCCGTGGGAGTATCGGTACCATGTGACGCGTTGGCGGACATCGCGGTCGGGGAGTTCGTGTGTTTGACGTCGTTTGGCGCGCGTCGTTGTGTCCCTTTCGGGCGTTGTGACAATCCTGCTTTGAAGAAATCGCTTGATCAGGATTTGAAACTGAAAACCTCTTTTTTCAAAGCTTACGGTTATCGATCAAACTTTTTCACATCGTTATTTCTTGATCGGCGAAGCCGGTGAAACTGATACTTTTTTTTCAGTGACTCGCACGCTGATTTGTTTTTCACCGCGCGCAGGTCCGCCACCAAGCCCTCTTTCGCTTGCACGACACGCAAGTCGACAGCCACCATGGTGCGCATTTCCGTGCTCAATGACACTCTCAAGGTACGTGTGGGGTTGTGGTGATGTGAGCGCAATCGCGGTGGGCGTGCAGCGCGTTGGCCGGTTCTCCGGGCCATTCATTTTCTTTTAGGGTTTGCCACCGATGGGTTTGCCTCTGTCTCACCTCCTTCGTCCCCTCTCCCCAACAGGCCATGTACAACGCGGAGAAGCGTGGCAAGCGCCAGGTCCTCGTGCGCCCTGTGTCCAAGGTGGTGATCAAGTTCCTCCAGGTCATGCAGAAGCACGGTACGTCGGTAGCGCCGGGCGGACACACACACGCGCGTGAAATCACCCCGATCGACCGATCCACCCTCGGCGGCTCTCTCGTTTTACACCCTCGACTGACCCGACCCGCCCAACCCTCTCTCTCGCAAACCAGGGTACATCAACGAGTTCGAATACATTGACGACCACAGGTCGGGTAAGATCGTGGTGGAGCTCAACGGGCGCATCAACAAGTGCGGTGTCATCAGGTACGTGGGGAGCGGGGGCCATCGGAAGAGGCACTAGTGGAGGACTCTTTTTTAGTCCCGGGGATGGTGTTTTCTTCTGCGTGGCCGTCGTGGCCGTCGGAAGAGGCACGGTGAAGGAACCTTTTTTTAGTCTCGGGGCTGTGTACTGCGTATACTGTGTACTGCGTGGCGTCTTCTAACCAACTCAAACTGACCTTTCCCCCTAAATACCTACCAAAAAACGAATAGCCCCCGTTACGATTTGTCGCACACCGACGTCGAGGACTGGGTCGGCCGTCTGCTTCCCTCGCGTTTGTTCGGCGTCATCGTGCTGACCACCGCGAACGGTATCTTGGACCACGAAGAGGCGAGGCGCAAGAAGGTCGGTGGCAAGGTGCTCGGCTTCTTCTACTAAACTAGACGGCAGAGAGACGGTATATACTGTTACTAAAACTGTGTCACGCGGTATGCCGGCACTCTGAGTGAAAGGAAGAGTAGAGTGTAAGAAATGCTGTTTAAGTAGATGATGTCACATAAAACCTATCCGCTCTCAGCTCGCACAAAGAATAGCTTTTACCATTTCCGGCTCGGTTCGTCCAGCCACTTCGCGGCGTCCACGGCATAGTAGGAAAGCGTCAGGTCCGCGCCCGCTCGTTTGATCGCGATGAGGGACTCGAGAACGGCGTCTTTTTCGTTCAAGTAACCAGCCGCCGCGGCGGCTTTCAGCATGCTGTACTCCCCGCTCACCTGGTAGGCGCTGATCGGCAGGGTCGTGGAATCCTTAAGCGCGCGGATGATGTCCAGGTACGCACCAGCGGGTTTGACCATCATGATATCCGCCCCTTCCGCTTCATCAAGCGCGGCTTCGCGTAAGCACTCCCGGAAGTTAGCAGGGTCCATCTGGTACTCCGCTTTGTCTTTCGGGATCTTCCACTCCTCGGAACCGGGCCGCGGCGCAGACGCCAGGGCGTCGCGGAACGGGCCGTAGTACGCGCTGTTGTACCTGTGGATTTTTAGTTGATTGATTGAGGAGGAGAGCGGTTAGAAATACAGTGCACTACGAGTAAGACGTCAGAATACGCATGACCGGTGACTCGACTTACTTTGCGGTGTAGCTCATGATTGCGACGTTTGTGAACCCTTCTGCGTCCAGCGCCTCTCGGATGGCGCCCACGCGCCCGTCCATCATGTCGGACGGCGAGATGACGTCGGCGCCCGCCCGAGCTTGGGACACCGCTTGCTTGCACAGGTAGTACACGGTTTCGTCGTTCATAATAACTCCGTCAGAGCGCACCATGCCGTCGTGCCCCATGGTGTTGTACGGATCAAGCGCGACATCCGTGTACACCTCCAAATCGGGGAACGTGTCTTTCAGCATCGATATGGACCTTTGAGCCAAACCGTTTGGGTTGAACGCTTCCTCCGCCGTCGCCGTTTTCAGGTTGTCCGGCGTTTTGGGGAAAACAACGACCTGGTTCACCCCCGCGGCGCGCGCCTCCCTGACCTTGGCCAGCATGCCTTTTGAGAAACTAAGCCTTGATTGACCAGGCATGGACAGAATGGGGACGTCCTCGTCGCTGTCGTCGTGCACGAAGATGGGGTAGATGAAGTTCGCGGGCGTCAGGATGGTTTCACGGAACGCCTCGCGCACCGTGGAACTTCGGCGGTTGCGCCGGGGGCGGTAGGAAAGGTCCTGGGGAGGCACCACGGGGGTGCCTGTGGTTTTTACGTAAATAGGAAGGAGTGAGTAGTGTTAGTGATTAGTGATAGCGTTCGTGAGTAGTGAGTAGTGATACCGTTCTTGCTAGTGATTGGAACGAACATCTGGCGATGAGATTAGTTTCGATCGACTCGATTCACGATCGACGCGCTTTCCGCGGTGCGAGACGTGTGGAACGTCTAGGGTTTGGCAGTGTGTGGATCCTATTCGTGACCTTGTTGTGCTCGGGTGGTACCCCAACGCGGCTACCGTCAAAAAACCACCGACGTACCTTCGGGAACCTTGGGCGCGACCCTCGTGGTGGCAGGCGCGAGGCTTTTGTCCACCGCCTGGGCGGTGATTGACACTCCTCGGCGCGACGGCCTGGGCTTGGACGTGACCACGCAGAAAGAGACGCCCACGAACGGAGAGGTGAGTGCGAACATCGTGACTGGGTGCGTGGAGTTCGCGTTCCAGAGTGTGTATCACTTACACGTAGTGACACGGACGTGCGTGCGTGAGTGGAGAGGTTGGCGCGACAGATAACATTCTCGTTGGCGAAACTGACGATCTTTGCGATTTTCAGATTCGGTGCGGAGATCGTCGCAGAGAGGCTGAGAGGTTGAGAAATCAAGCGCCTGCGGCAAAGGGCAAAGAGTCTTGTGACCAATCACAACAGGGAAAATCGTGATGACTTGGATGAGCCAAGTGAGAAGCGTTGGAAAAAGCGTGCCAGGGTGTGAGGCAAAAAGAGGTTTCTCCCAGTCATCATCTAATGGATAGATGCCGATCTGCCATCGGCATAGCGCGGTGCGTCGCGGCGAAGCGCACGCTTGTTCATACCTGCCGTGTTTTGGCTTTCGTTTGATTGTCACACGTCGCGTGGTGCTTACCCAATTTACGCCGGTACGTACTTGCGTTCGTAGTAGGAATACGCGCGCGTTTACGAACCGAGCGCAACTGGCACACCGGGTTCCCTCAGCCAGTCGCGTCCTGTCATCTTTCCCGTAAAACGCAATCGCACCGTCGTCGGAGGTGTTTCTGTTGGTCGTGATCAATCGCGTTGCGTGAATTCGAAACGCAGCCTTGTTGGGGAACTAGACACACACAAGTGGAAAGAATCGAATCACACGTCCCAGCCTCGAGCCGAAGGACACGGGCGGTTTACTGACACTACCCATCACCGTCTACATACTCATCATCTTTTTTTCGCAAACAGCCGCAGCGCCAACGCTCGAGATGCAAGCGCTGAGTGCCTTGCCGTCATGGGCGCTGCCTCGCAGCGCAAAATATGTTTCTAAAAACGCCAAACGAGCCGGTGTTAAACGCAGTGGATGTAAGTACAATCGCATCGCGGGGCAACACACGGTTTCCGGCAGACACACTCGCGCGGCTAATCGATTTCATCGAACCAACCAAATGCGAACGAGGGGACCATTTCATCCGTTTTTTCACAAACCCGATTTCAATCCGCTGACGTCTCCCGCCTTCCCTCCCTCTTCGACTCTTTCCAGTTTTCGGCGAACGCTCGTCCGTGGGACGCAGCGCTTCCCCTGTAGTCCAGGGCCCCACGCGCAGCGCGACCCGCGTTACCGCCACGAACCCCGACAAAGAACGGGACGTCTCCGTAAGCGCCGCCGCGTCGGTGACGCCGACTGAGATTTCACCTGAAACCACCGCTACTGATTTGCTCGCGAAGTACGTCGCCGCGCACGGCGGGAAGCGCGTGATTCGCAAAGTTTTAATCGCGAACAACGGCATGGCCGCCACTAAGTCGATAATAAGCATGCGCCGCTGGGCGTACTGCGAGCTCGGTGATGAGAACGCGATTGAGTTCCTCGCCATGGCGACCCCAGAGGACCTCAAAGCCAACGCCGAGTTCATTCGGTTCGCGGATGACTTCGTGGAGGTGCCTGGTGGCAAGAACTCGAACAACTACGCCAACGTCAACCTTATTGTTGATATCGCGGAGCGGGAAGGCGTGGACGCGGTGTGGCCGGGGTGGGGACACGCCAGTGAGAACCCCAAGCTACCCACCATGCTGAAAGCGAAGGGAATCACGTTCATCGGCCCGACGGCGCCCGTGATGAGCGTGCTCGGCGGTACGTGTTTGGCCTTTCCCCAAATCCCGCCTCCCTGTTTGCCGGTTGTCCAGAGTAAGTACTCACGTAACATGGCCCGAAATACTGACACTTTCTTTTACGCTCGCAGACAAAATTGCGGCGAACATCTTAGCGCAAACCGCGAAGGTGCCGTCCATTCCGTGGTCAGGAACGGGTTTGGAAGCCGAGCTCAACGCGGAAGGCACGATTGACCAGGAGATTTTCGACAAAGCCATGGTCACCACGGTTGACGAGTCCTTAGCCGCGGCGAACCGTATCGGGTACCCGGTGATGTTGAAAGCGTCAGAAGGTGGCGGCGGTAAGGGCATTCGCATGTCAAACAACGACGAAGAACTAAAGGTCAACTTTGAGATGGTCAAAGCCGAAGTCCCGGGGTCACCAATGTTCATGATGCAGCTGTGCACGCAAGCCAGGCACTTGGAGGTGCAGATCGTTGGGGACGAGTACGGCAACGCGGTGGCGTTGTCGGGAAGGGATTGCAGCACACAGCGGCGGTTCCAGAAGATTTTCGAGGAAGGCCCGCCCACCGTCGCGGATCCGAAGATTTTCCGCGAGATGGAAAAAGCAGCGCAGAGGTTGACGCAATCCATCGGGTACATCGGCGCCGGCACCGTGGAGTACTTGTACAACGTCGAGACTGGGAACTACTTTTTCCTGGAACTGAACCCAAGGCTGCAAGTAGAGCACCCTGTTACGGAAGGCATCACCAATGTCAACCTCCCCGCGACGCAGCTTCAAGTCGCGATGGGCATCCCGATGAACCGGATTCCCGACATCCGGCGGTTTTACGGTTTACCCGACGTCAACGGCGACTCCGAGATTGACTTCATGGAGGATGACTACGTCCTTCCCGAGCGCCATCTCATCGCGGCGAGGATCACCGCGGAAAACCCTGACGAAGGGTTCAAGCCCACCAGTGGCGGTATCGAGCGCGTGTCCTTCCAAAGCACACCCGACGTGTGGGGGTATTTCAGCGTTGGCGCGAACGGGGGGGTGCACGAGTTTGCGGATTCGCAATTCGGGCATATCTTCGCTACCGGTAAGACGCGCGAGGAGGCGCGCAAGTCCCTAGTCATCGCTCTGAAAGGCATGGTAGTCAGAGGCGAAATCAGGACTGCGGTGGAGTACCTGGTGCAGCTTCTTGAAACCGAGGATTTCAAGAACAACACCATCGACACCGCGTGGCTGGACGGGATCATCAAGGAAAAGTCAATCGCGATGAAGGAAGACCCGCACACGATCGTCGCGTCCGCCGCGATGTGGCGCGCGTTCAAAGCCGTGCAAGCGGAGGAAGCCGCGTTCAAAGAGTTCTGGCAGAAAGGCCAGACCGCGACGCAGGGGGTGGACAAACTCATCACGTTTTCCATGGACATCACGTACCAGGACGTGAAGTACACGTTCGATGTGAAACGCCGAGGGCCGGACTCCCTGGTGCTCAGGTACGTGTTGCATTTCCCAAATCCGGCCTCCCTGTTTGCCCATACACGACTGACACTTTCTTTTCTTGTATCTCAGCATGAAGGGCGGGGCCGATTTGATTGACGCGCGGATCCGGGAACGCTCGGATGGCGTGCTTCTCGGGATCTGGGGAGGCCGGACGCACGAAATCGACGGGCTGGAGGAACCGCTTGGTTTACGCATGATTCTGGATGGCCAAACCTGGCTGTTGCCTAACCAGTTCGACCCGAGCGAGTTACGCACGGACGTCACGGGGAAGCTGATCCGGTACCTGCAAGACGACGGCGGCGAAGTCGTCGCAGGGAAGCCGTTCGCGGAGGTGGAGGCGATGAAGATGGTGATGCCTCTGATCGCGGGCGAGAGTGGGACGATTTCGCACGAAAAAGCGGGCGGCGCGGTGATTGGCGCCGGCGACCTTTTAGGAACCCTGACTCTTAAAGACCCGAACAAGGTGAAGAAGATTTCGCAATTCGGCGGGGATTTCAGGGTTGTGCGGGACCCGGGCGAGGGCGACGCGGCGCTCACGGCGAGTGAGGCGCTTGACGAAGCCATCGCGAGGACTAACTTACTGTTGGACGGGTACCAGCTCCCGGTTGATGAAACCGTGAACAACCTCATCGCAAAGCTTTGTGACCCGGCGTTGCCGGACGTGGAGGGCGGGCGCTGGGCGCGCGCTTGTTCCGTTTTAAACGGCGTCGTGGACCGGTACCTCGCGGTGGAGAAACTGTTCGCGGGGAAGAAACCGGACAGCGTGGTTGGTGACTTGGCGCGGCAAAACAGCGGCAAGCTTGATGACCTGTTGAAAACAGTCATCGCGCATGCCAGCATCAAGAGTAGGACGCAGATGGTTATTTCGCTTTTGAAACAGGCCCCCACGTTACCTCAGAGGATCATGTCCGGGCCCGTGGGCTGGGCGGACGACCACGCCCCGATCAGCGCCGAGTTCCGAGCGGCGCTCAAGAGCCTGTCCACCGTACGGGGCGCCGACTACGGCGAGCTCGCGCTGACCGCGTCGAACATCTTGCTTGAAAAGCGCCTGCCGTCCATTGACAAAAGAATGGCCGAGCTTCGGAAGCTTTTGAAGGGCAACGCGTCCCTGGACCGCGCCTGGGGCACGGTGGAGAAAGGTGACTTGAAGTGTTTAAGCGAGTCGCCCACGCTGGCGGTCGATTTGCTGCCTTCGCTTTTCGTGGACGCCGATTTGGACGTGGCGAACGCGGCCCTAGAGGTGTACACCAAAAGAGTGTACCGCGCGCACGACGTCATTTCCACGGAAATTGTCCGCGAAGACGACCTCGTCACAATGAACTTCAAGTTCCAGTTCAACACGTACCCGGAGAAGTCGCCGCTGCGAAGCGGCGTGTTGGCCGTGTGCTCGTCGCTGGAGACCGCCAAGGCGCAGATCCCCGTGATTCTGGACCGCCTCGCGCGTCACATCGGCGACGAAAAGTACCAAGACACCCCAGTGCACGTGCTTCACATCGCCCTCGCTTCACAGCCTGAGGACGGCACGCTCGCGGAGCGGTGCGGCGCCGCGCTTTCCGAGCACCGGGGGAGGATGGCGGAGCTGGGGGTGAAGTTCGTGAACGTCATCTCCTACGTCCCGCCCAACCTGCCCAACTACTTCACCTTCACCGCGGCGAGCGGGTACCAGGAGGATTCGCTGTACAGGGGCGAGCGCCCCACGGTGGCGCACCTTCTGGAGCTCGCACGGCTGGAGAACTACAACCTCGTGCGGCTGCCCACGGTGAACCGGGATTTGCACGTGTACGTCGGGGAGTCAAAGCAAGGGTTTGGCAAGCGCGGGTTGCAGAAGCACATGCTTCTGCGCCGAATTTCGCACTCGCAAGACGCCGCTACGGGCGGTATCGAGCGCGTTTTGGCGAAAGCGGTGGAAGCGCTTGACCTCGCCGCGCTGGATCCGCGCACCAAAGGCGCGTCAAGTGGCAGAATTTACATCAACTTCCTCCCCGTGCAAACGGACGGGGCGTTCGAGTCCGCGGTTTCCGGGTTGAAAACCAAGGTGCTCGAGTTCATCTCCAAGAACAGTACGGAGCTGCTGCAACGGCAAGTGGACGAAGTCGAGATTCGGTTCCGAATCGCGGAAGCACCCGGCTCGCCCGTGCAGGTCCCGGTACGGATAATGGCCACGAGCATGTCCGGGCAGTGGCTGAAAGTGGACGTGTACCGCGAGTACCTCGACCCCCTCACCGGCAAGGCCACGCAGTTCTGCATGCTGGGCAAGGATGGCGCGGAGGAGGCTTGTTTCCTGGAGCCGTACCCGATGCCCGGGACGCTGCAGCAGAAAAGGGCAATCGCGCGCGCGATCGGCACGACGTACATTTACGATTTCCTCGGCCTGATTGAAAAGGCCATGGTGTTGGAGTGGCGGTCGTTCCTTTCTGGTGCGGGGACAGGGGATGTGCCGGGTGACATGTTTCGGGCGGAGGAGCTGTTGTTGTCCGGGGACGGAACCCTAACGCGGGCGACGGCTTCGCGGATGGCGGGCTCCAACGACATCGGCATGGTGGCGTGGGAGTGCTTCATGAAGACCCCGGAGTACCCGGCAGGGCGGCAGGTTGTTTTAGTGGGCAACGACTGCACGTTCATGTCCGGCTCATTCGGGGTGAAGGAGGATGACTTCTACTACGCCGTGAGCAAGTACGCGCGCGAAAAAGGCCTGCCGCGGGTGTACATCGCGTCCAACAGCGGTGCGCGGATCGGTTTGGTGGAGGAGCTGAAACCGTATTTCAAAGTCGCCTGGAACGACGCGAGCAACCCGAGTTTGGGGTTCAAGTACCTGTTTCTAACCCCCGAGGACTTCGGTAACCTACCAGAAGGCACCGTTAATGCCAGGGAAATCACCGAGGATGGCGAGAAAAGGATGCGCCTGGATGACATCATCGGCCAGATCCACGGCATCGGCGTGGAGAACCTGAGGGGAAGCGGGATGATCGCGGGCGAACAGAGGTACGTGCATAATTTCCCAAATCCCGGACGACTGTTTTACCGAAGCTGGTGACTGTTGTCCATACATCGCGATATACTTGGCTGACACTTTTCGTTCCCAATCAAAGCGCGGCGTACGCCGACGCGTTTACGCTTTCGTACGTCAGCGGCCGGTCGGTTGGCATCGGCGCGTATTTGTGCCGTTTAGGCCAGCGAAACATCCAGATGACCAACGGCCCTTTAATTCTCACCGGGTACCTGGCGCTGAACAAGCTGTTGGGCCGGGACGTGTACACGTCACAGGACCAGCTCGGCGGGCCGCAGGTGATGATGCCCAACGGCGTGTCGCACATGCAGGTCGAGGATGACCAGCAAGGCGTGATGGCGATTTTGCGGTGGCTCTCCTACGTCCCCAGCAGTTGCTTCACGCGGTCACCAGCGTTACCAAGCACAGATCCAACCTCCAGAAAGATCGACTTCAAGCCAACCAAAACGCCGTACGACCCGCGGCACATGATCGCGGGCGTGGCGGGTTTGGACGGCGCCTGGCAAAGCGGGTTCTTCGACAAAGGCTCGTGGACGGAAACGCTGGCGGAGTGGGGCAAGAGCGTGGTTTGCGGGCGCGCGCGACTTGGTGGCATCCCCATGGGGGTCATCGCAGTGGAAACGAGGTTAATGGAACAGCGAATCCCCGCCGATCCCGCGAATCCGGAATCGCGAGAAACCGTCTTGGCGCAAGCCGGCCAAGTCTGGTTCCCCGACTCGGCGCACAAAACCGCCAGCGCGATTCGCGACTTCAACAACGCCGAGAACTTGCCGCTGATTATTTTCGCCAACTGGCGAGGGTTTTCGGGCGGCACCAGGGACATGTACGGCGAAATCCTGAAGTTCGGCGCCATGATCGTGGACGAACTGCGGGTGTACAGGCACCCCGTTTTCGTGTACATCCCCCCCAACGGCGAGTTAAGAGGCGGCGCCTGGGTCGTGGTGGACCCCACGATCAACGAAGCGCGCATGGAGATGTACGCTGATGTGGATTCGAGGGGCGGGATTCTGGAACCCGCGGGGATCTGCGAGGTGAAGTTCCGGGATAAGGACCAGAAAAGCGCGATGCACCGTTTGGATCCGGTGTTGCTTGAGCTTGACCAAGACCCGGACGAGAACGAGGACGACATCTCACTGCGGGAACAACAACTGCTGCCGATGTACACGCAAGTCGCGCAGGAGTTTGCGGATCTGCACGACCGGTCGGGGCGCATGAAAGCCAAGGGCGTGATTCGGGACACGGTTCGGTGGGAAAACGCCAGGGAGTACTTCCACGCCAGGCTGACCCGGCGCCTGAAAACGGACGAGCTCGCCATGGACGCCGGTGCCGACAACGCGGACGTGGAGGCGCGCTTGAAGACCATGGCGCTTGCGGCGGGCGTGGACTTTGAGAACGACAAAAACGTCACAAAGTGGATCGCGGAGAACTTGGCTTTGGTGACCGCCGAGGTGAAGTCCATCGGGCGAGATGCCGCGATTGAAGAGGCCATGGAAACCCTCGCGGGCCTGGATGACGACGCCCTCAAGGCTGTGATGGAAAGGCTCGCCGGGAAGTGAACAACGGCGGGAGACGGGGAATAACAAACATTGAAATGAACGAAACAAGGAACGAAACAAGTCAAACCTCTTTTCTTTTTCGGAAAGGTCTTGCGTTATTATTCATAATCCTCCCACTCTCACCAATTCCTACGTACCTTCTTCTACCTTCCCCACCCCTACCCCCCCTCTTTCCCTCCAAGCAGCTGCATGAACTGGTTGTACGAGTTCTCCACGTCGAAAAGCAGCTGTCGCGTTTCGTCGTCCGCGAGCTCGTCGCTCGCGCGCATCTTCTCCAACTTGCGATTGTAACAGAAAAGTGTCACCCCCCCTCTTTCCCTCCAAGCAGCTGCATGAACTGGTTGTACGAGTTCTCCACGTCGAAAAGCAGCTGTCGCGTTTCGTCGTCCGCGAGCTCGTCGCTCGCGCGCATCTTCTCCAACTTGCGATTGTAACAGAAAAGTGTCAGTCTTGTGTGGGCAAAGAGTGTGCCTTTATTTGGGATATGCAATACTTACCTTGTCAAGCCACAAGCGCACCATGCCCTTCCCCGGGAAGTCGTTCGGGAGCTGGTGGACCTTGTACAGGGCTGTCGACAGGTCGGACAAGCACGGCGCGACTTGGTCTTTCGCAATCATCCCAAGCTTAATCGTGTCCATCGCGCCGATGTAGTGGTGCACGCACTCCGCGACGCTCACCGCGGACTCGCGCGACGACCCGTTTCCGTCTTTGGTGGTCAAAACCCGATGCTCAATCGTCGCCGGCAAACCGACGTTGAGCCGGTGCTTCGCGGAGGCGCAGTGCATGTTGTACGTCGCCATGAAGTGCGAGATGTCCGGTACCAAATCCGCAAGCGTCGTGCGTAAGGTTTTGTACTTAGTAATCAGCTCGCCACACGCGGTTTCGTACTCGCTCGTGGAAACCGCGCTGGTGACAAACGCTTTTTCAAGCTTCTCCACGGTTTTGATCAACGCGAAGAGGTTGGCGAAATCGTCTGATGAGCGATGGGAAAGGGAATGGTCAGAACGGGCGTTGATGGTTAGAACTGCTCGTAACCAGAACTCTGCGTGAAACCCGGGAACCCTTTTCGTGTACACTCGCACTTCGCCGTTAGTAACGGTAGCCTTACCGTACTGTTGCCTTTCTTTCTTGTTCGCCCAGAGCTTGATGGTCTCTGCGGTCGTGTCCGCCATGCCGAAATTACACACGTCAACAACGTGCCACCTGGAACACCAGACACGATGGCAACAACCGGACACCTTCGTGGTGTATCAGCACGGTTCGCGAAACTACCACCCAGTGATGTTGCCCCCGACGCGTGTCGCACGAAGGGACGCACAGCAGGACGATGTCACCGCGGGGTCCTTCCGGGCGGTCTTGGAGATGCGCGCGGGTCAAGTGAAGAAGCTGTGCTTGAAATCTGTGAGAACGAAAAGTCGCTTGATTGCGAATGTGTTTCCCTCGGCTCCGACAAAAGGTTTTTCGAGGTTTTTCGAGCGCTCGAGAGGCGAGTCACTTTCGCACGCGCGCCTCCTACCGCACACGTCGTCTCTTCTCGGAGTCTCGACTTTTCAGGTTCTTCGAGCGCTCGACGAGAAAGCGATTCGATTTCGCACGCGCGCCTCCTACCGCACACGTCGTCTCTTCTCGAGTCTCGACTTGTCAGGTTTTTCGAGCGCTCGCGAGAAGGCGAGTCACTCAAAACCTTATTTTATTTTCAGTGCAAGTCACTTCCTTGCTTGACCCCTGTCCGGTCGAACTTGTCCCCATCCGTGTGTACTGAAGATTCACGGCTTAAATGGATCTTCGCGAGCTTCCCATACTTGGCTACGTCGTCGTTTCCGCGGTTATGCTCAACGTCAACAAGCTAGCTCTTCAGAACTTCGACGCGCCGTATTTCCTGACTCTGGTTCAAACGGTAGTCACCTGCGTTGTTCTGCTTGTCCTTGGATGTTTTGGTTTCGCTTCGCTTTCTTGGCGGCACGCGAAACGGTTCGTGTTCCCTGGAGCAGTGTGGGCATTGCCACTTGCGTTTAACATGCAAGCGTTGAAACACTTAAATCCAGAAACCGTCGTCGTGTTTCGAGCCGCTACCGTGTTTGGTGTCGCGTCAGGCGACTTGGTCTGGTTTAAAAAAAACTTTCTCGGGCACCAACTTTTGTCGTTATTTTTTATCACTCTCGGGGCCTCGTTGTACGTCAGCGGTGACTTGAACTACAACCAGGCGGGGTACCTATGGGGGTTGGCGTATTGGACCAGCATGGTTGCTTCCGTGCTTTTGTTGAAGGCGGTTTTCAACGCAAACAAGGATATCGGGCCTCTTGAAAAAACGTTTTATCTCAACCTTAACGGAAGTGTCGTTTTCTTTTGTCTCGCGTTTACAACCGAATCCGACAAGGTGCTTCCCTCAGTGCAATCTCTCACGCGGTTTGGTTTTATGGTCATATCCGTATCTTGCGTACTTGCAGTTGCCATTGGATTCCTAAGCAACATCACACGTGACGCGCTGAGCGCCACGGCGTTTGACGTGCTCGGAAACGTCGCTAAGTTTGCCACGATCGCAATTTCGCACTTTTTATTTCGAACGGAGTACACCGTGTTTTCCGCGTCGGGTTTGTGTTTCGCTCTTTTGGGCGGCGCACTGTACTCTCCGGATATCTACCGGTCCATTGAAGCCGAACTGAAGGTTCTTAGTGTCAAAGTCAAAGCGCCGAGAAGGCTACTGTTTTTTATTGTCCTTGTTTGTTCGCTGGTAAGCCTCAGCGCGACTAGATATTTTCCACCCGGCGCGTTTGGTCCACCCGAGGCGCGCTTTATTTTCGATACGTCCACACACAGTGCAAACCATGGCCTGTCCATTCCAAAAGACCAATCGCATCCTTTCCACGCGCTGAAATATGCCTTCTCCACGAAGCTCGCGCTACGCAAAGTAGCCGAAGTCAACCTGACTGGCGAAACAGACCCGTTCTTCGTAGCAATCGTGCCTCACGAAGATGGGCTCCTGGCGAGTTACCGAACGCGTTGGCGACATCGCACTCGGGTGGGGTACCTGGACAGCAATTTCGAGCTGAACAAGACGAAGGTGATTCACGAGATCCCGCAAGTCGAGGACGGAAGGGTGGTGTGGTGGAACAACACGAATTGGCTTGTGGACAACCATTTCGATTTCCCCCGCGTGATGGTGTCGTTCGACGGCCAAACGCGCATCGCGCTCGACGAGAGCGGCCTCGGCGCAGACTTTTACCGGGGAAAGAACTGGTCTCCCTTCGTGTACCTGGACGAGCTTTACTTTGTTTACTCCCTCGAGCCTGTCCGAATACTGCGGTGTGTTTGGCCTGACGCGAAATTGGTTTGGGTGTACTTCGACGGAGGCGCGGCAATAAGTGGTAATAGAAAAGACACTCGCTCGGGGGTGACTGCCAGCCATTTGGAAATTGACGGCGGAAACGAACCGTACCTGCGCGGCGGGACGAACGCGCTGGTTTTCGGTGGCAACGTCTACGGAGTGGCGCGGTACAGTTACCAAGCCTTAAAGAAAACATGCAAAGGACGGGAAGTTAGCGGATTCAAAGAACATTTCCCAGTGCTTTGGAGTTTGCCTGTTGACGGTATGTTCGCCTCTGATAATTTAGAAACGCGGAAACTTCGGCGACTCAGGGTGAGGGAAATCGAGCACCCGTTTACGCGCGGCGTGAACGATCCCGCCTCGCTGTTTGTTTGGAACGACGAACCGCACGTCTCGATCACTTCGTGTAGTTGTGATTGCGACCCAAGCGCGACTGACCTGAACGAATACGTGCGGAACGAAATCTACAAAATCACGATGGTCGAGAATTGAAGTGGATAAGAGAAGGGAAACCGAAAAGGCTGCTGTGAGCTTCATGCGTTATATTCGCCTGACCTTGCAACCAGTCGACCTCGAGGACAATCTGATGACCGGGATAGTTGGCCGGGGCTTAGGGGATAGCAGTTTTGCCCCTTTTGCCCCTGTTGCCCAATTTAAGCCACTTTTTTCATTCTAACTCAAGTTCCGCCATTTCAGCACATTCTTCCGTGAAAATCGTTTTTCACGTATGTCTGCACTCCGCGCAGCTGCCTTTCAGCTTGCCGTGGGGGCAGAGGTTGCACTCCGCGCAGTCGCTTTTCACCTTGCCATGGGGGCAGGGGTTGCACTCCGCGCAGGCGCGTTTCAGCTTGCCGTGAGGGCAGGGGTTGCACGCAACGCAGTTGCTTTTCACCTTGCCGTGCGGGCAGGGGTCGCACTCCGCGCAGTCGCTTTTCACCTTGCCATGGGGGCAGGAGTTGCACTTTGCGCAGTTGCGTTTCACCTTGCCGTGGGGGCAGGGGGTGCACTCCGCGCAGTTGCTTTTCTGCTTGTCATGTGAACATCGTTTCCGCACCATGACACGCCTGCAATTCTTCGCCGAGACCTTCAAACGCACCTCTCATGTCGTGCCAACCGCGCGCCACGGTTGTCACAAGCCTCCATCGTGGTTGTAAATTTGTCCTCGTTTCCCACAATCTGGAAAAACAATTTAAGCGGACGAAAAGGTTACGGCGGCCAGTGCGTGGTGCGCGTGCTTGCTTGGGGCCCCGGCGCACCACTCGGGAACCTACCTTGCTCGGTTGGGGGAACGACCACGATGAAGGTTCTTTGCGCGAACGAAGGCCTGATGTCAAACTTTGAGTTGCTTGAAGTTTTGCGGCAAAGGACGATGGAACCGGAGCACGCGCTGTTACCTGTGGTGCACGACCCGTTTCCCACCGAGCTGCAGTGTTTCGAACACCTGATGAAAACACCCGCGGGGGCGCAACAGAAAGAAAACCTGCAGAAGTTCCTAAAGGAAGTGCAGGTATGTCGAGACTCATTGAAGCATGCTCGTCCTCGCTCCCGGACGACTCGCGTCACAAATCGAAACTGACCCTAACTTTTTCGCAACCCTTTCTTTTTTTCTCAACCCTTCGCACCAGCCGTTCAACCTCACTGCCGCGGAGACGTTGAGCCTGATTAACCTGAAGCCCACGTCGGACGTGGAGATTCACCTGCTCGTGGAGGACTGCGAGTCACGGATGAAGGATGACGAAATCGAAAAGTTGTTAGCCCTAGCCGAGGAGTTACTTTAGTCAGAGGAGCGTTTTACGTTTTATTCTCAAACATATCAACACATCTCTCGCGACGCGCTCTCGACTCCCCGCCTGAAACGAAACGTTTCTGCCCCCCCACACTCCGCACCTACTTCGCCAGCCTCTTCGCCACCGTTCCGTCTTCGTACTCGATCTCGACGTGTTGTCGTTTTTGCGCTTTCTTCTTGCTCTCCGCCTTGGCTGGCGCGATGAGGCCTTCGTACTTCCCGAGGTTGTGCGAGTGGTGGTTGTCGTACGTCCCGGCTTTTAATCGCTCCAGCAGCTCTTTTTCGATGCTGTTCTCCAGCTGCGCCGCGACGTGCGCCTTGCTCTCCCGTCTGGCTTCCCGCTTGATTTGCTTGGCAGGCATGGTGACAATTTTCGGTCGTTTTTCTTTTAAAAGTTTGCGCGTGCGCATCAGGAACTGCGTTATTTTCGTCAACCTCTGTTTCGATTTGTGCACCAAGAACTTGCTCCAGTGCGTTAACATCCCATCCACCTGTTTCAGGGCCTTGGCGTAGTTCTTCTCAAGGGGCACGCGGTGCCACATTTTGGACGGCGTGTGCGCGCGCTCCACGGTTTTCATGCACAAATACGCCGTGCCGGCTTCCTCCACCACCGTGGCGTACTTCGAGTTCGCCAGGGGACAGGACTGGCGGTTGCACAGCCCGGTCACGGAGTACTTGTTCCGGCAGAACGTCTCGCCCAAGCCCATGGTGGTTTTCATCTTGTAACTGCAGTGGCCTTGGTTGATGATCTGTTTGGTGGTACAAAACAAACAAGTGGGGGGTCAGCTACGGCACGGTGGGATGACGGTCGGGTGACGAGATTTCGGGTGTGAAACACGCCGAGACGGAAAAAAAACACGATGGGTGGTTCGCCGCGCACCTGCCAAACCACTTCATCGGACTGCATTTTGCTCGACTCCGGTACGTGTTACCCCGAACCGGTGTGTCGTGTGATACGCACGGCCTTGTTTGGTGCCGTGGGTTGTGTCCAGTACGCTCGGGGGCGAAGGGCGCTTCTCGAGAATTAGCGGCCGCCGCCGCCGAAACATTTCACTCGTCGAGTCGGAATTTTATTTCCAGTCTTTTGGTAAATCTCCTGCTTCGGTCATTCAAAAGTAGCCAGCGCGACGCCGTCGGTGAGCGCTGCGGCGAGTTCGCGTGGGCAACACGAGTTTTTCACGCGTCGCCGCCGTAGGGTCGTTTATCAACTTCCGACGCGTTCTCTCGTCGCGCCGCGCGTGGTGCCAACCTCTTAGCGCGAAACGAACGCGGACGCGATCTCGGGACCGTGAAAAAAGACAAGACCTTTCCTTGGAAAGATGGGCAAACGCAAATCAAGCAAACCCCCGCCCAAGAAAGTCGCCCCGAAGGTGGACACGACGTTCACGTGTCCTTTCTGTAACCACGACAAGTCCGTCACGGCGAAGATGGACCACCTGACGGAGAAAGGCTTGGTGGAGTGCACGGTTTGCGGGCAGAAATACACGTGCAACATCACGCATCTTTCCGAACCCATCGATGTGTATTCCGACTGGATCGACGCCTGCGACAAGGCGAACAAGGATGACGACGACGCGCCGAGAGACGAGGAAGAGGACGAGTGAAGTTAGGAGTCTGTCCCGATTCAATGGCACGGAAGAATGATTCAAAAGTGCTTACAAAAACAACACTTTCACCCTTTCTTCTTCCCCTTCTTTCCCTTCTTTCCCTTCTCATCCCCACGCGCCTTGTCGCGCGCCGCGTTTTCCTTGTGCGTTTTCCACGCCAGCTGAATCACAGCCGCCGCTTTGTCCAGAATCTTCTCCCGTCTTGCCAACGCATTGGCTTGCCTTTTTTTTTGCATGCCGTCCTCTCGTTCCCGTTCCAAACACATGGTCTCCGTGTCCCTCTGCATGTCTGAAATCGATTTCGAAACAGTCTCGTACGCATTCGCCGCTTCTTCCAAATCTTTGGCAATGGAGCAAACCTCGCCGTCGTACGCCTCCAGCTTCACTTTCAGTTTTTTCTCGTCGTCGCTCACCTTTTTCCGCAACACGGTTTCGGAGGTTTTGTGATCCTCACGGAGCTTCGTTAAGGATTGTTTCAAGTCAGTCAAGCCTTGCGTAAGCTCTTCTTTCTGTAACTCGAACTGTCCGTTTTGATCATCGTCATTCGCGTTCGTCAGGTTTTGAAACCCCCGAACCTCGTCCCGCGCGTCGCCAACAATCACCGCCAGCAACGACGATACTTTCCGTTCGTGTTCGTTGACCAGTTTCATTTTCCTTTCCCGTTCGGTGGTTTCCAAGGCAAGCTGGTTCGCAAGCGCGACCTTTTCCTCAGTAAGCTTCGTCTCCCTGTCCAGCACCTTTTCGAACGCCTCCGCTACGCGCGCGTCGTGCTCAGCGGTTTTTGTCAACTTGGAGGTCAACCTTTCCCGCGCGTCCCCGAAGGACAACACGAGCTCGGCGAACTCGGGGCACGTGGTGTCGTCATCAGTGACCGCCACGAGCTTTGCGCAGGCGTCTTTCTGGGTACCGAGCCAGGCACACAGCCTCAACGTGGCTTTTGGAAGCGCGTGCGTATCACCCTCCGTGTACGTGCGGAGAAAACTCCTTAAATCCTCGCTGCCGAAATTCGACACCGCAGAGCTCGCGCGCGACGACGCGCTCGTCAACAACGACAGGAAAAGCAGCTCATCGTAAGTGTCGTCCACCGCGGCGAGAACGCGACCGCTTTCCAGGTTGCAGTTCATGACGAGGCGCAGGTTCCAGGAGGACCGCGGTCCCTCCACCTACGCGAGGAATGCGCGGACCACAATGTGAGCAGATTGCCCAATCGAAAGACAAAGTGTTTTCGACTCATTTTGTGCATAAAACGTTTCGTTAAAAGAAGTATCGGCTATTCAACGTCAACCGCTCTGCATATCCTCTTGTGCCGCCTCCAATCCGCGGTTTGGCACTCCTTTCCGCAGTAGTACGCCGCCCTGCACCGCGAGCACTTCTTCTCGCCCCGGTTTTGACACCCGGGCGCGGCACAAGGATTCCGCGTCCGCATCGTTTTTGTTTGTCGCGTCAGCGTTCATCGTCGTCGTCGCTTCAACGTCGTCGAAAAGCGCGAGCATGCTTGGAAACTCACGAGCTGCGTGCATACGCGGTGTCGCGCCGCTGATATCCCTCGCATTGACGTCAGCGCCGTTTTCCAGCATTAACTGGACCAACTTGGAATGGCCCATACCGACCGCGATGTGCAACAACGTCAAGTTGTGCGGGTTCGCTTGTTCTATGTCTAGCATGGAGATGCAGCAAGGGTGGGTTTCGTTCAGGCTGTGCCCGGCCGCAATCTTCTCGCGAACCCGTTTCCCCACCCCGAACCAAGAACACACCACGCCGTTGATGAACATCAGCGGGCCGCCCGCATCTTCGGGATTTGACTCCATGTCGCGTCTAGGAAGGCGTCGGCGAAGGCGTCGGCGATTTCGAAGTACGACGGGAAATGGCGAGACGATTCGTCGCTCACGGGGGGGCACGCGGGAGGCACACGCGGGGTGACACAGACGCGGACGAGTGGATATTCCGTCTACGGCGTAGTGTTTGGGTATTCGGCGGTGTCAGCAGCTTCCGCACGGCTCAAAGTGCATGAAAGCGCGCGCCGTCGGCGCGAGTCTTTTCGTCTTCCAAGAAAAGTTGTGGTTGCTAAAATTTGCAAAAATCCAGACAGCGTGAAACAAATCGCGAGAAGAATCCTGCAAATCACCTGCCCTTACACCGCTCGCGCTGGAGGAGCAGCGTGAGCTAGTAGTCCGGATTATGAATAAAACTCAAGACCTTTCTCTAAGATTACAATTTACCTTTCGGACTCGCCACTCGTTTATCGACGCTGCGTCGCCGCATGGACTCGAAGCCCCACACCTCAACGTTCCGAACTTTGAACTCGCTTTGCGCGGACAGCGGCAGCGCATTCCCAAACGTCTCGCACGCCCCACTCGTGCCGTTCAGAAGGTCGTTGTCCAACCACAACGCGAAGTGCGAGCCGCCGCCCAGGGCGATGGATTCGGCACACCCGCTTTGGAACTGGTAGTTGCCGTTTTTATTTTTCGAATCCCACCGGTACGCGGCTCTGCGTTCCGAACCGTGCACTCCACACACCGAAAACACGAACGACTGTCCGTCGCCGTACACCTTATTATCCACGCGCCACCGGTCGCTGGTGAAGCTTCCGAAAACACAACCCAGGTCGTCCTTCACGAGCGTGACTACCGGTCCTCCGCTTGCTTTTTCCTTACCGCACTTGTGCAACAAAGTGTTCAGCGAGAAACCGTCCCGGCTCGTGCTGTAAATTAAATGCCACCCGTCAAGCCTCAGGTGATTGGGTACAAGGGACACGAGATATGCGACGTCATCCGAGCTCCGCAAAATTGGGTTGGTGGGAAGCAACTCGTTTCCGGGGAAAACGCCGGAGACGTCTTCTTCGCTTTTTGTTTTTTCGTCGTCGTGAAAATCACGAGCAATAAGTTTTTCGCCCGCCTCTACGTCTTTATCCTCCGTGTATCCTCCATCATCTTTCTTCGTGTCCACCGACGGACGCGGCGAGACGTCCCACTCGTGCTGCCACTCGCCGTCTTCGGGGGCGGGGGGGGTCACCGCGATTGTGAGTTTTGAAACGGATTCTGAGCGTTGGTGATTGAATTCGAAGGAATCAGATCGTGAAACACGGATCTTGGGAAGTGTCGACCAAGTTCCAGCGAGTCTGCGCGCAAACCCTAAACACGATTTCAACCCTCGTGCCACTTGTTGTACTGGTTTTAGTCGTGCCGCACCGCTCCCACGCGCTGTTTGCAGGACTCGCGCTACGACGCGTCGATAGGTGAACAACAGCACTAAAACGCCCAACGCACAAAACACGGCCAACAAACCAGATTGCGAACCGCGGGGTTCCGCGTTCTCCCCGTTCGCGTTCGCGTAGTCCGACTCAACCCCACCCTCCGTGGGTGAGGAGTCGTACGGCTCGAGCGGATCAAACGGCATGGGGAACGCACGCGAGAAGGCTCATTTCGGCGCCGGAAAGAGTGACCGAGGGGATGAAGAGGCCACGAAATATCTGGCAAGTGTGACTGCGTGTTGCATTTTTACAGATCTCGGTGCGCAACTTGGACTCGCACGATGACGTGCTTCAGCGTGGCGGGTATGCACGCGGTGGCGCGGGTACCCCTGAGTACCGCCCGCAGCTGGCGGCCGTTCTAAACCACGCGCGTTTCCCGCGACGACGCACGCCAACCTTCCGCGCTCGCCGGATTCTTTTCACGTCGTGTCAAACCGCACGCGCTTCGGCACACCGAGCAGTCCATCTGGATGGACCAGGCACGGAGGCACGGGCGTGCTCTTGGCGACACGCGAACGCCCAGGCGTTGGGCGATGACACCGAGTAACGAGTCTATACCTTCGGAAGGCGAAGCTATTCGACAAGCATATGTTCCCCGCAGGTGCGTGCTTCCCTCGTACTAGCTTGTTTACGATTTCTCCTGCCAAAGCGGCGTCTGCTGACAAAACTCTTTTCGCCCTTCGACGCATAATCTGGCACATCAACGGCGTGTAAAACTCACCCTCGAACTTTCATTCCTCCGCAGGGCGTCGCGCTGGTCTCTTCCGAGTGCGAAACCACGGAGACGAGTCGGTGGCACGCCAACATGGACGATAAGGACAAACCGGTCTGTAACGTTTGCTACAACCGACAGGTATGTCATGCGCGTCGAAACCGCCGCGGGGACGACGTGTGTGGTGTGCAGGACGGATAGGACCGTTATTCAGTGGTACGACAGCAAAGATGAGCCCGGAACTAAAATTTGCAAGCCTTGCTACGACAAGAACCGGTTGGACATCGCCGCGGCCGCGGGGACGACGTGCGTGAAGTGCGGGACGGATACGACCAGTATGTGGTGCAGCTGCAAAGACGAGCCCGGAACTAAAATTTGCAAGCCTTGCTACGACAAGAACCTGCTGGACGTCGCCGCGGCCGAGGGGACGACGTGCGTGAAGTGCGGGACGGATACGACCAATCAGTGGTACAACTGCAAAGACGAGCCCGGAACTAAAATATGCAAGACTTGCTACGGCAATCACCACAACGAAAAGAAGAAGGCGGCGAGCGCAAACGACAAGTGACGAGTCTCCGATTAATTTTCGTAAAGCGCGCAACCAAGAACAGCAAGAACAAGCACGAGAGAGTCTACCGTGGTACTACTACACTGTACGCTCTGTTTCTTCACCCAACTCACCCGCCGTTAAAACGCCAGCGATGCGTACCCGGTGCTGTACCGGTGCATGTACATGATCGCCATTCCCACGCCGAGGAACGCGCCCGCGAAGACTTGCAAGGGCGAGTGCCCGAGCACTTCCTTGAGTTTCTTTTCCGACGGCGCTTCGCCTTTCACGAGCTCGCCTAGAATGCGATTCAAAACCTCGGCTTGCTTCCCCGCGTGCCGGCGCACACCCGCGGCGTCGTACATCACGACTAACGAAAACGCTAAACTGGAGGGGAACAAAACGGAGGACAAGCCGTACCCGTACGCGATGGCGGTTGTCAAACCCACGACCAGCGACGTGTGCGACGAAGGCATGCCGCCGCTGTCGAACATCACCCTCCAGTCCCACCGGCCTTCCCGGTAAAACGTGGTGACATACTTCATCAGCTGCGCCGTGGCCCAGCTGTAAAACGCAGCCATGAACACGTGGTTGCCGTTCAGGTCGCTCAGCGCGGTGGCGAGTAGGCCGGCGGACATCAACGGGAGATTGAGTTTTCTCGCATCATCATCTTTTCTCGCCGCGACGCCTTTGTGTTCTTTCGTATCTCCCTCAGCGTTCACCACCCCCACCGCAGCACCGCACACCGCCTGTACCCTCCGTTGCATGCGTCTCACGGCGGTTGACACCGCGTGCGCGACGTTCACGTTCGGTCGAAGAAGATTAGGAACATTCGCGTTCTTTTGCGAAACACCAAAACCGACGACCTCGCCTCTTTCGCCGTGGTCCACGCGCGCGAGCGGCGACGGCGCCGCCGCCGCCAAAGTCACGCCATTGCCAGTAGCACCGCGTCGCACCGCGGTTCGTTGTATTCGCTGAACGCGCGCGCCTCCACCCAACGCGAAGCTGGACGAGATCGCCTGCATATCGAAATCTTATCGCCCGCAAAACGAGGATGGTGGTCCGTATCGACCTCTGGACTTGGCGTTGCGTGAACGGAACGTCCGCGGTTGCACCGAGTGACCGTGACACGTCGAATACGAACCAAACCCGAGGTTGTTCCGTGCACCGGCGGGTGGTACGCGCGCGGGCGTCGTGTGGAACTCGGGGTGATGAACACCAACACGGTCGCCTCCCTCTGTCTGGAATCGGAGCGTCCGAAAACCACCCAACCAAATCCTCGCAAAACGATCCTCGGCCAGACCTCGTTCTCTGCATTTTTGACACACTGGTATCGGCTAATACGGGAGCTTTGCCGATTAATAATCAGGGTTGAAATCGCGTTTTTTCTTTTTTTCTCGTCGACGACGAGGCGAAGCGAGACGAATAAATGCGCGACCCCGGCCCTCGCCCTGGCCCTCTTTTACACGCGCAGTCCACCCGACTCGCGACTCGAAAAATGGACGCTATCAAGCTGTGAGTGCCCTTACGAGATATACACGTGTTTCACGTCTCTGCACAGGTCGCGGCATGACCTGCCGCGCCGAGACCGGGTGTCCGGATCGCGGGCTGTGTTGTTTTTAGGGTTTCGTTTCATCCCAAGCGCTCCTTCGCTGACCTCCCCCCCACCCCTCTCCCAAACGCAGTGCCATCGTCATGAAAGTCATCGGCCGCACCGGCTCCCGTGGTCAGGTCACCCAGGTTCGGGTTAAGTTCCTGGACGACCAGAACCGCCAGATCATGCGCAACGTGAAAGGCCCGGTGCGGGAGGGGGACATCTTGACTTTGATGGAATCGGAGCGTGAAGCGAGGCGCTTGCGTTAAACAGCGGCTCTTCCGGGTGCGTTACTTTAGAGATGTGCGGCGATGCGATGCGTATGGAACAGTACATTGTGACAGCAGAAGAGTTAACATTCAAACTACTTCAAGGCGCACTTGACAAAGCTATGGCCACCCGTCTTCTATTCTCAACATTCTCATCACTCACTCAACGCCTTAAACACGCGCTTCGCCGCGTCGAAGCCGACGCCGGCGCCGAGGCAAAGCACTATGACTTGCCTTTTATTTCCTTTTTCTTGTGAAGCACTAGCTTCTATGCACCTAACCGTCTGCCTAACCTCCGCCACCGCCCTTTCCGTGGCTTCCTCGTGTGTCCGCGCGAAGAAACCTTTTTTTCCGTGTTCGGTGGTCAAATCGCGTATCATCTCTTCCCCAAACTCTTTCCTGAATTCGTCGGTCACTAAATCAACCTCGGGGCGCGCGTCGAACACGGTGGTGACGATGCTGTAGTCTGCGGATGCCAATGCTTTCGTGAACTCACGTGACATCAGCGAAGTTCGCCGGAACGTGTGCGGCTGGAAAACGGCGACGATGAACGCATCCGCGTGTCGCTGCGAATGTAAAAGAAAAGTGTCAGTCTTTCGTGATGTTCTCGTAAACTGAAGGAGCAAACAGTGTACTCTGGACAATCGGCAAACAGGCTAGTACTTTCCTACTGTACTCAAAGAGGGGCAGTAAACAGTGTTGGGATTTGGGAAAGGTAATACGTACCTGTTTCACGCCCGCCAGAACCTCCCGCACCGCCGTGGGGTGGTGCGCGTAGTCGTCGTACACGAAGACGGAATCGTTAATCTGGCCAATCAGTTGTAAGCGTCGCTCCACGCCGGTGTGTGTTTCGATTGCGGTTGTTAGCGCGATGTACAAGTCCTGTGGCCGGCTGTTCGTAGATTTATCAGCACGCGTGACCATGATCAAACTATCAGCACCAACGCTTTCACTGTTTGTAAAGGTTTGAGCGCTTTCGCGACGCCGGGTGACCGCCACGCTCGCGGCGACAAACGCGGCGAGGGCGTTGTACACGGCGAACCGTCCCGGCTGCTTTAAGGAAACTTTGGTTACGAACGCGTTGTGTTTCGTGATTACGAAGTCCGACCCTCCAGTCCGTTGGTTAGTGGTGACATCAGTCGCTCGCCAATCGTTACTTTCGCCGAACCCGAAGGAAATAAAATTGTTCCCTTGCAAAATGTCCACCACGTTTTCGTCGTCGCCGTTCGCCACGACCACGCCGCCCGCTCTCCGAACGTTCAGAACGAACCGCTTGAATAATTCAACCACGCGCTCGAGGCTGTGAAACATATCCGGGTGGTCGAACTCGACGTTGAGCACAAGTGCTATTTCCGGGGACAGCCCTAGGAACGCGCCGTCGTACTCGTCCGCTTCCACGACGAACAAAGGATCGGTGCCGCCGATTGCGTTCGCGCGGTTTGGGAATTGGCGCACTCGCCCGCCGATCACGGCGGAGACGTCATAACCCAAATCCAGCAGAACAGTCGCGAGCATCGCGCTGGTGGACGTCTTGCCGTGCGTCCCCGCGACCGCGACTACGCTTTTTCCCGCGGTGCTTCGCTTCAGCCACTGCGAGCGCGTGTAGATTGGAACGCCGCGCCTCCGCGCCCAAACCAACTCCACGTTGTCCTTCGGCATGGCGCTTGAAACGACCACGGCGTCGGGGACAGGTCGTTTGGTTTCGGTAGGGTCTTTAGTGATTTTAGTTTCCTCAAGTCTTTCCCCACAGGTGTATCCCTTACCGTCCTTGATTATGTCTCGGTGGTCCACACCGTTGTCACCGCCCACGTCCACATCGTCGCCGCCCACGTTCCGCGCGTCGTGCCCCACGAAACAAACCGCGCCCAGCGATTCAACCACATCCATGTGCTCGCCCCGACGCAGATCGCTGCCGGTCACTGAATACCCGTCTTTAAGGGCGATTATCGCGAGCGCGGATATGCCAGCGCCGCCGATGCCAAGGAAGTGTATGGAAGGAGGGGTGTGATGAGTAGGCCCCGGGCCAGTGTCATCAAACGCGGCGGCCACGGAAACGCGACGACGCGATGCGGGCGATGCGGAAACGCGAACGCGAGATTTAGAAACGCGCGGGTACCCAACCCGCGACCGAACCACCGCGGCTCGTACCACGCATTGCGCCGCCATGTGGTGTGGGCACTCAGCACAACATAGTCACAGGTCCAACCGCTACTTATACAAAAAAAGTACCCCAAACACAGAGCAAGGCGCCGTGCCAAGGACTGTGAAGGAGACGATGTGAGGAGATAAAGTTTTTTTCTTTTAGTTTTAAAAACCGTCTTGTTATTTCTGATAATACCTACCAACGTATGGTACCACACCTCCTCACCGGCAAGGTGCTCCTCACACCTTGTGCCGCCGCGCCCCATTTTCATCCTGCGGAGACAAGCTCCCGCTCCGTCCTTGCAACTCAACCGCGTCTTCTTCTTCGCGTTTGATCCAGCGCGCTAAAAACGCGAACCGCAAAAGGTACGGCGTGCACCGGAACATCACGGGCGTTACTGGGAGGTAAAACAAAGTGTCAGTCTCTCGTGATGTGTATGAGTAAACAGTCAGAGGTAATAGTCCCTTCGCAGGACGAGTATATCGCGATGTATGGACAAACAGTCAGGGTAGAGGTAATAGTCCCCTCAGGTGCGAGTATATCGCGATTTTGTATGGACAACAGTCACCAGCTGAGAGATAAAACAGGGAGGCGGGATTTGGGAAAGCCTTACACACGTACCTATTAAACTCAGCGCCGTGGTCCCGAGCAAAAGCAGGTACAGCTTGCGTTGCACCAGCCCCAGGTTCGAGGCCCTGGACAGAAGCACGAACGAAAACTCGCCAACCTGCGCCATGGACATCCCAACCGTGAAACTAGTCCTTGTGCTGTACCCGAACGCGCGTACCACCAGGGTTATCAGCGAACACTTAAACACGACCACCACGAAAAGCGTCGCGACCAGCACGTCCAGGTGTATCCACAGAAAAAACGGGTTCATGATCATCCCTATACTCGCGATGAACAGCGCGGCGAACACGTTTCGGATTGGCTCGACGTGTTTCAGCACCTGTTCCGCGTACGGCGTGCTGCTTACCATGACCCCCGCTACGAAGGCTCCTAGTTCGATGCTTAATCCTAGGTGTTCCGAGAACCACGCTATTGTTAAACAAAACGCGACACTTGTCATTTGGTACAGCTCGGGGTTGTTCCTCTTGGAGATCACTCGAAACAGGTTCGGCACCACGTGTCTTGACAGGAACACGGCGCCCAGCAAAAACGCAACCATCACCAGTGTAACCCTGATTAAGGAAACGACGCCCTCGCCGATCCCGTGAGACCCGCCGAGCACGGGAAGCAACGCGAACAGCAACCCGACCGTACAGTCTTGAAGAATCAGCGTTCCAATTGTTATTTGCCCGTGAAGCGTTCCCATTGCGCCGCGTTCCATCAGGCACTTTATCACGACCGCGGTGGAGGACATGCTGAGGAACGCGCCGACGAACACACCCTCTTTTGAGGGCGCGCCCGTGAAATCCGAAATCACGCCGCACACAAGCATCATGAGCAGAATCTCCATGCTTCCGCCGAACACCGCGACGGATTGCACGTGCCGCAGCTTCCCAAACGAAAACTCCACGCCGAGCGCAAAGAGCAGGAAGATAATCCCAAACTGCGCCAAGGTTTCAACCTGCACCAGCTCCACTACTAAACCTAAACCTCCCGGGCCCACCATGGACCCCGCGATGAGGTACCCGGTGATTAGGGGCTGGCCCAGTAACGTAAACAAAAGCGCGCCGATCGCGGCGCTGACCAAAATAATAACCAAATCCGAAATCAACCTCAAATCCTGCTGCAGTTCCATGGTTCCGCTTTTCGGGTTGGAAATCACAAACTCGTTGTCCGATGAATCCACTAAACGTTCCACGTCCTCGTCGTTGTCCTTACCCCCAAGCGCGCGGTCGATGTCCTTCGCGGTGCTGCTAATCCGTTCCAGAAGGGTTTCTTCGTGGGTTGAGAGATGACTTTCGGCATTCGACGCATTTGTGCGCAACCCAAACCGTCCTGTCGCGTCGTGCCCTTCGCTTTGTACATCGCCTTCCTTCACCACCCCCCCCCCCCCCCCCCCCCCCCCCCCCCCCTCCCTCCCCCCCCCCCCCCCCCCCCCCCCCCGGCTCACCCGCACCACCGTCTCCAACGAACCCGTGTCTTTCGTGTCGTTGAAACTACGTCCCGCGCCCTCGCCAAGCACCCCGCTCTGTTCCGACTCGGCGTTCACAAACTCCTTGTCAAGCGCCTTTTCAAACTGCGCCGCGAGAGTTTTTTCGAACCGGCCGGCATCCTGTTCCTGTTCCTGGGATGCTTCGTCAGAGGTTCCGGTTCCGCTTTGAGGGTCCGTGCTGTCGAGCTCCGCGTGCTCCAACGACGACGAAAGCGTTTCCTGCGTTTCCTTGTGACGAGGGGTTCGGGGTGAAGGTCAGCGGGTGGCTTATTACGGCCGCGAAACGGGCGACGGTGCATTCGTGGATGTCGTGGGGACGAAAGATGAGCGAGAAAGCACACGCACCGGGTCCTCGTAGTTGTTTCCCGCGACGAGTGCGACGCACGCCGGCGTTAACAGCAACACGGCGACGAGAAGTACCCGGTTGAGACGCCTCAGTCCCGGCATGGGACAACGCGCGATCCAACGTCGTCAGGACGGAGGTGGGGTGCTGAGGAGAGTGGGCTCTTTAGATTGACTTTCAGCTGGCTGGCGAGATTTATTTCTCAAGCACATTTGCGATCGCAAAAGTTCACAACGAGTGGCACAGTGTGCGGGTCACCGCCAGGATGCACCCCTAGATCCGGGTCGGTGATTCGCGGTGCGAACGTGATGAAAGCGGAGTCGCGAATGGGACGAACCCGGGGGAACGGCTTCGTGTCAGTTCCGTTTCCAGACACGGAACCGCACGAGCAGAAGAGCAGAAACGATGTCATCCCGCCTTTACGCCTCGCCAAAGTGTTGCAGTTTTCCATTCCAGCGCTCGGCGCGGTTCTCGCGGACCCCCTGATGAGTTTAGTGGACACCGCGTGCGTTGGCCAGGTCAGCAGCATCGGCCTAGCTGCTCTCGGGCCGAACACCGCCGTGTTCGGGTTCGTCTCCATGGTGTTCCAGTTCTTCAGCGTGAGCACCACGGGTACGTGTTTTATTTTGTCACTGCGTACGTTTGGTACGGCTGGTGTCTAAACTCGGCGCACTTCCATGTCTTCCGAGTCACTCCTGACACTGTTTGCCCATACAAGGACTGACACTTTTCTTTCTTTCACAATCACAGCGATGGTCTCCCGTGCTCACGACGAGAAAAACAAAACCGTCGGCACGATGAAGAAAAGCCAATGCGCGAGCGACGCGCTTTCCTTGGCGTTGCTTTGCGGCGCGGTTTCCACGCTCGTGCTTTTCATTTTCGGCAACGCCTTTTTACAAATGATGTACACCCCCCACGAGTTAATAACCCCCGCGCTTAGTTACTTATACATACGCGCGTTGGCGTTGCCCGCGACGCTAGTGACGACAGTTGGTACGGCGACCAGTCTGGGCAGCCGCGATAGCAAAACGCCACTGTTCGTGGCGAGCGTCACGGGTACCCTGAACGTTTTGATCAACCTGTTCTTAGTGCTCGGGCCGCCCCAGCTAGGCATCGTGGGAAGCGCCATAGGAACGTGTTTATCCCAAAACCTGGGTGCGGTGCTATTCTACGCGCACATGACACACAAAAAAAGAGGACCGGATCGACTCACGCTGCGTCTGCGGTTTCCAAACACGAAAACCGCCGCGCCGTTCGTCGCGAGCGGCGCCGTGTTGACCACGAGGAGCGTTTGTGTTATGAGTTCGTATTCACTCGCCACGGCGTCCGCGGCATCAATGGGCACCCTAACCGTAGCCTCACACCAAGTACTCATGGGCATAATGACCGTCGCGCAGTTCGCCCCCGAGCCGCTGTCGTCCTGCGCGCAGTCCAACCTGGCGTCCACGCAAGTCGCTATTCATGGCAGAAGCGAGGATTCGTTCGGCAAGAAAAAACATGGCGAGACCGAAAAAACTCAAGACCTTTCCTCAAAAAGCTTGTCACTTTCCGAAAAAAAATACGCCAAGGAAGCGTGTCAGCTGTTACTGTGGTGCGGATTCTGGTCCGGGTTACTACTCGCGACAGGCACGTATGTGTTGCTAACACACGGCAGCTCGCTTTTCAGCAGCGACACGCACGTCGTTCTGTCCACTTCCGCCATGGCGCCGATTTTAGCGCCGTGCGTTTTCGTCTACGCCACGGTGTGCGTCACCGACGGTTTGCTGTTCGCGAGCGGCCGCGTTTTCTTCGCCGCGGGGGCGAGCGTTTTGAACCTTCCGGTGGTGGCTTTTTTGATCTCCTACAGCACCAATGGCGGGTTCGGCTTGGTGGGGACTTGGTTGAGCTTACTCGCCATTTTCGGCGTGCGCTTGGTGCAAAATCTATGCGTGGTGAGTAAGGATTACGGGCTCGTGGAGTTTTCGGTGCCTTTTTTTCGAAAAAGCTTGTTTCATGTTAGCGACAACACTCAACCGAAACCTCGGCGACGGAACCTGGTGTGATGTAACGACTTTATGTACCTTCACATCCTTACAAGCATTACTACCGTCACCCGCTTTACGTGCGACTTCCTTACGCTCTTTGTGTAAAACCGTGAACGCAATCCCTCTAAAATTAAACCTTTGTGAGTTCCACGTACCTCAACGGCGTCCGCGTCTACGCACACCGCGATGCCCTCTCCCTAAACCTTTTTCAACTCCTCTTCCTTTTTCGTCACCAGCGCGTCCACTTGCTTTACGTACTCGCCCGTGAGTTTTTCGATTTGCTCTTCGAACCCTTTGATCTGATCCTCCCCTAAACTTTTCTTCAGCGTTCCTATGGACTTCATCGCGTCGCGTCGGACGTTTCGAATGGCGACCTTGCCATCCTCACCCAGTTTCGAAACCAGCTTCGCGAGTTCGTTGCGCCTGTCCGCGGTGAGGGCGGGGATATTAAGCCGAATGCACTGCCCGTCGTTCCCGGGGGTCAAACCCAAGTCGCTCATCATAAGCGCCTTTTCGATGTCCTTGATCGCGCCTTTGTCGAAGGGCTGGATCAAAATCGTCTGCGCATCCGGTGTCGTGGCGTTCGCGATTGTTTTCAGCGGCGTCATGGCGCCGTAGTACTCCACCTCCACGCGGTCCAAAATAGCCGCGTTCGCCCGGCCGGTACGAACGGTGTTGAAGTTGATACGAATCGCGTCTATCGACTTTTCAAAGCGCTCCTCGCAATCCATCAAAACCTCATCAGGGTCGACTTCCTCGTCCGCGGCGCGCACCACGAGCCGAGGGTGCGCACGCGCGGACACGCGACGAGACGGCCGCGCACGCGCGCGGAACGCAGCCGGAACCCGGACTGGGGTGAAGGTACAAGCGGCGGCGTGCATGGTAGTGTGCGTGGCACCAGGTTTAGGGATCGTCTGCTGACTGGATATCGTCCCGATTTTTTCGAGACGAAAGTATTTTCGAGGAGCTCTCTTTTCTTCCTTCACTCCGCCGCGCGCACCATGGCGTGCCTAGCCGCCGCGCCCCCGCCCTGGCGCGTGCGTCGCCCGCCCCCCCCACCGCTCGCAAGGGGGCTCGGGAGCAAGCTCGCGAGGCTGCGCCGCGCGTCTCTGGCGTGCCCTCCCCCGCACGCGGGCAAAGCCAGCCCGAGCAACAACTTCGAAGTGTGGTGCAAGGAGCACTGGAACGACGGGGACGAGGAGGACCTCGGCAAGAGGCTGAGAGAGGAGTACGTCGACCCGGACAGGGAGGCGACGGCGGTGACGAACGGGTCGGACTTCAAGGCGCTATGAGAGTGTCGCGAGTGCGGGTACGAGTGGAGGGCGGGGATAAACAGCCGCACGGGGAAAAAGCACTAGGCTGCCCGTCGTGCTCTGGCCAACTGCCATTGAGCCCAACCTACAACTTCGCCGTGTGGTGCGCTGCGCACGGCGAGCGCGGCGCGCAGCTACTGGGTGAGTTCGTCGACCTGGACAAGAAGGCGACGGAGGTGACGCACGGGTCGCACAAGAAGGCGCTGTGGAAGTGCGACACGTGCAAACACACGTGAAGCGCGATGATAAACAACCGCACGAGGCGCGTCAGACACACCGGGTGCCCGAAGTGCGCCCGCGCGAGACGTGCCAGTGCCAAGAGCGGCTGAAATAATGAATTGATCACGAGATATTAAAGTCGATGTTGCTTTGCTCTGCCGTGACACTACAACCAAGCGCTATTGACCGAGCAAGAAATAAAACGTACGCGAAGGGAAACGTTTCAAGAATTCGACAGAACTCGAGTTTCGTTTGTAAAAAGAATCAAGCCTGGAGCGCGGCGACGCTTACCGCTTTCTGTGTTGTTTTCGTAGCCTGAAGGTATGTTGGATTCCTTTATTAACGACATGTGCATGCTACACCCGCTATTACGCAAACTAGCCCCTAAAACCCCCACCTACAACTCCCACTCCCCCGCCAGGAACTTTTCTCGGAACTCGGTGTCCCTCGCGACGACGTAAAAGATTGGGTGGCCCGGTATGACGTTCCCGTCTTTCGCGAGCACTTCGCCGATGGTTTTGGTTTCGTCAACCTTTATCATTTTTTGGTCCCTCTGGTCGGGTTTCGGAGCCGTCCATTCCGGTCGCTGCGTCTCCCCGTCATCAGGCTCCTCGCCGTGCTTCTGCATGAGCTTGTAAAACAACACATCGGGCGGGTAAACCGCGGACGCGTTTGATTGGTAGTAAAATTCAACCTTTTCTCGAGTGTAGCTTTTAGCGCTGTCCCACTCCAACGCGGGCGAGCCAGGCCCGAACATGGTATCCGCCTGCGATCCTATTGTGGCGTGCTCGTGGAAAATCTCAATCACATCTGTCTGCATGCTCTCCGGGTACACGAACAGGACCCAGAAAAACACGTTGGCAGGGTATTTTCCGTCGGAGTGCGTCACGATTTCGGGGAAGTGCTCGCCCGTTCCCATGACGTGCGGTCCGAGTTTTAGTTTTCGGTCCGCGAACGTGGACACGGCTTCTTTCGTCGCGACTCGCGCGAAGGCGAGCCTTTTTTCTTTTTCAGCATCCACCTCAATTTGCTTTTTCACGTTCTTGATGATCACCCTGAACTCGTTGTTGGTTGGTTCCAACCGCAAGCCCGCGTCGCAAAACCCGGCGCACTCGTCCAGCTTGTGCAAACCGTAAGCGCTCTTCGCGGCGCGGAAAAGCCCCTTGACGTTCGTCGCGTCCAACTTAACACACGCCTTCGCGTCCTCCAGGGCTTTCCCGAAGTTTCCCAACAACAAAGCCGCGTGCGCCCGGTTGCCGTGAATCACCGCGCGTAAAACATCGTCATCGAAACTCTCAATCAACGCCAGCGTGTACTGCTGTACCGCCTTGCGCACGTACAGCTTGTTTTGCTTGTACTTCAACGCGTCGTTTCCTTTCAACTTGTACTCCTCCGCGCGTTCCAAAGGCGTGGTGTCGTCGTACTTCAGGCTCTGCAACGCCGCGTAATCAGCGCAGTTGTCTTCGTTGATCCAGTCCTCGGTGCCGTCCCAGAAAAGAGCGGGAAGCAACTCCTCCTCCTCTTTACCGCCGGTCTTACCAGGGGCCAAATCGTGGGAACTCATCGTGGTTCGATCGATGCAACTCGCGTCGCGACTTACGCGAGTGCACTTGCTTCGCTGACTACCTCGTGACCGCCTCGAACCGTTGGCGCACGGACCGCCCACGAACTGCGGTGCGGACACTTCCGTGGAGTGCGGCGTAGGGCCTAGACCCTCCCGATGGGGAAACCGCGACACCGCGCACGCCTCTCTGCGCGGACAGGGGCGGTGCGATTGCGGTGTCGTGCTTTCTGCTGAGGGGAAACGTTTTTGCGCTCGATTTCGCCGACAGCGCCGCCGCCGCCGTTTACGTCGAAAACTCGAGGGCGGTGTCATCAGAGTTGTCCGCGCGCGGTCCCGATCACGGTTCCCGGGGTTCGGGCCTGCGAAATGTCGGACCCCGCGAAGAAGAAGCAGCGCGTTGACGACGCCAGTGATGGTGGCTCTGAGCCGAGCGTGAATCCGCACACCGGTCGCGTGTACACGCCAAAGTATTACGAGATTCTGGCCAAGCGCAAGGATCTGCCTGTGTGGCAGCAGCAGGCTGAATTCACGGAGGCGCTTCACAACAACCAGACGTTGATTCTGGTTGGCGAAACCGGTTCCGGTAAGACCACCCAGGTTCCCCAGTTCGTGGTGGAGGCGGGGTACACGGCGGGGGGGAAGATGTGCGTGTGCACGCAGCCGAGAAGGGTCGCCGCGATGTCAGTGGCGAAACGCGTGGCGGATGAGATGGACGTGAAGATCGGAGACGAAGTCGGGTACAGCATTCGGTTCGAAGAGCTGACGAGCCAAAAGACGTTTTTGAAGTACAGCACCGACGGTATGCTCCTAAGAGAAGCCATGACGGACCCCGAGCTGTCGCGGTACGCCGTGATTGTGATTGACGAGGCGCACGAACGCACGCTCGCGACGGATGTGCTTTTCGGGTTGCTGAAGGAGGTGCTTTTGCGACGGAAAGATTTGAAGGTGGTGGTGATGTCCGCCACGCTGGAGGCGGAGAAGTTCCAGGGGTACTTTCTCAACGCACCCCTAATGCGCGTCCCCGGAAGACTGTTCCCCGTGGAGATCTTCTACACCCAGGACCCGGAGCGGGATTACCTGGAAGGTACGTCTTGCATTTCCCAAATCCAACGACTGTGTTCCCATACAATACTGACACCTTCTTTTATTTATCTCAGCCGCTATTCGCACGGCCGTGCAGATCCACGCGTGCGAACCGCCCGGGGACATTTTGATTTTCCTCACGGGCGAGGAGGAAATCGAAGACGCTTGTACTAAAATCCGAAGGGAAGTGGCGAATGCTGGTGACAAGGTTGGGGAGGTGAAAGTGGTGCCGTTGTACGCGTCACTGCCCCCGCAGCAGCAACAGCGGATCTTCGACGAAGCCCCGCCGCCGCGGAACGGCATCGCGGTGCGTATTTCCCCACTCACCACGCTCCGCCTCCCTGACTGCCCATACTCGTACCAGAAGGGACTATTCCCTCTGATTGTTTGTCCATACATCGCGATATACGGGACTGACGATATTTTTTACAATCTCAGGGGCGCAAAATCGTCGTCTCCACGAACATCGCGGAGACGTCGCTAACAATCGACGGGATAGTGTACGTCATGGACCCCGGGTTTTCGAAACAGAAAGTGTACAACCCGCGAATCAGGGTGGAGTCGTTGTTGGTGAGCCCGATTTCGCGCGCATCGGCGCACCAACGCGCTGGTCGCGCCGGCCGTACGCGACCGGGCAAGTGCTTCCGCCTGTACACGGAAGCGTCTTTCAAAAAAGATCTTCAGGAACAGACTTACCCCGAGATCCTGCGTTCCAACCTGGGGTCCGTGGTGCTTCAGCTCAAGAAACTGGGCATCGACGACCTGGTGCACTTCGACTTCATGGACCCGCCCGCGCCTGAAACGCTGATGCGGGCGCTTGAGCTTTTGAACTACCTCGGCGCGTTGGACGACGACGGCAATTTAACGCAAGTCGGCACGATAATGTCCGAGTTCCCCCTTGATCCGCAACTGGGGAAGATGGTCTGCGCATCACCCCAGTTCAAGTGCGGGAACGAAATTCTCACCATCACGGCGATGTTGAGCGTTCCGAATCCGTTTATACGACCGCGGGACCAACAAAAAGAAGCGGATGACGCGAAAGCGCAGTTCTCGCACATGGACGGCGACCACTTGACTCTTTTAAACGCGTATCACGCGTTTAAACAAAACGGCGAGGACCCTACTTGGGCGTACAACAATTACCTAAACTTTCGGGCGATGAAGAGCGCGGATAACGTCCGGTCGCAGTTGCTGCGCATCGCGAACCGGTACAACATGAGCCTTACGAGCACGGATTTCAAAAATAAGGACTACTACTTCAACATCCGGAAAGCGGTGCTTTCTGGGTACTTCATGCAGGTCGCGCATTTAGAGCGGCAAGGCAGCTACCTTACTGTCAAGGACAACCAGGTAGTGCAGCTGCACCCGAGCACTTGTCTTGATAACAAACCGCAGTGGGTGGTGTACAACGAGTTCGTGCTCACGACGAAAAACTACATCCGAACCTGCACCGCGGTGGACGGCGCGTGGCTCATAGACATCGCGCCGCACTACTTCGACCTGTCCAACTTCCCAGCCTGCGAAGCCTTGCAAGTGCTGCAGCGGCTGTACGCGAAGAAGAAATAGGGCAGGAGAAACTTAGTTGACGGAGGTGAGGTTGGGTAGATACATGATGTTAAATAAAGGTTAATATTCCAATACTATTTCTGTTATGCTTTTTCGGCGACGATCGGCGACATGACGTCATCGCTCGTTTTACTTTCCTCGAGTACCGCCTTTTGTGTCGTGTTGGTTAGTTTGACGTCCCCTGGTACTACTCCTACTCGCAAAGCGTGTTTCAACAACCCTGGAATGTGAATTTCAGACAGGTACTTCTGCCAATCCAGGGTTTCAAACTCAAACGGGAAAAGCTCCCGGTCTTCGTCCGCCATTGCATCTCTAAGTTCCTTAACGTTCGCGCTTCCAAACCGCGCCGCGTACGCGGTGTACGGTTCGTACAGCTGGCCCATATCCCGAAGCTGTGTCCACGTCTTTTTCGCGATTTGGTTTTTCCGGTTTTGCGCATTCGTGATTGAGCCTGGTTTTATCTTCTCGAGAAGCGACGTACCGGTCACGCGCGCGCCGCCTTGCCGTAGCCACGTATCTAGTTCGAACAATTTTCTACTTTTGAAAACCGAAACGTTACGCGGCGGGATAATGGGCGCGCCGCTTTTCTTTTCCAAAAGAGGCGCGCCCACGAAATAAAGCTTGACTATTTGCAGAAACACGCAAAAGTTCAGCGGGTTCATCGTGGACGTCGCGGCGTGATACACCGGGATTTCGGATGATCTATCGGTATCGCCCGATGACTCCTTACTCGACTCCTTGCTTCCCTCCTTCACAAGCGCCGCCAGCATCACGTTCACCACCGAATCCACCGGCACGATGTCGAGCACGCCTTTTTCGTCCCCCACGAACCCGCTAATAAGCCCCTTGCCGTACGCCAAAATCAGCGGGTCCGCCATCCTGACGCCTTCTATCCACCCCGGGAAAGGCTCGTGGAGGGCGCCTTCCACGATTGACGGGCGGACGATAACAATGGGAACTTGGTGTTTTTCGTGAGACAAGATTTGCTCGCCCATCGCCTTCGTGAAAACGTACGTGTCCTGCCACCCGAACCGTTTCGCGCGCGCGGTGCCCAACGCCACGAGTCGCTGAGTCAAGTCCTTACGACTTTCTTTGGAAGAGGTTTCAACATGGGAAGAACTTTGCGGGCTCGCCGCCAAGTTGTTTTCATCTCGCGCGGCGGAAAACGCCAGGTCTATCTCTGCATACGGATCCAGCCCAGCATCATCGTCGTCGGCGTCTTTTTTTCCAAACGAATCAATCCGGCAACTCAACTCGTTCGCGATGCTGTCCCCGACTCGGAACGCCGTTTCCGCCTGGTCCCCGACACGCAGGCCGTTGACGAACGCGGTGGAGACGTGCACCATGACCTTTAGTTTTCCGCACTGCTTCGCGAGGTCCAGCATCCGCTTCGGCCCCAGCGCGTTGACGTTCACCGCGACGTCGAAGCGTTCGTTGAATTTCGTGCTCGCCGCGGAGTGCACGACGATTTCGGCGGTTTCGGTGATTTTCTCGAAATCGGAAGGACTCAAGCCAACGCCGTCCACGCCGAGATCTCCCGGTACCGGCACGAGTTTTGCTTGAATGAACGCGTCGAACCCTTTACCTCCGTGCCGCTCGCGAAGCCGGTCGAACAAAGGCAACGCGATGATCTCCTTTTCCAAACGAACACGCGCGTCGTTCGTGCCTCGAGGAGAGATGATCAAATAAACGCAACGCACATCAGGTTGTTCCCACAACAGCTTCTCCAGGAACACCTTTGCCAGGAACCCGGTGGAGCCGGTGAGGACTATGGTGCGGTCGCGGAGAAAGGACCGTACGACGGATGTATCGCCGCCGACGCCGGCGGTACACGCCGCGATGCTGGACACGCGACACGGCACCTCGCAGGTTCCAATCCGCACACGATTCGTTTGACGCTTATCTGTTCCGATACCACGCGGGGAACGACGCCGGGAACGATCGTGTCGTGCCGCCGCCGACGCGAACGCTCGCGCCGGCGCCGACAACGACATCGGCACCGTCCAAGAACACCGTACACCACACGCGCGCCGCCCACCACTGACCGGAGTGGTGGAGAAGGATCGATGAAAGAAGAGTAGTTCGACATATTCCATTGTAGCGCCAGCTGGCCGAAACCGAAATGGAGAAAAGTTGTATGCAGTGATGAGAAGAAGTACCCCTAATAAATACACACCCTACCCGCCTCACATCCCGCAGTTTTCCACGTTCACCCCCACCAGGCTCACCGAGCCGTGCCCGTACGACCCCGCGAGTGTTTCCCCGAAACTTAAGGTACCAGTGACCCTGACGGCGCAGTCGATGACGACGGACCCGGCTCCCGCGGCTTTCACAATGACCGATTTCCCCAGCGAAAACAAACCCGTGTTCCCCGCCCCCGTGTACCGTCCCGGGGCGACCACTATTGTGTCTGCGTTGGTGGCGTTGACGTTCCCTGCCACCGTCCCGGAAGGAACAAGGCTCGCGTGTATGCCCCGCTGGATGGTACGGTACGGGAGAGCAGAGGTGCCGTCCCCGGTCGCGTCGTCCCCGGAGGGCGACACGAACACGTCTGATACCAAAAAGGTGGTCAGCCCGTTTCGCTCGGCGCTCCATGAAACGCCCCCGTCGTTGCTTATGGAGACGGTCTTCAAAACCCCAGGTCTTATGGTACCAAGCTGTACGTCCGATTGCGTGCCCACGACGTATTCAGAGGAAAACGCGGTGAACACCCAGGAATCGCCGGTGCCGAACGTCGCGCCCGCCGCGAATACTACCCGCACGCCCTCTTCCAAAACTTGATTCGCACCGGGCGTAACGGTCACGCTTCCGCTCCAACTCCCGGTGACCTCATCCACCGGGTCCGCTCGCCAACTGAACGTGGTCGCGGAAAGCATGGAAACCGTGAATTTCAGGGACTGCGTTCCGGTGAAAACACCCCTGGTCTGCAAATCAGAACTCCCGCTTCCGGAAAACTCCGGATCACTCACCGTGTCCATCGCGTGTCGCGGCGACGCGCACGCCACGTGGTTCGCCGAAACGAACGTCCCGGGAAACGTGGCGGTGACCAGGGTTCTTGAATCACTGAAACGGCAAAGCAGGCCCGTTGATTGTATAAAACCAGAGCCTTTGATGTGCATTTCCGTACCCCCCGAAAACGGCCCCCTCGCCGCGATCGCGGCGTTCGCGCTGACACTCCACCGGTCGGAAGGCGAGTACCCCGAATCCGACCCAAACGCGATTGACACGCCGTGGCTCAACGCGTGCCGGCCTTTGCGCTTGCACGGGACGTAGAACAAGTCCCCTGCAGTGTACCCCGAGGCGGTCACGAACGCGACGAACACGCCATCACGCATTTCGTACGTCTCGCTGTCCATGTTTATTGACGGTGACCAGGTTCCGGCTCCAAAGTTGTTTGGTAAATCGGCGGCGGTGAAGAGCACGTTTTCGGTACCGTCGATTCCCGGGCTCGGTAGGTACTCCCCTTTCTTCCACCGGAAGGACGTGCCACCTGCTAACACTTCGACCGCGAAAGAGGCATCGGTAAGCCCGGTGTACTCACCAGTAGCGCGCACGTCAACGTTCGCAACCTCGGTCCCGACGTTGGAAGAATCAGCCTCGACCAATCCAACGTCCGTGACGGACCGAACTAAACTCCACGCGTCGCCGTCGATATCGGCGCGCCACTTGAACGCGTCCCCCGCGTGCGCGACGACTCGCCACTTGTCGCCCACGCCGTGGCCCGCGATGGCGCCCCACGTGACATACACGCCGTCGTCCAGCAGTACTGGGGAAAGGGAGAGCGATTTATTCGATGCGCTAAAAGGCCCGCCCCCGTCCCCGAAACCGCGCAGGTATTTGCGCCACCGAAATCGTGACACGCCGGCGACGGGCGTGACGATTTTAACCTCGTACACGTACGTCGAGCGCCCTGCGTACGTCCCCGTGACCGTGAGTTGCGCGTATAGACCGGTGGAGGTTGACCCTGGGGCCCGGTCAAAGATGGGCGGGTCAACGTCGTTGTTGTGTGTAATGTCGACAACGAACGTGGCGTCGTTCACCCCCGTGAAGGTTCCGTACGAAGCAATCGTCCGGTTGGCGATCACGAACTGATCGCCGGGCGCGTACCCGCTCAGCTGCGAAAATCGCACCGCGACGCCCGAACTCAGCGCCTGCGTGGTTCCGTCAATCACCACCTCGTCGCTCCAGTTCGCCCGGCCGCTATCACGGAACTGGAACGAGTGTCCTTTGTTCGCGGTGAAGGTCCAGCGCGTGACTGACGGCACCGACACGGCGTAGGTAGGGGAAACAAACGTGGCGACCAACCCTTCGTCAAACGCTGCCGCGCCGGCGGTCGCGATGGCGACGCCGGTTGCCCAAACAGTCGCCTCCGCCTCAGTCGCGCCGAGTCCGAACTTGCGCCAGCGGAACGTGTTTCCAGTACCGTCGGGCTCGAGCTGGTACGTCCAGGAGGCCGTCCCGGTGTACGTCCCGGTGACTACTAAGTCGTTCGCGTACGTGCCGTCGACTTTTGAGTTGGACGCGGCGCCTGCGATTTTCAAATACGCGGTGGGGTAGGAGTGCGCCAAGTACCCGTTCGTGATCGTACCCGTGATCACGTTGCTCAAACCTATACCCACTCCGTTGGCGTACCCACTCCCGGAAACAGCGCTGCCGCCGCCCGACAGCGAGCCTGCTAACGGGAAGGCGTGAATCGTGTGCGCGCCAGTGTTGCTTTTCAGCGGCACGACGTCCGACAACGGCGAGCCTTGGTTCGGAGGGTTGGCGTAGTTCGTTTGCGCGGCGACTGGTCTGGCGATCGTGGGCCAGTGTTTGCTCCCGCCGTGATCGGTGGTGACGCTTGTGACGCGCGGGAGGTGTGTCTTCAGGGGAATCAGGAACTTGGACCCGGCGGTGAACCCCGAGGTTGCGGAAAACGTGACGTTCACGCCCCTGGCGAGCGTAAACGGCTCGTCCGTAGCGACCGTCGTGGCCACCGAAAAAGCCCCGGTGTTGAGTCGCCACTTAAACGCCGTACCGCTCGTGAACTCAATCGTGATCACCGCATCTTTCGTCGGCGCGTCACCGTCCGCATCGGTGTACGTGCTGCGCAAGTCTTGCGTAGCTTGGAAGTCGTTGGGAAAATCGAAATCGTTCGGCGTCGCCGGCAAAACGCTCGTCGGCGATTGGAACAAATCCACGAAATATTCGTTCCCGACTTTGTACCCGGAGGTTAAGCCCCAGGTGACGTAGATTCCATACGCCAAGGACTGGCCGAGGCTTTGCATGGTGGTTAACTCGGAAAACATGCCCCCGGTGTACACAGGTTCAACTCCGGGGGATAACGGCAAAACCGCCTTTTCGAAAATCCACTTGAATTCGGAACACGACGTGGTACAAGCGCCGGCGATTTGCATTCGGAGCCGCGCTTTTTCATGTCCGAGGTACGTCCCGGTGATCGTCGGCGTCCGCGCGTCGCCGGCGGCGTTGCTGCTTTTCGCGACCGCGTCCGAGACGTAGGACTTGCCAAGCGTCGTCGTGACGTGTCCGTGGAACGCGGTGAACGTAAACTTGTCACCGAATGTTTTGCCACCCAGCGTGAGCCAGTTCACGGAGACGCCTTTTCGCAAAAGAGTTGCACTTTGGGAAACCGAAACGGCGTCGGTCCAAACCGACGACGACCCGTCACCCGTACTCGCGTCATACGCTTTCCACCGGAACGTCCCGGTGTCGGCCATGATTTCCACCTCGAAGGTTTCGTCATAGGTACCGACGAATGTGCCTTCCACGTACATCACCGCGTCGTCGTCCCCCGTGGCGCCGGCGACGGTTTCCACGACGGGCGAAAACGTGGTGCTCCAGAACGTAAGCGCGTCGAATTGCCACGTCTCGCCGGCGACCTTTCCGCCCGCCGTGGCGAAGGAGACAAACGCGCCGTGTTTCAGGTGGACGGAATTCGCGACAGTCACACCAGTCACGACAGCGCTCCAGGCGCACCAAGCACCTGCAGTGCTTGTCTTGCAAGTGCTGTCGTTGACACGATACGCGCGAAACTTAAACGCGGAGGCGCTCGTCATTTCAACCTCGAACCTCAAATCCTCGGGCCCCGAAAAGTACCCGTGCGCGAAAAGTTTCGTGTCTTCCGTGAATTGCAAATCCGTGGTGTCCGTTCCCAAATCCTTCGGTGACCCGGTGTAACTCTTCACACCAGTAGCGTCGGTGTACGTGACATCAGAAAACGATTGCAAACCGCGGTATGAAACTTTCAGTTCCCTTTGTGAGCCAGCTGTGTAAATATCGACGTCCACGCCGCTCGGGTCGGCGGGGGGTAATTGACACAAAACGCGTTTTGCATCCACGAAAACGCCGCGCGTCGCGTAGGGGCTTTTGGTCAGGGCGTCGAAGCGCCAGACGTCGCCTATCGATTTGCCAGTAGCTGACGCGAAAGTTATCATCACCCCGTACTCCAGTTCAGTAGCAGACGTCGAAAAAGCGTGTAGCCCAGAATACACGCCTGACGGGAACATCCCCAAACTCCACTTGCGCCATTTCCACTTCAAAACGCCGGCGTCGTTCACAACGACGATCTCGTACGTCGCGTCGCGCTGGACGTGCGTGTCATAGGCGTCGCCCACTGTCGGTGCGACCGTGAGCAGCGAATCTTTATCAGGCTCTGTATCAATTTTAGACCCAGTGACGTACTCAACTTCCGTGAATTTTGAAAACGTTCGCGAAGCGCTGACTCCGTGCGCGCAGAACAAATCGTCGCTCGCGTAAAAATCGCTCCCCTCCGTCGCTCCATCAACAAGCTTCCCCCCCGTCCTTGAAATCAACACCGGCGTGACCCCCGACGTTGACGTTTGATCAACCCCTAGGTCCCACGGTCCCCACGGCGCGTGCCCCACGAAGTTAAACTCGAGATACGAACCGGCACCGCCTTTCCTAACCCCCGGCAGGGACGTAAACGTGGCGCCGTCGTTGGTAACCGAAACGTGCGCGGTGTCGTTTTTGTTTTTTCGAGGAGGAGTCACCACGGTGATCGTGGATTGGTCCACGAAAGTTCCAGGCACCACGTCGATTTCCGTGGAAGGGAAGGTTGTGGAGAACTTGACCTGATGTGGGGGGTGGAGGGTGGTAAGGGGTGGTAAGGGTTAGCGGCGATGTCTTTAGTCTTTAATCAACGCATTGAATGTGTTTTTCGCGTTTTGGAGTCGTCGAGTCCTCTTGGATACCGCCCGTGTTGAATGTGTTTCTGTCCCCGCTTGCAGTCCGTACCTTTAAGTTCTTGCTTCGTTTGAACCCGCTGCCGGTGATAGTGACGGTGGTGCCTCCTTCTTTCGGTCCCGCGTTGGGGGTTATGGACCGTAAAACAGGCGGGGCTGCGGCGTGAAGACGGGGGGAAGACACGCGTCAGACGATGGTAGACACGAAATCGTGCCGTTGTTGCCCGAGAAAGAGCAAATCGCGAGTGCCATTGCGTACCTTGGTACCCGAAGGAAGCGCCGTAATCGGAGCCTCGGGGGGCACACTCCACGGACCAGAGGTACCCGAGGGTGACCACCAGCAGAAGAAGCTTCCGCATGGCGCACAGGCCTTGGACCTCACCTCTGTGCCGTCCGCTTTGCACGAGCCCGCGCGAAAGGAGGCCTGGATGTTCTGGCTTTTACAAGAGTACATGAGGGGTGCGTGCCAAAATCCCAGAAACTTTTGTCGGCGGAAAAAGCGGCGGCCCGGCATCTGCGTCGGCATCTCGTCGGCGCGCAGGTGGTGTCCCGGCACGATGGAGAACACCATCGGGGACGTACCGATTCAATGGTTCCGGGACGAAGAGCACATCGGGTACGATGCGGACGGGCGGCGGATTTTGAAGCGCGCGCGTATCGACCATTTAGACCACCTGCTGCAGATGGTGGACGACCCCACGTACTGGAGGAAGGTGTTCGACGAACGCGAGGACAAGGAGATTGCGATTTCCAAGGAACAGGTGCGTGACGGACGGGTTGCCAGGGGTGGTGGGGACTGACACGTGTCGGTGTTCCTTGTCTCGAAGCGAAACGACGTTACCCACCGACACGCACACGACAACCACCCAACCTGTACCACGACAACGACTCACCACGTTCACATCCATTCCCAAAAAATAACAGCTCGAGTTGATTCGCAAGCTGCGCGGAGGCATCTTGCCGAGCAACTTTTTCGGCGACCAGTTCCAACTGAACACGGCGGAGGATAACGTGGTGCTGCCGTCCGCGCGGGAACCGAAACGCAGGTTCGTCCCGTCCAAATGGGAAGCCAAAACCGTGCTCCGCATCATCCGGAGTTTGCGGAAAAACCCGGACCAGCGGCGAAACGATTTGCAAAGACACAAAGCGGAAACCGGCCCGGCGCTTCTGTGGGAGGGCGACGACGACTTGACGTTGAAAATTAACGGCCTGGCGTATTTACCCGCACCGCGGGCGAAACTACCCACGCACTCCGACTCATACAACCCGCCGTTCGAATACCGAGCGGACACGGTCACCAAGGACAACGGCGACGTTGACGAAACGCCTCGGACGTTTTACGAAGGTACGCGTTGGGCCTTTCCCAAATCCCGCCTCCCTGTTTGTCCATACGGCACTGACACCTTCTTTTATTTATCTCAGCCCTGCGGCGCGTGCCGTCCTACGCCCCGTTCGTGCTGGAGCGATTCCAGCGGTGTCTCGACCTTTACCTGTGTCCCCGAGTCGCGAAAAACAGAATCAACATCAACCCGAAAGATATGCTCCCGCCGCTTCCGTCGCCGAAAGAGTTAAGGCCGTACCCGAACTCCAAGGCGCTGAAGTACGTCGGGCACTCCGACAAAGTGCTTTCGATATCGATTTGCCAAACCGGCAAGTGGTTGCTTTCGGGCAGCGCGGACGGGACGTTGCGGATGTGGGAAGTCTCCAGTGGAAGGTGCGTCCGGAAGTGGCAATTCGGGGAACACGTGGTGAACGTGGCGTGGTGCCCGAGGGACGGGAGCGTGCTGGCGAGCGCGTGCGTCGGGACGGCGGTCGTGTTGCTGGACCCGCACGCGGAGGAAAGCAAAGATTTGACGGCGACGGCGCGGGCGTCCGCCGGGGAGACCGACGCCATGTTAGAGTCAGACGGCGTCGCGCCTTGGGACGAGAACAACAGCGGCATTGTTTTCGTCAAGCACGCGTTCCGAGTTACGAAAATCGCGTGGCACCACAAGGGCGACTACTTCGCGACTTTGGTAAAGGGCGGCGCGAACGTGTTGATTCACCGGGTTTCGAAACGAAGCTCACAGCGGATTTTCAAGCAACAGAAAGTCCCGATAAGAAACGCCCGGTTCCACCCCACGCGGCCTATCATGTTCATCCAAACCGCCGCGTACGTGTACCTGTACGACCTACAGCGACAATGCCTGGTCAAGAAACTCGTGTCGGGGGGTAACCAGATGCAGTGTTTAGCGTCGCACGGCCTAGGGGACAACCTAATCACCGGCACGAGCGACGGCAAACTGCAGTGGTTCGACATGGACCTTTCAAACACCCCGTTCAAATCCATGTCAACGCACAGCACGGGCATCACGTCCGTGGCGTTTCACAAAAAACTGCCCCTCTTCGCCACCGCGAGCGACGACTGCACGGTACACGTGCTGCACGGCGCCGTGAGCGCCGATTTGAACCAAAACGCGTTGATCGTGCCGCTGAAAATTTTGCGAGCGCACACACCGCACGACGTGCAAGGCGTCCTAGACGTGGTGTTTCACCCCACGCAGCCGTGGCTGTTCAGCGCGGGCGCGGATGGAACCATCGCGCTGTTCTGCGACGATCACTGAGGTGAGGGTGATGCGAATGGGTAGTACGAGGTGACGGTGTATAGATTTTGATTTGGAAATTTACGGTTTTGACTATCTTGACTCTTTACCCGCCGTGCTCGTCGCGATGCGCCCTGATCAAGCAATTGAAACGTACGCACGGTCGATGCCATGGGAAGCGTAGGAGGCGCGGCGCAGTGCGCGAGGGAGACACAAAGAGGTTTTCTGTTTTTCGTTTTTCAAAAATCGCAAGTATTTCGACCACGACTAACGGCACTCGCCGTTGGGCATGCTGGTGCGGTATCTGTAGCACCGCGTCGTGCCGCATTTCTCGCAGGTATCAAAGTTCAAGTCGCAACGGGAACACGACCTTTCGCCGCACATGCCGCAGTACTCAAACGTCGTGCACCTGTAGCACAATTACCAGTGGCAACCGTCGCAGATAGCACGGCAGTTGTGGCACACGAACTTGCCGCAGCCCCCTTGGCATGTCTTCAAGCTCTTGCCTGCGTAACCACATCCGCAAGTCCTCAGCGGTTTCGCTCGCTTCTGTTGCGGTTGGTTGTTGCGCTGTCGTTGTTTCTTTTTAGACATGGTGCGTGAAGGTGTGCCGACTGTCTGACTGTCGACTGTGTCTCAACGAAGTTGTTTTCCCGCCTCCGTTTTTGCTGTGCCTTTCGTAACGCCCAAGAAAAAACCAACCACAACGACACGCGCCGCGTCACACCCTCCACGATGTCTTCCAGCGCGACGCCCGGTGTCGAAGCACGCACGGGCAGAAAGAACCGCACACACGCTGCGACCGACGCGATCCAGCCCGAGACATAGAGCGCCATCTCAGGTCTTTCCGACGACGTCGTCACCGCACACGTTCTCGGAAGGATCAAAGACCCTACAGAACTCGCGGTGCTTCGCGCGGTGAGTCGTGCGATGCGCAACGCGGTTGCAGCGACTGGACATCGGGTGAGGGTGGTGGGGGTGAAAGCCGCCGTAAGGCTTGGGTACTTAAGCACGCTAAAGCACCTGCATCGACAAGGTCGTCTCCATGTGTATTCTGAGGGCAGCTTGCAAAAACGTTTGACCGGCAAAATTCACGAAATAGAAGCAACCGTTCTTCACCAGGAAGCGGCGGCGAAAGGGCAACTGGAGGTGCTGAAGTGGTTGCGTGCGAACGGCTGCCCGTGGGATGAGCAAATGTGCGCGAGTGCGGCGCAGGCCGGGCATCTCGAGGTGCTGCGGTGGGTGCGTGCGAACGGCTGCCCGTGGGACGCAAACACGTGCGCGGGGGCGGCGTTGGCCGGGCACATCAAGGTACTGCAGTGGGCGCGCGCGAACGGCTGTCCGTGGGACGAGTGGAAGTGCGCGGGGGCGGCGATTAGCGGGCATCTCGAGATGCTGCAGTGGTTGCGCGCGAACGGCTACCCGTGGAATGAGGACACGTGCTCAATGGCGGCAATGGCCAGGCACCTCGAGGTGCTGCAGTGGGCGAGCGCAAACGGCTGCCCGTGGGACGAGTTAACGTGCAAGTACGCGGCGATGGGCGGGCACCTCGATATGCTACAGTGGGTACGCGCAAACGGCTGCCCGTGGGACGAGTTAACGTTTGTGTACGCAGAACATTTCGGACACCCGGAGCTGTTGAACTGGGCAATGGCAAACGGCTGCCCTCAAGAATGATACGAGAAACGCGCGGCGTCTCGGCGAGTGGAAAAACAGATAACGCAGAAAGACAAAAAAACGTGATGAGGAGCTAGTACCAGTAATAATACTACCGGTGATGCTCGTTCATGCAGTGGTACGTAGTCTACTAGATTTTGCTTTCCGGTCACGAGATCACCATGGAAGACTCTCACGTCCGTTCCTTCGAGGTGAGCAACATCATTCAATGACCCGCGCAGGGTTTAGGGCAGACGCGTTTTTACCATTCCATTACTACACACACAGTTCGATTTACGGTTACAAGAACGTCTCTTTGTCGGCCTACTCACTATCTCTTCCTCAGCGCCTAAATGCTCACACGGAAATGCGTTCCATTCCCAAACCTAAACCGTGTACCGGTCCTTCGCCCGGCGCTCCAATCGAATAGCGTCGTCGTGTACCATGTATCCGATTTTCTCGTTTTCCGGCATCTCCAGGACGTTTTTGAAGTGCTTTCCGATTGCGATTTGGTCGGCTTCGTTGGACGCGGTTTTCGTCCACAGCGCGATGCGGTGTTGCTTTTGCCGGACCGAAATGACGGCGCCGCAGATCTCGCTGGGTTCGCAGAACTGCTCGCCAATCATCGCGAGTAACAAATTGAGCCAGCAGTCGTCGAGGTGCGCGGGTTCTTTGGATTTGGGAAAAAAGAACGTCCACTTCCCGCCTTTCGCGCAAGTAGCGTCTTCCCACTTCGGTTCGATGCCTTCCTTGAACAAGTGGAAGTCGGTGCCCATGATCAACCGGGACGGGGCCAAGATGTTGTTGTACAGGCACCAGAAATCCTCCACCGTGTTGAACGTGTACACCGACCGCAGCGTTTGGCCCCACGTGGCTTGCTTTTGCCGGCCGTTCGGGTTGTCGAACCAAAGCGTCCACGTGTGCTCAAGAGGGTGCTTCGCGGTGAAGTCGGGGGCGGGGTCCGCCATGGTCGGGAAGCGCGGGTGGATCGGGAGATCGCGCGCGGCTCTATTTTGGCCCAGTGTCCGCGATCTCGGCCGCCAAAAAAGAGCTCGAGGGTTTGGTCGATAAATTTACAGTCAAGCTCGGCAAAATGTCGGATTCTTGCAAAAGCTCACAAAACTGCATAAACTGCATAAACTGCAAAAGCCAGTACAAAAGCCAACAGATGTTAACACGCTCATACTGGCTCAGAAAATGGACATCGTAGGACGACTTCACAATAGGAAGTGTTCCTTGTGATGTGAAACAGTGATATCCACTGTCAAAACATGTCACTTTCTGGCAAGGATCCGACGTGTCATGCGCTTGCAGCACCATAGGGATGTTCTTTCAGAAACTGTTTTTTGGACGAGGTAAAAATCGAGCAAAAAATGCAAAAGCTCGAAATTGAAAGCTCGAACCTGCAAATCCCCATTTGCCACCCAGGGGTCGTCGACCATCAACTCCCAAACCTTGACGTCAAGTGCCACGTTTTTATGAAATGAACATGTTCTAAGCATCATGGCGAGCAATCTGTACCATCAGGTCTTCCTAAGGCAACGATGTTCTGACCCAGTACGAGAGAGGCAGTGGAGCTGGTGGCTTTTGTGCTTTTGCAGTTTCGAGCTTTTGCACCAGTGTGACGATGTCCCATTTGGAGCCCCATAGCTGGCGGACTCCGTGTCTGTTGGCGTTGGGTGTTGTCGCACATCAAATCTTTGTCGCTAAATGCGCAACCAATGAGACCGCTGCATCGCTGCAGTAAATGTGTTGAACCTTTGTGAAACCGCCATAACGACACGCGCCCCTGACGCGCGTTTTGAGACTTCACGATGGCCGTCGAGACACCAAACGTTTCCGTGACGACGAATGATGAGCTCACGCCGCTCGTCGACCGCACGCCTCGCGCTCGAGTAACGAAGCCTGCCGCTTGGGTCTGGGCGATCGTGATGCTTACATGTTTGGCGGGTGTTATTTTCTTGGGCGTGTCCGGGAACTTGCCCCAAGACATGGGCGTGTCCGGGAACCTCCAAGACTTGGGCGCGTCCGGGAACTTGCACCAAAACATGGGCGTGTCCGGGAACCCCCAAGATGCGGCCGCGGTGTACGCCGCGGGCGACTCCAGCGACCTCGGGGGGAATTGGTGGAAAAAAGCCTTCAAGGGGTTGCAAGGCCGTGTTAAGAATTTGAAAAAGGCGGTGGATGACGCCAAAAAGGCGACGGAAGACGCCAAAAAGGCGACGAAAGACGCTGAGAACGAAGCCGCCACGCAAAAGAACCGCACCGCGACCCTCGCGACCGAGGTCGCCTCCCTGAAGACGCAACTCGAAACCCAAACCAACTACGCCGCGAGCCGTGCGAACCAGATCACCGACCTCAATAAAGTCATAAACGCCGTGAAGAACATGCACAAGCTTTCTGATTTGCAAAACAACGCGATTATCCCGGCCGATATCAAAGGCGCGGTTTCAACGATGGTGAACTCCATACACGGCGTGAAACGCGACCTGGTTGACGGTGACGGCAACGTTGACGGTGACGGCACCGCTGCCAGTGACCTTGACACTGACGGCGACAGCAACGGTGACAGTGCCAGTGGACCCGGCCCCGCGTGCAATGACACCAAGGCGGACGCCGCCAACAAGGCGAAGGAGATCGCCCAACTCAAACACGAGATCACCGACTTCACGCACGTCATAAACACCGTGAAGAACATGCACTACCTTTCTGATTTGCATAGGAACGCGATTATCCCGGCCGAGATCAAAATCGAGGTTTCTAAGATGATGGACTCCATGCACGATCGGGATCCGTGGTCGCAGCGGTCGTGGCGGTCGCCGCCCCCGGCGCCGCCGCCGCCGCCGTCTCTGCCGGAGTGCCGGGGTGTTTTATCACTGGTGTCTTCCTATGGACAATGGTGTGCCGATAATCCCGACGAAGATTGTGAAAAATACCGCAGTGACCATTGGTTGAATGGTTTGGACAAGATTACACCTATCGATATGGGGGGTGGTCAGATTGCTCTAAAGGGGGGGGGCTCAGGTCTATACTGTTCCGATGATGGTTATCCTGCAACAGCAGTCAGCTGCAACAAGCACGAGATTAAGTATTTGGAGAAGTTTAAAATTGGAAAAGTTGACGACTGGGGAAAAAATCAATTTGCCCTAAAGGGGGCAAGGGGATATTGGTGTTCGGATGAAGGTTATAAGATTAAGTGTGACAAGGTGGGGCTTGGGGGGGTTGGAGATAAATCAATGTTTACCCTAGTGTGCAGCTAACAGGGCAACCAATCCATTGTCCGTTTTGATCTGAGTGGGGAGGTATACGACGAATTTCACGCGGTGTTGTACCGCATCGTGTGGGCCAAAGCTACGAAAGAGTTGGGCTACGCGCCGGACGAGGACGACCCTACGGCGAAGATTGTACATAAACTGCTTCAAGCGAGAGAGAGGAGGCGCGTGAAGGCGGCGATCCAAGCGACCAGGATCAAAGGAGTGGTGAGGTGCACCAAGTGCGCCAATCCCGGTAGAGTAAGAGAAAATTCAAGGAACGTTGTGTAATGAACATTGGAGGAAGGTTATTTAAAAAACTACTTTACCTCTCGAAGGACGTCTTGATACATACGAGACACTCCCACTCCCCCTCCTCCCGCAGAGGACACTGCAGAAGTCGCACCACCACCACCGGCTCCATCCCCGCCGCCAGGCAATGCCGTTTTGGTTGCCCTAGGCATTGACACTGATTATTCGTCCGTACCGACTCGCGACGCGCGCGCGGCGTTTGCTGTTTTTACCTCTGGCGTCGATGGTGGGCCTCCGTAATTTGCGTGCCAGCCTATTATAAGAAGTTGCGTATGTCGTCTTCTCAGTGTGACCGTGTTTTGTTCTCGTTCAGCCAGGCCAGCACATCCGGGTGATCATTCTCCGTCGCAATTGACATGCACGCCTGCCAGTTAAGAGGGCACAGGTTGTGGATCGCCCACTTCAGCACATCGAGATGCCCGCCTCTCGCCGCCATCGTGCACGTTTCCTCGTCCCAAGGGCAGCCGTTCACGCGCGCGCCCACCGCAGCACCTCGAGGTTCCCGCCCAACGCCGCCCCCGAGCACGTCTTCTCGTTTCATCGGCAGCCGGTTGCGTGCGCCCGCTGCAGCACATCGAGTTTCCCGCATCTCGCCGCAAACGCGCACTTATCCTCGTCCCACGGTGCGCCGTTCGATCGCGCCCACTGCAGCACATCGAGTGCGAAGTTTTTTCACTCCAAACCTACACCCGCTTCGCGCGCAACCGCGTCGAACGGGGACTCGTCCTGTACCCGGCTTCGCGTTTGTTCGTTTTTATCGTGTACGGCGAGCGACGGCTTGCCTCGTTGCGTGTCTTGTTTCGTGTCTTTTCCTTTTCCTTTTGTTGAGGATGAAGCGTTGGCGCTTTGGAATCGCGGCGCGAACGCGACGGTTGGATTTTTCGTGATTTGGAACGGGTCCGTGTCGGATGCGACGGGCGGCGCGGTTTGAGAACAACCGCCTCTGTCTGGAATCGAACCGCCGCTACCGCGACTGGCAACCGAGACATTACCAACACCTCGCGCAACCAACCCAGTGCTGTTACCGCCCCGCAAACTTTCACGACTGCTTTCGCGTAGCATGAACCCCGCGGTTGTTGAATCGTTTCCGTCGTCATCCGCCGTCTCCACCCGCCGCCCTAACAAATCCACCCGTACCCTACTAACCCTGTGCCGCCTGAAACGTTCCTCCGCCTCGAGTTTCGCGATCTCGCCGTCCCGCATTTCCTGCCGTTCCTTTTCGTCGAGCCACGCGTTGCTGTCAAGCGCGAACCAATCCGCCTGGTCGTCAATCACGGTCGTGCGTTTCGCGCTCGTGCGGTCAAACTCCACCAGCCGGTTCTTAGCCTCCGTGGCTTTGGCTTCGACTGCTTGGTGTGCTTCTCGGTGCGTGTCAACACTGCCCGTTCCAAACGCGTCCCCGGTTCGAACAGGGTCAGCAGAGGCGGTGTTTATTTCACTCCCGTTCGCGAGCGTCGCGCGCACCGCGGCGCCGCAGAACGTACACCGGCACCCTTTTTCCAGAAACGTTCGCGTTTCCCCGGAAAACAAACCGTCCACGGACGGTTGGACGTGAAAAATCTTGCCGCACCGCAAACAGTTCACCACCGCGCGTTGCAAATCGGACGGCTTTAGGGGGGGGGGGGTGAGCTCGTGCAAGGCGCGCGTGGGTTTGCGTCGGCGTCGGCGTCCGACGCCGAGTTTTTGCTCGCGTCGTCGTCTCCGTCGCTTTTTGTCTTTTCCGTCTCGGACGCACCGCCGACCGACGAACCCGAACCGCGCGTCCCGCGTCTTCCGGGTTGGGTGACTTGTTGTTGTTGTTGCGGTTGTTTTCCCTCCGAGTGCGTAGTCGCCTCATCCCTCGCGTCGTCCGCGTTTGCCTCACGCGTACCTAAACCCTTTCGCCGAAACAGCGCATCCACAATCGCCGCGTTCGTCCCAATCGTTTCCGAGGAGGTGCCCAGAAAGTTGTCGATGGTGTCAATCGCATCTCCGCGGTCGTCAAGGAGCAACAAAGCACCGGTAACCCCCTCCAACACCCAATCCTCCACGGGATACGCCTTTTTAAGACGGTTGCCCAACCACTCCTCGATGGGGTCGACCGCCATCGCCGGTGGGGCGACGATGGCACGCAGCGAGAGGAGTGACGACGCAGCCGCGAAAACAACCACCGTTCTGTTCGAGTCAGTTGCGCCTTTCACTTTTTCACTCGTCGTTTTCAAACCTGCAGCAGTTTTTGAAAAACCAATCGAAGATCTGCGTCGCACCAGCCCCCGCCCCCGCCATTCGGCGACGCGCCCATCGCACACGACCCGCGGTTGCGTATCTCGCCTCTTCCCGTCGCGTGTTCTGCGTATTTCTTAGTCCGTTCTTCAACGACGAGGCTGACAACGCGAGTGACCTGCCGCGAAAAAACACCGCCGCCGTCCAAAAGCCGCCAACGTAGGCACTCGGATCAAACAACATGACCACCATGTCCACCAAAGCCCCGATGAAGTACATCGTGGTCAGCGGAGGTACGTGTTTGGTTGCGTGAAACGACGATTACGCATCTTCGGACTACTGTTTGGCTTTGTTTCGATCACCACGGCATGGACACCGAGGCACAAACCGCGCGATCGAAACCACGGGAGACATCACCTTTTCCAATCTAACCATCTCATTTTATTCAAACTCATTCCAATCCAATCTTCCCAGGCGTGGTTTCCGGTCTCGGCAAAGGCGTCACCGCGTCGTCCATCGGGGTTTTGCTGCGCGCGGGGGGGTGGAGAGTAACCTCAATCAAAATCGACCCGTACATCAACATCGACGCCGGCACCATGTCGCCGTTCGAGCACGGCGAGGTTTTCGTGCTGGTACGTATTTCCCAATCACCACGTTCCGCCTCTGCGATTGCCCATACGAGACTGACACTTTCTTTTTATCTCTCAGGACGACGGCGGCGAGGCGGATTTGGACTTGGGGAACTACGAGCGCTTCGTGGACACGACGTTGACGAGGGACCACAACATCACCACTGGTAAGATCTACCAGGCCGTTATTGCGAAGGAAAGAAAAGGCGAGTACTTGGGGAAAACCGTCCAGGTAATTCCGCACGTCACCGACGAGATCCAGGAGTGGATCGAGCGCGTGGCGAAGATCCCGGTTGACGGGCAGGACGGGCAACCCGATGTTTGCATCATCGAACTCGGCGGCACTGTTGGGGATATCGAATCAATGCCTTTCATCGAAGCCGTGCGGCAGCTGCAATGGCGAGTCGGCACGCACAACTTCTGTTTGGTGCACGTCTCGCTGGTACCGGTCGTGGGCGCGGACGGCGGGGAACAGAAAACGAAACCCACGCAACACTCCGTGCAGGCGCTGCGGAGCGCTGGGCTGTCGCCGCACATGCTCGCGTGTCGCTCCAAGGAACCCCTGGAGCAAGCCGTGCTTGACAAACTAGCGCTGTTCTGCCACGTCACTCCGGATTGCATTTTGAACCTGTGCGACGTGTCGAACATCTGGCACGTGCCTCTCGTGATGCAGGAACAAGGCGGACACCTGGCGATCATGCGACAGCTGAAGCTGGATTTCCGCAGGCTGGACCTGGAAGCCTGGGCGCACCGGGCGAACAAGTGGGACAGCGTTACCGTCCCGGTGACCATCGCTATTGTTGGCAAGTACACGGGCTTGGGGGATTCGTACCTGTCCGTCACGAAGGCGCTGATGCACAGCGCCGTGGCTAGCGACCGCAAGCTGCAAATCGTGTGGGTCGAGGCGGGGATGCTTGAAGACGCGCACCGAGTGGAAAACGAGGTGGCGTACGACGAAGCGTGGGGCAAAGTCAAGTCGGTGGACGGCATCCTGGTCCCGGGTGGGTTCGGCGAACGAGGCACGGAAGGGAAGATCCTCGCCGCGCAGTACGCCCGTGAGTCCAACACCCCGTTCCTCGGGATCTGCCTCGGCATGCAAGCCGCGGTGATTGAGTTCGCCAGGAACGTGCTCGGAATCAAGCACGCGCACTCCACGGAGATGGTGCCTAACTGCCCCGACCCGGCTGTTATTTTCATGCCCGAGGGATCAACCACGCACATGGGCGGCACCATGCGCCTCGGGTCAAGGCGGACGATTTTCCAAACCCTGGATTGCAAAGCCGCGAAGCTTTACAACAGTCAGCCGTTTGTGGACGAACGGCACCGGCACCGGTACGAGGTAAACCCGGATATGGTTGACCAGCTTGAAGCCGCGGGGTGCGCGTTCGTGGGGAAGGACGACACTCTGAAGAGGATGGAAATTCTGGAGTACCCGGATCACCCGTTCTTCCTGGCCACGCAGTACCACCCCGAGTACAAAAGCCGGCCGGGAAGGCCGTCGCCGCCGTTCATGGGTCTTATTTTGGCCGCCTCGGGGCAACTCGCGGGGTACCTCACCGACGACGCCGTTGCGATGCGAAGCGCCGCGCCCGGCGGGTTTCTTCAGTCGCCCCTGAAGGCGATCAAAAACATGAAACCCGCGGAGTAAAGCGCGTGGTGCGAGAGTTTGAACGAGTTACTAACTACCTTCTATGTCGAAGGGAGTTGGACCGTGGCTCCCGTTGTTATTGATTTAAGTATCGATTTGATGCTTTTCCCCGACAGTCCGGGAACCCTGTTGTTGGCAACATAACTGATTTGCATAACCTGGGGACCTGTTCGGTAACGGAAGGCGTGCGGTTACAAGCGGATCAGTTTTCTGTGAAACTCGGAGCCGACCTTTTCGCAAAGGGACACATTGTCGCCGCACATCTCTTCTCGTTCATCGCGTGTGCAGTTCGCTTCCGCTCGCGGTAGGAGAAACACACGCCAGCGTTTCCGTCGTCACATCGCACCGGCATCCCTGAGAATCTGAACGATCGCCTCGTGGCCGTTATGGGTGGCGGCGTACAACGGCGTCGAGCCGTCATTATCCGTCGCCGTGCTGATGTCCGCGCCCGCCTCGATAAGCGCCCGCAAGACTGTCTCGTGGCCCTTATAAGCGGCAATAAACAGTGGCGTCGCGCCAGTATCCCTTGCCTTGTTGACGTCCGCGCCCAACTCCATCAGCGCCCGCACTATCATCTCGTTGCCCTGATGAGCGGCGATGTACAGCGGCGTCGCGCCGTTATCCCTCGCCGTGTTGACGTCCGCGCCCGCCTCGATCAGCGCCCGCACTATCGCCTCGTGGCCGCTTTGAGCGGCGATGTATAGCGGCGTCATGCTGTAATCCCTTTCTTTGTTGACGTCCGCGCCCAACTCCATCAGCGCCCGCACTATCGCCTCGTGACCCTTTTCAGCGGCGATGAACAGCGGCGTCACGCCGTCATCCCCTGCCTTGTTGACGTCCGCGCCCGCCTCGATCAGCGCTCGCACTATCGCCACGTGGCCGTTTTGAGCGGCAATGAACAGCGGCGTCGCGCCGTTATCCCCCGCCTTGTTGACGTCCGCAACCAACTCGATCAGCGCCCGCACTATCGCCTCGTGGTCGTTTTGAGCGGCGATGTACAGCGGCGTCACGCCGTTATCGTTTGTCTTGTTGACGTCCGCACCCAACTCGAACAGCGCCCGCACCACCGCCTCGTGGCCTTTCTGAGTGGCGATGTACAACGGCGTCACGCCGTTATCCTTTGCCTTGTTAACGTCCGTGCCCAACTCGATCAGCGCCCGCACCATCGCCACTTGGCCATTTAGAGCGGCGATATGCAACTCGTTCTCGTCACATGGGCAACCGTTCGCGCGCGCCCACAGTAGCACCTTCAGATGCCCGCCCTCCGCAGCTTCATGGCACGTGCGTATGTCCCAAGGACAGCCGTTCTCGCGCGCCCACTGTAGCACCTCGAGGTGCCCGCCCAAAGCCGCCGCCGAGCACGTGTCCCGGTCCCACGGCCAGCCGTCCGCGCGCAACACCTTCAACTCTTCGAGCTGTCCGCTCCTCGCCGCTGCCTGGCAAAGGAGTTCTTGACGCGACAGGCGACCTTGCCGTTGCATGCGCTGCACCGCGCTTACACATCCGAGCTCCACGGCACGC
>Ga0222633_1000142_pt1 | contig 79581 bp, 65 predicted proteins | sample AntAcemetageno48_FD_179816 | JGI IMG/M metagenome (GOLD analysis project Ga0222633, IMG submission 179816) | Saline water microbial communities from Ace Lake, Antarctica - #48 | ecosystem: Environmental > Aquatic > Non-marine Saline and Alkaline > Saline | place: Antarctica: Ace Lake | collected...
ACCGACCCCCCCCCCGCCCCCCCCCCAGCCAAGCCATCGTCGAGTCCCTGGCGCGCCACGGCGCGCGGGTCCACACGTGCGCGCGCACGGCGAACGACGTCACGGCCGCTGTTTTGCAATGGCGCGCCGTCGGTTTGGACGTGACCGGGTCGGTGTGCGACGTCGCCGACGCGACTTCGCGCGACGCCTTCGTCGCGGAGGTTTCCAAAAAATTCAAAGGCACTCTGAACATCTTCGTAAGCAACGTGGGTTTCAACATCCGCAAACCCACCACGGAGTTCACCGCGGAGGAGTACAAACGGCTGATGGACACGAACCTGGAGTCGTCCTTCGCGCTGTGTCAGAAACTGCACCCGCTGTTGAAAAAAAGCGGCGACGCCGCGATCGTGTTCAACAGCAGCGTCGCCTCCCTCGTTTCAATGCAAAGCGGGTCGGTGTACGCGATGACCAAAGGCGCGATGAACGTTCTCACGAAGTACCTGGCCTGCGAGTGGGCCCGCGATGGCATCAGGGTCAACGCGGTCGCGCCGTGGTACATAAACACGCCCCTCGCGAAACAAGGTACAGTACGGCCTTTGGCGTTTCCCAAATCCGGGACACACTGTTTGCGAATTGTCCGCCCTTACTGTCGGCAGCACGTTTGGTACAGCGTCAGTGTCTATTGTCTTGGACGGGTCCACGAGTGCGTTGGCACTCACTGGGTGTAGAAACCTTCTAAACATACTCATACACGGCACGAAGGACTGACACTTTTTTTTATATTTTTCGCAAGTTTTGGCAAACCCGGCGTACAAAAAGCACGTGGTGGACGCGACGCCGGCGGGAAGAGTCGGGGAGCCGCACGAAGTGGGCGAAGTGGCCGCATTCCTTTGCATGCCCGCGGCGTCTTATGTCACGGGGCAAGTTCTAGCAGTAGACGGGGGGTTCTCCGTGAACGGGTGGAAACCGCCGAGCAAGTTGTGAATGACAGTAGACTCCGATTTTGTCTTGAAGCTGAAACTGAAACGTAAACGTCGCATTGTGTTGGAACGACGGCCGTCGTCGACGACGCCGTTTCGGCACGTGACGTCGCCAATGGCGTCTCTCGTCACACTCCCGTCCACGCCAGGGACTTGTCGTGCGGTACCGTGGGTCCCGCAGTTTAAGGTCGTCGTACCGTCGCGGGCTCGCGCGATGGCGACCACGGCCTCGCTCGCACGTGCCGCGCCCGCCCGCGTCGCGATGCGCGGCACTCGGGTGTCCTCCAAGAGCACTGCCTCAAAGAGCACTTCGGGTTCCCGAAATCGTGCCGCGAATGTCGTGACGCGCGCCGGTTGGGCCGAGTTCGCGGCCTCCGTGAAACGGGAGGTTGACATCACGTTCAACCCTCGCACGAACGGCGCGAAGATCGCGGGGCGGTGTCCTGACACGCAGGAGATCCCCACGGAGGTGGGCCGGGCGGAGGAGACGCGTTTGCTGGAGGATGGGGTGGATGGTTTCGACCTTTTGAGTTTCACGAAGCAGCTGGAGCAACAGCTGAACGCGCAGAACGCGGCGTCCACTGCGGTGGAGAGGGCGGAGACGCAAATACACGCGGAGCTTGCCGCCCGCCTGGCGGAAGTCACGGACGGGTATGAGGTGTTCAACGCCGGGGCGGTGGCGTTTGACGCGATGGCGACGGCGAAAGCTTCGGATGGCGGTGCGTCGACAGGCCAAAGAATCGGCACCGCGGCCAAAACGGAACGGCAGCAGGTGTTGGAGAGGGCGTACTACGGCAAGGACTACGAAGGCGAAGGCCCATTGTCAGGACGAGAACTCGCGCTGCTTTGCTACGGCAAGTACGGCGTGTACCACGACATGGCGGTGAAGCACGTCAAGATGGGCGGCGGAATGCAGCGTTGGGTTTCCCTGAATCTGTACGTCGGGCACTTGGGGCAGCGCAGTTACCCTTCGACGGAAACGCAGTACGTGGAACAAATGGACGCGATCGCGTACATGGTCACGCAGTGGGGGCAGGCTGACTTCACGCGGGCTTTTTTCCGAGAGAAACCAGTCGCGCGAAGAGGTTTGCCGTCGCGGCCCAGGGTGGACACCTGCGTCACGCTGCAGTTATCCCAGTCCCCGACATGGGACGACGAACTAGGGGACGAGTACTTTACGTACTGAGAAAGGGGTATTGGCGGGTAAACCGAGGTACTCGTAACCGGGTATCTCTCTTGTCAAACCGACCCAGGTCGGTGTCGTCGTGTTGCTATCGAAAGTTTCGACTGCAAAGCTTAGTGTGTTGACGACTATCGGAGGTTTGACTAAAAGCGGCCGCTACACCCGGGACGCGCGCCGCGTTTTTTTACATTCGCGCTCGCGCGGTTCCAACCCCGCAACCCGCGGAAAATCAGCCATTCGTCCCCACACCGTGTGTCCCGAGAATCCCGAGATCTTACACACGACCTTCTTCACTCTGATGTCTACACACCACTCACTACGTGGCCTACTTTCCGGTTCCGTCCCGGGAAATGCCGCCTTTGGTTCCGTCCCCGCCGTTCCAGCAAACGCCGTTTCAGCAAACACCGTTCGCGCCGCCGACGCCACCTCGGCCGCGACGTCGCCCGGCGCCCACATAATTGAGACGTGCGGTTTCGGGTTTCCGTAAAACGGGGGGTGGTTTCTTGACACCAGCGCGGCGTCCACGGCGTGTACGGCGTTTAGAAATGACGACGTTTTCGAACACGCCGAGGAGGCGCCGCGCTCGCGCACGGCCAGCGCCAAAAACGTACTCGACTTGTCCTCGTTCGTGAACGTTTCGAACCCCGGGCCCAGCGTCGCGGTCCACGTTTTCGTCGGCGCCAGGGCGTGTCGCAGGGACGCGACAAGGGACGCGTGGCCCTCCGCTCTTGTCGAAAACACCCGCGACAAGCTGAGGTGCGTGTGCCCCGGTTCAGGCAACAGGGACTCGGGGTCGTGTTTCACGGAAGCCTGGGATACGGGGAGGTCGCGGCCCACGGGGCGAAGCGCTGGGACGATCGTGACGACCGCCGCGAGCGCGCGCGCCAGTGCGACACGCGAACAAACCGGGATCGCCATCGGTACGCGCACGTGCGTCGCAAAGTCGCCCTGTTTGTGAGGGAACGCGCGCACGCGACCACCGACCGAGGTCTCGGGAGTTGCCGTGGAGACGACACACTCATCACCGCCAAAAACGGAAGCGTGCCCACCGCGACTCGCAGCGATTTCTTCGCGTTGCACGTCCACCCCTGCGTCGGCGTCGAGCTCGTCGTCGCTGCCGTAGGACGCGAGTGCGTCCATCGCGCCGTCGGGCCTCGCCCGAAGACCGCCGATGCGCACCGAAGTGTGAGACTCTTGCGTCGGGTGCCGAGATGAAACTCGAAATCTCGTTTTGTCAAAACTCAGAATATATCTGGCCGTTGTTGACTCGCCAGAACGCAGTCTCCTTCGCGCGCGCGGGCCGCGGGGACGATGCCCGAGTACTACGACTCCGACGAGGTGGAGGACGATGGTTCCCACGAGCCGGAGCCGGAAACCCCGTTGTCACCGCTGACCGTCCCGAAAAGTACGCGCACGCGGTGACCGCCAAACGTCGCGCACATCGAGATGTGCTTTTCTGCAATCTCGCGTTGTTCATTCGCGGCTGTTTCGCATCTGACCGACCACCCACCCCCTTCATCCAACCCCAAACCCACCCCCACAGGCACATCAGCCGCGGTCACCGCGAAGGCCATCGCGCGCACCAGGCGCAACGCCACGATCCACCACCTTTATGTCACGCACGAGCACGACAAGTGCCTCGCCTTGATCGAGGAGGTGCTTGGCGAGTTTGACGGTTTGTGCGAGTACCCCATCTACGTCAAAGCGCTCGTGACGCGTCGTCGCGGAAGAATCGCGGAGAGTTTAACTCTGTTCCAAGCCGCCACCGCGCTTAATCCGCACAACACGCAGAACCTGAAACAAGTCGGAAGGAGTTTATATTTGCTGGGGAAACACAAAGCCGCGATTGAGGTGTTTGACGAAGCGCGCGCGATGGGCGTTGCCCGGAATCAACCGGAGGACTGGGAGATTCACCACCAGAAAGGTCTGTGCTACGCCCGAGTGAAGCAGTTCGGCGCCGCAGCGGAGAGCTTCATACGGGCGAACGGAATTAGCAAACACGAAACCACGTACGAGCAACTAGGCGCGGTGTTTCAGGAACAGGAAAACTGGGAAGCCGCGATTGCGGTGTATTTGGAAGCCCTGGAGTCGGCGCCGGATTCGCCGGAAACGTTAGCCACCCTGGGGGTGCTGTACCTGCGGTTGGGCGAAACCTACCGCGCGTTCGAGTACCTTGATTCCGCCCTCACGAAAGATCCACACAACCCGCGGACCATTTTAGCCGCCGGGTCCATCATTCAAGACCACGACGACGTCGACGTGGCGCTGGTGAAGTACAGGTACGTATTTTCAGCAGTACGTTTGGTACAGCGTCAGTGTCTAAAGTCGGCACACGGGTGTGTCTTCCGAGTCACTCTGGGTCTAGACACAACTAGACATGGGCCTTTCCCAAATCCTGACACACTGTTAACCCCTACAGACTGACCTTTTTCGGTTCCAATCACGCAGAGTCGCCGCGCAGAAAACGCCCAACAGCGCGCAGCTTTGGAACAACGTGGGGATGTGTTTCTTTGGAAAGAACCGGTTCGTGGCGAGTATCGCTTGTTTGAAAAAGGCGCTTTACCTGGATCCGTTCGAGTGGATCATTTCGTACAACCTGGGGCTGGCGCACTTGAAAACGCAACAAAACGCAAGCGCGTTTCACTTCCTGTCCGGGTGCGTGAAGCGGAAACCGGACTTCGCGGTACGTATTTTCCCAATCATCAAATTCCGCCTCCCTGATTGCCCATACTCGTCCTGCGAAGGGACTATTACGACCAGAAGGGACTATTCCCTCGGACTGTTACCCTGACTGTTTACTCATACCAATCCCTCATACACATGGTCCGAGAGACTGACACTTTATTTTTTACAATCAGGCGGCGTATACCTACCTCGCCGTCGCACTGGCTCGGCTCGATGACTTTGAAAACGCAAAGGCGGCGTACGACCGCGCCGTGCGTTTGGACCCTGGTGATTATTTGGTTTTTCTGAACTACGCCATCACGTTGCACAACGGCGGGGATTTTGAAAAAGCCAAAGGGATGTTCCAAACGCACGATGCGCTTTTCGACGCCCTGGACGAGGACGGCAAGATAGACGCAGGCGACGACGTCGCGGCGCAACGGGATCTGGTCAGGAAAGCGCTGATGGGGAGCTAGTAGCGTTTGGGGGTTTAGGCATACACATAGCACACATGGACTACATATAGCTCTACCTATATATTTCTTTCTTTCACTTTCTATGTTCGTTCGTAGGACGTGACTAATTAGTCTTAGACGCCGGGACTTCCAGGACGAACGCGCCGGGCAAATTCAGTTCGCCTTGTAACACCTCACACACCGTTTTGGCTTTTTCGGCGCTGGCGCACAGAAACTGCACGCTCCCGTCCCCTTGGCTCCCCACGCCCTTGGCCGCGAGTATATGTTGTTTCAACAACGCGTGCGTACGCGTTTCAAACAACTTTGGAGAGCCATTTGGTCCCAGCCGCGCGGGCGACGCTTCGCCCGCTGTGATTGTAAAAGAAAAGTGTCAGTAGTGTATATCGCGATGTGGACAAACAGTCACCAGCTTCGGTAAAACAGTCTTGGGATTTGGTAGAATACATACGTACCTATTGCGTCGAAATAAAGCTGCGCCGTTTCGAAAACCTCGCCCAGCGCGGCTACGTCGCCGGACCCAATAGCCTTGACCGCGTTTCCGATGATTTCGTGGTTCATGTCGCCTAGCAGGTGCGCAAGCGAGTTGTTGCTGTTTCTTTCGTCTACGGGTAATTCCAGCTCTTTCCGAAAAGCGCGCTGCAAATCGGCCAGGATCCCGACCGTGTCTTTCGACGAGCGCAAGTCGGCGACGACGAAAAACAACTCCGCGCCGACCTCCACCACCGGTGTTACCACCACGTCGTCGCCGGTGAAGCTTAAAAGCGTGAGTTTGCCGCTCCCAAACGCGCACCCGGCCTGGTCCATCCTGCCGCACTTGCTCGGGGTTTCGCGCTCGCCGGCGTACGCCAGCGCCGCTTCGGTTTCGTTCGACAGCTCCAGCGAAAAAACTTTCGAAAACGCCCGCGCCACCAACACGCACACCGCCGCGGATGAACTCAAACCTTTCGCGATGGGTAACGTGGTTTTGTGGTTGGTTAGCACGATACCGGGGTTGTTGTGTGTGGCCATGGCGTGCTTAACGCGCTCGCTGACCAGCGTTTTCTTGTTTCTGTCAGCGTCGTCGCCGTCGCCGTCGCCGTCGATTACACTAAAAAGCAACGCGAACAACGTCCCCGCGACGTGGGACCAGAACCCGCCCGCTTTCGCTTCCGTTTGAAGCGAAACGCGGTCGTCCAGGGGAAACCGTTTCGTACGGGAAACCCCCTGGTCGTCCGTGGAAACCATCGTGAACGTCATCGGGGATGACGGGTCCAGGGAGACCAACGCGTGAATCCCTTGGTTTTTGGAAGTGCCAACCACCAAGCACATCCCGGCGGGAATAACAGCCTCGGGGTGGCGATACGCGCCCGCCCAGTCGCTATGCTCGCCCAGCAAGCACAGCCGACCGCACACGAACAGCTCGACCGGCGCGGGTAGGCCGCTCAGGGACGCACCCGAAGCCATGGCAGGGGGACGCGTCGAACCACGACGTCGGCGCGCCCTGAGACTGACAATCGGAGAAACGAACAAACGACCGGCCGATAAAAAATCTCCGACACTGTACGACGCACCAATGCTTTGGGTTCGCTCGCTGCTGGGGTTATACGTGCCTCGCCCGTACCACCACCCCGAGTTCGCGCACAAGTACCGCGCCGTTTCCATTGGCACGGATGAGAAACTGCGTCTACAGGTTTCGTCGGAAGACCCCTCCACCGCGAGCACGGATGTGTGGGATCCTTCCGTGTACGGTAAGCACATGAAAATCATCCAATCCATGAGCGCGATGTCAGGCGCAAGGAGCGTGTTCTCGTTCGGCACCGCCGGGGACGTGTGGTTCCAGCTCGTGCACGAGATTCGCTGGCCAGCCTTAATCGCGTTGGAAATTGCGTTGGAGACGTTTTTGATAGTGGCGTGCGGCGCCGCGCTGACAGCGGTAGCCTTGGCCGAAGGAAAAAGCGGAGACGCGGCGTCGTTCCGGGGCAAGATATTGGTATCACTGACCACCGTGCGCATGGCGTCTGATTCGGTGTGTCGGGTGGCAAGTCAGTGACCCGTCGTCGCCGGCGGAGATATTCGTTCTGGCGTGTTTCGGGTGGGGCCATTGGTTGTTGGTGACCATCGCCAGCGCGTTGATTGTGGCGCGTGCGCTGCGACCGCAGAAATCCTTGGTCCTGGCGCCTGACATGGTCGTCACGCCCAACGACGGCGTGCAGATTCGGTTCATGGTGGTGCGGGGGGGGGGGCACTCGATGGAAGGGATGCTTTATGAGGTGGAAATAACGGTACAGGCGTGGGACGATTACGGGGCGCTTCACGACGTGCCGCTTGTTCGGAACAAATACGCCGTGGCCGTGCCGTTCGACATCATCACCATTCGACACCTCGCAACGGGCGACAGCCCGTTCAACAAAAACAGACCGGGCGGCCAGAGGAATGCGGAGATGTGCCAGGTCACCATGAAAGCCCTGGACGCGGACGGCAACGCCGTGGTGAGTCATGTGACGTACTTCGGCGAGGGGAACTTCATGGACGCGGCTGTTCTCGCGAAAGCCCGGCCGTACCCGCGCATCTTACACGCCGTATTCGTGGATACGTACGAGCGGGTGAAGGACCCGGTGACAGGCGATTCACCGCGAACCGCGCCGAAACTCGTAGCCAACCTTGATAACTTCGGACGCACGAAACCGGCGACGCAGGACGAGCGCGTGAGGTTCCCGGAAAACTAAACCAACTTTACTGACGCGCGAACAGAATATTTCAATCTAACAATAGCTCAATCAAACAAGCGCCTCTTGCGAATCGTATCTCGACTCCGTCGCGAGCCCTAGAGGGAGCTCTAGTCTTGAGCTTTAGTCCGCTCGCATACCAATCACCAAGCCCGAAACAAACCCTGTTTACTTGTCATTGTTCTTGAACGTCTCGTCGTAGCTCGCGCTGGGTTCCAGTTTCTTCGCCTCGACGAGTTTCCGCACGGCTGCAATAAATAACCGAAAGTGTCAGTCTTGTATGGGCAAACAGGGAGGCGGGATTTGGGAAATTATGCACGTACCTTTCATGAAGTCGTCGTGCACGACGTAGTCGCGCTCGTCCCTGATGGCGAACATCCCGCCTTCGGTGCATATGTTCCGCATATCCGCGGCGTTGAAGTCATCCGCGATCTTCGCGATGGCTTCGTAATCCAGATCCCCGTGCTTGTTGATTTTCGCGGCGTGGATCTTTAAAATCTCTACCCGGCCGGCTTCGTTCGGGAGGGGAATTTCGATTTTCCGATCAAGGCGTCCGGGGCGCATCAGCGCCGGATCTAGGACGTCCGGTCTGTTCGTGGCCATCACCATTTTGACCTTGCCCAGGACGTCAAACCCGTCCATCTGGTTCAACAGTTCCATCAACGTGCGTTGGATCTCTCGGTCCGCGCTCGTGCCTTCGCTGAACCGCTTTCCTCCGATGGCGTCGATCTCGTCCATGAAGATGATGCACGGTTCGTGTTCTCGCGCGTACCCGAACATCTCCCTGATCATGCGCGCGGATTCGCCGATGTACTTGTCCACGATCGCGCTTGACACGACTTTTAAAAAGTTGGCGTCGATGTTGCTCGCGATGGCCTTCGCAAGAAGCGTCTTCCCGGTTCCGGGCGGGCCGTACAACAAAACGCCTTTCGGGGGCGTGATGCCCACGCGCAAGAACAACTCGGGGTTCATCAACGGCAGTTCGATGGATTCGCGCAGTTCCCGGATCTGCTCGCCCAAACCCCCGATCGCGCTGTAATCGACGTGCCCCGGGCTCTCGTGAAGCATGTTGTACACCACCGGGTCTACTTCACGGGGAAGCGAACGCATGATCGTCAACGTGGTCATGTCAAGCGCCACCCGCGTTCCGTTCACGAGCTTCTCCTTGTCCAGCTTGGTGCGCACGCCAACCACGTACCGCGGACCGGATGACGCTTTGACGATGACTGTTTTTTTTTTGCGCGGTGGGGGTTGGGTAGGAGTGAAGGTCAGTATACTAGGTAGCCTCGTGAGGTGTCGGTCGCCAGTCTCGTCCGGTGTTTGTGTTTGCGACGTGGAAACTGACGCCGCGCGCCGTCGTCGCAGCGCCGCGTCGAGAAAAAGATGAAGGAAGACCTGTAGATCGATCGGGTGCCCGTCCACGCACACTTCTCGTCATCCAGCTGTCGCAGCACCTCGCCGATGATCTGCCCCATGCTCTGCAGCGCTTTCAAGTCATCCTCGGTTTTGTCGAACGTCTTTTTCGTCTCCTTCACGTCGTCGCGAAGCCGTCGGACCTTAGCGTCCAGTTCCTGCGCGTGAACGAGGTGAGCGGTGGGACGAGTTTGAAGCGACGTCAGATTTGCGCGTGCCCTAAAGCCAAGCCAACGGGAGGACACTTTGGGCGACCTGGCCAACGGGGTGGGAGGGAGCTGAGTTTCGCGTGGAAGTGGAACGCACCTTGTGTTGTAACATGAGTTTCCCATACTCGTTGATCGCCGCGGCCTTCGCGTCGATGTCCCCGTCCACCATGGTGACCGGTTGTCGTCGTCGACAGTCGCCTCACTCGAACGTCGGTCCGTTGATCTGAGGGGCCAACCGAGTTTTCTCAGATCTGGCTCCTCGAAAGCTGCGGCTCTTGTAACAGGGCTAACCTCCACGCAACGAACAACTCGTGTCGATCGCTTCGCTCGCGACAACCACACGAGATCCCTCGCGCGCGCGCGGGTGTGGCAAGGCACGAGCTCACCACCGGACGTCGCTCCTTCTTTTCAGTGTTTCTAATCGGGTTTTTCATATTCGTGGCATCGTGGGCTTTTTGCCTTTCGCAGAAACCCTGCAATCTGATGACGAGGCTCATCAGAATGCATCGTGCCCCCCACTACCCGGCTCGCGACTCCGAGAGGAACCACCCGTTTCCGTACTCGCAACATGGCGATGGTGCGTTTCCGTTTCAGGCGTGCCTTTTCGTCACACCGCTGTCCTGCCCCGCGATCCACCATCACAACACACGCGTCGTGACGCGTCAAAACAACATTCGCACAGTCGGGAACGTGATTGGCAATCTGTGTGGAACACCACTGACCTGTCCACCTCTTCACAAACCTCAACCACACCTCACCATGCACAGAAGAACCACTTCCTGACGTTGCTCAAGATCGTCCCCTTGGCGCTTTACCTGCGCGCCGCGGCGTGCAAGTTTTCAATCCCCGTGCTCGGGTGCGACGGGGCGTTGTGCCCGGTCGCGATTGGCAAGAAAGGCGACTGCGTGCCCACGGCGAACACCGCCGAGCAGATGGCTTGGTGCGAACACGCGTGGACGCCTTGGACGAACGGTTTGTTGGCGCAAACGCCGTTTGATTACAGGGTGAAGTGCAGCGCGAAGGATAACTTCGAGTACCTCAAGATATTGGGCGCGATTGAAGTCGTGGGGTACGTGCTGCTCTGGGCGGCGCCGCAGTTAGGCGCCTTCATGCTCACCGCCGTCATGACCGGCGCCACGCACTTCCACCTCACGTTCCTCAAGGACAAACCGGAAACGCTGTCGGTGCAGTTCGCCCTGCTCGCCGCGAGCGTGCTCGTGTTTCTGCTGTCAGGGAACGAGCCGGTCAAGAAGAAGGCGAAGAAGCACTAGAAAGGGTACTAGAAGTAGTACCTTCAAGGTACTAGAAGTACTCCTACAAGCGTCGGGGCACGTGACATCATGTGACACTCGTCGCGAGACATTCCCGAAAGCCACGCGAGAGAGCCTTAAGACTGTTGAAGTGAACTATTTTCATTCTTACAAACACACCTAAATCACACGGGTCTACCGTACCTTCTTAGAAGGACCTTCTTGGAAGGGTTTTACATCGGTCCCCGTGCTCGGTCGATTACTCGGTAAAGTTTTTCGCGACAAACGAATCCGCGCTTTCGGGCGCGTTTCCCGAGCTCGGCGCCAAGATATCCGCCAAGCACTCCATCACGTCGAACAGCTCCATCGCGCAGTTCGCGTCCTCCGCTTCCTCGAGCCACTCGTCGAATGTCTCATCCGCGTCGCGGCCGCCCAGGCTGGCCAGGGTTTGGCGCACCAAAGCCCTTGTTTCTTGTTCTTTCGAGGAATTTAACTTCATCTCGTCATCCTCTTTTTCTTTTTTGTCGTCGTCCGCGACAAATTCGCCACCCGCCACGGCCAACCCTTTGCCGTCGCGGCTTCGCCGCCGCGAAGGCTGCAGCGCGGCGTGCATTTTATCAATCAGGCCGACGAAAATGAGCGCCGGCTTGACCGCGGCGAAGAAAACCGAGGGCGATGAGGTATCGCCATCAGCCGTCGGAGACGAAAGTTTCGCCTCCGGCTCCGTCGCGCCGATGACCGAAACGCGGTGGCGCGCGGCGTGCGTGATCGCCGCCGCGCAGACGTCGCGCCGCGACGCCAGCCACACCGACCACGGCGTGATTAACAGGGAAAGCACGAGCGCGGCTGGTAAGTTGACTCCGTAGGACACTTCAGAGACCCGACCCGAGCCCGAGGTCAACTCGTGGAGCGCTTTTTTCTCCGCGCCCGCGTTTTCCGAACAACTCCGCTCGAGTTCGGAAAGCGCCAGCAGAAGCATCGCCGGTACCGCGCGCGCGTTGCTTCGCCGGCCGCCCCCCTTGGCGTCGCGCGAGAAATCGCCGCCTGTCGCGAACCTGCCGAACAACAAAGCTATGTCGTTCAACGTAATTGTGAGTCGTTGGGAGGGGTCGATTGCGTTGCCGGGTCCACCGGCGTGTGCGTGACTTGTTAGTCTGGCGGCTCGCGAGGAACTGCCAACGGGCGCGCCTCGTCCGGACGACGCGCTCGCCGACGATACCGCCGACGCGCCAACCAACCCCACGCGGTCCCACCACTGCTCCGTCGCCGCGACCACCGCGTCGATTGACACCGCGCACTGCGCCCCCGCGGGCAGCGGCAGCAGGTTGTTCGCGAACGTCTCGCCGTTCCGAAGCGACGCGCCTTCCCACTCGCGCTTGGGTTTGCTCAACGCCGCGTCCGCGGCGCGCGCGCGCTCGTGACACGAAAAGTGAATCGCGTTGAAGTGCGAAACCGTGCTTACCTGTTTGCCGTGCATGCGTGACCCGCTCGTCAACGACGATTTCCGTGACCCAAAGTCACGCACCTGGATGCAAAACACGTACACCCCGAGCAGCTCGGTGGGCTTGGAGGCGTACCCTTCGCGGCACACGCGACACGCGGGCGCGCACGCGTCGTCGTCGTCGTCGTCGTCGCCCACGAGCTCCACGCCCCGCATCGACGCCGGCGACGCGAGCACGGCGATGAACTCGCCGGGCGACGTGCCGAGGCTGACGCCCAGGGGGGACGTGCCTGAAAACCCCGGGGAGGAGGCGAGAGGACCCCCCGCACTGTGCGATCCGTCGGGCGACCCTCCGAGCGCGGTCGGCGTGAACTTCTGCGGAGACCCCGGCGGGGACGGAGACACCCGGGTCATCCCCATGGACTTGAGCGTCCGCTCGCGAAGCTCCATCGCTCTTTTCAAGTTGCCTTCCCTGGTTGTCTGGCGAAGGCTGGTGATTTCGTCCCGCGTCCGCCCCGAATCGTCCGCCTCCTCCATCGCGATAATCACGGTCTCGGAAAGCGTCCCCACTTGTGCCAGGGAAACGGACTCCAGCGCGTGCAGCAGCGGAGGTAAACGAAGAGCCTGTTCGGTGGAGCTTGAAGCCGCGGACTCCGCATCTTCCGAGTCGGCAACAGCGCTCTCGGCGTCGCGCGCGCGAACCGCGGCGTCGCGGTGGCCGATTACCAACCCGCGAAGCGCGGTGAGCGCCAGCGCGACCGCCGGCCTTTGGATCGCGGCGGACCACCCGCCCGAGGCCTTGTCCAGCCCACGCGCGCCCTCCCCAGCAAAAGCAACGTCAAGCAGGTACCCAGTCACCGAATCCACGGCGCCGCACCGTAACAAACGTTTTTTCAACTCCTCGCCGTCCGCGTCGCCCGCGATGCCCTCGGCGAGCGACGCGCAGCACCGCAACGACATCTGGAGCGAGGTATACGAGGTATTCTGGAGCGAGGTATCCGAGGTATCTTTCGTACCTCCGGTGTCTCCGGTATCTTTCGTATCTCCGGTATATCCAGCAAGTTCATCCAGCGCGTGCAATTTCTGAAACGTACCCGTGACGTGCTTGGCGAGCGCGGCGGCGGCGACGTCGTCGTGCGCGGCGAGCCTCGGGAGGACCCTGGCGAGGGTCGCCGCGGCGGCGACGCGTCTCTTCGCCTGAGACGACCCGGGGTGTTCGCCGACTGAAGAGACGCAAAGCTCGGCCAGGGTGGAGAGGAACACGCGCGTGTGCCTCGCCGCGGGTGAGGTGCTTTTGGGGGTGGGGGTGGTAAGAGTGAACTCGCCCGCGACGTCAAGGATGGCGGCACTGTTTTCTCGTGTCCCCGCGGCGGCACCGCCTTCGCCACTTCCAGCGGTATCATCCACGAACGCGTCGAGAGAGGGGAAGGACCCGAACGGCGCCGGCGAGGACGGCCGGGACGGGGACTTCGAAACCACAGCGGACCACGTTTTCGTTTCGGTCGCCGCCGAGGATTGGGATTGCGCGAACGCCCCCGAAAGCGAACGCGTAAGACCGCCCGGTTTGAGCGTTGCGCTTCCGCGAGGAGCCTTTTCCGAAACACCCGATGATCCTTTTTTGCCAAGGTCGTCGCCCAAAACCACCCCCCCCCGCTCCGCACACTCGCCCGCCACCGCGATCTCTTCGCTTAGCAGTTTTTCAACCAGAAGCAGCGTCTCGACGCCGCGCTCGCGCGACGCCGCGTTCGCCGGCTCGCGCAAGCTGGATGTCAAATCGCCCGAAAACAACCGAGACGCCTCCGCGAGAAGCGTTGGAATCGCGTTCAAGTTTAGCAACGCCCGGCGGTTTTCGGGAAGCTGCGCTACGCCGGCGAGCAGCTGCGCGAGTGCCTCTGTTGTTTCGGATCGGCGAGAGTTGGGGTTGTCGAACGCGCACGCGCCTTTGCCGCTCAGCAAAGGTGTCAGCGCCAACAGCGCTTCGACGCCGCGCGCTTGCCGAATAAAACACGTGGTCCCGAACACAACCTCCAGATCCTCCTCGTTTTCGTCGCCCTCGTTGGCGTCGTCACAAATTTCACTCACGATGTCCTCAGTCGCGTCTCCGTCCAGGCCGGTGAGGCGGTAGGTGATTTCCACGGGCGTGGTTATGGGTTGGTCGCCTGGCGAAACACTTTCTTTCTGCCACACGCCTCGGTACACGTCCGGCACCGCGAGGTCCAGGGCGATGATTTTGCCACGAACAACAAGCTCCATCCCGTAGTCGTCGTCGCACAAGCCGTGCATGTCCAGCGTACGGCAGATGAAGTTCTTCACGTCCCGCATTGTTTCCACCTTGATTTGATGCGCGTCGTACGGGTTCCGCGTCATGGCACCGCGAATGAACTCCTCCTGCGTGTGCGACTTTAACAGGCGCATTTGGGTTGACACGTTTTGCGTTTCCGCGTTCGGCGCGGGGGGGAGGGCCAGGCGGCAAAGCGACGAGAGGACTTCGCCGGCGTGCGCCGAGGTGAGCAACCGGTGGTTGTTACCGGTTGCGTTGCCAGAAAGTAACTCGGAGTTACCGCCAGTCGTGACGTCGCCCTCGTTGGTAATTACCGGACCCTCGAGGCCCGCCACGACTCGCAACGCCCTCGTCGCGACGCGCGTGGATTCCTCAAGCCCGGTTCGGTTCGAACCCGCGACTCTGTGAATCAAGTCGGTGAGTTTTTCGCTCGCGCAATTCGTGTCCACGCTCCGTGCGTGTACCAGCGCGCGCAGCGCGATTGAAACGTGGAATAGGGTGTTGAGACACATCCCGTCCGGGGACATTTCGCGTAACACAGCCGCGAGTCGTGCGTCAACAACCGAAGAAGAAAACTTTGTGTTTTCAATTTCGGCAAAGGCATCGTTAATCGAGGAAGCGCTCACCTCATCCTCGACGTCCTCGTTTCCATTGGCCAGCGTTTCCAACACCCCGCAAAGCACCTCCACGCCTCGGATCAAACCCTGGCCGAGGTCGGGATTGAGTTGAGACAATTTGTTACTTGAAAAATCGGTTCCGGAATCAGCCGCACACAGTTTCTGTGTCGCCGCCGCTACGGATTCGAGTAGTTTCAACACGAAGCCTCGTTCTTTGAGAAACAACGTTTTCGCGAAATCGTAAGCACTGTTGGGGTGTAGAGTCGACCCACTCCTTTCCGTGAGTACCGATTCCAGAACGTCAAAGTAGGTTTCCCCGAGGTCTCCGGAAAAGCCAGTGCGTGACGTAGTCGTCTCTTCGGTGGCGAGCGAGCCACTTGTGTTTTCATCGCCGAACTTGCCTACGAGCGAACTCAGCAAACAAAACGCGGCGCCGTCGGAATCGCGCGCGAGCGTACGTAAAAGCTCACCCGCTTCCGACCGAACCGCGCGGGATCCGCTCGCGAAGGCCAAACGCAACGCCCACGCGCCAGCGCCGCGCATCGCGGCGAGGGCATTTGCATCGCAAGTCGCTTCGAGAGCATTTTTTTCTAAAGAAACTTGATCATGCGTTTCTAAAGAAACTTGCTCTGTTCCAAAAAAAACTTGATCGTCTGTTTCAAACGAAACCCCCGGTCGCGTCGCGAGCGCGGCGCGCGCCGTCGCGTCGCGAAGCTCGGGCGGCGTTCGCGACGGCTCGGTGAACAAACGCAGGGTTGGCAGATAAATTTGTTCGCAAATCGTGACGTCGGCGTCGGCGCCGGCGAGCGCGAGCGCGAGCGACGCGAGGTGGAACAAACGCGCGCGAAGCGAAACGAGCGCGTCTGGTTCGGCGGGTGGAACCCACCCTGACGTTTGACAACTCGACAACGTCTGTTGAGTTAGGGTGCGAGCGAAAGCAACCGCGACGCTCGTCGACGCGGCGCGCAGCAAATCAACAACCGCGCGGCACTGCAAGCCGAGCTCTACACGGGCCTCCGGTTGCATCGCGCGGTAGTTTCTCGGCGCGCGCGGGACGCTTTCCAGAAGCGCTTTCGCGCGCGCGTACGGGACGTCGCTCAGCGCCAACGCCGTTTCCGGCGACGACGCGCCAGCCGTGCTCGAAAGCAGTCGCCGCGCGTCGCCTGTGATGGTCTCGTCCAACGTCGCGTGCGACGCGCGTAACGCTCCCGCGAGTGTTCCGTTCGCCACGAGCTGATTCGCCACACTCGCGCCGCCTTTGTCAACCAGCGAAACGCACAACGGCAACGCAAATGTAACAAAAGTAAATGCGCAGCCGTAATCGTCCTCGGCGGGTACCGGCGGCGGGACGAGTGGGAAGGGAGACGGAACGGAGACGGACGTGACAGACCCAACCCCTGATTCGCTGGAGCCTCCCGAACTCGGAATCGCGTTTCGGTGTTGCGCGAACTCTGTGAGAGAGACGCGAAGCGCGTGTTTCCTTCTTTCCGACGCAACGAGGTCGCCGTACGCCGAGGCGCAGGCGGCGCGAGCGTCGGCGAGTGAGGAACCGTAGGACCCAGAGGAACCAGGGGCGGCTCGTTTCGGTCGCGCGAACGATCCTGTGCGAACGGCGGGCACGACGTAACCACTCGTTTCCTCGCCGCCCAACAGTTGCAGGCAAAGCGCGTCGCGTCGTTCCCGCAACAATTCGCGCGCCCGGCTCGCGATCGCGCTTTCTTGCTCCAGCGCCACGAGCGCGCGCGCGGCGTCGTCTTCGTGGACAAGCCGGGGCCGCTCGGTAATAGTATGTCCGTGCTCGTACCCGGAGTCAAGCGCGCCCCGCATTTCCCTCGACGTGAGTTTCACCGTGACTCGCGCGTACCGCGAGTGCCCGCACTCGTTACACAGAAACGCATCCGGGCGTTCGTAGTTGATGTTCCGGCACCGCCGGCACTGGTGCGCGTTTTCCCTGCAGTGCGAACACACGCCGTGCCTGTCCGTGACGTGCCTGGTGCACCGAGGGCACCTGGTTGTTTCCCTGGCCCTTTTGTCGGGGCTCACGAGGAAGGACTCGAAGCGCACCGCGATTGCGCAGAACGTGACGGGGGTTGGAAAAACCACGGCGCACTCGTGTTTGTTTGGCGCCATCGTACATACCGCGATTCTGAGATAAATAAAAGAAAGTGTCAGTCTTGTATGGGCAAACAGTGTTGGGATTTGGGAAATAAAATACGTACCTGGTCCACAAAGCGTTTCCGTCAACTGAACCCTCAAGCGACTTCGCTTTCAACGTCGCGACGTCCACAGACGGGTCGTCACACAGAAACACGCTGAATCGCGAGGCGCGAACGGCGCGGCTGCTGGACGCGAACGGCGGCGCTGACACTAAAATTTGCGAAACGCGATTAGGCGCGCGCAACTTGGCGGAAATCGCGCAGTGCGTGTGCCACAAATCCGTGGACAGGGACGTGTCCAAGCTGGCGCGATTAACGCCAAAAGTGTCAGTCGGGGTATGGGCAAACAGGGAGGCGGAGCGTGTTGGGCGGGAAAGGCCCTTACCTTCGCGTCGCGAACGCAGACGTCTTGTCGTCATCACCAATCGCCGCGCAGCGCGCAGACGCGAAGACACTCGGCGTGGTTTCTAACGTGAAAAAGTCATCCGCGCTTTTCGGAGGTTCAGCCGCGGAAAGCCGGGACAGCGCGGCATACACGGACGCGTTTCGGTGCGTTCCAAGAACCTCGATTCTGGCCCGATTAACGCCGAAAGTGTCAGTCGGGGTATGGGCAAACAGGGAGGCGGAGCGTGTTGGGTGGGGAAGGCCCTTACCTGTTTGCGACGCGCGCGGCGAGCGCGGACAGAATGTCTGATTCCACAGAAAACAAATCCTGGAAATCGGACAAATCGCCGTGCTCCAAACACCACCGCGCGAAATGAAACGCCTCTTTAGAGTTGCCCCCGAGCGGCGCCAACCACGGCAGCGCCGCGAACGTCGCGCGCGCGATTTCGCGCCGCGCGTTTGATCCTGCGGGCGACGCGCGCCACGCCGCTCGGGCAACCGCTGATGCCGCGGTTCGCATCGCATCTGACACTTCCACGGACCCGATGAAGCAGTTGAAGAAGAGCGCGAAATCGGTGCCCACGACCAGGTTGGTGGCCGCGTCGAGGGTCTCCGATATCGCGTTTTCCAGCAAACACAGCGCGTCCAGCCTGGCGGGTTCAGGCGCCCAAACCGCGAGGCGCGCGATCGTGGGCAACGATTTTTCGGTAGACTCGGCAACGAACGATTGCCAACTCCTCGGTCGTGCTTTCGCGACGACACACGCGGCGGCCAACACGGACGACGACTTGAGCGACGCGGCGTACGGCGCTGAATGTAAAAAAATAAATGTCAGTCTCGTATGGGCAATCAGTCGGCGGAATGTGGTAAATGGGAAATACTTACCTCGTTGTTCGAACCACGGGCCCGGTTCAGGTAACGCGCACTTTGCGAGGGTGTGGAACAAACCTGAAAGTGTCTCTCTGTCGCGAACGGCACGACACGCGTCGTTTCCGCCCGCGATTTCGCGAAGCGCGGTGCACGCCGCGCCGCCGCCGCCGCCGCGCGCGCCGAACGCGTCACCGGCGTCGCCGCGTCCCAAACCGCAAAGCGCGCGGCCCAGAAGGGTACACCAAGCATCCTTATTCTCCAGACTCAACGCGACGAACGGCTCGGTGTTGTTGTTGTCCGCACTTGGTGTCGTCACGAGCTGCGCGAGCACACCCACCGCGACGTCAAACAAACGCGATTGAAACGTGAGTTCGTCCCGCGCGGTTTCTGAAACGAATCGCTCCGCAGACGTGGCGAAAGGAGGGTCCGCGTCGAGCAAAGCGCCGAACCCGGTGGTCGCGCCCGGCGTTCGGTCGTCCAGCGCGGCACAAGGAGGCGCGTCGTCGAACGCGCTCGCGGCTGGACGTCGCCAGTCACCGAACCAAACGCTGTTCACACTAATCGCGCTATCGGGAAAAGGGGACGAGTCACGAATAGTACTCGTACTTCCGCCTCGCGCGTCGCACAAAGCGAGCGCTGCGCGCTCCACGGTCGCGTAAAGGTTCTGCACAAATGCCGCTCCCCTCTTCGGTTCCGCGAACGCGCTCGCGAGCGCGCCGGACACACAAACGTGCGTCTTGCCAATCTCGCAAAGCGCGGAGAGCAGGGAAAGACGAAGCAGCGCCTTTTCATGAACAGCCAAACGCTTGATCCGCGTTTTTTGGTCAAAGTCGGGAATTGTTCCCGAAACATCCGAAAAAGAAAACGCCAGCTGAGCGACGCTTTGCTCGGCGCCTTCCACCGCCGCGGCCACCGCCGCGAGTGCGTAGTGCTCGTGAGCGAAACAAAGCCTGCGCAGAAGCACGAAGAAAGGCGCGAGCTCGTTGATGCCGCGCATAGGGCCCAACACCCCGACGTCAGTGGACGCCACCGCGAGCGCGTTAACGAGCGCCACGCGTCCGGCAGACGGAGCGGAGCGTGAATAACCGTTGTTGTTCTTCGCGCCGTCTCGTGGCGCGCCTTTTCTCGTCTCGGTCTCGGTCTCGGTCTCTCCGCCCGTCTCCATCGTGCCGAAAAGAGACGCAGACGCACCCCGTACGTTTCCGTCAGAAAAGTCCCCAAACCGAGGAAGTTGCGTGACGCACTCGAACGGTACCATGGCGTGGCTGCTGTCGTGCCCGTTGGGGTGCGGCGCGCCGAGAACATCGCCGGACGCGTTCCCACGCGTCGCGCGGTAACACGCGTCGCACACGTCGTAATCCACGCACATGGCGCAGTGCCAGCGCCGTACTGTGTTGTGAACGAAAAGGTTCAGTATTGTATGGGCACACAGTCGTTGGATTTGGGAAACGCGCTATACGTACCTGTGATGGGTGAGTTGTCACACACGTCGCAAGAGAACTGCGTGTTTGCGGTTTGCGGAGTGGAGGTTTGGGAGTGCAAACCGAACAACGGCGGCGGCGACGACGACGATTTCGGTTCTTCGTCGTGAGAGTGTTTCGTTTTGAAAGACTCGGCTTTGTCCGGAAACCCGGCGGGCGACACCGCGCTTCGGTAGTCCGTTGTGTCGCGCCGCGGCGCCGGTTCCGCGAGCGCGTCGGTAAGCGCGTCCACAAAGGCACGCCTCTGGTCGTCCCTGCCCGCGAACACAAGCGACGTCACCAGCCGAACCGCAGTCGAGGCGTTCGGTGATTGTGGGCCCGAACGGACGGACTCCGACTTTTCCGAAAAAGAAAAACAGACAGTCTCCGCCACCGCCACGGCGAGCGCCGCCAGCGCCGTGGCGTTTTCCACGGCGTCCCACGAGCCGGCGCCCGCTTCGAGCATGGTTGTTGAAAGACGCACAAGCGTCGTGGTGGTGGCTCGTGCTGCGGGAGACGAGGCGAAAAGGGCCGGTCGGCGAGACGCGAATCGGGCAGCGGCGCGCGTGGCGTCGTGAAACACAGAGGCGTCGATTGGACAAGGCCCTCGTCGCGCGTCAACCGCGACGAGCGCGGATGCCGCCTGTGCGACGCGGGCGATGGCGCCGTGGTCCTTCCTCTCCGCGGCGGTATCACCGCCACACACAGCGAGTAGGACACGCCACGCTAACCGTCTCGTCGCGGTTTCCGGGACCCAAACCACGTTTGTTGAGGTATCAAGTCCGAATGTGTCGTCCACAAGTCGCAAAGAGGAAGACACGTTCGGTTTCAAAATGACAAGCGCCATTGTAGCCGCCGCTTCCTTCGCGGCGTCGCTCGGTTCAAACGCAACGACCCTCGCCAGCGACGCGAGCGCGGCGCGAAGCGTGTGTTCCTCGTGTTGGGTTTGGCGAGGCGTTTCGCAGCTGTGTCGAACCAGGCGCTCGAGACGCGAGACGCGCCGCGTAGGGTCATTTTCCGTGTCGTCCCTGAATTCGTTTGCAACGGAATTTGCGTGTGCAGCCTCGGTTTCCGTCGCGGCAGCGGCGGTTTCCAACTCCCACCCGAAATCGGTTTTCGACATGGCGTACACCTCGAGGTGGTCCAGTCGTGACGCGATCGCGCTCGACGTCGCGGCGCCGAAGGTCAGCTCGAGCGTTTTTTTCGCCTGTAGCGTCTCGCCAGGAGTAAGAGGTATGTCGTACCACCGCCGGGCGCCGGCTTCAAACGAAACAACCCGCCGGGGGTCGCAAAGTTCGCGAGAAACCGAGGACTCGCGGGAAGAATCGCCTCGCGCCGCGTTCGCGGAGGATGTCGGCGGCGGCTTGCCGATTCGGACACTAGGAGGAATCCTCGCGGTGCTCCCGTCCCCGACGTGCACGCGGACGCCGCAAATCACGTGTCCGGGCTTGGCGATGGAAAGGACGCACGACACCGGCCCCGGACACGGGGCCTCGACGCCGCCGTGTGACTGCTCGCTCTGCAACGCGAAACGAACGGCTTCGGACGTTTTCCCCCTGAAAAACGCCCCGCCGAAGTTCGTCTTGCGATGGGTAAAACAAAGTGGTTAACGTCTTGTATATCGCGATGTATTGGACAATGTATGGACAACAGTCACCGTAATCGGTCTGAACAGTCAGGGCAGAGGTAATACGTCCCTTCTGGTACGAGTATTGGCAAATAGACACTCTATTAATTTGGGAAACGCGGGGACGTACCTCGAGTGTCACGCATACCGAGCGCTCGAAGAAATCAAAGGGGAATTTGGGTTCCGATATTTCCGGCAAAGCGGACGACGAAGGAAGCTCGTTTGGAACGCCTTCGTCGTCAACCAAGTCGCCGGTACCGGTCGCCAGCCTGGTCGCCCTCGCCGACCTCGCCGTTGCGTTTGCGGCGGCGCGTTCAAGTTGCCGCCGCTGAAGCTCAACCGCCCCGGCGCCCGCGGCCGCCGGCGGTGGTTCGCGAAGGAACACCTGGAGCGACCCGTCCTCCCGGAGCACAAACAGAAACGCGCACGGCATGTCCACCGGGTGGTACCCGCAGTGCCCGAGCGCTTTCGGGGCCGGGGTCGGGGCAGGCGGCGTCGTCCCCGGAACGGGCGTAGTGGTAATCAACGCTGTACTCAACGTTGTACTCAAGGCAGTACTCGACGCTGTTCCAACCTTCTCGGTGGAAACGTCCCCCAAAAGCACTTGCGCTTCAAAGCAATTTTCAGCCAGAGAAACGAGACACGACGCGCCGCCCAAACGCTGGGAGAGCGCTACGAACTCGGGAGCCGGCGGCGCGATCGGCCCGGGAGGCGCGCCCGTGATGTGCGGAGGCGGGGGGGGGGAGATGTCGGCCCAGCACGAAAAGCCGTGCACTGGGGTCTTTTCGGTTTCTAAATCCGATTCATGTTCGGAATACGAATCGTCGCGCTCCAACAACACACACAACGTCGTCGTTTCCGCGCCGTCCGTCCCCGAGTCGACACGCAGCGCCACGGTGGCGCCGCCCGCGAACGAAACCAGCGCGAGTTGGTGACCAGCGGAATACATCAAGCTCGCCCCGGGTGCTCCGTGGACCTGGTCTGGCATTTCGACTCGATCCGAATCCAGCACGAGCACGTGTTTTGGAAAGTCGCTTTCCAAGTCTCCTCTGGTTTCGTGAAAAAACGCGACGCCGTTTCCAAACGCGCGCACAAACGTTTCGCCGTTTTCGCAAAGCAGCAGAAGCGACGTCGTTCCTTTGTGCGACACGAAAGCCGCGTCCACCAACCGGCTTGCGCGAGGTTTCCGACCGGTGATTCCAGTTGAGTTGTCTGCATTTTCTGGTTGGTCCAGGCGCACCACTACCGTGGGACTCAACGCGGATTTGGACAGGTCGAAAACCACCACAGAGTCGCGCAACACCACCGCGAACGACGCGTTCGAGTTGGGTACCCACAAGACGTTCAAAATGCGGGTCGCGAAGGTTTCGTGGGAATCCGATTGTCTACACCAGTTCTCGGGCCCCACCCTGAGTCTATCAATCACCACGCCATGGTCGTCCAACACGAAAATTACGCACTCACGGAACCCAGAGACGGCCAGGTAGTGGTCGTTCAATGGGTTCCACAGAACGTGCGCCACGTCGAAGGGCACCGGGTTCCGGGAAAGAGGGCGCACGCCGACGCGCGCCGAGATTTCGACAGTGCCGCCGGGTGCTCCCGAACTTCCCAAACTCGTCGTCTCAACTGCGGGTGCTGTCGCACTCGGTCCCACGGCCCCCACGCCTCCCACCCCCGCGATCGCCCCCGCGTCTAAAATGCAAACCTTGTCGCCCTCCGCCACGGCGAGCATGCCGGCGTTCCTTGAGCAGCTCAAACAGGAGCGTTTGACGGTTCCCGACGCGATGGCCAGCTGGACCTCGACCGGAGGCGCGTGATCCGGGCTCGGTTTTGTTTCGAAAGAGCCAGCCTTGAAGCTTCTTCGCAGGTGCGCGAGTTTCGTTTCGGATGTTGCGGCCGCCGTGGCGGTTCCGGACACAGGGAACGCGAGTCGTTTCATTGGTGGCGGTTTGGTCGCGTCAGGGTCACCCACCGAAGCCGAAGCCGACCGAAGTTTCAAACAAACCCTCTCGCACGTCGCGACGAGCCCGGAAGTCAGCCCGGCGTTTCTAAGCGCGTCGCGCAGGGCTTCGCGCCGCGCGTGCGGGACGACGTCGACGACATCGGGCTCGTCGTCGTCGTCGTCGTCGTTTCCAAACGCCGCGTCGTCGTCCAGAAGCGCGTACGCATCCTGAGTTTCGCTTTCGCTGTCGCTGTCCTCCGTGACGGGACGAGGGCCGAGTTTCGCGGCGTGTCGAGTGCGTCTCAGTTCCTGGCACAGCGTTTTCGCCGCCGCCGCCGCCGCCGTCTCCGCCGCGGAGGCGGCGGCCCTCGACTCCGCCTCAACGTCCGCCGCCACGGCGGACGCGGCGGCGCTTCGTGGAGTCAGGCACTGACACGACGTGTCGTGCGCGTTGCCTGCGCCGCAGTCGCAGAAGAACCGAGACAAGCGCGAGTACACGAGCTTGTGTCCGCGGTGACACGCTCGGGCGCAGGCGCTGCAACACCCCCTGGAGGTTGTTAAGTCGCAGGTGTAGCAAAAATACCAGTGCTGTTCTGTGAAGGAAGCGCCGCTTGAAACGAAGGTGCAGACGTTCAGGTCGCGACGGTCGCCGCCCCCGGCCCGAGCACCCCGCGGGTCCCTCGACCTCGGTGCAAATCGACGTCCGAATACGGAAAAAGTATCAGCCGCGCTCGCGATTTCGGCGAAATCGGAATCGGCATGCGCGGCGTCGTCGGAAAACGCCGCGTCGTCGTCCATTGCGTCGTCGTCGTCGTCGTCCAACCCTATTCCGTCCATGCCGTCCATTCCGTACCCTCCCGAGACGCCTACCCCGAGCGCGCGGTTTCTGCTGCTTGTGCTGCTTGCCGTCCCGGCGGTCATCGCAGCCGCGCGCGCTGTGTTTCGTGCAAGTTCCATTTCCCGGTCATTCACGGCGTTGTCCCTCAGATCCCGGAAATCCCCACCCCCCAGGCCGAGGCCGATCCCGGCCAGGCCGTCCGGCCAGCCCTCCCATCGGCCTTCGAAGCCCTCCAGGCCGGCCATGCCACCGAGAGCGACATCAAGGTCACCAAACAGGCTGGTGGATAGCAAGTTCAATGACCTGGTTGGTAGCAAGTTCGATGACGTAGTGGCGGTACGCGTGGCGGTCGTCAGCGATGACGTGGTCGTCGCAGTAGTGCCGGATGCACCCGGCGAAGACCCGGCGAGCGCGTCCCGCAAAACGTCGAGCCTGCGCCTGGTGGAAAAAGGGTGCGCCGTGGTCGGCCGGCCGCCGCGACTGGGCGTCCGCCTTGGCACCGAAGTTGGCGGCGCGGTTGTGGACGCCGACGCCGAGGCCGCCGACGCGCGCGATGGTGACCGCAACGGCGAGCTCATCGTGGTAGGCACGGATGGAAGCGCATCAGGGGAAAACAAGTCGCGTGCGCGCACGTCGCTTCTTTTTCGTGTAACTCGCGCCACGACCTCGTCGGGCGCCAGGAACCCGGCCAGCGTGTGAAGCACTTTTCGGAACGTTTGACTCGATGACACTGTGGAACCCGTCGCGGAGCACGCGACGAGCGCCGCGAAGGCGTCCGCCACCGCGACCGCGCCGTCGTCCACCGAGCCGTCCGCAAACGCGAGCTCGAAGAAAAGCGAAGCGCACTTGGTCGCGTCCCTCGCGGACGAAGACGCAACACACGCGTCCGGGAGTTGTCCCAAAAGCGCGCGCAACAGGTTGTGGCGCGCGCCAGAGTCATCCAAATAGTTTGCGTCGCTTGCGCCGAGCAACCCACGAAGCGCCGCCGCCGCGGCTCGGCGCGTGGTTGGCGAATTGTGCGTCGCGAGTTTTGTCAGCGCCTTGGCTGATTCGAACCCTTTGTCTTTGTTTGCTTCCACCAATACAAACACGGTTCGCGTCGCGGACGAAGAGTTACTCAACACGTCCAGCAACGAAACACTCGCCGTGGCGGAAAGGGAAACGTCGCTTCGCACGAGCAGCGAAACACACGCTGCGAGGGTCGCGTCGCGATCCTGTATGTCACCAAAGGAAACGTCACACTCGTCGAGGTCAAAAAATGGTTCACGCGCGGTCATCACCCTTCCCGCCGCCGCGTGGAGCACCGCGTCCACGGCAAGCGGCGAGTCGTCGCCGCGCAGCGTCGCGATCGCGACGGCGGGACAAGGGCGACGCGCCGCGTTCGCGTCGCCCGAGGCGCGCGCGGCGGCGAGCAATTCGGGGGACGACCCCGGGCCCGCGTCGCGAAGCACGCCCGAAGCTTCGCGCGCGACGGCTGCGACGAACTCGGTGGTCGGGTCCTCGGCGATTGCGTCGAGTAACACCCTCGCGGTCGCCGCAGCCGCCGCGCGCTCACCGAGGCTCGCGTCCGCCCTCGCGGTGCGAGTCGTCGCTTCGAGCGCGGCGCGCGTCGCCATCTGCGCAGCGAAGAGCGCCGCCGCAACGTCCGTTCCGTCCAGGTACGCGCGCGCGGCGCGCTCAGCCGTCTGCGCGCCTCGAAGCGCGGCGTCTCTCCGTGTCAGCCATCGGTCATCGTTCCCGAGAACGTCGCTTGTTTCCCTCGCGAGGCCGGGAGATATGGCGTCCAGCACTGGCGCGGCGTCTACACGATTTATACCAGCGGAGAGCAACAAGCCCACCGCGCGCGCGTCGCTCGGGGACATGCGTTGCGTTAAACTCGCGCTCGTCCACCGTCGCGTCGCGGACGCCAGGGACACAGAGAGCTTGGTCAAGGCTAGCCACGACGGCTCTGCCGCGGCGTCACTCTCGTGGTCGGACCGAAGCGTGTCGGACATCGCGCGCGCCGGGTCTGCACTCGCCCTTCCCGCCGCCGCTGCGAACAAACGGCTCAGCGCGTCCGCCGCTAAACACGTCAGCGCCATCTTCGCCGGCGACGCCATCGCGGCGCCCGCGTCGAGTGCCAAGACCACTTCGTGCAACGCGCGTATTGATTCGCGGGACGGCGACGTGCATTGCGCCAGAGCCTCGTCCCGGCACCGAGCCACGCACGCCCACGCGAAGCTAAACCCTCCCACGGAAGAGCTGGGTGACGTTGACGTTGACTCGCGTTCAGTCAATGTATGAGAATTCGCATTCGCGGGCAACGCGCACAGCGCCGCCCACGCCGCGTTTCGGGAACGCGCGCTCGCCGCCGCGAGGTCCGCGAGCGTGACGAACGTTTTGGATCCTTCTGTGGATCTGGCGGTTTCGTGGTTCGCCATGGCGAGCGCGGCGTCGCGCACGGCGTGGAGGGTTTCGGGGGGCAACCGACTGACCGCGTCGTTTTCGGTGCTTTCGGAAGCAACCGTCTCGTGTGTTTCGAACAAATTCTCATCAAGCGCCGCGTCTCCCGCGGTCATCGTGCGCCGCTCCACCGATTCCTCGCCCCGCAACACGTCCCGTACGCGTTGCTCAAGCCAAACAGGGCTTTTGCTGAAATGAACAGCGCAGTGCGCGAAAATAAAAAACAAGTGCGCTCGCGCGGTTTGCGCCAGAACCCCGTCGCGTCGCGTTTTCGGCTTGTTTTTGCCACAACACGCAACCGCCGCCTCGGCGAGCGCTGAGAGTGAAAAAGAAAAGTGTCAGTGGTGTATGCGCAAACAGTTTTGGAATTTGGGAAAGGCCCAATACGTACCTTTGCGCCGACCCTTTTTTGACGCGCCGTGAAACGCCAAAAGGCACAGGGTGAGGCGCTCTTTTGTCGCGAACCTCTGGCCGGGGCGGTGTCCGTACCAACCACCCCCGGTGGTGCGCGTGTCGTCGCCATCAACGTTCGGTGCGCAAACCCACCCCGCGTTCGTAATCGCGTCGAGCGCCGCGGAAAACACCGCGGTGCTCGACGCGACGTCGTCGTCGCCGTTTTCGTGACCGCTCGCGTCCGCGCGCATCTCCGCCAGTAGCCACCCCCCCGCGAGTGCCAAGACGGCCGTGGTGGTTTCAGGGGAGATACCCACCGCGCGTCGCACGAACTCCAAACGCACGTCTCGCGGCGCTCTTTTAAGCGCCGCGTCCGAAAGCGACGGCCCGAAAGGCGTGGATTCACCGAGCACCGCGCGTTTCAGGGACGACACGGCGTGGCTCGCGGTGACTGTTTCGTCGTAGGTCTGGATGTCGCAGGTTTGTTCCACGAGGCCGGCGATGGCCACGACCGCGGAGACGTGGCGCGACACGAGCGGCGTGGCCATCGCCAGCGACTCGGCGCGACGCGCGAGCGCGGCGAGGGCGTCGCGCGCGCCACGCGTCGTCGGACTCGAGCTCGTCACCGCCGTCGCGGCGAGTATCGTCGCCGAGAGCACTTTGTCCAAGCTCGCGCCAAACGGGGGGAGCGGGTCGATGTTCGCGTTCACTTCGCCAGCTGGCGCGTCGTCCGCGTCGTCCAGAAAACACAAGCCCGCGCTGACGAGGGCGAGCCACGACGGCGAGGTCGTCGCGGCCGCGGCCGTGTTCGCGGCGGCGCGCCTGAGCGTGCCGGTGGTGTCCAGCAACGGATGCGGCGCCACCGCGGTTTTCGATTCAGGCGACGCACCGGCGCCGCGTTCCATCGCGCTTTGTCGCAACACCACCGCGTCTTCGGAAAGGGGAGGTAACGTTCGGAAAGGCACGACAAGAAACGTGCTGGCTAAGCACGCGCGGACCTCGGCGAGTGCGGTGGGGTGCGCCGCGAGCGCTGCGGTGACGTACACACGAAGCCCGCTCGCGGCGGTCTCGATGTCGTTCGCGTCGCGCGAAAACGCACCCACCGCTCGTCCCAAACGAATCGCAGCCGCCGCGGCGTCCCGCGCAGCGGGGGACGCCCTGCGATGCGCGCCCTGGTGCGCCGCGTCCGTTAACACGGAAAGCGTCGTACGCGTGGACGCGTTGTGGAGCATCGCGTCGTTTGATGTCGGGGCACCTGATTCTTGAGTTACTCTTGAGTCAATCAAGGGTTGCCCACGGGTCGCGTCAAACGCGCATCGCCGCGCGAACGTCTCGGCGTCCAAAAGCCGCGCGTGCGCGCGCAAGGACTCGGTGGTGTACGACGCGACGTCCGATGCGAGCTGGGTGAGGTCTTGTGGAAGGAGCGTGTGCGGCAGTGCTTGCGAGCTGACCAGCGTATGCGCTGCGGGCATGCGTTGTCGCCGTGAAGTGTGTCCCGGTGTCGTACCCAGGTTTTCCAACCCGGGCAGCACGTCGTGGAACCCGTTTAACAACTCGGCGCGCGTTTCCGTGTCGCTTGAATCGTCACCAACTGTATTTGAATCGTCCCCCATTTCCGCCGCCAAGCGAACCTCCGCGTGCCGACTCAGTTGCACGTACACGCTGAGTTCCGACCGGGTCGGCGCGCTGCGATTCGTGGCGAGTCGCGTCGTGTTCACCGCGCGGGCGTCGAAAATCTCCGGGGGCGCCAGGGTCTCCGGCGAGCTCACCCGTAACGAATGTTCCGTCCGCCTGACCCAGTCCGGGACGTTACCGCCGCCCGGGGCGAGCAACACTCGGCACAGATCGAAAAGCTGCGTTCGAGTATCAACCCCCAGTCGCAGCTGGTCTGCGCGTTCCAGCCCCAACACCGCGAGGTGCGCGGCCGCGTCGAAAAACGCGTACGCCAACTCCTGGTCATCCTTTTCAAGAAGCAAACTGGAAAGGCGAGTTGGATGGCGGTGGAACGCAAGGAGCACGGCCTGCGTGGTGGACAGCAACAGGCGCAGGCGCGGGGCGTCGATGTCTGCGAAGTTCGTGGGAGAAAGTAGAAAGTAGGTCGTACACACAGGTCGGGGGGGCAGGTGGGGTCGGGGGTCAGATCCATGGGGCGTCTCAAATCTCGTGGAGATAGGGCGAAAAACGGTTCCGGCACGATGATGACGAGGGCGATTTTGCACACCACCCACGCCTCGCGTGCGGTGGTTTCGGACGTACCGTTGAGCACTTCCAGCGTGATTCGCTTAAAAGGTAACAAGCAATGCGGTGCCAGGGCGTGCAGCACGCCTTTGGCTCGGGACCCGGTTTCTAACAGTGTCAGCAGCAGGTCGTGGTGCGCTTCCCAAAAAAGCTTCTCCTCGGAGGCCCCGACGAAAGGGGATGCCCCGTGCGTATCTCCGAGAGCGGGCTCGCGCGTCTCGTGAGCCGCGGGAAACGTGCCAGCCCCGGGCGCGTGTACCACCTCGCAGTCGTGGTCCGACGGCGTCGCCGAGGACGCCCCTTCGCGGTTGTCCATGTCAAGAGCGCCGCGGAGTGGCAGCCCAATTCGTCGAGCACTTCGCGATAACAACCTCGAGTAGAGGTCAGAAACTCAGAAACGTGCTCTGCAAGGACGACCACGACGTGACGTGCGACCGCGCGCCACGCGCCGACGCGACAACGAAATCTTGCCGTCGTCGACACCACGACGTAAGGCTGCGTAGGAGCCTGACCTCGTCAGAACGCTCCGCGCGCGAAATTCATATCACCCCGGGTGTCGTGTTGGCGCAGCGTGCCTCGTGGGGTCGCGTGGCCCGTCGCGTGGGGTCCCAGGCGAGCGTTTCCGAAGAGAAGTGAGATTGCCCCATTTTTCGCTTCGCGTCGTTTCCCCGCGTCAGGCTGGTGCCGTCCGTGTTCGATAGCGCCTCGAAGAGTGCGCACGACGCATTTCTCACGACGTAAGTGAGCCTACTGCGATGTACACGGCCCACGCGGCGGCTTCGGGGCTCGCCCCCACGGAGAGCACCAAAAAGGCTGACCCCGCGGCGACGAACGGCATGAGCAGCGCACCGGCACCCCCTGCCGAATCCACGAAAACGACGACGTCCGGGGGCCGGCCGAAACGCGTCGCCGCGACGAACGCGCGCGAGCTTTTAAGCGGAAAACGCGAGCGCGAGGGTTTCTTCGACGCCGAGGATGATGCGCGTGCCCGGAACGCTGCGAAGCGCGCGGCGGCGGTTTTGGAGAAGCAACGCGCGGAGGAAACGCTCATCGAGGGGTGGAGGGAAGAGGACCGGCTGAAGCAAGTCGCGAAGCGTGCGGAAAAGGCGAAAACGATGGTAGCCGATGGCGGTGACGAGAAACGCACGCAAAACGTGGACGACACAGGGAACGGTGGCCCAGCGCACGTTGACACACAAACAGACACTACTAACGAGACCAGCGAAACCGAGTTAAGGCCGCGCGAGCAGTACGATGCGAACGGCGATTTGATCGTGGGGACGACCGGGCGGAGTAAAAAGAACCCGCCGCCCCAATGCGAAAAGGAAAAGAAATTAGTTCCGCCGTCCGCGCCCCCGCCGCCCACGCAGCCGTGGCACCAGCCTCTTTCCACTGCCAACGGCGTTCCCGTGTTCGGGTGCACGGCGTGCGGGTACAGCAGGCACGGGTGCGACGTGTGTTTGAAAGGCCCGAAAGTGCGGTCGTCCTATCAACCGAAAAACGCCGTACACATGGACGTCCCGCCCGTCCCGACGTACTACCCCACGGAACTCGAGTGGGCCGGGGACCCGCTCGCGTACATCAACAGCATCCGACCCGAAGCCGAGCAATACGGGGTGTGCAACATCGTCGCCCCGGAGTCGTTCAAACCCGAGTTCAGGCTGCCGAACGCGAAGGAGCTGCGGTTTCGAACGCGGGTGCAAGCCGTGACGGAGCTGCAGAACCGGCCGGCGGGGCCTTCGAAGCGGTCGCGGGAAAACGAACACAAAGCCCGGGCCGCGCTGGTCGCCGCGGGGCTCGAGGTTCCGGAGGGGTTCACCCTGGCGGGCGGCAACCTGGGGGGAGGGCGGATGGGCGGGGGACGGATCGGGGGGGCGACAACCGCGCCCGCGCCGAGAACGCCTCCCGAGGATACGAAGGAAGAAGGGGGCCTTCCGGAGGACGAGCCTCAGGCTTTGGAAGATAAACCTCCGGCAACGGAGGCGAAGAAAAACACCCCCTCCGACGACACAAAAGCCACCGCTATTCTCGCGCAGTACGGGTTCATCCCCGGTGAGCGCCACACCGTGGCGAGCCTGGAGGCGTACAGTAACTACTTCAAGAAGAAGTACTTCAGCGAACGCGGGGTTCCAACCGACGTCAGCGTGCGGGATTTGGAAGGCGAGTTCTGGAGGCTAATCGAGTCGTCCGCGGATACGAAACAGGAAGTGGAGGTGATTTACGGCGCAGATATCGCCACCCTGGAGGTGGGCAGCGGGTTCACGAGCCCGGGTGATGACTGTCTGGACGCGCCCGACCAAAAAAAATATGCAGATTCGCCGTGGAACGTGTGCAACATGCCGTACAACCCTTCGTCGTGTTTGAAGCACGTCGAGGCAACGACTGGAATAACAGTACCTTGGCTGTACTTCGGCATGACCCTAAGCACTTTTTGCTGGCACGTCGAGGACCACCACTTTTACAGCGTCAACTACCACCACTTCGGCGACCCGAAGGTGTGGTACAGCATTCCTGCGTCGCACTCCGAAAAGTTCGAGCGCGTGATGCGCGAGCGCCTGCCGCACCTGTTCGACGCGCAGCCCGACCTGCTGCACTCGCTCGTGACGATCCTCTCCCCAGCCGTGCTTCGCGAGGAAGGCATTCCCGTCTTCCGAGCGGAACAGCACCCGCGAAGCTACGTAATAACTTTCCCAAACGCGTACCACGCCGGGTTCAACACCGGGTTCAACTGCGCGGAGGCGGTGAATTTCGCGCCCGTGGTAAGTATTTCCCAATCACCACATTACTCCGACTGACGGCTCATACGAGACTGACACTTTCTTTTTTTACAATCAGGACTGGCTCCCTTTCGGCGCCGCCGCGACAGAGCAGTACGTCCTGGCCAAGCGGTACCAATCCGTGGCGCACGACCAGTTGTTAGGCACGCTGTGCGTCGCATCTGAAACGCAGCTGAACTTCACTCCAACCGTCGCTTTAGTGATGCGGCACCGGGTTGACTTGGAGCGCACAAGGCGGGCGGCGCTTACCGACGCGGGGCGAGTCGGGGAGGGAAAAATCGTAAAAATGGCCGGCACGGAACTAGCGCCCGATTTGTTCGAGAAAGACTGTTCCGTGTGCCAAGCGGATCTGAACTGGGCGGGTGTGCGGTGCGAGTGCAAGGGCCGGAAGCTTTTTTGTTTGCGTTGCTTTGATAAAAAAGAGTGCAAGCACGGCAACGAGAAGAACACCATGTTGATTCGGAGCACGATTGACGAGCTGGAAGCGATGTGCGTGCGCCTCGAACGCCTTGCCACCGAGTTTGAGGCGAATAAAGACAAGGCGCCCGTGGAGACGGTTTCCGAGGAGTGGATCGCGTGCGACTCGTGTGGCAAGTGGCGCAGAGTTCCAGGTGCGATGGCGAATGCGTTGGGGGATGACGATAAGTGGACGTGCGCCGAGAACTCGAGGCCAAACTTCAACACGTGCGATGCGCCGGAGGAAAAAATGGGGGCGGGCACGACGTGGGTGGGGAAGGAATAAGTTTTTTCTGTTCGCTACGCAAACGCCTGTAACCGTAGGCTAGTTTTTTTTACGAATCAATCGTACTACCACCCGTCTAATCATACTACCACCCGTCGTGCGTCCTGTCCCCTTCTATCGTCGCCTTAACCTGTTTCAAACTGCCGTGGTCGTACTGAATCATGTCCTCGCCCGATTGCATCTGGAGCAGTAGTAGCGGTCGCCGGCCAATCATGGCGCTGGCGTCTTTCCCCGGAAACTTCGTCTGTAACTCCCGGACGCTCCCCGCCAGGTTTTTGATTTCGAAAAGGTTAGGAAAGTCGGTGAAAATAGCACACCAGTTCAGCGACGGGGTTTCTTCGCGTAACTCCGCTATTCGTAATGACATGGCGTCCAAGTCTTCCAGCAGCACCGACGGCCTCGACTCGACGATCTTTCCGAGATCCGCGTTTGGCAATATCGTCCGCAGATGAACAAACGCCTGCACCACATCGGGCAGACTGGCGACCATACGCACGACATGCGCGATTTTGACATCTCCCACTCGGCGCTCCATACCTGGCGCGAGCGTGAACAGCTGTTTTAGTTTTTCCGAGACTTCTGGCTCGGAAAGGTTCAGCTCTTGTGCCACCGTCGCTACGCAGAATTTCAACTTACCAGCGTCGTCCCACCCGGGTTGTTCCGAAATGTTCTCAGGACACTCGTGTTCGCCGATAATGTCCCCGAGCTCGTTTACTTTGTGTGTCGCGCGTTTGCTGTGGTACGTCCCGAAGGTCCAATTGGATTGCATCCCACCGAGAAGGGAAATCGCGTCGTTCTGCACCGACCCAGGGGACTTCGAGAGTGGCTTTTTTTTCGTCGCATCGGTGCCGTCTGTTTTGCCACCGGAAGCACCGCTGGCACGAACCCAGCGCGCGACCGCGGGGGATGAGGTGTTATCGCGCGTCCAGCGCCGACGACGCGGCGTCGCACTCGACGTCACACCCACGAGCGCGTTCGCGAGCATGGGCGGAGGCGACGTGTGGTGTGACGGAAAAAAAAAATGACAACGTGAAGCTTCGAGATTTTGGATATTTGGAATCGATTTCGATTTCTTGTCACGCACGATGTCACCCGCCTAACGGGAGTGCAACCGCCAACATCGCAGTCGAATCGCCACTCCTCCGGTCCCACGACACCTGACTGCGAGAGGACACCATGGGTTGTTTAAGCAGTAAACCCGCGGGCCAAGGGGTACGTACCCCCCCCACCGCGTCGTGGCGCATCCACCTTGTCGCGTCTCGTCGCCCCACTAATTTTGCCTCCCCTTTGAATTGGCCCAAATCTTAACTGACACGCTTACCTGACACCGCATCCTGACCGATCCACAGGGCCTCAGCAACCCCGTCGGGGGTAACGCCCAGCCCAACGCCAAGGGCCAGTTCACTCGTGCCGGAAGCGTGCTCGGCCGGACCACCGAAGACGTGAACGACTACTACCACTTCCACGAGGTGCGCTTTGAACCTATCCGGCCAATTCCCGCGCGCCGGATGTCAGCCTGATTCGGCGTACCAATCAGAAGCACCCTTACCTCCCGCGTAACACTACAGACGCAAGCGCGCGTCGCCATCAAGTGTTCCTACGCATGCTGCACAACGCGCCGTAATCAAGGCCACGACCCAAGGCGTGTGGCCCCCACGACCCCTATGGACCACTTCTGACCCTCCTTCCCTCTTCCCTCCCTCCTCGGTCTTTCCCATTTCAACTGCCAGGTTCTCGGCGAAGGGCAGTTCGGCACGACGTTTCTGGTCACGCACAAGCGCACCGGCGCGAAGGCTGCATGCAAAGCGATTGCGAAGCGCAAGCTCACGACTCCGGATGACGTGGAGGACGTGCGGCGGGAGGTTTCTATTCTGCACCACCTTTCCGGGCACCCCAACGTCGTGGGTTTGCTCGCGGCGTACGAAGGAACGAAGCACGTGTACATCGTGATGGATTACTGTTCGGGGGGCGAGTTGTTCGACCGCATCGTGGAACGCGGGCACTACACGGAAAAAGACGCAGCGGAGGTGTTCCGGGTCATGGTAAGGACCATCGCGCATTGCCACGGTTTGGGGGTGATGCACCGGGATTTGAAACCCGAAAACTTCGTGCTCGCGACGAAGGACCAAAACGCGCCCGTCATGGCCATCGATTTCGGGTTGAGTTCCTATTTCGAACCAGGCGAGCGGTTCCGTGATATCGTGGGCAGCGCGTACTACGTCGCGCCCGAGGTGCTTCGAAGAAACTACTCGTGTGAAGCCGATATCTGGAGTGCGGGGGTCATTCTGTACATCCTCCTCTCCGGCGTGCCCCCGTTCTGGGCGCAAACCGACCAAGCCATCTTCGAAGGTACGTATTTCCCATTTACCACATTCCGCCGACTGATTGCCCATACGAGACTGACACTTTATTTTATTTATCTCAGCCGTGCGCAAAGGCGAGTTCGACTTGAAAAGCAAGCCGTGGGGAAAGATCTCGGGATCCGCCAAGGATTTGATTACGCGCGTGTTGGTGTCAAACCCAACGGACAGGCTCACCGCGGAGAACATTCTGAACCATCCCTGGGTCGCGGAGGACGGCGACGCCCCCGATACGCCGCTGGACAACGTCGTGATGAGCCGCATGAAGAAGTTCACGGCGATGAATAAGTTCAAGAAGGTCGGGATGTTGGCGATGGCCAAGACGTTGACGAACGAAGAAATTTCGGGAATGAAGCAGATGTTCAAGCAGTTCGACAAGGACAACAGCGGCACGATTACGATCAACGAGCTGCAGAAAGGTTTGGAAAAGAAAGGCGCCAAGAGCACGCAGGCGGAGCTCGAGCACATGTTAAAAGAGATGGACGTGGATGGGAACGGCGAGCTTGATTACGAAGAGTTCATCGCCGCTACGTTGTGCGCGTCGAAAACGCAAAACGAAGACAACATGGAACGCGCGTTCGCGTACTTCGACAAGGACAATTCGGGGTTCATCACGATTGACGAGCTTCGCAAGGTTATCGACGACTTCGGCCTATCAGGGATGAGCGACGCGGAGTTCATGAAAGAAGTCGACGCGAACAACGACGGGAAAATCGAGTACGACGAGTTCCTTCGGTTCATGAGCAAACGCTGATGTGATGATGCGGGATGAGACGATAGAATAGGGAATGGTATGTCGGTCGGTGTATGGGTAAATGGTCAGCGTACAGGGAACGGGAACAGCGCGCGTGGGGTCACCCGGACGTTCGATCAAGTAAAGTAAAGGCGCTGCTTCCCGTTTTGTATACCACGACACGAATGTTTTTCATTACGTCACTGCTTTTCTTTGCCAACCCCAGAATCAGACTGGGTCCGAACCCTTTACACACCCACCTTGAGGATCTCCAGGGTGAACACCAGAACGGCTCCGGGGGTGATGTCGGCGCCCATCTGGCGGTCGCCGTACGCCAGCTCCGAGGGGATGACCAACTCGTACTTGTCTCCCTCGCGCATCAACTGCATCGCTTCCGTCCAGCCCTTGATGACTTGGTTCGGGGCGAACGTCGTGGGCTGATCTCGGGAGTACGAGCTGTCGAACTCCTTGCCGTCGATAGTGGTGCCGCGGTAGTGGCACGAGCACGGCGTGCTCACGCTGGGGGAAGGCGTGCCGTCGGGTCCTTCCTTCAACACCCTGTACTGCAGACCGCTGCTGGTGACAGTCACGCCATCCTTCAACTTGTTCGCTTCGAGGTAAGCGTTTCCCTCAGGCGTGGTGGCGGCCATGGCCACGCCCGCGAAGAGCGCCATAACCGCGAAGAGAAGAGACTTACGAGCCATGATGTGCGGTGGGTGCGTGCGTGCGACCGTGGTCGTGCGCGGGGTGATGTGACGTCAAGGCAATCGGATCGATTAGGCCGCGGCCTCCAATTACACACAGTGTGGGCAATAATCAGATTTCCGTTTTCAATTTATTTATTTCTTCACACCAGCCTGCGCCCGCGCACGCGCACCTCTCCGTTGACTATTTTCAGCGTCACCATGGCAGACACGATTCCGAAGCCGAAGTAGTGAGCGAGTCTTCTTGTGAGGCTTTTTTTCTTTTTGAAAAAAGGCTCAGCCGCGGAACGCGCACGCTCCGCCAGCGCCAGCGCCCCCACGATTCCCGCATCATTGCCTGAATGTAAAAAAAGAAATGTCAGTTTTGTATGGGCAATCAGTCTGCGGAATGTGGTGATTGGGAAATACTTACCGTGTCTGCTATGTACCAGGAACTGCTTCAGCCCGTCCGCGCGCTCCACGAAGTCGTGCCTGACGTACCCCCCCAGTTGTTTTCGTAGCGAAATACGAATTTTGTTCACCAGCGTTTTGCGCTGCAGCACGCCCCCGCCCAGCACTATGCGCTGCGGCGACACAACCATCACGAGCGTCGCGCAAAGCCCCGCGACGTAGTGCGCCGCCGCGTCCCAGGCGGGGTGATCGTCCGGAACTCGGGACAGTTCATTCATGGAACACCCGCACCGCTTCGCAATCGCGCTGGCGCCGGCCATGCCTTCGATGCAGTCCTCGTGGAAAGGACAGGTTCCCACAAAGGACCCGGCGGAACCAAACAACCCGTCGCTCAAAAGACGCGCCACGCGGCAATGGCCGGCTTCGGGGTGCGACAGCCCGTGAACCGGCTCGCCGCCGCACACCAAGCCGACGCCAACACCGGTGCCCACGGTTATGTAGGCCAGGTTCTGGAAACGGAGGTGCGCGTTGTCGTTTTTTTGCCGTCGTCGCGCGCCTTCGAGCGATTGCGCGGCGCCGTCGTCGAAAGCGTCCCCTTCGTCCCCGTCGTTCTCCGTGTCGTCGTCGCCGTCGTCCTCCCACAAAGACTTGACGAACCTCCCCGTGGCCTGCGTTTTCCCTTTCAAGTCGTCCATGGCGGCGAACTCCCGAACAACCGCGGCGTACTCCGCCACCGCGGGCGCGTTGACGTCCGTGTCGAACCCGGTTGGCATGTTTTTTGGGCACCATCCTTCCTTCACCAAACCCAGCACGTCCACCGCTTCCCATCCCGGTTTCGGGGAGTGCGTGATGTACCCGTAGGTTGGGCTTTGCTTGTCCAGGTCCACGGGGCCGAACGTCGCGACCCCGAGGGCGTGGAACGGACTCTCCGCGTGCGCAGCCGCGAGCCAGCTGGCTATTCGCGGCAGCGTCTCTTCCGGTGACCGCGTGGGGAACGCTTGGCGACTCACAACGCGATCGGGCGTGCCTTCCGCGATGGCAACCACCCAGGTCGTGCCGCCACCCTCAACCCCAGCCCAGCGTTTCGGCCGAGACCGGCCGGATGACGAGACGATATCCGATGACTCATCCGCGGTCGGGTCCGACGCGACGGACATGCCGGCCGTGCAACGGCCAAGTGCGACGGACCATTGGTCCATTGCAGACAATTCTCGTAGATGCCGGTTTCCTCGAGTCCTCCCGCAAAAACCGAAATTCTTCGATCGCACAATTTCAAGAGAGAGCTTGGTGTCGGGTCACACCCGAGCGCACTGGACACTCGTTACGGCTACGTTCGCACGCGGGCGAAAGCGGCCTCGAGGACGAGCGCGTGCCGCACGGCAACGCGGTCTCGCGCGCACTCTTTGTCGGCGTTCTGGTTGGGATTTTCGACGCGCCCTCGATTTACCCCAATTAGGCCAAGACACCCGCCATGGGGACGTTCAGACACTCCAAGTGCGTACCCGTCCCTCGACGTTCTCGCCCCCTGTTTCTTCCGCCGCACCGTCGCGGCCATCGCGCGGAGCGCGGAGGGTACACCGCGGCGTCGGGACGTTTCCATTTCACCGTCACCCCGTTTCTTGTGGACAATTCTAATTCTCCCCACTGCGATCGAGCCTGCCTGAACACCCGACCCCGTGCCTGACCTCGTTTCCCCCCCCCTTCCCTGCCCAACCCAGACACGCGTTGCCCGTGGTCGAGGTGGACTTCGGCGGCGGCCTCATCGAGCGCATCGAGATCTCCCTTTCCGACGACCCTGTCCTCGTGGCCCGGGGTTTCTGCCAAGCCAAAGGGTTCTCGATGACAATAGCGCTTCCCCTTGCGGTGCGGCTGGAGCAGGCGAAGGACAAAAGCCGGCGCGAGGCGCGGGCGGCGAGACTGGGCAGGCCGGTCAATTCGAAGCCGGCCATGCTTAGTACCTTGACTGCGAAAGGCAAGGCGGAGGCGAAAGCGAGGCTGGCTTCGCTTCACGCCGGCGCCGGGCGCGAACGCCCGGCAAGCGCGCGGACGCGGCCGCCGAAGCTCGTGTACGAAAAGTCCAAGCAGTTCCACTCAAGCGCGACGCACGTGTTCGACCGCACGGAGATTGTTTTCGGCGCGAGACGCCCCGCGTCCGCGCACGTCTCCTCGCAGCGGGTCGTCGCGGGCGAGGTAAGCGCGAGGAGCCTGCACGTTAACGCCTCGTCGCGGTTCGTGTTCGGCGCCGGGCCTGGTAAGCAGTGCAAGGAAAAGTCCCAATCGGAGCAGACCGCGCTGCGGCGCGAGGAACAGCGACGCGAACGGGAAGCCAAGGACAGAGAGGCCCGTTTAAAGGGTACCGGGCCGGTCACTAAGGATAGCGCGGTGTTCGACAAGCTGTACGGCAACGCGATGCGGAAAAAGGAAAAGGCGGAGGCGCTTGCCACGCTGAAGGAGGCTGCGCAGACGGCGGCGGATGCCGAGGCGCGGGCGAGGCGCACGAAGGTCATGTCGCGGGTATCCCGGGAGTTAATGCAGAACCGCACCGCTGGTGATTACGCGTCCTACAACGAGCGTCTGTACGCGGAAGGCGCGCGCAGAGCGCAGGCGCGTGAGGCGGCGGTGCAACGCGCGGCTGAGGAAAAGGAACGCGAAGAATCTTTGGCGGGCACGGGCGCGCCGGCGATTTCGAGGTACGCCAAGTCTTTGAAACGCCCCGACCTCGCGTGGGACCGTTTGGGTGAGGGTTTCGCGGAGAAGTTCGTCGTCTTGGCGCAAATCAAGTCGGATATGGAACGCAAGGAGTTAGCGGAGTGTACTTTCCGTCCCAAGATCAACCAAAAAAGCAAAACCATGATGCGGGGAAAAACAGACGCGCTTCGCGATCGGGGTTTGTCGCACCACGAGCAGCTTTACTTCGACGCGAACCGGCGGCAAATGCGGGTGGAGGAGTACCAGGCGTGGCGACCCAGTGACCACACTTTTTTTCCCAACGCGCACCGCGTGGTGAAACAGGACGACGGCGACGACGACGGACATCCCGACGGACACTTCAAAGCCCCCACGGTGCGGCACGATCTGGTTGTGGCGCGATTGGAAGCCAGTAAGGCGAGGGGCGACCACGAAAAGAAACGCCTGGCGGAGGAGACGTACGCGTCTCTCGGTGTGCCTTCCGTGGGCCGGCCTCCCTCCATCGACAGGAACCCGCACCGGTTACCGATTCACGACGTGCTGTATTTGAATAGGCACCAGTACGACGACAAGCGCGAGCTGGTTCGCCTGCGCGACGAAGCCGGGGCGCGGTCGGCGGCGGTTTCCCTGAAAAGCGGCGCCCGGTCCGACGGCCTGGTCGGCGCCCTGAAGCGGCGCGCGTTCCGCAAGATGTTCGCAGCCCTGGACTGCGGCGGGTCCGGCATTGTGGACCTGAAGACCGCGGACCTCACCCGACTAGCGGACATTGCAGAAGGGAAGCGGAGCCCGGGGAGTTCCAAGGCAGACCACGAGTTTGGGTCCGTGTACAACACGCCTATAAGCGCCGCGGGGGCGGCTTCCAGAGCGGCGACGCCCGGTTCAAATTCCGCGGCGGCGGCGCGGCCCGACCTCGGCGGGTTCGGAGGCGTCCCCGATGGCTCGCCCGGGTCGCCGGGCGGCGTCCACACCCGACCGGCCGACTTCCAGATCGGCGGCTCGCCGAAGCTCAGGGAGATGATTCAAGACGTGCGGTCCGCGGCGTTGCGGTGCGACGGCCCGGTTGAAGTGGAGGGGTTCATCGCGGCCATGGAGGTCGTCATCGCGCACGACAAGCACGGCCCGCGGGGGTACCTGGCTCCCGGACAGGGCCGGTTTTCAGGCGCGTGCGCGGGTGCAAAAGCGGCTCAAGCAGCGGCTGCGGCCCGAGACCGACTGGGTGTGGAGCGGGGGCTTGAAAAAACCGCGGCGTCGGCGTCGCGCACCGCAAAGCTCGCGCTGGCGCGCGAACGGAAACTGGGCGTCCCTGTAAACGCGCCCATTTACGAGAAACTCGCCGCCGAGGGCAGGGCGCGGGATTTGAAGGTACAAAAAGCGACGCAAGAAAGCGAGTTACGGAAAATGAACGAGTGTACGTTCTCGCCGCGCACGCACGCGCAGGCTGGTGGTGTCTCGGTGTACGACCGAATGGACCACGGGGACGACGCGCGAGACGAGGACGGCCGGGGGTCGATTTCGAGAACCGGCTCGGTTGGGGCGCCCGCGCCCGTGGTCGGGACGGGTAAAAAAAACGCCATGCGCGCGCTTGAAAGTCTCGCCGCCGCCGTTCCCACCGTGTCGCCCACGCCCGGCGCCGATAAGTTCGCGGCGCTGGAGAAGGAACTAGCGGCCCTCGTGTCAAGGGCGGGGAACGTCTCGCCGCTCGCCGCGCTTGGCCAGGAGGAGTCGTCGGATGATGACGAAAATAACGCGTTTTGAGTGACGAAAATAAATGCGTTTTGAGGCGGGAGGTGGAGAGTGTTGAGTGAACGTGGGTATCAAGAGATGCCTTCATTGATGTATACAGATTGCAGTTAAGTTACGAGCCTTGATGGATACCGATTGCGACGAAGTTCCACCCAATGAAGTTACAATCAAGAGTGCAATCAAGTACCCACCAATGGGACCCTAAGTGATTGAAATCAACCATGTTCACAAATCCCCGCCTCGTTTAATAATCCGGCAGCCCGTAGGTGACTAAAACAATGAGCAGCCCTAGCCAGATGGGCACTAGAAACCCCAGGCCTTCCGTGACCGTGAAGGTCGCCACGTCGTCCTCCTTCGCGGTGAAGTAAAGATTCCGGGCGGATAGGTACGCCACGATGTACCACCCAGGCCACCGCGTGCCTCTTCCCCACCACCACACCTCGCCTTTCGCGGTTTCCGCCGACTTGTCGTAAGCGTCGCCCGGTCGGCTTGACAGTTTCTTGAAGCTCTTGGCGATGTTCAAACCAGCGCGCTGACACATCTTGTACTCCGTGGGCGCGTTGATTTTGACCTTTTCGAACAAAGCGATAGCGGCGAGGTGGTCGCCACTCGCGGCGAGCGCCTCGCCGTCTAGTAAATAGTTTTTCGCACGAGCTTTCGCGACAGGGTCGGTTTCATTGAACAGCATCGTCTTGAGCCACGGCGTGGAGAAGGGCACCAGGTTCTCGGTGACTGCGGAACCAGGCCGGGTCGCGGACTCGGTGGCCCAGGGGAACACGAAAGCCTCGCCTATGGTGAACAGGGCCTTGCCCGCGAGCATCGTGCGTCTTGACAACAAGGCATCGTCGTCATCTTCAACCGCCTCGACCGATTCCGGAACGCCGAAACCGAAACGCGCGGAACAAACCACGTTGGGTCGCACGCCTCTTCCCCCGGAAGTCGAAGGCCTCTCCGTGAAGCGTTTGCACGCGGGGGGGAAAGAGGAGGCGACTAAGGGCGGCGCCGCGGGATGAACCGCGAGCGCGCGGGCGGAGGACAACATAGCGGACGCGCTGTGGACAGTGACGTGGGGCTGCGTGGCGAGCGAAAGAAAACTTCATTTCATCGTGTCGAACCGTCGTTTCCGTCGAGCGCCTTTGTGATTGGTCGCGGGGACGTGGCCTGCAGTCCATCGACGGTCTAAGTGGAGCGAGGATCGAGGAGTTAATTTCCCGATGGCGCGCTTTTCGCACGGTGCAACAGGACAAGCCGCGGCGGGAAAACAAATCAAGATCACGCATCCACTCCCACTTCGCCACTCGCCCCCTCCCCGCGTGTTTTTCCGCGACCATGAGCAGCAAGCTCCTTTTTGCGAGTTGCGCGATCGCGGCGGTTGCCACCGCGCGCGCCGAGTTCGTCGAGCCCGTCGTCACGGGCGATGTCGCGTTCCTGGAAACCTTTTCAGGCGGCCTCGGATCGTGGTCGGGATCGAAGGATGCGAAGTACAACGGTGCGTGCTTTTTCGTCGGACGGACTGACCACGGACACGGACACGAAACACGGACGATCTATCGTACCTTTCGTATCTATCAACGTCATGTGCAGGCACACCACGTGTGTGGTCACGAAACCGTAGACGACCCACGCCTTGGTGTGGAGATCCGCGTGGACATCTTAAATCAAATAACCCCAATGTGTTCTTGCGCCACGCCAATACGACCAGTATTGTGTTCTTGCACACCAACACGAACGGCGAGTTTTGACCTATTCCCTCCCTCCTCATTCTGACCTATTCCCCCCCCCCTCATCCCACCCTCCACAGGCATCCCCTCCGTGGTCACCGCGAAGCACACCGAGGACCTCGGTTTGTTCGTGGACACCGAGGCGCGTCACTACGGCGTGTCGTCGGTTTTGGCGGCTCCGTTCGACCCGGCGGACGGGTTAGTGGTGCAGTACGAAGCCACGACGCAGGACGGGTTGGAGTGCGGTGGGGCGTATTTGAAGTTCCTAAACACCGAGGAAAAGGAGTTCAGTGTGGATACCCTGGATGGCGACTCCCCGTACGCGCTGATGTTCGGCCCCGACCGGTGCGGCGGCACGGACAAGGTGCACGTCATTTTTCGCCACGCGAGCCCGGCGGGGGTGTTTACGGAGAAGCACCTCGCGTCCCCGCCCCGGATGCCTAATGACAAGCTCCCGCACCTGTACCACCTCGCGATCACCGCGAAGGGGGACGTCACCGTGAAGATCGACGGCGAGGCTGTTTTCGAGGGCTCGCTTCACGACGAACACGTTTTCGAGCCTCCCTTCTCACCGCCCGCCGAGATTGACGACGCGGCGGATACGAAACCAGGTGACTGGATCGACGACCCGCAGATGGACGACCAGGACTCGGTGAAACCCACGGACTGGGACGAAGACGCGCCGTCGTCGATCCCCGATGACGACGCGGAGAAACCGGAAGGGTGGCTGGATGACGAGCCGCTTCAGCTGGAGGACCCGTCCGCCGCGCAGCCGACGGATTGGGACCAAGACGAGGACGGTACGTGGGAAGCGCCCATCGTGTCCAACCCCAAGTGCGACGCCGCCCCAGGCTGCGGCGAGTGGCCCCGGCCCACCAAGTACAACCCCGACTACAAAGGCAAGTGGTACGCGCCCAGGGTGGACAACCCTTTGTACAAAGGCGAGTGGTCCCCTCGCAAGATCGCCAACCCCGAGCACTACGTGGACGCGACGCCGTTGGCGTCGATCGGGAAGATCGGCGCGGTGGCGCTGGAGGTGTGGACCATGTCCTCCGGTTTGGTGATCGATAACGTTTTGGTCGCCCAAAACGACGTCGCCGCGAAGGAAATGGAGCAAGTGTGGCGCCCCAAGTTCGACGCGATCAAGGCGATTGTCGAGGCGGAGGAGATGGCGAAGTCCGCGGAAGAAGCGAAACCCGAAGAGCCCGGGTTCGCGGCGAGGGTCAAGGACTCCGTCGCGGGCGGCTTGTTCGCAATCGCCAATGTCATGCCCGGCGCTGTCCGGGACAAAGCCACCGCCTTCGTCACCACGCTGTCCGAGTCCGCGGTTTCGCTGTTCGCCTTTGTCGCGCTCGTCCTGCTCGTCGCGCTGTCGTCGCTGTCGTCGCTGTTCGGCGGCAAAGACGACGCGACGCCGGCGACGGACACGAAGAAAGCGGTTGGCAAGAAAAAGAAGACGGACGAACCCACACCCGACGACAAGGAAACAGAGTTGGAGGAGGAGGAGGAAACGGACGAAGAGCCACTCAAGAGCCCGTCCACCAGAAAGAGAGCCGCGCGCAAGGCGTAGGAGGAACGCTTCGCTTCGCTTTTGTGAAACGCGAGTTTGTGCGAAGTGTCGACAGCGGCGAGTCCGACGATTTGTTTTTATTTTGAGATGAATCAAAACACACCGTTTCTTCAGCTATTGGTACCGAACCACGTGCGTTGTTGTTTCATGGTCCCCCAGGAACCTAACCCCGACCCCGAACTCGAACGCGCTCGCGGTTGACGACGTTTTCCGCGGCGAAACGCTCATTCTCGCGGCGACGCCCAGGACCGAGAACCGGAAGTTCGTTTCGCGTGTTTCGCGCGTTTTCTGGAAAGTGTCTTGTTTCGAGCTTTCTTTCGTCGGTTCATTCGACGTGAAAGTATCAGTGTCATCCACACCGATACTCGAGTTCCCCAGCGACTCGGCCCGTGTCCCCACCCTAAGCGCGCGGAAGAACCGTTTCGACCGCGACGGGCGCCACCGGAAACTGTGCGCGGCGGAGTTTGACGAGTTCGAAAATATTTCCTTCCCGGAAAAACTGCTCGCGCTTCCCGACGACGACCGCGACGACGACGAGTTCCTCGAGTCCGGCCGGGAGTGTCCCTCGGCTGCGTACGTGCTTGATTCCCCTGGTGCGTATTCATCGGACGCGGATGTACTGTGCGTAGACACCTGGTTTGTGTGGAGACACATGACCAGCGCGTTCGCCGCGGCGTTCGTTAGACCCCGGCCCGGCGCTAACATCACGAACCGCCCAACCAAAAACTCCCCACCGGGATGCACCACCAAGGGCTTTTCATCCACCACCGCGAAGCACTCGATTCGCCCCCACGACTCGTTCGTTTCGTGCGTCTCGTGGGTCAGGGCACAACTGGTGTTGTGCGCATCCACCCAGGCGAGAATCGAGGCCGCGCGCGCGGACGAAAGGCCGCACTCGGTCCACCCGAGCACCCGAACGCCTCGGCTCGCCAACACAGCCGATGTGTGTTGTCGCGACACGAAATCGCGCCGCCGATCGCTGGACAGCACCACCCTCGCGCCACTCCGGCCAACGACGTCGGCGAGGTTGTCCACCAGGGCAGCGTCCAGGACGTGTGGGGACCTGCGGGGGTGGGGGTGGGGGTTGGGTGACACGGAGAGGGGCGGGCAGTCGCGGAGAGGGGAGGTCAGTGACGTGAAACACGAAACTTACTGTGCACTTCGCGGAAACGAACCGACGGTTTTCGGAACAGTCGTTTCGTCGCCTGCAGACGAAACGGGCTGGTCCAAAAAACGCGATCAAGCGGATCGTGACCGAGTTTGTGGAGGCACCGGGAAAGGGCACGCGAGCAGGAAAAGCACGTACCGTGACGTGACGAGTGCGGACTCGACATCGAGGAAAAGCACGCGCATGTTGGGGATGCGTGTTTACTCTGGACGCGGTGTCGGTGTCGTTCGGCGGTTTCTTAACAACGCGTTTTTTGTCGCGCGTGTTGTCGGTCTCGGAAAAGACAGTTTCCGAATGAGCGATGCGTGACGAAAGGTCGCGTCGCGTGAGGTGGCGCACGAGTCGCTCGAGTCGCTTGGAGCGTGCGTGGAATTGCACACTTCGTGGAGGCGAGTCACGCGTCTTTGACGGTCCAAGAATGGACACCGGTCGCGGCGGAGCGCGCGCGGAAGTGATGGCAACAAAGTCCGATGTGGCGTTTCGTTGCATGGTGGGGAAATATCGTAAAACCAAATCAGCAGAAAATCTGATGAGTGAACGAAAAGTCGCCTATCGTCAGTCATTCCGACGACGCCCGCGCGGTCCTCGCGAGTCCGGTGCGATGGGTTCCACCGCGTTTTTCGGCCGGTTTCTGTTCGCGTTCGTGTTCCTCGCGTCTTCGGTGAACAAGCTTTTGGGTTTGTCCGACCCGGGGGTTGGGGTGCTTGACGCGGTGTCGCCTCGGTTAGCGGTGGCAAGAGAATCGCTTTCGCGAAAAATCGGCATCGACCCGTTGTTCTTGGTAAGCGACGGGTGGTTGGTCAATTGCGCGAGTTTGATTGAACTTTTCGGGTCCTTGTTGTTCGTCCTCGACTTTGCGCTAGGTGCGAAGCTGCTGCTGCTGTTCACCCTGTGCGTCACCCCCGTGATGCACGCGTTCTGGAGACTAGACACGGAAACGGAAAGCGCGGAGCAGGCGGTGGAGCAAATCATGTTTTTCAAAAACGCCGCGCTCGCAGGGGCGCTGCTGGTGTACCTGGACATGAAACCGCGAGTCGGGGGGATGCGGGGGAAGGCGAAGCGACGGTAGTGGGTTAATTGTAAATAGCGCCCTCTTGGAAACCGGAAAGCCGAAGTCAAAGGTTGTACGATTACGTGGGAACCAGTCGTGAGACGCGATGACGAGAGATTGAAGTGGCGGTTTCAGCAAGTCGTCTGCTCCATCATTTTCGTCAAAGCCATCACACACCCAACCAGTCGTTTCTCATCCCGTTTCTTTCGTCATTCACGCAGACGAAATTCCACCCCAAACACCACCTCCGAAAGAGAAAGCTGCCGCTCACGGAGTAACCCCCAGCCCCCACGGGTCCGCGTCTTTGTCCTCCAGCAAAACGGGGCTGTGCTCCGCCGGGCGAGCGACAACGACCTGCCGCGCGCCCGGACCCGGACCGGCGTTTCGCTCCAGCCGGAAATCGGAACCCAGCGGCGTTTCCGCCGTTCCCGGTTCCGTGTGTTGTTTCTTCTGGGGAGGCGTGGGCGCGAAGGTGACGAACTTCATCGCGCCTGAGACGCGCGTGGAAGGCGGCGCGATGCACTGAATGGTGGGTTTCGTCGTCCGCGACTCCTTCGTCTGCGACTCCCCCGCCTGTTTCCCCACACCCCGCGACGAAAGAAGAAGGTTGGCGAGAACCGAACCGTCGCCGCGCGCGTCGCGGTTTCGCGAAGCGCCGACTTCGTGTGTGGGCTGGGGGCTTCCGGGAGGCGCGGGCGGGGTGGACGACCCACCGGGGGCTTGACGAAGCAAACGCAAGCCGACAGGCGGACCCAAGTTTCCGTTAAGTTCCCGAGGCGAGCCTTTCGCGAACGGAGCAGGCGCCCGCGTCGCGGCTTTTGTTTTCGCCGGCGACACGTGTTGGCGGCTCGTCTCAGTTTCCATCAAACGATCGACCGGGGACTTGGCGCAGGGAAAAGCGTCCGCGCGCGGGTTCGCCTCCGGTTGCGTCACCGGCGCCACCGGGTCCACCGGATCCACCGAATCCACACGCGCTGCAGGCGTTGTGCCAGCTCGAAGCGCGGTCGCGGTCACGCGAGTCGACCTCGGCCGCCGCGGGGGCGACATGAGTTCCGCGACGGTCTCCACGGCGGTGATTTCATCCGCGCAAAAGAAGGGCTCGGTCGCGTGGTTTGTCTCGTTTAAAAACGGTACTGAGGCGTCTTTCGAGCTGTGTGACTTGGAAGTTGACGACTTGCGCCCGCTGGGTGACTTGGACGTCGACGGCTTGCGCCCGCTGGGTGACTTGGACTTTGGCGGCACGCGTTTTTTCCGCGCCGGTTCCGCCCTCGCCTGTTCGTCGCGCTTCCCCGGCGCCGCAAACGGCTCCCGTTTCCGCTTCCCCCTTCCGCGTTCGCAAGGCGCAGCCGAAACCGGCGGTTCGCGACACGCGTCGTTGTTTGCGACGCTTCCCGGCTTCGGCAACCCCAAGCCCCCGACTACGGCCATACCGGTGTCCCGCGTGTCCCGTAGGAACGGCCGGAAGTGCGCGAGCACGCCTGCGCGCACCTCCGCCCCGGCCGAGAACGACGTCGGCGTGGCGGCCCACTTGGCGTCCCTCGCGGTGAGGTGGGAAGTTTCGTGTGTACCTTCGCGACATTTGTTGCAGTGAAACCTTCTGCGAGTGGGAATCGTGGTCGTGAACGCCGCGTCGGCAGTTGGTTGCGTTGCAGGTACCAGCTCATTTTGACTATTCCCACGCGCAGAAGGTACCGCAGGTACCACCTCTCCACACGCCAGACCCCCAACGTCGTGTGCTACCTCGCACGCGAGGTGGCACCACCGGTCACACGACTCGCACCCGACCCAGAACAAGTCGTCGGGGAGACGTTGGGTTTCGGTTCGCAGCGACTCGTCCTCGCGGCGCTTGCGGTAAACCGTCTGGCACCACTCGCAGAACCAGTTTCTTTTGTACCTGCAAGGGAAGAGTTAGGTGTGGTGTGCGTAGAATAGCGTCGGGATGCATCGGTCAGAGTCATTGCTCCTGTGCGTTGGCCAAGAGAGGCAACGAAAGACGCGTTCGGGTCGCCAGCGACAGCTGCGATTTTTCGGCTCAAAGTTCGAATCGAGAAAGGAGTTGGCGGGAAAAGTTTCGAGCCGAAACGAAAAGTCGTTTGAAAGAAGAAGTACGCGCGTGGGGAAACGGCAGGCGCGGCGCTTACAGGATACCGCAGGCGTTGCACAGGGTCGCGGCCTTCTCGGTTCCTTTCGGGGTCCAGCCCCTGCGCCACATGGGTGTTTCCTGGGACGTCGGGAGTTGGTGGTGGGCCGAGCGTCAGGAGAGTCGGGGCGGTCGGAAAGCGAAAAGCGTAAGGGTTTGGCCTGCACGCGCGGTGCGCCAAGTCGAGCACGCGCGCGACACACACACGCACCCCGCCGAGACACGCGCCGTTCGCGCACGTCGGTGCCATCGTCTGGCGTGGAGCTGCCGAGGCGACCGGGAGGCGAGGTCTTGAAGGTCTGAGCCACAAGGGGGTTAGGGTTGCTTCTTGTTGACACACGCCACGCGGCGCGACTGTGTATGCTAACGAAAAACGAAAGTGCGTCCCGAGAAAAAACCATGACCGAAAACGCGAAATTCACTCCTCATCACGACGACTCGCGCTCCCGCTGAGACGGTGACAACCCCTTGTGAACATACGATGCGCGCTTTAGCCTCGCCGCGGTAGCGTGTTCACGATGGACGGTTTCCGTGAAGTGGCTGGTGTGACCGGCACGGACTGGGGCTCGCCCGACCGAACCGACACGACAGAGGGACGCGGTGTTGACGAAGCCAATGCAGGCACCTCAGGACGCCGCGAGATCGGCGTCACCGAACTGTTTGCCGATGCCCCCCCCGTGCGTTCGGTGCACCAGGCGATCTCATGCCGCCCCGAGGACGTACGGAAGCCAGCTAGGGGCAACAGCGTGCACCGCGGTCACGCTCCGAACGAGGACCACTCCGCCGTGCACCACTACATGGCGCACAAAATCCAAAAGCTGGCGGAACAAAACGAAAACACCCGAACCCCCCGAGGCGTTTTCCACAAAGTAGGCATCCACGTCAACGGCATCACGGCCCCGTCGTGGCTTGAGCTACGGGACATCATGCTCGCCAACGGCGGTCGGTTTTGCAACTACTACTCCCGGGTCACCACGACGCACATCGTGTGCGCGCGGTTGACGAGCGCCAAGCTGGCGGCGCTGAAAAAGGCGGACAGAAACCACCCGCCCGTGGTGACCCCCGCGTGGGTTACGCAGAGCTTGCAGCAAGGCAAGTTGTTGCCGGTCGCAGACTTCGCGCTGCAGGGGACCCTAGAGCCGGGACAAAGGCGAATCGCAAAGTTCGCGTTCGCAGGGCCACCCGAGGAAATGAAGGGTCCTCCCGAGGGCGTGGAAATCGAGACGCGCGAGTCGAATCGCGTCGCCGAAGACGACGACACAGAGAGCGACCCCGAGGTTCCCGAAATCGCGCCGACGCAGACAGACAATGAAACTGAGGATGAAACGGGTATGCAGCTCGAGACGAAAGCAGAAAACAAAAAGAACACAGTCCTGCGCGTGGTTTTCAACAACGCGCGCCACCACCTGGAGTCGCTCCCGGTGGGCGACGACGACGCGCGTGCGTCTGCGAGTTTCGCGGCCACCAAGGCGGCTTCCGCGGCGGCGTACGCCGCGTTGGCATCCACGGTGGATCCGGCACGAATCATTCCCGTAAGCGCGTGGGAGGCACTGGTGGTGTTGAATACGAACGGGGATGATGACGAAAACAAACAAACCTTGGTTGCATTGGCGGCGAAGATCAAGGAGGCGCTCGTCGCCGCCGGCGTCGACGCCGACGCCGCGCCGGTTGAGTTGACGACGCCGAAAAACGGCATCGTTTCGGTGGATGACCCGGTGGATGACCCTCTGGACAAAACGTCCCCCCGCGGTTCCGCACCGCCATGGGGTATTAAACGGAAGCCGTCGGCGCTGAAATATCCAGAAAACGAACGCGACGCGAATAACAACACGGACGCGCGTCGGTCGGGGAAACGGAAAAACGTCCATTTTGGAAAAATGGTCGTCGACGACGCATCGGACGCGGCTGAAGTCGAAGACGCGCCAGAACCGACCATGGCGACGTCCACGCGCGGCGCGAAACGGAAATCTTCCTTCGCCGCGTCCGCGGCGGCTCCCGGCCCAATTTCGGTAGAGGCTTGGAACGCGCTTCCACTTGATATGCATTGCGAGTTCGCACGCCCCCCTAGGGATCCAACCGCGGGTGAATCTTTAGGAGTCGACGCCTTCGGCGCGCACTTAGGGATTCCTTCGAATAAACCCAAGGGTACGAAAACCGGCGGGCATGCGAAAGCGGTGTCGACGAGTCACGCGTTACCTGCGCTAGAATCTCGGATCTTTGACGATGGGTTGCCCGACACGTGTTCGCAAATCGATCCCGCGGACCTCGAGGCCATCGGTCCGGAGATGACGGAGGAGATTTTGAAGAGGTACGAACGCGCGGCGCGGGAGAAACACGCGAAAACAAGAAACGCGCAAAAAGGTGGCAAAGGCAGTAAAGATAAGTACGGCCGAGGTAAGAAAAACGCCGCTTCGGTTGATTTGCAGTCGTATTACAAGCCGCAAAGAAGCGAGAAGAACGCAGCAGAGGTAACAAAAAGGACGCAGCCGAACACGTCCAACTTCCAGGACGTGGACGTCGTCGTTTTCGACGACCGCGACGACGCGATTGACCCGCCGCCGGTGGTGGGTCCCGAAACAATCACAACATCACGCGACACGGTCGGCGCCGTGTACAAAGAGTTCCGCGACGACGCCGCCGTGGACGCGCTTTGTTTGGAGCTTGAACAAACGGTCGACGCGTTGGTGGCGTTTCACGGTGAGGAAGACGCACAGGAAAGCTCGGTATCGCGTCTCGACACGTGTGCCTCCGCGCTTACGAACCAGGCTATTGTTTTCGTCCAATCCAACGCCCTGGAGTGGGTGCAGCGACTTATGCGTCGCGGATTGGAGGTTTGCGAAAAAAGCGACGCGCACGCGCTTCATTGGAAACCGGTTTTCGACCAAGCCTGGGAAAAGGTTTCAACCGAAATTCGCGCCAATTACGAAGGCGCCAGCCTGGTGTTGCGGTGAAAAAGCGACCATCTAAGGGGAACGATGCGATTGAGCGGATGAAGTGAATGGCAAGTATCGCCGCTATAGCTATAGGATTTACAAGTGGCGTAACCACGAATGTAGGTGGCTTAACCACGAACAAACGAGTGTGCTGTGTCTGTGTAGAGGCAATTACTTCCTCTAGTCTGTGCAAAAGATTGCCCTCTCATCACCTTTCCACTTCCAGCAACACTTCGTTTGTTTTGAGAAACCACGGCGTCCACGGCGGGTTGTACCCCGCGGCCATGACCTCGGCATTTTTTTTGGTTTTCACGCCATCCCTCGCCAGCGCTTCCCTGAGCTCCTTGTCCTTCACCGAAATCACCTCGGCCCTCATGTTCCCGCTGAACGTGTGCACCGCGACGGTTCGCGCGGGGACGTCTTTTATTGTAACGTTTGCGTCCGTCGGAACGGGAACGTGGGATGCTTTCGCGAACCGCGACGCGGGCAGGAAAAAAGCCATCGTGAAGGACTCGTCGCCCTTCCCTTTGTGCATAAGCACGGGCGCGGTCATCGCAATGGGAGACGCTACGTCGTTCTTAGGCGTTGTCATCACGCCTATGAACGAGGCCAATTTCATGAACGACTTCCCTTGGTCGCCCTCGAACATACCTTTCTTCGACGTGAATCCAGTCTCCGCCACGACACAAGGAGCGTACCTTCGGATCTCGTAACTCGCAGTCTTCGTCAGCACCTCGTGCTTTGGAAGCTCCTCCGTGATCTTGCCGATGATACTCCCCATCGCGCGCGTGCTGGACTGGTGTGGGGACCGGATTCGAGCACGGCATGGTGTGCCGAAAAACGGCCACGTCGTCGAACGAAACGAGATTACGAATCCAGTCAGCTTCCTGGCAGCACCTGCACCGAAACCACACACCTCCGCGCGCGCGCTGCCCACGCAACGCCGTTCTTTGTACCCCAGGTGCCACTTCCCCGCGACCATGAACACGCTGATGCGCGCGCGCGTGGTGACCCCGTCCGTGTGCGCCGCGTCCGCGCCCACGCGCCGAGTCGCGTCGAAGCTTGGATTCGCGAAGACGCAGGCGGCGAAGTCCCGGAAAACCACCACCACGCGTGCGTCTGCGCCGACGGACACGGCGTCCACCTCCCGCCGTGCGCACCTGGCATCCGTCGCGCTCGCCCCGTTGGCCGCTGCGCTGGTGGTCACAGCAGTACCCCCCCCCGCGCTCGCGGACACGGAGTGCACGGAGTGCAGCAACAGCAACTCCAGCCTGGCCCCGGGCGATGTGCCATTCCAGCAGTCCGTTAGCGGCGCGCGGTTCGCGGACCTGAGGGTTGGTGACGGTGCTAAGCCGTTGCCCGGCCAGACCGTGGTCATCGAGTGGGTGGGGTACACCGCTGGGTATCAAGCCAAGAAGATCGAAAACAGCCGGGAAACGGACACGCCCTTCGTGTTCGTGGTGGGCGCCGGAACCGCCATTCCCGCGTTTGAAGAGGCGGTTTTGGAAATGAAACAAGGCGGCATCCGGCGCATAGAAATCCCGGGCGAACTCGAAGAGAAATTGGCGTACAGCAGGGACAAATCGCAGCGGTACACCGTGGGTCCGGAACCGTCCACGTTCGGAGGAAAGAGGACCCTGGATTTCGTCCTGGATAACAAAACCCTTAAAGACTTTAACCGAACCCTGCTGTTCGATATTCGGCTCTCGAACATTCGGAAATGAGGAGGGAGAGATGGAATGTATGTACAGGGAAGCGAAGAATTTACCGCGTGCCTACTATCAACAACACTCTTTTTTCTTTCTTTTTTCTTTCGAACATCGAGCTAACTAGTGCGGCTAGATCCTAGCCTTTAAACAAATCAACAACACTCTATCATATTATGAATAGACAACTTATAAATAGCACTACCACACAATCTACGCCATCCCTACCACCGCGGCTAGCATTTTCTTCCCAAGCGCGAAGACCAAAGCGCTCATTCCCGTGAAAACTCCGGCGAGAAGCGCAGCGAGCATAAACACAAACGGCTGGTATTTCACCACCCCTTCCGGTTCGGTATCCGGTTTCATTTCACCCATCATGGCGTGTACATCCGTGCCCTCGAACACCTCGTCCGCCATCTCCACGGTGCGGTAGTGCATCCCCCGCGCCGGGTCCCATACCATCTCCGTAGTGACCCCCCCCGTGGGGAACGGTTTCCCGGAAATGCCAATCGTCGCGTTTTTCGCGCTTTCCCAAAAAATGGCCCCCAAAACGCACTCCGCCACGTCGTCCCTGCTCACCTTCCCCGCGGGCTGCTTAGCGCTGTTGTGCCCGATGATAACCACCGAGTTAGTCGGCCGCGCTTGTTCCATCAAGTTCCCAGGGCGAACTATCGCGTATTCGATTCCGGAATCGTTTAGCAACCGAGTGGAAATTTCGCCGAGGCGTTGGTACCGGATGGACATGGAAAGCACCAGGTTCAACGCGACGCACACAAAGTCAAACGGGTGGTACCCCGCGGACATCCCTGTTATGCGTACGAACCGCTTAACCGTGCTGGTCTTAGCGCACGCAATCGCAAGCGCCACCACCCCCCGGTGGTTCACCGCAGCCGGGTGGTTCGCGTCCGTGACGTTCGGACCGCCGCGCTCGTCGAATAGCCAAAAAACGTCTGTAGGTTTCGAAACACGCTGCGCCCCGAAACACGCCACGACGCGCGTGCACCCTTTCACCGCGTCGTCCAGGTTCTTCGTGTCCACGTCCGTCACGTCGCCCAGCACGATTTCCGCGCCCAGCGATTTGAGTCGTTTGGAGGCGTCGGAAAACGGGTCCCGGGTCATCACCCTCGTCGCGACCCCCATCGAGCGCAACGTCGTCACCAGCCTCGTGCCGACCCTACCGGCACCGCCCACCACCAAAACGAGCTCGTCCGTACCGGGAGTGGGGCGACCGGGGGGGGGGGCGGGGTCTGTATCTGGGGTGTCGTCCGTGTCGACGCCTGAAGCAGAGGCGCCGTTTGACGCCTCCGCGCGCGTCCAGACCGTGCGCGCGAAACGCGAACACGGCTGTGCGCCGATGGTTCGGCTCGAGAAATAAGATGAAACCGAAGATGCCGACGTTGGGGCGGGCCGGCATGAGCTGCCCCGAGCCGTGCTCGACGCGCCGCGGGAAACACGAGGTCGCGCCACGCAGGGCGCGAGGACACGCGACGCACACGCCATTGCGAGGTGGAGTGGAACCAGAGACAGCCTGCCCGATCGATGTTGTTGCTTTTCGGCGTCCTGGCCAAAACAACGTCGAAAATGGCCACCGAAGCGTCCGCCGACAATTTAGGGCAATCGGGGAATCCCCGCGCCGCCTGGTCACTCCTGCGGTTCGCGTTCGTGACGCTTTACCAAAACTGGTCGCCATGCCCAAAGCGGGCCGAGACAGAGACCGGGGTGGTCGTGATGCGCGGGATGACCTTCGTCACGGGAAAGACGAAGACATGCAGACCGATCACGACAAGGATGAGAACATAAGTTTCGAATCCTCGAAAGGCGTGAGCGTCACTTCAACGTTCGACGCCATGGGCATACGCGAGGACCTGTTACGGGGTTTGTACTCGTACGGTTTCGAAAAGCCTTCCGCGATTCAGCAACGCGCGATCATGCCCATTTGCGCGGGTCGTGATGTGATCGCCCAGGCGCAGAGCGGAACGGGGAAAACTTCAATGATCTCCCTGGCGCTTTGCCAGATGCTGGACACGTCGTCGCGCGAGATCCAAGCGCTGGTGTTATCCCCCACCAGGGAGCTCGCGACGCAAACAGAGAAGACCGCGCTTGCGCTCGGTAACTTCATGAGCGCGCAGGTCCACGCGTGTATCGGCGGTCGTTCCGTGGGCGAAGACGCCAAGGCGCTGGACAAAGGCGTGCACATCGTGAGCGGCACGCCCGGAAGGGTTTTTGACATGATCAAGCGCCGTAACTTGCGCACGAGAAATATCAAAACCCTGGTCCTGGACGAAGCGGATGAGATGCTGAACAAGGGGTTCAAGGAACAAATATACGATGTGTATCGCTACCTACCACCGGATACGCAGGTCGTGTTAGTTTCAGCGACACTTCCTAACGAAGTTTTAGAGATGACGAGCAAGTTCATGACGGATCCTATTCGCATTTTGGTCAAAAGGGACGAGCTCACCCTGGAAGGCATAAAACAGTTCTTCGTCGCCGTGGAGAAGGAAGAGTGGAAGTTCGACACCCTTTGCGACTTGTACGACACCCTGACAATCACGCAAGCCGTGATTTTCTGCAACACGAAAAAGAAAGTGGACTGGCTCACCGAGAAGATGCGCGGGAACAACTTCACGGTGAGGTACGTATTTCCCAAGGCCCTTGTATTTCCTATTTGCCACATTCCGCCTCCCTAATCGGCCCGAATACCGATTACCCTGACTGTTTACTCACTGTATGGAGTACAGTATACCCTTTCCAATCCCTCAAACACATTACGAGAGACTGACACTTTCTTGTTAATCGTATCAGCGCGATGCACGGCGATATGCCGCAAAAGGAGCGCGACGCGATCATGGGCGAGTTCCGGGGAGGCACCACGCGGGTTTTGATTACCACTGACGTGTGGGCGCGAGGCATCGATGTGCAGCAAGTGTCGCTCGTTATTAACTACGACCTACCGACCAACCGGGAAAACTACATCCACCGAATCGGCAGAAGCGGGCGGTACGGACGGAAAGGCGTGGCGATCAACTTCGTGAAAGCCGACGATGTCGGCGTTTTGCGGGACATAGAGCAATACTACTCAACCCAGATTGACGAAATGCCCATGAACGTGGCGGACCTTATTTGAGGGACAGGGGTAGGGGTGGGTTTGTGAGTTGAAAATCAAGTACTATGACCGTCAACGTACGCGGTGCTTCGTAAAAATGGTGAATTGCTTATGTTTTGTGTGTCTCCAGTCACCTCGGAATTTTAGTAGGAACGCACATTCTCGGAAGCCTCGAGGCACAACGACGCGCACGACGCGAACACAAAACCATCCACTCTTGCAACGCGGTGGCCGGTAAGAAAGCTCGCGCGCGTGAGAAAATGAGCGGGCGCCGCGATGCTAACGCGGCCAACACGGCTAACGCTTTCGCCCGCCTCCCCAACCACCTGGTCGTCACTCACGTTCTCAGATCTGAGTATTTCGACGACCCCGCCGATCTCGCACGGCTCCCAGCGGTGAGCCGCGCGATGCGCGACCTGGTGGCAGAAACGGGGCTTCGGTTTAAGGAGCTTGATGAAAAGCGTGCTGCGGAGCTCGGATGTGTAAGCGCGTTGCAGCGCATGCAACGGCAAGGTCGCCTGTCGCGTCAAGAACTCCTTTGTCAGGCAGCGGCGAGGAGCGGACAGCTCGCAGAGTTGAAGGTGTTGCGCGCGGACGGCTGGCCGTGGGACCGGGACACGTGCTCGGCGGCGGCTTTGGGCGGGCACCTCGAGGTGCTACAGTGGGCACGCGCGAACGGCTGCCCGTGGGACATACGCACGTGCCATAAAGCTGCGGAGGGCGGGCATCTGAAGGTGCTACTGTGGGCGCGCAAGAAAGGTTGCCCATGTGACGAGAACGAGCTGTATATCGCCGCTCTAAATGGCCAAGTGGCGATGGTGCGGGCGCTGATCAATTTGGGCGCAGAGGTCAACCAGGCAAGGGGTGACGGCGCGATGGCGCTGCACATCGGCGCTGAAAGGAGCCATGAGTCGGTTGTGCGGGCGCTGATCGAGGCGGGCGCGGACGTCAACAAGGCGAAATATGACGGCGCGACGCCGCTGTTTATCGCCGCTGGAATGGGCCACGAGGCGATAGTGCGGGCGCTGATGGAGTTGGGCGCGGACGTTAACAAGCCGTGGGAAGACGGCGCGACGCCGCTGTACATCGCCGCTCAAAACGGCCAAGAGGCTATAGTGCCGGCGCTGATGGAGTTTGGCGCGGACGTCAACAAGGCGACGGATGACGGCGTGACGCCGCTGTTTATTGCTGCTCATCAGGGCCACGAGGCGATAGTGCGGGCGCTGATCGAGGCGGACGCGGACGTCAACGAGTCGGAGGATGACGGCTTGTCGCCGCTGTTTATTGCCGCTCATCAGGGCCACGAGATGGTAGTGCGGGCGCTGATCGAGTTGGGCGCGGCGGACGTCAACAAGGCGAAGGATACCGGCTGTACGCCGCTGTACATCGCCGCTCAAAGTGGCCACGAGGCGATAGTGCGGGCGCTGATGGAGTTGGGCGCGAACGTCAACAAGGCAACAGATTTCGGTGCGACGCCGCTGTCCATAGCCGCTCATCAGGGCCACGTGACGGTAGTGCGAGCGCTGATTCAGGCTGGTGCGGACGTCAACCAGGCAAGGGATGACGGTGGGACGCCGCTGTACATCGCCGCCGAATTGGGCCAAGAGGCGGTAGTGCGGACGCTGATCGAGTTGGGCGCGGCGGACGTCAACAAGGCGAGGTATAACGGATGGACGCCGCTGTCCATAGCCGCTCAAGAGGGCCACACGGCGATTGTTCAGATTCTCAGGGATGCCGTATTGGTCCAGATGCAGCATTTGTCTTCGTAAGTTTAGTAGATTTTGTAACCCTAACTCTCAATCACCTCCCCCACCTCCGGCGTACAAAGCCTCTCCCACCCCGCTCTAGCTTCTGTTTCAATGAAACGTTTTTCGACCACGACTCTTTTGGTTTGCCTCTTTTCAGGGAGAGGACAACACTGTCGCGCAGTCACCGCGACACGCCGCACGTTCCAATGGCGGACCACGATCTGGACACGCGCCTCGTCACCCCGGGTTTCTTGCGCTGGGAACTGACGCGCTGGACGGACGGCGAGCCTGGGAGGAAGGTGGAAAGCGACTGTTTCATTCCCGAGAGACACGTTGTGCGGCCGCGGGCCTTGGGCGGACGCGTGCAGCCGACGTTTCACTGCACACTCACCGCGGATGAAATCGTACGAGACGCGGAGTTGTTTAACCGCGGGATCTTCGGCACGCCGCACGCGCCGAGTCACCCACCCGACCCCCCGCCTGTTCGACGACGAGGAGGCGGAGGAGGCGGTTCGCAAAAAAAAAAAAGTGGGGGCAAAAAAGGAAAAATGAAAAACCAACCCAAGCGTTTGGCGGAGACGAAACCGTCCACGTTCGTACCGTCGATAAGCGCCGGGTAGATGCTGTGCGAATTTGCGCACCTTGTCAAGGAGTACTTCACAAAACAAGGAGTACATGTACTGTTTTCATGCATACAAAAAACACAGACCATCACACGGACGTCTCCGCGAGTCGCCGCGTCGCGTCGTCGACGGCGTCGCATTCTTCGTTCTCGCTCTCGTCCTCGCTCTCGTCCGGCATACCCCGCTCGGGTTGCGGAAACGCGGATTTTCGAGTCTCGCCGCCTATGCGGTTCCCCTGTGTTTTGTTACGGTTGGGCTCCAGGGGAGGCATGCCGTCGTCGCTTCCGCTGCCGTCGTCGTCGCTCCCCGACTCGGGCATATCCCGCGGGCGCCTCAGCGGCCGCTTCGGCCCGCCCTCCGTGAGCCACCTGTTCTGCGTCTCAATCACCTCCTCTCCTGTTTTGCACAGCACGTAGCTCTCCAGCACGTCCCTGTTTAGGGTAATAAACCCGTGGCCCCACTTGAACTTGTTCATCAAAAGCTCCGCGGCGTCGCGGTACCCGCTGGATGAAAAAAAGAAAATGTCAGTTTTGTATGGGCAATCAGTCGTGGAATGTGGTAAATGGGAAATACTTACCTGATGTACAAACCCGCGCTGAGCGCCTCGGCGCAGGTGAGCTTGCACGGCTTGCCGTAGTTCACGGGGTTGGCGGCGACGAGCCACGGCAGGAGTCGCGGGGCGGCTGATTTCAGCTTGCCAAACGGCACGTCGTCCAGGCGGTTCCAGCTGCAGTCCACCACGGCGAGGCCGTCGCTGTGAATCAGGTGGTAATCGCCGGGGGAAACGCAATCGGTGGCGCTCGGCGTGAGCGCCACACCGGGAAATCGCTGTTGCAACCGCAACTCACGCAAACACCCCAGACGCGCTAACTTCCGCCCGCTGCACCGCTTCGGGTCGCACTGCCCGAGATCCCACATCGCAAGGGGGACGGGGAACACCACGGACGCGGCCGCGTTCGCGTCAGGGTCCTCGTCCCCTTCGTGCGGGCGCCCGCAGTCCTCCACCGTGCACGAGCAAAAACCGCCACCGCCGAAACCGCGCGCCCAATCAGGTTGCAGCCCGCCGCCGCGTCGCGAGCTGCCGCCGCCGCCGCCGCGACCGCGACCGCGACCGCCGCCGCCTCGGCCGCCACCAACATTCGTTCCCGCAGGGGCCTTGCCTTTGCCGCCCATGTCGCGAGCCAGAGGCGAGTCTGGCCAACCGACGCGCTTTGCGATGTGAGCGAGAAAAGACTTGTCGTCGTTTTTGAGTGGACTCTCGAAAGGAGCTTCTGTTTCGCAAACAAACAGGATAGCGCGCGACCGACGAAACCGCCCTGCGAACCCGGGCGCTGGTCACTCTACGTGCCACCGGTTCGTGACTTTGTTCACCTACCGCCAAACACACAAGTCGTAGCACAATGCACGGCGCCATGCAGGCCTCCCCTCTCGCCGCGCGCACGGTACGTCCCCGTGTCCGGCGCGACCTGGTTCGATTTTCGACGCTTTTCCATCCATCGGCGAGCGCGCGTGTTTTCTCGGCACGGCGCGCGATGGCGCTCGGAAAACGCCCTTTGAGGGTCGATTCGAGGCCGCATCTCGCGTTAGCGGCGGCTGTTAATGGTCCAACGTTTGGTGTGAGACGTGTTTGCGTCTCACACGCGTCGTCCAACACGTCATGTCCCGCCCCCGCGTCTCCCGCGACAACACACCCGGTGCTTCGGCAAAAAGTGCGGCGGCTCACGCATCTGTTCCCACCTTCCAATCGCTTCCACAGGCCTTCACCGGCTCCAAGGTCACCGCGCGCACCACCCGCGTCGCGGGTGCCCGCAAGGCTTTCCAAGCCCGCGCAGAAGCCAAGAACCTGACCTTCGACATGGAGTCGAGGATCAAGATCCAGCGGGGTATTGACAAGCTCGCGGACGCCGTGGCGGTCACTTTAGGCCCCCGAGGTACGTCCAATCCGATAACCGTCGTCCGTCGCGAACCTTCATCGTGGGTGGAAGGTTCGACCGCGCGTGCCGTGGTCTCCAAATCACCCAAATCGCACGTTCTCTGACCCCACCTCATCTAAACAAACACAGGCCGCAACGTCGTGCTCTCCGAAAGGGTTGGCATTCCTCAGGTACGCTCCACGCCCGTCACCCCGCCCCTCTCGATTCACAGGGTTTAGGGTAAATGTGCGCCGGCACTCAACACTTACCGAAAACGCTTTTTTTCACAAATTCGCGAAACTCACCGTACCCTCCCCTTCTCTAATAAAAAGGTGATTAACGACGGCGTGACCATCGCGCGCGCGATCGAGCTCCCGGATCCCGTGGAGAACGCTGGTGCGCAGTTGATCAAGGAAGTGGCGGGCAGGACGAACGACAGCGCGGGGGACGGCACGACGACGGCTTCGGTTTTGGCGCGCGAGATGATTCGTCTCGGCCTGCAATCCGTCACCGCGGGCGCGAATCCCATTTCCATCAACAAAGGCATCACCAAAACACGGGCGTTTTGCACGGAAAAGCTGGAGGAACTGGCGAAGCCTATTAACGGCAGCGTGGATATCAAAGCCGTCGCCTCGATTTCCGCCGGGAACAACGACGAGATCGGCGAGATGATCGCGGACGCGATTGAAAAGGTTGGCGCCGACGGCGTGCTTTCCATTGAAAACGGCAGCGGTTTGGAAACCGTGGTGGAGGTGGAGGAAGGCATGGAAATCGACCGCGGGTACCTAAGCGCGCAGTTCGTGAACAACAACGAAAAACTCTCCGTGGAGTTTGAGGGGTGCCGCATTCTGGTCACGGATGCGAAAATCGACCAGGTTAAGGACTTGGTCCCTATTTTGGAACAAGTTTCGCAAAACGGCGGGGACCCGCTTTTGATCATCGCCGAAGACATCACCGGCGAAGCCCTCGCCACACTGGTGGTGAACAAAATCCGAGGCGTCCTGAACGTCGCCGCGATTAAAGCCCCCGGGTTCGGCGAGCGACGCAAGTCGCTTCTGCAGGACATCGCCATCGTCACCGGCTCGACGTTCCTCGCGAGCGACCTCGGCCTCGGACCCAGCGCCGCGACCATGGACTGCCTCGGGTACGCCAGGAAAGTAACAATCACAAACAACACCACCACCATAATCGCAGACGCGGCGTCGCGAGACGAGATTGACATCCGCGTCGCGCAGCTCAAACAAGAGCTCGCGGAAACCGACTCCATCTACGACACGCAGAAGATCTCGGAGCGAATCGCCAAGCTCAGCGGCGGCGTCGCCGTGATCAAAGTCGGCGCGGCGACGGAAACCGAGCTGGAGGACAGGAAGCTGCGCATCGAGGATGCCAAGAACGCCACGTTCGCGGCGATTGAGGAAGGCATCGTGCCGGGCGGCGGTGCCGCGTTCGTGCATCTGTCGCTTATGATTGACGAGTTCAAGGAAACCCTGACGGATCCGGAGGAGCGCTTGGGGGCGGATATCGTGCAAAAAGCGCTCCTCGCGCCGTGCAGGATCATCGCCAACAACGCGGGCGTGGAAGGCGACGTCGTGGTGGAGAAGGTGATGAAGATGGCGTGGGAAATGGGGTACAACGCCATGTCGGGCGAGTACGTGAACATGCTGGAAGCGGGCGTGATTGACCCGAAAAAAGTCACGCGAAGCGGGTTGATGAACTCGTGCTCCATCGCGGGCATGGTGCTCACCACGCAAGCCGTGATCACCGAAATCCCCAAAGCGCCCGTGCGGATGGGCGCGCCCATGGCGGACCCCAACGACCCGGGGATGGGCAACTTCTCCCTGTAAGGAAACAAACAACAGAAAAAATATGAAGGGGCCGAGAGAGAGTTAACGCGCGTCCGAGCCGCGGGAAGGTGGAAAGCGAGCGGCGGCGACGACGACGGAGGATGCGAACAGGTTCGCCGGGGAGAAAGGCGGATGCGGGCGGGAGAGGTTGCGCTTAGTGCGAGAGAAACGACTTCTTATTCTTAGGACCACGTTGTGATGCGCGAGACAAAGCTGACGTGACGTGTACATGAACAACCCTGATACGACGCGTCTCTCTTTCTTTCACAACATTTCTCATATGGTCTACGGGAGACCAGCAGCACGCGCCGCGAAAACTTTTCATGGTGCACCCTTCCTTTGCATCCGGTCAAGCGCCTCGACGTCAAATCCTCGACTCCGCCAAAATCCGAGACCCGACGGGCAGACGTTCGCGCGCAACCACCGCAGCAGCTCTAGGTGCCCGCCCTCCGCCGCCCCCTCGCACGTCCCCACGTCCCACGGGCACCCGTTCGCGCGCGCCCACTGCAGCACCTCGAGGTGCCCACCCCTCGCCGCCGCCCAGCACGTCAGCTCGTCCCACGGGCAGCTGCTCGCGCATGCCCACTGCAGCACTTCGAAGTGTCCGCCGTACGCCGCCCCCGAGCACGTAAACCTGTTCCACGGGCAGCCGTTCGCGCGCGCCCACTGCAGCACCTCGAGGTGCCCGCCCTCCGCCGCTCCCCAGCACGTCTCCACATCCAACGGGCAACCTTTTGCGCGCACCCACTGCAGCACCTCGAAATGCCCCCCCTTGGCCGCCCCGTAGCAAGCCCCCCAGTCCCACGGACAGCCGCCCGCTCGCAACAACTTCAGCTTCTCGAGCTGTCCGCTCCTCGCCGCTGCCTTGCATAGGAGCGCTTTACGCGACAGGCGACCTGCCAGTGCCAGGCGCTGCAGCGCGCATAAACATCCAAGCTTCACGGCACGCTTTTCATCAAGCTCCTCAAACGTTAGTCCCGTCGCCGCCACCGCGTCGCGCATCCCACGACTCACCACGCGGAGCCGTGCGAGATCGGTGGGGTCGTCGAAAAGCTCAGATCTGAGAACGTGCGTGACGACGATGTCGTCGAGAAGGCCCGGGATCAAGGCTTGCGGGGAGCGCGTAGCTTCGCTCGGTCGCTTACACTTCGCAGCGCCTGCGACTGGGTTAGAGAGCATCGTGAAGGCTGTCGAGCGTGTCGTGAACGCGTCGTCGTGCGCGTCTTTGTGCCGTCGTTGTGGCTTTTCTTCACGAGCGTTACACCTTCCGAGGTTTTTTCACAGAAACGCCCTTTGCCAAGATCTGGTGGTCACACATACCGCGCGCTTCGTACCGCAGGACCCCCACCTCCTCTCACAACCATGTCTTCCAACGCAAACGATTCGTCTCTTACCGATACTGCCATGCATGGTAATACCGGGGCCGACGCGCAAGACGCGATCCCCAGCCTTCTCGACGACATCGTCGTCACGCACATTCTCAAATCTGAGTATTTCGACGACCCCGCCGATCTCGCACGGCTCCGCGTGGTGAGTCATGGGATGCGCGGCGCGGTGGCGGCGACGGGTCGTCGGGTTGAAAAAAGTTGGTTGTCCGACGCCGTTGAGATTGGGTGCTTGAGTGCGGTGAAGCGCTTGCAACGGAGAGATGGTCTGTCGCGTCAAGAATACCTATGCCAGGCAGCGGCGAGGAGCGGACAGCTCGAAGAGTTGAAGGCGTTGCGCGCGAAGGGGTGCCGGTGGGACGAGTACACGTGCTCGGCGGCGGCAAAGGGCGGACAATTCGAGGTGCTGCAGTGGGCGCGCGCGAACGGCTGCCCGTGGAACCGGTACACGTGCATGTTCGCGGCGCAGAGCGGGCACCTAGAGCTGCTGCAATGGGCGCGCGCGAACGGCTGTCCATGGGACGAGTCAACGTGCTGGGGGGCGGCATACTGCGGGCATCTCGAGATACTTCAGTGGGCACTCGCGAACGGCTGCACTTGGGACAGATTCATTCGGGATCTGGCGGAGGGGCGAGGATTTGACGTCGAGGCGCTTGACCGCTTGACCAAACGTGGTGCACCATGAAAAGTTTTCGCGAGTTTTTCGCGGCGCGTGCTGCTGGTCTCCCGTAGACCATACGAGAAATGTATTGTCAAAGAAAGAGAGACTCGCCACATCAGGGTTGTTCGTGTACACGTCGCCTCAGCTTTTGTCTCGCGGAAACTGTCGGACTGTGAAAAACAAAATCCCATTCTGAAATCACGGCACCGGGAACACCCACGACATCGCCGTCCGAACGCCGATTGACGTGAGAGTAGGCGCGTTCGATAGCAGGCGACGCCGACGTGTACAGGCATGTCGTCTCAGATTGCAAAAAGTACGCTTTCATGCGTATTTTTTGAGCATGCGCAGGATCGAACTGCGGACAGTTGATGTCTACTGATTCAGGATCGAACCGCGGAAGGTTGAGGACAAGGATGTCTTGATGCCGGCTCCTTTCGCGGTTCGAACCTCAGTCATAGTCATAGGGCTAGAAGTCAACGGTGATATCCACTTCACCACATGCCCAACTCGGATTTAGTCACAAACTTCCGTAAAGTATGTGCTAGACGGAGCAGTCACAGAATTTTGCGAGGCTCCAGTGTCCAAGAACAAAATGTTTGTGCCATAGCGGTTGCTTCCAAGAAATATACAAATGCGGGTTTGTCCCTCTGTTGACCGTCTAATAACTCAAGGGGTAAATAGCCCCTGAATAACTCATTGGTTTTGCTCGATTGCTCCATTCTCCGTCTCGTGTCCTCGAGCTCGCGTGAGCTCGTCGAAAGGGAACAAACGCGATTTGTTCGATGTCACCAAGTCACTCTCAGTACCTCAGTCTCGGTCAGACCTCGCGCGCGGGGGAGGGACACCCGTACCCCCCGGAAGTAGGTTCCGGGTGTACGACCGCGTGCCCCCCTCTGCGCGAGCCACGATGTTCGCCACATATGGAGAGAGCAAGCACCGCGGGGCCAAGCATCCGTCCGTGTCTTTTACGATGGAGGAGGATGGGGGGGGGTCGAATTCGGTCGACGCCACCTCATCATCAATGGCGTCTTCCCCTCACGTCCCTCACGGAACCGGGGTGTTGCTCAGAGTACCTCCGGCGTCAAAACGAGTTGGGAACCACACAGTGCTCGCGGCGCTTTTCCTGGCAATCCTGGCCGTGGAGAACACCGCGTCCATGTTAGCGCGGCGGTACGCCGTGGGAGTGCTGAAACTTTCGTTCAGCAAAAACGCGGTGCTTTTCGTGAACGAGCTTTTAAAGGCGGGGGTCAGCGTGGCGATGGAGCTGCGGCGGGTCCGGGAAGGCGACGGCGGGAAGGAGGGGCGGGGTTCTCCACAACAGGGTTTTGGAACTGGACCTGGAACTTCAAAAAAACTCACCGCGCACTTGAAAAACGTGCTGCGGCGCTCGCCGCGCATGGCGGTTCCCGCGGTCGTGTACTTGGTCGTGAATTTAATTTCTTACCCCGCCCTGGCGCGAGTAAACGCCAGCGTGTTCACCGCGATTTCGCAGCTCAAAGTGTTAGCAACCGCGTTCTTCGCCACGACCATGCTGGGCACCAAAGTTTCGTGGCGAAAGTGGAGAACACTCGCGGTGATGGTGCTTGGGGTGGTGCTGGTGTCGTGGGAATCGGCGCCCACGGCGACGGCGACGTTATCGGCGCGCGCCAACGCGAACGCGGCGGCCACCGCGGTGTCACCCGAGTACCTTCTCGGGGTGGCGTGCGCGGGCGCGCAGACCGTGCTGTCAGGGTTCGGGTCGATTTACTTCGAGCTCGTGTTGAAACAGAAAGGAACTATGTCCTCCGTGGTTTCTGGAAAAGAAACGACTGCTACTCCTTATTCGTTCTCCGTGTGGGACGCCAACATCCAGCTCGCGCTTTGGTCGGTTTTGATGTATTTTCCGATGGCCTGGCTCGAAACGGGCGGCGCGATTTTTCGCGGCTGGACCCCGCTTGTTTGGTGCATCACCTGCCTCCACGCCAGTGGGGGTATTCTAGTCGCCCTATCCGTGCTGTACACGTCGTCGGTGACGAAAACAGTCGCGGTGTGCGGTTCCCTGGTTTTGACCGCGGTGTTGGGGCGCGCTTTTTTCGACGCGCCGCTGAACGGCGCCGTCGCGATTGGCTGCGCCGTCGTGGTTCTGTCCGTGGTCGGGTACAAGGACGACTGCGAGGTGGACGACGCGCTTGCTGGACAAAGGCACGCGCGGGGGGTGCGGGCCGCGGGTCGGTAGCAGTAGCTTTGAAGGAGGGTTTAGCTCGACGTTTGTATCATAGAAGCGCTGAAAATACGTTTGTGCAAGCATCACTTTTCTTTTTTAACAGTATTCTCCTCCTCCTCCCATTCTCCCTCATCGTCCCTTCGGTACCAGAACCCCCCCTCCTCGATCACCCCGTGTTCTGCATCCCCGCCGCGATTCCCTTCATGGTGATGATAAGCGTATCACTCACCACGGCGTGGTACAGGTCGTTGGTTTGGTACCGCGCCAGCATCTCCTTCGCCCATTCTTTTTGCGGCACCCAATCCGGCTTTGCGTTTCCGAGCTCGATTTCGCGCAGCAGTTTCAAGTTTTCAACCTGCACGATGTTCAACGGCGTGATGTACAGACTCCTCATCGCGAGCTTGTCCGCAAGCGTGCTGTACGTGCCTTGCCCGCCTGATTCGATCTGCGGAGTTAGCAGGTCTGAGTGCGCGGTGATTTCCAACACGATCGCGGTGGTGTGCGCTAGGGACGCTCTTAGGCGCGCGCCAAACTCGAAAAGCGACGGGTCCACGAGTTCTTTTTCGTAGTACGCCGCCACGGCGGGGTCGGCTTTGGCGAGCACCATCTCGATGAGGTCCATAGTGACCTTGAAGAAAGGCCACTTCGCGTACATCGCCCTTAGCGTGTCCATCTTCCCCAAGGCCTTCATCTCTTGAAACGCCTCGAACATCCCGAGCCACACGGGGAGGTGGAACCGGGACTGGGTCCAGGCGAAGATCCAGGGAATCGCGCGCAACGCGCCGACGCCCGCGTTGCTTTTGCGCTTACTAGGCCGCGACCCGATGTTCAGACTCCCTAGTTCCTGCCCAGGCGTTGCTTGGATGAAGTAAGGGTTGAACTCGGGGGTCTGGAAAACAACCTCCCGGTACCGTGCGCAGGAGGTTTTTTCCATGGTCGCCATCACGTCGCGCCACTCGTCAACTGGCCCGTCGGGGGGCTTCAGCGTGTGCTCCAGGGTCGCGGCGGTGTACAAGTCCAAGGTGTGGAAACAGTTTTCGTGCTCACCGAAGTTCTGCTCGATGACTTCGCCTTGCACGGTGACTCGGAGTCGGCCGTTGATCGTGGCGGGGGGCTGGGACATGATCGCCAGGTGCGACGGCCCGCCACCTCTCCCCACGGTACCCCCGCGGCCGTGGAACAACGTGAGCTTCACCCCGAACTCGTTCCCAACGTGCGTGGCCATTTCCTGGCCTTCGTAAAGCGCCCACGCCGCGGCGAGCCTTCCGGCGTCTTTCCCGGAATCCGAGTACCCGATCATCACCTCCTGCTTTCCCTCGATGTGCCGGTGGTACCAAGGCACGGAAAACAACCGTTTGAGCTGCGCGGGGCCGTCCCGTAAGTCATCGAGGCGCTCGAAAAGAGGCGCCACTCTGAGCAAATCCTTGGGGTCGCCGCCGCACTCGCGCTGCAGCAGCACCACGGCCAAAACGTCCGACGCGCACGTCGCCATGGAGATGACGTACGTCCCCAAGGATCCGGGGCATGACTTTTGTAAATGCGCAACCATGCGGAACGTGTCCAGGACTTCCTGGACCTCGGGGGAGCAAACCAGGTCGTTCGCGATGAGCGGGCGCTTGCCCTCCAGTTCGCCAACCAAAAACGCGGTTTTCTTGGACTCGTCCCACTCGTTGTACGACCCCAAGCCGATGTGCTGAGTGATCGCATCCACGGCGTCCGCGTGCCTGTCGCTTTCTTGGCGGATATCCAGCTTCACGAGCCCCATGCCGAAGTTGTGCACTTGGCGGATCAGATCGAGCAAGAAACCGTCCGCCACGGCGAGGTCGCCGACTTCCTTGAGCGAATCGTAACACGCCATCAGCGGTTCAAGCAGCTGTTCCTTCGAAACGATGACCGAGTCGTCGTCCGTGTCCAGGGCGTGTCTGTTTCCGGAAATCACCTCCTGCAACATCTCCCGTGTGTTGTACAGCTTGTCCCTGACCTCGGCTAGGATCACGCGGTATGGCTCTTCGATGGGAATCGAACGCCAGAAGTCGCTGTAGTTGCGGCGCTTCCGCATTTCGTACACGTCGCTGTCGGCGCGGTGCGCGCCGGCTTCTTCAAGAATCCCGCGCGCACGGTCGCCGAAGGTTTTGCTGCACCTCCACATCGAGAGCGAGAAGATGAGCTTCTGGATCTCGGTGAAGTAAAGGTTCACCGCGGTGACCCGCGCGAGGTACACCACGTCCCTGGTGCACTCGGCGGTGACGTTCGGGTTCCCGTCCCGGTCGCCGCCCATCCACGAGGAGAAGCGCATGATGGAGTGGTCTAGGGGAATCCGGGGCAGGCCCTGGTTTTGAAGCGCGGTGTCGATGCGCTTGCAGAACCGCGGGTACCCTTCGAAGATCGTGTCGTTGAAGTAGCTCAAACCGGCGCGCATTTCGTCCTGCGGCTTCGGGGGGTTTCGGCGAATCTCATCCGTGCGCCAAGCGGCTTGGATGGCGCTGCGATTGTGAACGAAAAGTGGTTAACGTCGTGTATATCGCGATGTATGGACAAACAGTCACCAGCTTCGGTAAAACAGTCGTCCTGGATTTGGGAAATACGAGATGTACGCACCTCGTCATGCCGCCCAAAAGCTCCGCCCTTTCGTACCCGGAAAGGCGGCTGCGTTGCAGGTCAAGGAGGTAGCCCCGGATGCGGCCGAAGTTCTTCAGCATACTGCGTCGCAGCGCCTGCGTGGGGTGCGCGGTTAGCACCAAGTCGACTTCTTGTTCGCAAAGCGCTTCGTAAATCGCGCTCGGCGACGTGCCGCGCGCTATTAACCCCTTGATAGCGCCGTTGGTGGTTTTCGCGGGCCCTCGGGGAATGTCATCAAGCCGCGCGTGCCGCTCCTCCATCGCACTCGCCACGTGCTCGCTGACGTTGTGCAGGTTCAGGATGTTCGAAAACGCGCTCGCGAGCATCATGGTTTCTGAGATAAATAAATGAAAGTGTCAGTCTTGTATGGGCAAACAGTATTGGGATTTGGGAAATACAATACGTACCTTCCTTGTCCAGGGATCCGAGTTTTTCCGCGAGCGTCGCGAAGTCGGCGTCGCTTTGCGAATCGTGGAACTTCTCACTCAGTTCGTACACCCGGGTCAAAGAGTCGTAAAACTCGGTGCCCGTGGTTTCCTTGACGATGCTGAAAAAAAGCGTGCGCAACAAGTCGTCGGACTCCTTCAAAACGACGTGGTGGTCGAACTCTTTCCGCTCGCCCGTGCCTGGTGATCGAATCGAAAAAAAGAATGGGACAGAACATCGCGATTGAGAGATCGGGAGATGAGAACATCGCGATCGACGGCGGGTGGTTGTTTGGGGTTGTGTAGGGTGGGTCAGTGTGATCTCGTGGGAGGTTTATGTTGTGTGTTTCGCGCCATACGTGCGTTTGGTTCGTGTGATCGGGTATATGCGCGATCGCAAAAATGCGGTCACTACCCTGCCTCCGCGTTGGGCCCGAACGACGATCGCGGCAAAGCGCGTTGGAAAAAACAAGCTACGACACCGTTCGGTGGTCGCGCGGGTCCGTTTCTTCCCGGGGAACGGGAGTGGGAACGAAAAAGCGATGGAGCGTTCAAAACGAACCATCACCGCCGACGATGCATCACCGGAAACGCACCTGACAGGTACTCCGACCCCAACACGAGCTGCTTGAGCTCCTCATCGTTGAGCAGATTCTTGGGCATCGTGCAAGTCTCCTGAAAAGATGAAGATGTTCCTTTCGCGGATTGAAAAGTCGCGACGAGCAGCGCGTGGCGGGGACGACGCCCTAAACCTGTGACGGGAGGTTCGTGTGGGGAACGCCGAAACGAACGCCGTGAGAATCGCGCGAGTGCGCGCCGAAGTGACACTGGTGGGAAGAAACCGACGCTTCAAACACGCTACGGATCACGCTCATCAAAGGGCGGGGATATTTGTTGATGAGTGCCCTTCTCGCGCGTTTTTCGATGACTGCAGGGCGAGGTGCCTGGTGCCCAGTCAAATCTTTCGGGTAAAATAGTTGTCACTGGTTGTCCATACAACGCAGGGGCTCACGAGTTTCTCCTCTCCAACCTCTGCAGTAGTGCAGGGTGCGCTTTTTGACGACAAAGCAGTAGAGATCAGCACAAAATCCAACCACACTCGACGCGCGCGCCCTTCCCGCCGCCGCCTCTCGACCCTTCTCCCCCCGTGCGATGGCGCTGTTCGTGTGTCACGCGACATCTTCCCTCGTGTCGCCCCGTCCTCGCCTCAGCGCCCGCGTGCTGCGACGCGTCTCCCCGGTCACCGCACGTCCCCGAGCCAAATCACTGGTCATCGCGATGGCGGCCGAGAAGAAGAAACTCTGGGGAGGCCGGTTCAGCGAGGACATCGACCCGTTGATGGAGAAGTTCAACGAGTCGTTATCCTTCGACCGGCGCATGGCGCAGGAGGACATCCGGGGGAGCATGGGGTACGCGCGCGCGCTCGCGAAGACGGGCATTATTACGGATGACGAAAGGGACGCGCTCGTGGCCGGTTTAACGATCGTGGGCAAGGAATGGCTCGCGGACACGTTCGAAGTCAAGGACGGGGACGAGGACATCCACACCGCGAACGAGCGAAGGCTGGGCGAGGTTATTGGGTCTGTGGCTGGGAAGCTGCACACGGGCAGGTCGCGAAACGACCAAGTAGCTACGGACACCAGGATGTGGCTACGCACGCGGCTGGTTACGCTTCGCGGGTACCTGCACGAGCTCATCACCGTGGCGTGCGACCGGGCGGAACGCGAAGTCGACGTGGTGATGCCCGGGTTCACGCACCTGCAGTCCGCGCAGACGGTGCGGTGGTCGCACTGGCTGCTGTCGCACGCGGCGGCGTGGCAGCGGGACGACATGCGTATCGCGGATTTGGCCCCCCGGGTGAACACGCTTCCGCTTGGCAGCGGCGCGCTAGCGGGGAACCCGTTTGGGGTGGACCGCCAAGCCCTGGCGGCCGACCTGGGTTTCGACCGCGTGTGCCCCAACAGCATGGACGCGGTGAGCGATCGCGACTACGTGTGTGAAACAATGTTCTGGGCGTCAACCACCATGATACACCTGTCACGGTGGAGTGAGGATTTGATCATTTACAGCTCGAACCAGTTCGGGTTTGTGAAACTCAGCGACGCGTACAGCACGGGGTCGAGTTTGATGCCGCAGGTACGCCTTGGGCGTTTCACCAAATCCCGCCTCCCTATTTGCTCATACAAGACTGACACCTTTTTCTTACAATCGCAGAAAAAGAACCCAGACGCGCTCGAGCTTTTGCGCGGGAAATCGGGTCGTCTTTTAGGCGTCCTGACCGGGTTCATGTGCGTCATGAAAGGCACCCCCACTACGTACAACAAGGACTTCCAAGAAGCCTGGGAAGGCTTGTTCGACACCGTGGACACCATGAGCGACTGTTTGCAAATCGCGACCGGGTGCCTCGCGACGCTGAAAATAGACCCGGCCGCGATGGAGAGGGGTTTGAGCATGGACATGCTCGCCACGGATTTAGCCGAGTACCTGGTACGGAAAGGCGTGCCGTTCCGTGAGACGCACCACATCTCCGGTGCCGCGGTGAAGATGGCGGAGGATAAGGGGGTTACCTTGGCCGACCTTACCGTTGAGGACTTGAAACCGCTGTGCGACGCGTTCGAACACGACGTGTCCGAAATCTGGAGCTACGAAAAATCCGCGGAATCGCGGGACACGGAGGGCGGAAGCAGCCGGCGGTCCGTTTTGGAACAAGTCGCCAAGCTGCGGAAGTACTTGAAAGACACCGAGGGCGAGATGAGCAAAACTTTTTAATTTAAGCTGGTGTAAACGGGTTCACGCGTGGTGTTGAGACTTTAACTCGAGTGATGGTTTCCTTCGTCGTTTTGTTTTGGTCGTCGGTGTCACCTCTCTGCCCCAAGTTGCGAATCTAATCTCAAGTCGCGTACTTGTCTCGGCACACAGCGACACGCGCGAGGGTGTCGGGTCGTTTTTAGTGAGGAGATCGATGGGGCGGCGTCACGGTGAGTCTGTTTGTTGTCCCTGGTTTCGTGTTTCGCGACTTTGGGTGGCAGTGGTCGTGTGTTTGGTGTCAACTCAAACCGTGGCCGCGGATCTGGTGGTGGATGGCGTGGATTTCCGCTTCGCGGGCGACGCAACGACGGCGTACGTGGTGCACCTGGGGTCGGAAGAGCTGTCCTCCGCGTTGACGGTTGCGGAGGGTGAGATGCTTGCGGACGCAAACCAGGCGGTGCTGATGACCGCGCACGACGGGAGACGGTATTTCTGCCGCCTTCCAATAGACGATGACGACGGCGCGAACGGCGAGAGCGATGACGAGAACGACGAGAACGACGAGAAGACACTGAAACAGAGCGACGCGCACGCCGCTTCGCGAGTCTCGCAAACGCAATCGCTTGAGAAAAAGCTGGAACAGCACCACAACAATTCGTGTTTTCACCGAGTCGAGGGGTGGTGGACGTACGAGCTGTGTTATCGGAAACACGTGCGGCAGTACCACACGGAGGGCGCTGGCGCCAGTGCCACGGTGAGTGGCGAGTTTTCCCTGGGCCGCTTCGACGACGAAGCGACGCGGGCGAACAACTTTCGGAAATCTGGCGACGCGTCTGATGCATCTGAAACCACTGGGAATGAGCTCACTGACTCACTCACTCACGTGTTCACTGGAGGCACACCGTGTGACTTGACTCCGTTGCAGCGGGAAACCTCGGTGGTGTACCGGTGCTCTGGTGGGGGCGACGATTCCGCCGGCGCGGGAATCGTTTCGATCACGGAACCGGCGACGTGCCGGTATTTACTGACCTTCGTCACGCCCGCGCTTTGCGACCGCCAAGGGAAGCACCAAGTGGCGCAGACAAAGAAAGACATCAAGTGTCGCCCGATTGATGATTCGTCACCTGACTTGGAGGAGCGAAGGACGGGAGGGGCTGACGAAGCAGGCGACGGGAGGGACAGAGGGGAGTTGTGATGAGTATCCAACTGGCGGTTGAATCGTTTGTTCAACTCTCGTCACAAATTCGTCTCGATTAAACACCCTCATATACGTTACTACCCAGCCCTTCCACTACCCCTTCCCTGGAGCACCGTTTGAACTCAACTCCCCGTGTCATCCACGGATTCGTCCTCCCCCTTCGTGACAACGGAGAACCCGGTGGACGCGCCGCCCGGAAGACTCGATAGGGCCAGGGCCAGGTTCCCGGCGGGGGGTAAACCGAGGGGGGTGGCGCCGGCGGGCGCCGGCAGCGCCAGCGGAGGCGGCGGTTTCGCCGTTTCGGGAAGCCCGTGTTGCACGCGACATGAGCGGCACGCCTCCGCTGCTGTTTTTTCATCTTCGAAGTACCCCACCTTGATTTCCTTCCCTTTCTTGCCGTCCGTGGACGGCATGTACACCCTTGCGAGCCACCGGTTGCAGTGGTTGTCCCAATTAACACCCGGGAACCCGCTTCGCTTCGGTTGCCGCAGCGCTCTTAGGTTGGAAAACCCCACCGGTAACCCAAACGACCGCGCCAACCCGACTTGGTCTTCGCTTTCTTTTTTCGTGGCGAAGTACCCCAGGTTTACTTGTTTTTTCTGCACGTACACGATGGCGCGCCACTTATCGCTAGGCTTGTGGTAACAAACGCCCAGTTTGTTTCTGCGTGATGATTGGTCATCAACCTTGACCCGCGTGGCGCCGACGTCCTCGCCCGGCTGTAACGACAAATCCACACGCTTGGGTTTCGCGTTGCGACGCTTCTTGCCGTGCCCGGCCGTCGTGGTGGTGGGGGTGAGTGGCGTTAACGCCAGCGTGCCAGGAGAAGCAGCCTGCACCACGGCTAACCGGAACTCGCCCACCGCGGCGTCGGTTGAAGCGACACCCTTCCCTGTTTCCCGCGCGCCAAACCGTCGAGCGTCCCCGACCTCGGCATCCCGTACTCGGTGGCCGATTGCCCCAGGAAGGGTTCCAGCGCCAACCTCGAGGGACGTCTCCATCGGGACGCCAAACGCGCGGACCACCCAAAACTCGCGGGGCCAAACGTCCGCGTGTTCGCCTAAATCGACAGCGCGCGATACGTGGGCGGGCGGTGGGTCACGGCGTCGCGCGCGCGTCGCATTGCACGAACCGACAACGGCAATTTGGAAAAAACCCAGACGACCGATACCACTTTTTAGGGTTTCTGACGAGTTATAGACCCTGCTTCCAGGGGGACGAACGGCTTTTTTGTTCAATTTCTGGGTTGTTTGTCCGGGTCTTGAAAATCGAAGCGCAAACGTTCACAGCAGGTACGCCGCCAGACGACGCCGCGCGACGATGCGGCGACTCGACCGTTACGCATCGATCGTCACCGCAGCGTAAATTGGTTATTACACAGCATGACCCTCGGCGTTGGGGTTGCTTTGGCCGAGGAGCAGGCGAAACAGCGCCGACCGCTTGCGGCGCGCAGATCTCAGCACCTTCCCAGCACCTTCCCAGCACCTTCCGTGCTCCCGGCGACCGCCCAAAACGTCGCGGTTCGGTTCGACGGCGCGAGGGATGGGCCTGGCACCCCCGACGGTGTCGATCCCACCGCGAGGTCGAAGTTTCGATCCGGGGAAACACGCCTCTTGGGGTATCACCTTTGGGACCACCGTGGCGCCGGCGTTTGCTCAGATCCGTCATCTTCGCTGTCGCGCAGAGTCGAACCAGTCGATGCGACTCCCTCGCCCGTCGCCGAGACGAACCAACGGCGTGGCCCCGGCGGTGCCGTACACGGGTTCGCGGAGAACACCCTGGCGCACGATGGCACGCCCGCCGGCCTGCGGTGGGTCATCACCTCGAGCTGCGTGGCGCAGGAGAACTTGTCCGTGGTGAAAAACGAGAAAGTGAGGTCGGATACAAACTCGCTGGTGGAAAACCAACCTGCGCGCGCGCCCACGGGCGAGTTCCCTTCCACGTTCGAAAACGCGGAAGGCGTTTCACCAGAAAACGTTTCACATAAAGTCAAGCGGCTGCTGCGCGCCGCCCAGGCTTTGCTTCGCGGCGAAGGCTGCCGTGGCCGGTTCGCGGATGCCCAGGCGTTAATCGCAGAAGCCCTTTTCTTGTCGCCGAGTGACGCGGACGCCGCGTGCGCGTCCGGGGCGTGTTATTTCGGCGCCGGTGACCTGGACAAAGCCTTTTGTCGCTTCGCAGGCGCGCTCGCAATAAACGAGAGCCACGTCCCGACCCTGCAAGCCTTGGGCTTGCTGTACCAGACCAGGGGGATGCTACCCGAAGCCGTGCGTGTGTATTCGCTCGCGATCGAGGCGCACAACTCTTTACAAGCAGACGCGAAGGGCGTGAAGAGTTTTGGCGTCGCGGACGCGGAACTCTCGCTGACGCGAACCCGTTTAGCGGCGACGTTAAGCGACGTCGGGACGCAGATCAAACTGAAAGGCGACGTTGTGAAGGCTATGTCGCACTACACCGACGCGGTACAAATTGACCCCAAATACGCGCCTGCCGTGTACAACCTGGGCGTAGCGCTGCACGAGCTCGGCGAACACACACAGGCGGAGGTTCGGTTTTTGGAAGCCAGTTTTTTAGACCAAACGCACGCGGACGCGTTGTGTAACCTGGGTGTGGTGCGAAAACTGAGGGGCGATTTAAACGGAGCCATCGCCGCGTACGAACAGTGTTTACTTGTGAACCCCAACCACGTGCTGGTAAACAGTAACATCGCCATCGCGCTGAACGACCTGGCGAACGGCGTGAAAGCCACGGGCGACGTTTCCAGCGCTATTAGAGTATATGAAAAGGCGTTAACCTTCGACTCGGTTTCGGCGGACGTTCTGTACAACCTGGGCGTGGCGAACGCGGAGGTGGGGGAGCGTGACCGGGCTGTTATTAACTACGAACTGGTTTTGAAAATCGCACCGGGGTGCGCGGAGGCTTGGAACAACCTGGGGGTTTTACTAAGAGAACGAGGGAACGTAACAAGAGCGGTGGAGTGTTACCGCCGCGCGGTTGCGTTGAAACCGGAATTCGCGCGCGCGTGGTAAGTATTCCCATTTACCACATTCCACTGACTGATTGCCCATACACGACTGACATTTATTTTATTTCAAACAGGAACAACCTGGGGGTGCTGTGCACGGTGCTGGGGCACGCGCGCGAGGCGCTTGGAGCACTGCAGGCTGCTATTTGCGCGGACCCGGCATACGCGGTGGCGCACAACAACGCCGGGGTGTTGTTCCGAGACACGGGTGACATTCCCGAAGCCCTGGCTTCGTACAAGGAGTGCGCGCGTCTCAACCCGGATGACCGCAACGCTTCGCAGAATTATTTAATGTCGCTCAACTACGTGTACGACGGGCGTTTGCCGCTGGTCAGCGACGCGCATATTCAATGGGGACAACGGATGATGCAATCGGTAGGTCTCCCGATGCGTCAAAGGGCCTTCGACGCGCACAGAGACGTCGGCGCTGGCGAGAAACTGGGAAATATTTCCCAGTTATTACCGCTTATCCGCTCAAACTCGCGCGGCGGGAACCCTGGCCGCGATACTCCGCCGATTGCGTTAACTCCGGGAAACTCGTGGGACGACCTCGCGGCGCTTACCTCGCGCGGCAAAATCAACCCAACACAAAACTCCCGCCCCTTGGTCGTCGGGTACGTCTCGCCCGACATGTACACGCACAGCGTTTCTTACTTCGCGGCCGCGCCGTTGGCGCACCACGACCGCACCAGGGTGAAGTGCGTGGTGTACTCGGCGACGCCGGTGGAGGACTCGCGGACGAAACTTTTGCGCGCACATGTCGCGCGCGCGGGCGGCGAGTGGCGCGACGTCTCTTTGCTCACCGAGCGCGCCTTGGCGGAGCTCATTCACAGTGACGGGGTTGACATCTTAGTCGAGCTTTCCGGGCACACCGCTAATAACAAATTAGCGACCCTGGCGCTACGACCGGCGCCGGTTCAAGTAACCTGGGCGGGGTACCCCAACACCACCGGTCTAAACGGGGCGGTTGATTACCGAATCACGGATGAGTATTGCGACCCGGTCGATACACGCCAGGTATTCGCGGAAACCAACGTGCGTCTTCCCGGGTGTTTCTTGAGTTACGCGCCTCACCCCGCGTCGCCGCCCGTCGCGCCCGCACCTTGCGTGAACGCCGGGTACGTCACGTTCGGGTGCTTCAACGCGCTGGCGAAGATCACCAAAAACGTCCGGGCGCTGTGGGGACGCCTTTTGAAACAAACGCCAAACTCGAGGCTCGTTGTCAAAGCCAAGCCGTTCGCGTGCGTCTCAATTCGCGACCGGTTTCTAGCCGCCATGGCCACGGAGCAAGGCATCGCGTCGTGGCGCATCGACGTGCGGCCGCTCGTGGCGAGCACGGAAACTCACCTACGGACGTACGCGCAAATAGACATAGCGCTGGATACGTTCCCGTACGCCGGCACCACGACGACTTGCGAAGCGCTTTTTGCGGGCGTCCCGGTGGTCACTCTGGCTGGCCACTCGCACGCGCACAACGTGGGTGTTTCTTTGCTCGCCGCGGTCGACTTGGAAGGACGGTGCGTCGCGAAATCCGAAAACGAGTACGTCGCGATGTGCGTCGCGCTGGCGAGCGACCACTCAGCGCTGGGCGAGCTGCGCAAAGGAATGCGGGCCACGATGCAAAAAAGAAACGGGCTGTGCGACGGCGCGGCGTTCACCACGAAACTGGAACACGCGTACGTCGCGATGTGGAGGAGGTACTGCGCGGAAAAGGGGCGTGCGTGAGCGGCGGAATAGTTGGAAGAATAGAAGGTGACGAGAGAATGGGAACCGACGAACTGCAGCGGCCCAGAGATAAATTATGAATCGAAAAAAACGGTGTCTCATCAACCTGTCTCTTCGTGTGAATCCGAACCCGACTTCGAAACCTGCTACTGTACGACGGCGAGGAAAATGAAGAGGGTTTTTATCCCGAGGATGGACGATGGTATTGTAGTTTTGGAAGACAAACATCGACATACTCCCTCATGCCGTGTCTTCCTCGGTGGGTTTCGTCTCCGCGGGCGCCGCGGGTGTGGACTTCGGGACGGGCGCCGGCGCCGGTTCCGCCGCCGCCGCCGCCGCCGCCGTTCCATCCGTTCCATCCGCGGCAGATGCGTTTCCATCCCC